>Ga0209491_10007139_pt1 | contig 14944 bp, 17 predicted proteins | sample BON02_FD_187213 | JGI IMG/M metagenome (GOLD analysis project Ga0209491, IMG submission 187213) | Freshwater microbial communities from Lake Bonney liftoff mats and glacier meltwater in Antarctica - BON-02 (SPAdes) (version 2) | ecosystem: Environmental > Aquatic > Freshwater > Ice > Glacier...
GGAATCGTTTTCGTTGAGGGGGCGGTGGGTGATGCGTGGTCTGCCTGCGCACCTTCGGAGCTTTCTGAATCGATGGTGCTTGGGACCGCCAGCCCAGGCTGGCGGCTAAATGCCTGCGTCCCTTCGGGACTGTGGAACCCATGCGTGTGCATCCCTTCGGGACTGTGGAGTCCATGCGCGGGTGTTCTCTTGGACTCTCCGTGGGGCAGGCATGATGGAATTCGGGGTCTTTACGGTCGGAGAGCCCGTAGATTGGGGCTTGTCTGACTGGAAGGGTGAGGGGGGAGATCGTTTTCGGTGAGGGGGCGGTGGGTGATTGCGTGGTCTGCCTGCGCACCTTCGGAGCTTTCTGAATCGATGGTGCTTGGGACCGCCAGCCCAGGCTGGCGGCTAAATGCCTGCGTCCCTTCGGGACTGTGGAACCCATGCGTGTGCATCCCTTCGGGACTGTGGAACCCATGCGTGTGCATCCCTTCGGGACTGTGGAGTCCATGTGTGGGTGTTCTCTTGGACTCTCCGTGGGGCAGGCATGATGGAATTCGGGGTCTTTACGGTCGGAGAGCCCGTAGATTGGGGCTTGTCTGACCGGAAGGGTGAGGGGCGGGATCGTTTTCGGTGAGGGGGCGGTGGGTGATTGCGTGGTCTGCCTGCGCACCTTCGGAGCTTTCTGAATCGATGGCGCTTGGGACCGCCAGCCCAGGCTGGCGGCTATATGCCTGCGTCCCTTCGGGACTGTGGCATTTTTTAGCCAGACAAGTTAAAGGGCTTCCTGCAACCATGGTGAAATCCTTTTCCCAAGCTTTTCGGTGAATCAAAGCTTTTAGGTTCACAAGAGTAAGCGACTGAAACACCGCCACCAGCCTGATCTGGCATCATGACTTGGGTGGCCTCAAGGTCTCCGGATGTCCAGAACATCACCCAAGACATGGCCGGTCGCCGACGCCCTATTCGTCGAAGTCGAGATCCGCCATCCCCGCGAGCGTCAGATGCACATCCCTTTTGAAGGCGGCCCCCGGCTCGTCATCGGAAGCTCCGACCAGATCCTTCTGGCCGCCGAACTCATCGGCCACCTTCGTAAGATGGAGAGCAGCCTCATCAAACGGCGCACCATCCGGCCAAAATTCCGTCGCAAGGACGACCGCACCCTTCCGCCCCTGGTCGCCCCCGCACCCGCCAGTCCGCTCGCTGGCGGCGTCCCCACCTTCGGCTTCACCGCCGAACCCATCATCTCGGAATACGCCGACCACCTTCCGCTCTGCCGGCAACAAACCATCCTCCAACGCCTCGGCCTCCACGCCCCGCGCGACACCCTGAATCACTGGACCCTGCAAAGCCTCGAACTGCTCCACCCCTTAAAAGTCGGAGCCAAGAACTCCCTCTTCTTCGGATCGGCGTGGGGAGGCGAACTCGGCTGCGTCGCCTATACCCTCATCGAGAACTGCAAGTGCTACGGCCTTGACCTCCGGTCCTACCTGACCGGGGCCATGGAAGCCCTCGTCAAACACGGCCCCTGCCGCGCCGCCGAGCTGACCCCGTCAGCCATCGCCAAAGGCCGCCGACTCAGGAAAGCCTCCTAACCATCAGAGCCACGCCCGATTTCCGCGACCCCGCCCAGCGACAAAACAGAGGTCGCCTTTCAGTCGCTTGCGAGGGTTCGGAAGCGCCATCTGCTATCGACGGGCCATACCAAAAGTCAGCTCCCTTCGGTGGGATTGGTCAGGTGAGGCCTCCGGTTGTCGGCAGAGTGTTCCGGGTGGCTCGTGCCTCACTTTAGTTTGGCATTATTAAGCTGGGGTCCTTGAACATCACAATCAACTGCTAGGTTAACAGACAGATTCTCACCGGATCCTGGAGGAAGGAGGACAACTTTCGGAGCGGTTTTGCCGTTGTAGGCTTGGGATTTGAGGTGGGTGAGGAACTTGTCGAGGCGTTCTTTGAAGGCGGGAGGCCTGCTTCTCCGGCAAATGATTGATTGTAGCCGTAGGCGGCGGTGATGACGCTGGCTTTGACGAAGGTGAGGTGTTGGTGGAGGTCGGCGAAGTTGCCGGGACGGGGCATGAGGTCGACCTCGTCGCCGGGCCAAGCGAGGTTGCGGATGACGAGTTTGTGGTCCGGGTGATGCTGGTTGAGGAGGATCTCGAGATGACCGTAGCGGCGCTCGGCATCGAGAAGGAGATTGCCGATGAAGGCAATACGGGTGCCGGCCTCAAGTTTGAGCGGCAGGGTGGTGACGACGGGTTTGGCGGGCCGGGGGCGCGCCGAGGTCTTGAAATTGAGGTAATATTTCGCCAGCTCCGGGTCTTGGGCGGGAGCTGGCTTGGACGCCTTGGGGCTTTTAGCGTCGTTTACTTCACCGCTTTTTTTTGGGAGCCTCCTGGGGAGTTCCTTTGGGCATGATGGGCGAGTTGAGGTCGGCCAGATCGGAAGGCTTTACGCCTTTGACTTCACCGCCGAAGCTAAAGGAGCTGGGGGTGTAATCTCCGACGAAGTCGATGTTGGAGTCGGCTTTGATGTCCTTTTCCATGCCGACGGCCCAGTAGACGCCGTTGATGAGGAGGCGGCGGTAGTTGGGATCGACGATGTCTTGTGAGGCACCCTGGGTGGAGTGGAAGACGCGGCCTTTTTTGCCGGACTGGGAGGTGTATTCGCGGGTCCAGGTCGAGGGGCTGGGCTTCTTTTTTTCGTCGGCGGGTGACTCGATGGTCATGCCATTGAGAGGCTGGCTTTCGGTGAGGACGGTGAAGGTGTCGTCGGGGATGCCGACGTAGGCTCCGGCGATGGTGAGGGCGTTGTCGGCGACGCCGGTGAGGATGGGGTGGTCCTTCTGGGCGGGGATGATTTGGATGCGAGTGGCTTGCTTGTGGTTCTGTCCGTAGTGACCGACCCAGGTGTTGCCGATGATCTGGTGGCCGAAGCCTTTTTCGAATTCCTTGCCTTTGTATTGGAAGTCGTAGTGGGAGTATGTCTTGCCCGCAGAAATTTTGAAGGCGTGGGAAGAGGTGCGGAGGCCAACGACGGGTCCGCCGCGGTCGATGTAGTCGGCGATGTGCTTCATCTGGTCATCGGGGAGATCGAGGAAGCGGGTAAAGATAAACATGAGGTCGGCATCCTTGAGGGCTTCGAGGCCTTTGATGTCGGAAGCGCCGGCTTTGATGAAACCGTTTTCATCGACACCGAAGCAGACGGTGGTTTTAAAGCCGTGGTGTTCGGCCAGGATGCGGGCGAGGGCGGGGCAGGTTTCTTCGGTGCGGTATTCGTGGTCGGAGGCGACGAAGACGAGGTGTTTTCCTTTGCCGGGGCCGGATTTGCCTTCGTAGGTGATCTGGGCCGTGATGGGCAGGAGGGTGAGGAGAAAGAGCAGGATTATTGGCATTCCTGTTTCAATAGCAGTTTGGGCGTTGAGGAGGAAGGGGATTTTTTGGGCGCCGCTTATTTGGAGGTGTGAATCGGGAGAGATTTTCGTGGGTGGGGATTCTGAATTGGACCATAGAGAAAGCGGAAGGAGCGGAATTTAGGCATTCTTTTCGCGGGGGTGATTCCACCGCGCCTTGGATCTCATTTTTAAATTGAGAACACCGGTCCTGATGGTCGGTCAAATGGTCAGAGCTTCGCTTCGCTTCACAACATCCGCCGTCGCCGTGACTGGTCGGGTGGCGGCCTTCCGCGAAGGGGACCCTTTCCACCCTGGGTACTGGCCGTCTTCCCTCGTTGCGACTAAAGTGTCAGGCAACAGAGTTTATGACATCCCGAACGTTGGGGGAGAAGCGCTCAGGCGCTTTGAAGAATCAGGGGAAAGTGGAGCGGTTGGATCTTGAGAAGGCGGATTGTCTGACCGGTAGGGTGAGGGGCGGGATCGTTTTCGATGAGGGGGCGGTGGATGATGCGTGGTCTGCCTGCGCACCTTCGGAGCTTCCTGAATCGATGGTGCTTGGGACCGCCAGCCCAGGCTGGCGGCTACATGCCTGCGTCCCTTCGGGACTGTGGGACCCGCATGCGTGTGGGTCCCTTCGGGACTGTGGGACCCATGCGTGTGGGTCCCCTCCGGGAGTGTGGACCCCATGCGTGTGGGTCCCCCTCCGGGAGTGTGGAACCCATGCGTGTGGGTCCCTTCGGGACTGTGGAGGCCATGCGGGGGTGTTTTATGACTTTTTCGGCATGGAATTGAGCGAGGCCGGGGTGGGAATTGATGATGGTGAGATCGGGCAGAGATTCGAGGGGAAGGGGGGAGTGAGTGGAGTGCTGGTGAGTTGAAGCCAGCTCTTGACCTGGGCAATCTCGATTTCGCGGAAGGCGGTGGCATTTACGAGGATGAAAAGGGTAAGGAGGTCCAGCCAGGCCGCTTCTTCATCGAAGGGTGGCGTTTGGCCCCGGGAACTCGAGGGAGTGTTCGAGGTGGCACTGTTGAAGGCGGGTCGTGATTTTCGGAGGCCTGGTGCTGAGTTGCCGCTGAATCCATTGGGCGGGTTTCTGTTCCGCGGGGTCGAGGACAGGTTGGCCGCTTGTCAGCAGGGAATCCAGAAAAGTGAACATCCCGGGCGTGATTGAATTGAAAAATTGGTGATTCTACCACGCTGGAATCCATTAGTTTTAGGGGCCGTTCCTTCTTGGATTTCAGGAAAACGGGTTGGGTCGAGAGGGTGCTGCTTTCTTCAATCTGCGGGACTTCGCGATCAGGAAACCTCCGATGGCCCCGCCGAGGTGTCCTTCCCAGCTGGTGCTGGCGGCCCGGGTGGCTTCGGTTGGGAACATCGTGAAGAGGGTGCCGCCGTAGAAGAAGACGACAAGGACGGCGAGGAGGATGCTGAGTCCATTTCGTTGGTAGAGGCCCATGCCGACGAGGAAGCCGAAGTAGCCAAAGATGATGGAGCTGGCGCCTACGTGGTTGGTTGCGGACGAGCCGATGAGAAAGACGACAATTCCGGCGACGAGGGCGGATGCGGCGGAGACGAGGAGGAGATCGCGCCAGCCTTTGATGAGGATGGCGGCTCCGAGAATGAGGAGGGAGATCGAGTTGCCGATGAGGTGACTCCAGCTTCCATGGAGAAAGGGGGCGAAGAAGAGTCCCTCGATATGGGAGAATTCGCGGGGGTGAATCCCGTGTTGCTCCAGGTGTCCTCCAAAGAGCAGGCGGTCGGAGATTTCGATGATCCAGAGTCCGGCAATGATCCAGGCGTATTGGGTCAAGCGTTCCCAATAGGTGGTGGGCTTCTGGAGTGGATCGCGGACAATGGGCATGGCCCTATGTTGAGCGGGAGAGGATTCTGCGCAACACTGGAACCATCGCTTCGGCGGTGGTGATGCTTTCCCAACGGATTCCCGATTGAGCGCAGGTTTTGGTGAGGCTTTGGCGCCAATCATCGACGCGTTTTTTGTAGTCGACGCGCTCGGATTCGACGCTGGTTTTGACTCGTTGGCCGGATTCGGAATCGATGAATTCGAAATCTCCCGTTTCGGGCAGTTCGACCTCGAAGGGATCGAGGATTTGGATTGCGAGGACGTCGTGTCCTTGCGAGCGGACTTCGTTGAGAATTTTCAATTGTTCGTCTTCATCTTCGAGAAAGTCGGAGAGGTAGAGGACGAATCCGCGGCTGCGGCAGAGGTCGCGGGCTTTGGCGAGTCCCTTCAGGGTGTCGCCCGGGCCATCGTGGCAATGCCATCGGGCGAGGGTGGTGCAGATGGCGGAAAGGTGTCCACCTCCGGTGCGGGGCGGGAGGGCCTGGCCGATGGTTCCTTTTTCGAGCAGGGTGAGCGAGGGGGCGTCGCCTTGGCGAACGGAGACGAAGGCGGCTCCGGCGGCGAGGCGGGCGGTATAAGCTGCTTTGGAGTGTTGGCCGTGGCTCACTTTCATTGAGGCACTGCCATCGAGGATGAGATAAAGGGGGCGTTGGGATTCCTGGCGGCTTTCCTTGATCTTGATTCAAGATTGGTGCTTTCTGCGGCGGTGCGGTGGGGGATTCTCGTGGTGGGGGTTCTTTGTAGCTGCGTTGCCGGATTCGCGGTTTGGCGGCGGGGGCGGGCCCAGTCAGCAGGGGCGGCAGCAGTGGCTTTCGAAAATGCTCACCCGGATGTTGGTCAACGTGTTCGAACGATGGTGGGGCTGGAGGGGGCGGGCGGAGGCGGGAACGCCCGATGCGACGGCCTTGCGGCGTCAGTTGAGCCAGGAAACGGCCCGTGATTTGAAGACCCGTTCTTGGAAGAAACTCGTTCCCTCCCGCTGGGTTGTCGCCGCGCTCGTCTTGCTCGTGGCGGTTGTCGGGACCTTGATGGTGGGCTTGGAAAAGTCTCCCGATCTGCGACTTGGATTGAAGAGAATCCTCTCTCCTGCGACCGATCTGACCTATACTGATATTGCCTGGGATCAGTTCCCCGGTGATTTTGATGAGAGGCGTCCGGTGCGCTTGGGCGTGACGGTTTCACGTCGTGTCAGCGAACCCCGTCTTTTCCTTCGTGATTCCTCTGTTCCCGGGTCCGCTTGGGAGGAGATGTCCCTGACCCGGCTTTCGGAGTCCGGCCAATGGGATTGACTCCAACGAGTTCACTCATGAGGCGGAAGTTCAATTTTGAAGCTGGTTTCGACGCCCGGGGTGGAGGTTGCGGTGATCGTTCCGCCGTGGGCTTCGACGGCGCGTTTGACGATGGAGAGTCCAAGGCCGGTCCCTTTGACCTGGTTCTGGGAGTGGTGCTTTTCGACGCGGTAGAAGCGTTTGAAAATGAAGGGAAGATCGTTGCGGGGAATTCCGATCCCGTTGTCGACGACCGTAATGGTGGCAGCGCCGTCTTGATTTTGGTGGGCGCTCACTGTGATTTTCACGGGAGTGTTGGCGTTTTGTTTGAGGGCATTCTCGACCAGATTAAAGAGGAGCTGGGTCCAGTAGAAGACGTCTCCGGAGAGCGTGACGTCTTCAATGTCGGTTTCGACAGTGGCGTTCTGATTTTTGATGACGAGGTCGAGGCGCTCGATGATGTCGTGGACGCAATCGGAGAGGTCGAATTTTTCGATTTTGAGTGGAGCTGAGTCATCGGATTCGAGTTTCGAAATCACGAGCATGTCCTCGACGATCCGGTTGATGCGATCGACGTGGCGCGCCATCGTGCCGAGCATTTTTTCGGCGAGGGGTTTGTGGTCGAGGCCGTGTTCTTCGGTGAGATTTTCAAGGTAGCCGGAGATGATGGAGAGGGGGGTGCGCAACTCGTGGGAAGCATTGGCGACGAAGTCTTGGCGGACTTGGTCGGCGACGACCGAGGCCGTGATGTCCCGCATGAGGAGCTGGATCTCGATCTGGTCGGTTTGCAGGGAGATCGAGTTGATCTCGACGACCCAGTGGGAAGCCTTTCCCAGGGAGGAGAAGGGGGAGTTGGAAGAAAGTTGAAGGGTTCGCGAGAGGGCCGTCCCGGAATTGATGGCTTCGTCAATGAGAGTGATGAGGGCGGAATCGAGGAAAACTTGCTGGATGCTGCGATTTTCAAGGTCGCGGTTTTTGAAGATTTCAGCAGCGGGAGTGTTGTGTCGAATGATCCTGCGATTGTGACTGATTGAGAAGAAAGGATCGGGCAGCGCATCGAGAAGTCTGCGGATTTCCCGGCGGTGGTTTTTTGAGACCTTAGTGGCCTGATCAAGAAGGCCCTTCTCCTTGTTCTGCCAGCTTTGAGCGTCTTCCCGATGCATGGAGCGCGCTCTGAAAAGCGCAATCGCGAGGATCAGGGCGATGCCAAAAGCGAGGTAAGTCATTCGATCTCCCGTACTTGATAGCCCACGCCACGAATGGTTTCAATGAGCGATCCCTCGGCTCCCAGTTTTTGGCGAAGTCGCTTCATGTGGGTGTCCAGGGTGCGGCTGTGAACGTCGTCGTTGTAGCCCCAGACAACTTTGAGGAGGTCGTTGCGATCCTGGGCTTGCCCTGCGCGCTGGCAGAGGAAGAGGAGGAGCTTGAATTCGGTGGCGGTGAGGGAAAGCGGTTCCTCGTTGAGGTAGAAAGTGAGGTTGTTTTTGTCGAAGCGGAAGGGGCCGAAGGAGAAGATGACCGAGCCAGGGGTGGAGCGATTGCGCTTAATGATCGCTTGGACCCTTAAGAGAAGTTCCTTGGGGCTGAAGGGTTTGGTGAGATAATCGTCGGCACCGGCTTCTAGTCCGCGGATGCGGTCGTCGGTCTGGCTTTTAGCGGTCAGCATGAGCACCGGGATGGCATGGGAGCGGGCATCCCGTTGCATTTCCTTGAGGATGGAATGTCCGTCCAGACCGGGAAGCATGAGGTCGAGAATGACAAGGTCGGGCTGGCTGTGGAGGATCATATGCAAACCTTCCCGGCCGTCATGAACCATTTCGACGCGGTAACCGGCGCGTTCGAGGTTGAAGGAAATCAGGGTGGCGATGTCCACTTCGTCTTCGACGATCAGAATCTTCTGTAACATTGGGTCCAAGTGAATGATCGGTCCGCTTTCCATATCGATGGTGCGAGAGTGACGTTTCTGTCACGGGTCGTCGAGGCTCCTTGTAAGGTTGGGAGTTTTAGCCGTGTATTTTCTGGGGAAACCTCCACAGTCAGGAAATCAATGAGTTCAGCTGCTAATCAGAAAAAAGACACCCGGGCCGGGAATTATTTCATTTCAAATTATCCTCCGTTTTCCTTTTGGTCGGAAGAGCAGAATGAAATGGTCGAGGAGGTTTATGGCCAGGCCTCGAAAGAAGGGGTGCCGCTCGGGCTTTACCACCACATTCCTTTCTGCCGGAAACGTTGCCACTTTTGCTATTTCCGGGTCTACACCGACAAGAGTGCGGACGATATCAAGCACTACCTCGACTCGACCGTCACTGAGTTGGAGATGATGGCCCGGAAGCCGCTCATTGAAGGGCGGAAGCCTCACTTCGTTTATTTTGGAGGTGGAACCCCTTCGTATCTTTCCGCGAAGCAGTTGGCCGATCTCACGGACCGGATGAAGGCCATTCTACCTTGGGACGAAGCGGAGGAGGTGGCGTTTGAATGTGAGCCGGGCACGTTGAATGCCGGGAAGCTTTCCGCGATCAAGGACATCGGGGTGACCCGATTGAGCCTGGGGATCGAGAACTTCGATGATCACATTTTGGAGATCAACGGCCGGGCCCACCGGTCGAAGGAGGTTGGGCGCGCCTACGAGCGGGCCCTGGCCGAAAATTTTGAGCAGATCAACATCGACCTCATCGCGGGCATGATTGAGGAGACGGAGGAAAACTGGCAGCGCAATATCGAGAAGACGATCGAGTTGGCTCCTGACAGCGTGACCGTTTACCAGATGGAGATCCCGTATAATACCACGATTTACAGGGAGATGAAGGATACCGGAAAACTAATCGCTCCGGTGGCCGATTGGCAGACCAAACGCCGCTGGGTGAAAGAGGCCTTTGCGGCTCTTGAGAGCGCGGGTTACACTGTGGGGTCAGGATATACGGCGGTGAAGGACCCGAAGAAGGCCAAGTTTATCTACCGCGATTCCCTCTGGGGTGGTGCCGATTTGCTGGGCCTCGGGGTGGCGTCATTCTCGCACGCTGCCGGTGTTCACTATCAGAATTTCACCGAGATTGACGAATACGTGTCCGCCATCGAGTCTGGAAAGATGCCCACGAAGCGCAGTTTCCGCACCACGGAAGAGCAGCGGATGATTCGGGAGTTCATTCTCCGGATGAAGTTGGGCAAGGTCGACACCGGAATTTTTACGGAGAAATATGGTGTCGATGTCCTGAATCGCTGGGAAAACGAGTTATCCGAGCTGACGGAAGAGGGGCTTCTGAAAGTCGTCGGTGAGGAAATTGTTTTGGAGCGTGACGGGTTGCTTTGTGTGGATAATATCCTTCACGATTTTTTCCTTGCCGAGCACCGTACCGATCGCATCGTCTGATGTTGGAAGGGAAGTGTCAGTTTGAGGACCTCCTGATTTGTGAGCGTCTCCGGGGGGTTCCCTGGCAGTGGGTCGAGGAAAACGGGATCCCCCGGCCTTATCGGCAGCTCCTCTGTCACGACAAGGATATGACCTCGACCCTTTCGGCTTTTCATGGTGGCGAGGTGACCTTGCGGGTCTTTCAATCTAAGAGGAGCGGGAGCCAGTATCTGCGCGAGGTGCTGCTTTCGGTGGGTGACAAGCCGGCGGAGTATGGTGTGATCTTGATGTATCTGGACCATTTTCCGCCTGAACTCCGGGGGAGGATTCTCAGTGAAAGCGAACCCCTGGGGAGTATTTTGAATACGAGCGGGTTTCCCTACAAGAGCAGCCCGCAGGGGAATCTGGAATTTCCTGATTCAGACTTTACCGCCGATATTTTTTCATCTGCGGGTGGCGGATCTCTCTTTGGGCGCTACAATGCCCTGTTGGATTCTGACGGGAGGTTCCTGGCCAGAATCTTAGAAATCCTACCCTGCGAACATCAATGAGCTACCATTCAACCTTCGATTGTGACGTTCTTATCATCGGTGCCGGCCCTGCCGGAACCACAGCTGCGACGATCCTTGCGGAAGAGAAGGGGCGGAAGGTCATTGTGCTCGAAAAAGAACACTTTCCGCGCTACCATGTCGGCGAATCCTTGATCCCTCATTGCTGGGATACCCTGGACCGGATTGGGATGACCTCGCGACTCGATGCAAAGGGGTTTCAGAGTAAACAAAGCGTGCAGTTCGTGAATCCCGACGGCGAGATGTCGGCACCATTTTATTTCTCCGAGCACACTGATCATCCCAGGGCCCGGACTTGGCAAGTGGACCGTAAGACCTTCGACGTCATGATGATGGAGCGCGCCCGTGAGGCGGGTGCGGAAGTTCGCGAGGGAATTAAGGTTTTGGACTTTCTTGAGGAAGACGGCTCCATTGTTGGGGTTCGTGCCGAGGATGAAGAGGGCAAGGTTTTTGAACTAAGGGCTCCCATCACGATGGATGCCTCGGGGCGCGATGCCCTTTTTCAGCGAAAGAAGAAATGGCGCAAGCGTGATCCCAAGCTCAACAAGATCGCCATCTGGACCCTCTACAAAGGTGCCAAACGTGACCCTGGAGTGGATGAAGGGGCAACAACAATCGCTTATGTCAAAGAAAAGGGTTGGTTTTGGAACATTCCCCTCAAGGACGATATCGTCTCGACCGGAATTGTCGCTGAGAGGGATTACCTCTACCGCGACGGACGTGATCTCAAGGAGATCTATGAACGCGAAATCAAGGAGAATAAGTGGGTGGAAGAGCACCTTTCCGAAGGAGAGCAGTTTGGCGAATATTGGGTAACGGGCGAGTATTCCTATCGTGCGGAAAATTGTGCGACCGACGGACTTGTCCTGATTGGAGATGCTTTTGCCTTTCTTGATCCTGTTTTTTCATCTGGGGTCTACCTTGCCCTGACCACTGGTTCGCTCGGTGCCGATGCCGTCGCCAGGGCGCTCGATGAAGGAGACAACAGTGCGCTGCAATTTCAGGAATACGGCGAACGGGTTTGCAACGGGATCGAGTGGATGCGAAAGCTGGTTTATGCGTTTTACGACGATGATTTTAGTTTCAAGGATGTTGTGATGAAGTATGCTGAAGTGCGCAGCGATCTCACGGATTGCCTAATTGGTGATTTGATGGACCGCGATTACTCGGAACTTTTCGAAAAGGTGGGGGAGTTTGCTGATTTGCCCGCCGAACTTCCACACGGGAAGACTGTCGCGAGCGGAGCGATGGCGTAGCGGGCCGCATCATGAAGATCACGATTCTGACCGCAGGGACCGGGAGTTATTATTGCGGGGCTTGCATGCGCGATAATGCCTTGGTGAAGGCTCTTCGTTTGTTGGGACATGATGCGCACCTTGTGCCCATGTACTTGCCGCTTCAACTGGATGAGGAGCGGAGCGATCCTTTGACGCCTGTTTTTTTCGGAGGGATCAATGTGTATCTCCAGCAGAAGTATCGCCTTTTTCGGAAGCTGCCACGCTGGGTTGACGGGATCTTTAATGGAACGGGCTTTCTCCGGGCCGTGGCGAAGCGGAGTCATTTGACATCCGCGCGTGAGCAGGGAGAGATGACTTACCAGATGTTACGGTTGGAGGAAAGCCATCTGGGCAAGGAAGTCGATAAGCTGGCGGAGTGGCTGGAGCGGGACGGAAAACCGGACGTGATCTTGCTTTCCAATGCCCTGCTCGCCGGATTGATCAATGAGCTGAAATCGCGTTTTGGGTGCCCGGTGGTGTGTACTTTTCAGGGCGAAGATTCGTTTTTGGATGGGCTTCCCGAGCCCTGGAAATCGAAATCCTGGGAAGAGATGGGAAAGAGGCTCCAAAATGCGGATGTTGTGGTGTCACCGAGTCGTTTTTACGCGGAAATGATGAAGGAGCGGATCGGGGTGAACTCCGAAGTCATTCCCAATGGAATCGATTTGACGGGCTACAAAGCGGGGAATGGAGAGCTTAAAATTGGTTACCTGGCCCGGATGTGTCACTCGAAGGGGCTGGGGCAATTGGTTGAGGCCTTCATTCTCATGAAGCATGACAAGGCCCGACTTGCGATAGCGGGGACGATGGGCGGAGGAGATGACAAGTATGTTTCTGATTTGAAGAAGAAGCTTGAGAAAGCCGGTCTCTCGGATCGCGTGGAGTGGTTTCCCAATCTTGATCGCGGTGCGAAGGCCACCTTCCTTGCGGACTTGGCGGTCTTTTCCGTGCCGGTGAATTATCCCGAGGCGTTTGGGCTTTACCTGATTGAGGCGATGGCCTGTGGAGTTCCGGTTGTGATGCCGGACGCTTCGGCCTTTCCTGAGCTGGTCTCGGCGGCGGGCTGCGGGGTCCTGGTGAAGCCGGGGTGCCACAAGGCCCTTGCAGAGGGACTTCGAGAGGTTCTCGAACACCCGGACCGCAGAGCAATGGGAAAAAAAGGTCGGATCGCGGTCGAGGATCGCTACCATGTCGGCGCCATGGCAGCGCGGTTTGAGGATATTTTCAGAAAGGCGGTATCGAAATGAGTGATTTTTTTGAGTGGTCGAGGTTGGTGGAATTTTACGAGACGGACCTCGCCGGAATTGCCCATTTTTCGAACTTCTATCGTTGGATGGAATCTGCCGAACATGCTTTTCTTCGTGAGCGTGGCATTGCCTTGCACGAGGGGGAAATTGGCTGGCCCCGGGTGAACGCCCGGGCTGACTTTAAGAAGCCCGTTAGGTTTGGAGATTGCGTCAGGGTCAGGGTCTCGGTCGCGGAGGTGCGAACCCGGTCGGTCCGCTATTCCTTTGAATTTCTGGTCAATGAGAGTGATGAGATTCATGCCACCGGGGAGATGATCTCCGTTTGTGTCAATCTCGCTACGATGAAAGCCATCGAGATTCCAGCGGGAATCCGGATGCAACTCAACCGTCAGGATGTCTGAGGAAGAGGGGGATTTTGTTCTCAGGGATTTGTGGGCTGATGCGTTTATCGGGGCAATTCCTCCAATCACGTTGCCTTCCAAACATGATTTGGCTGTCACTGTCTTTGCGTTAATTTCCCGGCTGGGCCTGCCTTTCGTCGCTTGGAGGGTGAGTAGTGTCTTCAAGAACACGGAGGAATTAGGCGATCGCTCATCGGATGTCACCGACTTCGAGCAGGAGACGGGGGAAGGGTCCTCGGCGGAGGTCTGGAATAATCGCAACTCAGGGTGCGAAGGGGCACAATAGAGATCGTCATCCGATCCCCCCTGCTTCATGCTATCGCCCTCTTAGATCGATGACTCAGAAAAAATCCATGAACTGGTTAATGTTTGCCCTCTTGACGGTGGCCTTTTGGGGCCTTTACGGAATCTTTCTCCACAATGGCGCCATGGGAATGCAGGATCCCAAATTTGGTCGCTATAAAGCCTTCCTGGTGGTCGGGATCGCCTATTTTCTCGTTGCGGTGCTGGCGCCCTTGATTCTCTTGAAGGCCTCTGGCGCGAGTCTGAGTATGCCGGCGAAAGGATTTTGGTGGGCTCTCATTGCAGGCGTCGTCGGCGCAGTTGGGGCGCTGGGGGTGTTGTTGGCTTTTGGGGCAGGAGGAAAGCCGTCGGCCGTGATGTCGATCATCTTCGCTGGCGCTCCCATTGTGAACGCTGTTGTGGCCTTGGCGCTACATCCACCGGCAGGCGGAGTAGGGGCCTTGCGTTGGCAATTCTTCCTGGGTATTGCCCTCGCTGCCTTGGGGGGATGCCTGGTGACAATGTATAAGGACCCGAAGCCAAGTGGGGTCAGGGTTGAGCAAGGGGCCAAATAGCATCGTCGAACAGGAACTGGCGGGCCCCATTGGCCTATATGCTTAAGGTTCGTTAACAAAAAATCCCCGCCTGGGGATTTTTTTTGTAATGGTGTTGGGCTGATTTTCCCCGTGGTTGCAGGGATTGGGAGGGTGGGGTGAATTTTTTTGAAAATTCCGTGTCCAAAATCATTGACGTGGAAGCGGAAATCATTAGAGTTGCTCCAGCAGCCGCTACCGGCCGCCACCGAGAAACTCCAGAAGCTCGCCTGACTGAATCTTCATCAGCGAGCTTTCAAAGTCTCCGGTTCCCACGTTCTTTGAAAGTATGGGTTCCACAGATCCTTCCACTTTTGGAAAGCTCCTTGGGTTCAGGTTTTTCCTGGGTTAAGAGGGCGGACGAAAGAAGATCTGTCGGAAAGATGACAAAAAATCATATTGTGTGCTGCGTCTTGATCGATTGCGGAGTTTCTAACGAAGCTCTCATAAAAAAGATTGAGGTGCGGGTCATGGGAGTAAGCCTGTTTAGGTTCTTCCCGGAAATCGCAAGATTTCCAAACCAAAGTCAATTTGATAGCTAAGCGCGTCGCGTGCCAATTTTCAGGGTTTTTACCTTGAGAGTCCGGTCGCGACCATAATGTTTAGTGTCAGATTCAAAACATTTCTACGGAGAGTTTGATTCTGGCTCAGAACGAACGCTGGCGGCGTGGATAAGACATGCAAGTCGAACGGAAATATTGAATAGCTTGCTAATCGGTATTTTAG
>Ga0209491_10007141_pt1 | contig 14944 bp, 12 predicted proteins | sample BON02_FD_187213 | JGI IMG/M metagenome (GOLD analysis project Ga0209491, IMG submission 187213) | Freshwater microbial communities from Lake Bonney liftoff mats and glacier meltwater in Antarctica - BON-02 (SPAdes) (version 2) | ecosystem: Environmental > Aquatic > Freshwater > Ice > Glacier...
GGTCAGACCTCGACGGTGTAGGTGTCGCGGCCGCTCTTGAGCAGCGTGCCGGGCACGGCGCCGGTGGGCTGGCCATTCACGATGACCGCAATGCCGTTCACCAGCACCCGCTCGACGCCGTAGGAGTCGGCGGTGAGGCGCACACAGCCACCGGGCAGGTCGGCCACCATGTGCGCGGGCTCGCTGTCCACGGTCTCGGGGTCGATCACGGTGATGTCGGCGACCTTGCCGACCTCGAGGGTGCCGCGATCGCGCAGGCCGAACAGCTCGGCCGGCACCTGGGTGATGAGCTGCACGGCCCGCTCGAGGCTGACGAGCTTACGGCCGCGGATCATGTCGCCCAGGAAGCGGGTGGGGTAGGTGGCCCCGCACATGCGGTCGAGGTGGGCCCCGGCGTCGGAGCCACCGATCATGGCCCGGGGGTCGTTCCAGGCCTCGGCCCGCATCTCCCAGGTGGCGGGGTCCTTGTCCTTCGGGGCCGGCCACAGGATGGTGCGCAGGCCGTCGGCGGTCACGATGTCGAGCAGGGTGTCGAACGGCGACGTGCCCCGTTCGGCGCTGATGGCGGCCACGGTGCGGGTGGACAGCCCGGCGTTCTCGGGGGCGAACGTGTCGCCGATGACGTAGTCGTCCCAGTCGGCCAGGCGGCGGTACACGCCGGCCTCCTGTGAGTGCGACGCCTCGAGCATGCGGGCCCGCACCTCGGGGTCGCGCAGGCGGGCGATGCGCTCGTCGACGTCGACCTGGAGGATGTCCTGCCAACCGGGCAGCAGCCAGATGCCGCAGAACGTGAGGAAGTTCATGTTCATGGGCACCAGCACCGGCATGGTGAGGGCGATGACCTTGCCGCCCAGCTCGGCGGCGCGGTCGCCGGCGGAGAGCTGGCGGGGCACCCGGTCGGCCTCGCGACTGTCGATGGTGAGCACGTTCCAGTTGAGGGGGCGCTTAGCCGCCGCGCTCATCTCGGCCAACAGCTCGATCTCGTGGTCCTCGAAGCGGTCGAGGCACCCGTTGACGATGCCTTCGAGAGACGTGCCCTCGTGCTGGCCGGTCTCGACGCACAGCGCCATGAGCTCCTCGGTGGTGGACCAGCGGCTGGGCACGGGCTGTCCGTCGCCGTCGCTGTGCGAGCCCGACAAGGTGGTGGAGAAGCCCAGGCCGCCAGCCTCGATGCCCTTGCCCAGTTCGGCGACCATCGCCTCGATCTGCTCGGGAGTGGCCTCGTTGCCCACGGCGTCGGGGCCCATCACGTAGCGGCGCAGCGCGCAGTGGCCGACCAGGAAGCCGGCGTTGACCGCGATGTTGCCCTCGAAACGAGCCAGGTAGTCGGCGAACGTCTCCCAGTTCCAGTCGATCTGGCGGAGGGCCGGAAGGGGCATGCCCTCGACGCGGGCCATCATGTTCTGGAGGTAGTCGGTCTCGGCGGGATCGGGGCGCAGCGGGGCGAGGGTGAAGCCGCAGTTGCCGTTGATCACCGTGGTGACGCCGTGGTTGGCCGACGGCGACGCGCCCGGATCCCACAGGAGCTGGGCGTCGTAGTGGGTGTGGGGGTCGACCACCCCGGGCATCACGACCTTGCCGGTGGCATCGGTGACGATGGTGGCCTCGTCGGTGATGGTGCCGATGGCCACGATGCGACCGTCCTCGATGCCCACGTCGGCGAGGCGGCCGGGTGCGCCGGTGCCGTCCACGACCGTGCCGCCCTTGATGATCTCGTCGAGCATGGAAGGTCCCCTGTTGTCGTCGGCGGGACCGAGGCCCGACGCCGGTTTCTGACGGACCGTCAGATTACACTCCCGGGGGCACGACGCCACCTCGGGCCCACCCGGCCCGGTCACCACCAGGGGGACCCACATGCAGTTCTGGCACAGCACCGCGTTCATCGACCCGACCGAGCTGCCGGCGCTGGCTGTGGCCTGCGAGGACGCCGGCTTCGGGGGCCTGCTGGTGTCGGATCACCTGCTCTACCCCGAGACCATCGAGTCGGCCTACCCCTATCAGGCCGACGGCCAGGCCTTCTGGAACGCAGCCACGCCGTGGGTCGACTCGTGGGTGGCCATTGCCGCCATGGCCGCGGTCACCACGAAGGTGCGGTTCAGCCACGGCATCTACGTGTTCCCCATGCGCCACCCGGTGGAGGTGGCCAAGTTGGCCGGCTCGGCCGCCGTCATGTCCGGCGGGCGCGTGGCCCTCGGCGCCGGGGTGGGTTGGATGGCCGAGGAGTTCGCGATCCTGGGCGAGGACTTCACCACCCGGGGCCGGCGCACCGACGAGGGCTTCGAGGTGTGTCGCAAGCTCTGGACCGGTGAGGCCGTGAGCCACGACGGCGAGTTCTACTCTTTCCCCGCCGTCACCATGTCGCCCGCCCCTCCCGGCGGCACCATCCCCATCTGGATCGGCGGCCACTCCGAGCCGGCGCTGAAGCGCTCGGCCCGCAACGACGGGTGGGTGGGCAACGCCTACCCACTCGACGAGGCCGACGCCGTGCTCGACCGCCTCGACGCCCACCTTCGGGCCAACGGCCGTGAGCTCGGCGACGGCTACGAGTGCATCCTCGGCATCTATTCGCTGAACCCCGACGATTTCCGCCGCTTCGCCGACCGCGGTGTCACCGGCTTCCTGGCCGCCCCGGCCATGCTCGCCGGCCACGCCGCCGAGGCCAAGGGCGTGCCGGTCACTCTGGCCGACCGGGTGGCCGCGGTGGCCCGCTTCGGCGACGAGATCATCGCCCCCCTGCACGACTGAGGCCATCGCCTCGCCGACGGGCCTCGGGCCGCTCCACTCGCCTGTCGAGTCAGCCCCGGCGGGCCCGGGCGGCCAACGCCGGGCGGTCGAGGACGTCGACCCGGCCCCGGCGGAGACGGAGCAGGCCTCTCCCTTCGGCGGCGCGCAGCGCCCGGTTGGCCGTGGGGCGGGTGGTTCCGGCCATGGCGGCGATGTCGTCCTGGCGGATGGTTATGCAGATGGCGTCGCCGTCCACCTCTCCGAGCTGGTCGCAGAGCTCGTCGAGGCGGCGCAGCACCCGCGTCTCGACCGGCACATAGAGCGACTCGAGCACGAAGTCCATCAGCCGGCGCATCTGCACGGCGAGGAGCTCGGACATGAACTGCTCCACCCCCGGGTCGGTGCGGCGGAGCTTCTCGAACTCGCTCCAGGCCAGCGAGCGGGTCTCGGCCTTCGTGAGGGCGACGGCCGATCCGATGCGGCGGTGATCGGGAATGAGCATCCCACCGAGGCCGAACACGTCGCCGGGCTGCTGGACGTCGAGGATCACCTGGTCGCCCAGAGGCGACGCGACCTGGAAGCTGATGTGGCCCTTCTCGACGATGTGGATGGCGTCGCCCGGGTCGCCCTGGTGATATATCACCTCCCCGCGGGCGAATCGGCGCCGGCGCATCACCGAGAGCAGCAGCAGCCGCTCGTCCTCGCCGATCACTTCGAACAGCGAGTTCCCGTTGCCCATGGGTACAGGAACGTACAGGGGACGCGGTCACCTCTGCTGTCTGTGCCGGCGGACACGTTGTGAGCGTGTCGACGGGCACGGACTCCGTGGCTCCGAGCCCACATGCTGGGTCCATCGAGGGCGGCGGCGCTCGAACGGACCTGGCGGGAACCAGGATCGATGGCCCCCGGGAGGCGGAACTGGGGGCCATCGAGATCCCGGCTGGCGTTGTGACGAATGCCGCAGTTCTGACGTATCGTCAGATCCATGGCAACGACGACGACCGATTCGTACCGTCAGCTCATCGGGGGCGAATGGCTCGAGGGTGGGAACGGCACCTACGAGATCATCAACCCGGCCACTGAAGGCGTCGTCGGTGAAGCTCCCGAGGCCTCGGCCGACGACGTCCGGGCCGCCGCCGCGGCGGCCGCGGCGGCCTTCCCGGCCTGGAGCCGCACCAGCCCCGAAGAGCGGGCCGCCCTGCTACGCGCCGCCGGTGCCCGTCTGGCCGAGCGCACCCCCGAGCTGATCCCCCTCGTCATCGCCGAGGCGGGTGCCACCTCTTCGGTGGGCTCGCTCATGCAGATCCCCGTCGCCATCAACCGCTTCGAGCGCTACGCCCGCGGCGCCATGACCGACCTCACCAAAGGCCTGCCCCCGCAGCCGATCGGCGCCACGCCGCTCGCCGCCGGCGCCCTCATGGGCGGCGTCGTCAACCGGGTGCCCGTCGGCGTGGTGGCCTGCATCTCGCCCTACAACTTCCCCACCACCAACATGGTCGGCAAGATCGCCCCGGCCCTGGCCGTGGGGTGCACGGTGGTCATGAAGCCGGCCCCCCAGGACCCGCTCTGCGTCATCGAGCTGGCCAAGATCCTCGACGAGGTGGGCTTCCCACCCGGTGTCGTCAACATCGTCACCGGGTCCGCACCCGAGGTGGGCGCGGTACTCGTCGACGACGACAACATCGACATGGTGAGCTTCACCGGTTCCACGCCCATCGGCATCAAGATCATGGAGGCCGGGGCGCGCACCATGAAGCGCCAGCTCCAGGAGCTCGGCGGCAAGGGTGCCTGCGTCATCACCGCGGACGCCGACCTCGACAAGGCTGTCGCCGGCATCGCCTCGGTGTGGGCCTTCCACTCGGGGCAGATCTGCACCGCCCCCACCCGCGTCATCGTCCACCGCAGCCGCTACGACGAGCTGGTCACCCGCTTGGCGCAAGCGGCCAAGGCGCTCAAGGTCGGTGACCCCCTCGACGCCGCCACGGTGGTCGGCCCGGTCATCTCCGCCGTCCAGCGCGACCGCATCCTCGGCCACATCGCCAACGGTGTGGCCGAAGGGGCCGAGCTCGTCGTCGACGGCCGCGACCCCGGAATGGACAAGGGCTTCTACGTGGGCCCCACCCTGCTCGCCGGCTGCAACAACGGCATGAGCCCGGTGCGCGAAGAGATCTTCGGCCCGGTGGTGGTGGTGGTCCCGTTCGACGACGAGGACGAGGCCATCCGCATCGCCAACGACAGCGACTTCGGGCTGCTCTCCTACGTCTTCTGCGAGGACGGGGCCCGGGCCTACACCCTGGCCAAGCAGATCCGTTCCGGCACCGTCGCCATCAACACCGCGCAGCGCCACCACGAGGTGCCCTTCGGTGGCTTCAAGCTGTCGGGGGTGGGCCGCGATGGCGGCGATTACGGCCTCGAGGCCTACACCGAACTGCAGTCCGTCATCTGGCCGGCCTGACCACCACCTCTTCGTTAGAACAGCAACCATCGCCGGGCGCCTGAGCGTCGGGCCCACCAACGGGGGAATCCATGAAGGGCATCGTCTACACCGGTGACAAGGGCGCAGAGGTCCTCGACGGGCTCGAGGTCCGCGACGCCGGCCCCGGTGAGGTCATCGTCAAGGTCATGGCCGCAGGTGTCTGCCACAGCGACATCACTGCGGCCTCGGGCGCCTTCGGTTGGCCGGCCCCGGCCGTGCTCGGCCACGAGGGCGCGGGCATCGTCGACCAGGTCGGCACCGGCGTCACCAACGTCGAGGTGGGCGACCACGTCATCATCTCCACCCTGGCCGCCTGCGGGATGTGCAAGGCCTGTGGCGCCGGCAAGCCGACGCGCTGTCGCCAGACGCTCGGCAACATGGCCCAGCCCTTCACCCTGAACGGCGACGCCTGCTGGAACTTCGCGGCGGCATCGGTGTTCACCGAGCGCACGGTCATCAAGGCCATCCAGGCCGTGAAGATCCCCAAGGACGTGCCGTTCACGTCGGCCTGCCTCGTCGGCTGTGGTGTGATGACCGGCGCCGGCGCCGTGCTCTACCGCTCGAACGTGGAGGTCGGCCAGACCGCGGTGGTGTACGGCTGCGGCGGGGTGGGCCTCAACGCCCTCCAAGCCCTGCGGGTGCGCCGGGCCAGCCGCATCATCGCCATCGACGTCGACCCGCAGAAGGAGGCCCTGGCCCGCCAGTTCGGGGCCACCGACTTCCTCGACGGGCGCAGCGACGACATCGTCGACCAGGTCCGCACCCTCGTGCCCTACGAGAAGGGTGTGCTCTCGGGCCCGTTCGGCGCCGGCGGCGTGGACTGGGTGTACGACGTGGTGGCCCGTCCCGAGGTCACCCTCAACGCCCTGAACATGCTCGACTGGGGCGGCACCGTGGTGGTGATCGGCACCCCCGGCGGCGACGCCAGGTTCGAGCTCCCCTACCAGCCGTTCACGCAGAACGAGCGCGGCATCATCGGTGTGCGGGCCGGCTCGTACAGCCCGCACATCCACATACCCCAGATCATCGAGCTCTACCGGCGCGGCGAGTTCCTGCTCGACGAGTTGGTCACCAACACCTATCCCCTCGAGGGCTTCCACGACGCCGTACACGACATGGAGAGCGGCGGCGTGGCCCGCGGCGTGCTCACCTTCTCCTGACCCGCGTCCGTCCCGGCCGACACTGCCCCTGAGGAACGAGATCATGGACCAGCGCTTCATCGACACCTACGCCGTCGTCACCGGCGCCGCCTCCGGCATCGGTCGGGCCACGGCCCGGCGTATCGCCGCCGAGGGGGGCACCGTGGCCTGTCTCGACGTCGTGGCCGACGCTGCCGCCGAGACCGCCGCCCTCATCGCCGAGGACGGGGGCACGGCCATCAGCGCCACCTGCGACGTCAGCTCGTGGGAGACCGTCGAGGCCTCGGTGGCTGGTGTGCTGGCCGAGTTCGGCCGCATCGACGTGCTCTGCAACGTGGCCGGCATCGGTGGCTTCCAGGAGTCCCACGAGGCCGACCCCGCCCACTTCGCCCGCATGGTCGCCATCAACCTCACCGGCACCTTCCACATGTGCCGGGCCGTGCTGCCCGACATGGTGAGCCGCGGCGAGGGCTCGATCGTCAACACCGCCTCCACCGCCGGGATCATGGGCCAGCCGTGGAGCGCGGCCTACTGCGCGTCGAAGGGCGGCGTGGTGATGCTCACCAAGGCCCTGGCCACCGAGTACGACCTGCCGCTGCGCATCAACGCCGTGGCCCCCGGTGGGGTGGAGACGCCGCTGTACGTGCAGTTCTTGCCGCCCGAGGGCGTCGACTGGAAACGCATGAAGAAGATGAGCCGCGACCACGTGCCGCCGGCCAAACCCGACCAGCTCGCCGCCACCTTCGCCTTCGTGGCCAGCCACGACGCCGACAACATGACCGGCGCCATCGTGGTGTGCGACAGCGGCATCTCGGTCTGACCCGCCCGACCCGCCCGACTCAACCACATCGCAGGGGGAGCACCATGCCGCTCAACGACCACTTCCGTGAACTGTCCGCCCAGGTGCGCAACTGGGGGCGCTGGGGTGACGACGACCGCCTCGGCACCGTCAACTTCATCGACGACGAGGCCCGTCGCCGGGGGGCGTCGTCCGTGCGCAGCGGCAAAGCCTTCTCGCTGGCCATCCCGCTCGAGTTCGACGGGCCTCAGCTCGGGTTCATCGGCCGTCGCCAGAACCCGCAGCACACCATGCTCGAGATCAACTCGCCGGGGGTGCTCGACCCCGAGTTCAAGTCGAGTGACGACATGATCGTGCTGTGCCTCCAGGCTGCCACCCATTGGGATGGTCTGAGCCACGTCAGTTACGAGGGCAACCTCTACAACGGTGTGCCCGCCGCCAGCATCACCGTCAATGGCGCCACGGTGCTCGGCATCCAGCATCTGAAGACCCTCACCGGTCGGGGCGTGCTGCTCGACATCGCCCGCCTCAAGGGCGTCGACCAGCTCGAGGGCGGCTACGCCGTCACCGGCGACGACCTCGACGCCGCCGCCGAGATGGGCCGGGTCACCATCGAGTCGGGCGACATCGTGATGTTGCGCACCGGCCAGATGCAGACCCTCAAGGCCGGCGACAAGATGAGCTACACCATGACTGCGGCGGGGCCGTCGCTGCAGAGCGTCGAATGGTTCCACCGCAACGAGATCGCGGCGGTGGCCGTCGACAACGGCACCTTCGAGGTGTTCCCGTGTGAGTACGACACCATGCCGCTGCCGGTGCACCTGCTGCACCTGGTCGACATGGGCCTCACCCAGGGCCAGCACTTCGACATGGAGGAACTGGCCGCCGACTGCGCCGACGACGGCCAGTACACGTTCCTGTTGTCGGCCCCACCCCAGCCCATCACCAACGCGACGGGCTCCCCGGTCAACCCCATCGCCGTCAAGTAGCCCGGTTGGCCCCGGCCCGAACGGGCGCGCGGGCGGCACGCGCTAGGTTCACCGGGTCAATCAGATCCCAGGGGGGAACAGCACATGGCGATGCCCGAGGGCCTGCCCGTCATCGACACGATGATCGGGTTCCCGGCCAAGGACATGAAGGCGCAGTACGCCTTCATCACCCAGCAGACCAAGGACGCCGAATCGAAGGACGACTTCGAGTTCCCGGTCGAGTACATGTTCAAGGCGCCGCCCGACAAGGACAAGGCCCTCAAGGAGACCGACGATCCCGTCGGCTACACGCTCGAGCAGATGGACAAGTGGGGCATCGCCAGGGGCCTCGTGGGGGTCGGCGGCGACAGTGGCGGCCGGTCCACCGGTGAGGACGCGCTGAAGCGCTACCCCGACCGGTTCCTGCCGCAGTGCAACGGTGATCCCAACGACGGCATGAAGGGGATCGAGGCCATCGTCAAGGCCTACGAGACCTGGGGCGTTCGTTCCATCGGTATGTTCCCCGCGGGCACGTACCCGCAGGTGGCCATCGACGACAAGAAGATGTACCCGATCTACGCCAAGGCCTGCGAGCTCGACATCCCCGTGTTCGTGTGCACCGGCATCCCCGGGCCCCGCATCAAGTTCGCCGTGCAGCACGTGGAGCTCATCGACGAGGTCATGTACGACTTCCCCGAGCTCACCTACGTGAGCCGCCACGGCTGCCAACCGTGGACCGAGCTCATGGTGAAACTCATGCTGAAGTGGCCGAACCTCTACTACTCCACGTCGGCCTTCGCCCCGAAGCACTACGACCAGCGCATCATCGACTACGCCAACACCCGCGGCGCCGACAAGGTGATCTACGCCGGCTACTTCCCCATGGGCCTCTCGCTCGAGCGGATCATGACCGAGATGCGCAACGTGGGTTTCAAGGACGACGTCTGGCCCAAGTTCCTCCACCAGAACGCCGAGAAGGTCCTCAAGCTGTAGGGGTCCCGGCCCCTCTCTGGCGAACCTGTCTACCAACGCCGCCCCATGGGGCAGCGTTCGTAGACAGGTTCGAGGGAAGCGTGGCGGGTCGAGTGGGAGGCCGTGGCGGGCCCGCGGTACTGTCGTCGGCTGATCTGATGGAGCGTCAGAAACGCGGGAGCCGGTCCGCTGATCAGTGGGGACGCTCCGCCTGACGGGACGTCAGTATGGCCAGGGCCGGTCGGCCGGGAATCCGAGCGCAGTGGCCACGGGGCGTAGTCGAGCGGTCAAGAGAACCTTGATGAAAACGTTGCTGGCAAACCACGGCAGCTGGGCAATCTGCGCCCGCCGGGACCCGCGCTGTTCTTCCGGCAGCATTGGTTCGCGTCGGTACTGGGCCATCGATCCAGACCGACCGACGTACTCCCATTCGCCTGAGTTCATGAGCGTGGCGAGAATCGCCGCCGTGACGCCGATAGAGCTGAAGGAGTCGTGGATGAGCATGGTGCCGCCCGCGACCACTCGGTCACCCCATTGCTCGATGTCTGCGCGTGCGGGGCGGTAGCGGTGGGCGCCGTCGATGTAGAGCAGATCGATGTCGCCTTCGACATCGGCATGCGCCTCGTTGGAGAACTTGCGGATGTGGGTCACACGATCGCGCACGCCGGCGCGATCCAGATTGGCGAGGAAGACGGAGTGGTCCGTCTCCGCTTCGGCTTCCTTGCCTTCCCATTCCTGGGGGCCTCGATCATTGCCGGCATGTGGATCGATGGCGGTGACCGTTGCGCCGTCGGGCAGCGCCAGCGCGGTGATGACCGTGGAGCGTCCTCTGAAACTGCCGATCTCTACGGCTCTCCCGCCGACTGGGAGTTTGCCGGCACAATCCCAGAGGAGATGGGCCTGCTCCTCGCTGAGCCAACCGTCGATGCCATCAAGCGCACCTGCGGCATCAGAGAACGTGATGTGGGTTCCAGACACGAAGAACGACTGTACCGCTCAGTGCGGAGCGGTTGCGCACGTCGTTGATGGCCGATTGTCCCGAGGGAGTTCGCAAACCTTCTCGTCCGAGTCGCTCGGATAAGTGACCAGAGACCCGCATTCCCGACCGGCGCGACCGAACAGGAAGTCGATCGATCGCTCGGAGCCGTCTCGTGACGCTTCTCAGACGCGAGTGAGCTCTTCAATGACGGCGGTGGCGGTTGCTTCCCACGAGTGGTCGGCGGCGGCAGCAACAGCACCGTCGGTCAGTCGTCGGCGGAGATCAGCATCACACAAGACACGCACCAGGGACTCCGTGAGCTCCTCGGTGGTACCCGCGAGCAGGCCAGAGACATCGTGGTCAACAGCGTCGACGTGACCACCGACGCGGGACACCACCGCAGGGGTGCCGCAGGCGCCTGCCTCGGTGATGGTCATCCCCCAGCCCTCGGCAATCGAGGCGCTGGCGAGTACCCATGCCTCGCGGTAGGCGGCAATGAGCTCCTCGTTGGTCACTCGGCCCCGCATCTCTACGAGATGACTCGCTCCATGTGACAGAACGGCGGCTTCGATCGCGGCCCTGTTGTAGCCGTCGCCGACGATCACGAGGCGGGCCCCCGGCACTCGGCGACTCACCTCCGGCATGATCGATACGAGTGTCTCGAATCGCTTGTAGGGGACCAGACGGCCCACCGCCACGATCGTGGGGGAGGGCGAGCGTCCAACTCCTTGCGTGAACATGGAATCCACCCCGGGTTCGACCACGCGTATGTTCTCTGAAGGAAGGCCCAGATAGTCGATGATCTCGTCCTTCGATGCCTGAGAGGGCGTCAGGATCCGTGACCACCGGTAGAGGGGCGGTGCGAGGCGACCCTCGAGGAGTCGGCCGAACTGGGCGAGCTTGCCGGAGAGCGTGAGATTCCATATCTCTCGGTGAACGTGGTGGATGAACGTGACGGTGGGGCGTCGGGACCACAGGGGAGTGAGGTAGGGCACCCCGTTCCACAGCTCGAGAATGCCGTCGGTTTCGCCGCGGCCAGACCGGAGCTGCTCGGTGATGGTGTCGGGAAACACCATGTGGCGTCCCGAACGCCGAATCACCCGGTAGCCATCACGCTCTTCGTGTGGAGGAAGACCTTTGGCGGCAGAGGTCCGCATGGTGACATCGATGCCCGCTGCCGCCCAGATTCTTGCGACGTGAGCAGCGTGTATCTCCGAGCCGCCGGCGTCAGGGTCGGCTGCGTCTCGCCACGACAAGATGGCGATCCTCCCCATTCCGCGACGTGCCGCGAGCGCGCCGAGTTCAGCGGTACGGCGCTGGTCGAGCGTTGCGGTCGGGAGGAACGAGCTGTTCGGTGTCATCAGTTCTGCTTCGCTGTCACCGGCGCTGAGAGCTCGGCGCGCGTTCGTCGCAACATGATCAGGCAGTTCCAGGTGAGTACTTCGCGCAGCACAGGCACCCTCAAGATCCAGCGTTGAGTGGGGTAGTAGCGAGGAACCACATCGAGCACCTCGAGCCCTGGGCGTCGGCGGACGTGGGCAATCGTGCGTCCAACGTAGGTAGGCCAGAGCTCGACGAAGGGAACGTTCTTCCGCGGCTCCCCGAACAGAGCCCGCCACGCCCGCAAGCCATTGTGGGGTCCCAGGAAGTGGAGAGGCACGATCTCGTGACCGCCCCACGGCGAGTACCAGTTCGTCCAGCTGACCCACGCCCAACCGCCTGGTCGCAGTACTCGCTCGAGCTCGTCGAAGATCAGTTCAGGCCGCGGGGTGTGTTCGAGCATGTTCGAGCAGAAGACGCCGTCGAACGAGCCGCTCGGGAAGGGCAAGCGGGTGCCATCGCAGATGAGCGCCGACAGATCCCTCTGCGACGCTTGACGGACATCTGCCTCGGCGAGGTCGGCAGCGACCACCTCGGCGCCGGATCGTTTGAGCGCGGCGCCGTAGTACCCGCCTCCGCAGCCGAGATCGAGCACTCTCGCTCCTTGGAGCGGGAACTGGAAACCGGAGATCGACCGCTCCGCCAGCGCGGCATAGAAGGGATCTGGGTCATGCTTCTCGGAGAGGAACAGCCGCAGCAACTCCAGTCGGGATTGCCCCTGTGTCATTTGGCCAGTGTTCCTTTCACGAGAGTCTTGTCTACCGCGTTGGTGTGGGCGCGCAGGGCTTTCGACGGCTGACGCTGTATCGAGTCGTTCGATCATCGGGGTCGAGCGGGTGGCAGCGCCGCAAGCTCCTGCAGCGTCTCCTGGAGCCGGGCGGCCTGCAGGTCCATGGCGTAGTGCCGCATCGCGAACTCGCGATTGCGGCGTCCGAGTTCCTCGGCGACGGGACCCAAGGCGCGGTCGATTGCGGATGTAAGGGCGTCGATGTCGCCCTCAGGGACAAGACGGTCCGGGTCGGGTACGACGTCGGGTATGGCTCCGCTGCGCGTCGCCACGACCGGGAGGCCACACGCCATCGCCTCGACCATCACGAACCCGAACTGCTCCTCCCACTTGAGGGTCCGCTTGGAGGCCAACACGAGGCACCGGCTCTGCCTCATGAGCGCGGGGATCTCGGATCGGGGGACGTGGCGGGTTACCTGCAGGAAGGGCTCCCTCCGGGCGGTCGCCTCCAGTTCCTCCCGGAGGTGTCCGTCGCCGACGAGCCTTAGGCGGAGATCGGGGATGGACGTGGCCCGGAGTCGGCGGCAGGCCTCGACGATGTCGTGGACCCCCTTGTCAGCTCCCCGATTGGCTCGGAGCATCCCGACGAAGAGCACCTCAGGAGACGGTTGGAGCTCGGGGGCGGGCTCGAATACGTTGATGTCAACACCCAGCCCCAGCGGACGGCAGCGCGATCGATCGCATCCCAATTCGACGAGGTGGCGTTCAGCGCGGGGAGTGACGCAGAGAAAGGCGTCGGCGTGCCGTCGTACCGACGAGGTGACCAGGCGCCATGGTGGCAGGCGGTACAACGGGTTGTCTGCCATGGTCTCGAAGACGATCACCGCATGCGGTATGCCGGCGCGACGGGCCAGGCGTGAGGCCTGGAGGCTGCTGAAGGAGAAGAGCTCGAGCGACACGATGAGGTCGATGTGCTCCGTATCGAGTCGGTCCATGCCGCGCATCCAGGCCGGCGCTGCTGTCCATGCCTCGTGGCTGCTCACCAGCGGGGTGTGAACCGTCGGGAGGACCACCTCACGGTCCGCGCCCCACCCGCCCCGATTGGAGACCAGGGTGACCTGCGATTCAGGAAGTTGTGCGAAGACCTCCCACTCGTTCGATGTCCGCCCCGCCTGCTCGACGAGCATGACACCAAGCTGTCGGCCGGGCTCTACCGGTCGTCCTGCTACATGGTCGGTCGATGATGTTGTCATCGCTCGTGGGACGTGGATTCGCTTGCGCACTGATGGCCAGCCAACGCCAACCTCCCTTGTGAGGGCGCAATCATATGCGAGCCACCCCCCACTGGTGGAGGTTTGGATCTGCGTTGCTTTCGAGGCCACGGCCAGTTCCATCGGTCGGTGAGCACGGTTCCGGTCATGATGACCGGTGCTGTCGACCAACACCGACCGATGGAGATCCCAGGACGCCAGGCGCGCCGCTGTCGCTGCGCGAACGTGACGAGATTGCTCGCGCGTTGATCGAGAACCCGAGGCTGGGGGCTGTCAAGAATTTTGTGTGAGGTGGCTAATTGAGGGTGTCGGGAACGCGACCGGGGTAGGCGATGGCGAACGCGTTGAGTGCTTGTTTCCAGCCTTGGGTGTGGCTGCCGAGTTCCCCGCCTCGGTGGTGGCCGATGTTGTCGATGGCGAGGTAGAAGATCTTCAGCACGGCGTCGTCGGTCGGGAACGAGCCCTTGGTCTTGGTGACTTTGCGGAGCTGATAGTTCAGTGACTCGATGGCGTTGGTCGTGTAGATGATCTTGCGGATTGTGGGGTCGAAGTCGAGGAACGGGATTAACCGCTCCCAGTGCCGACGCCACAGGTCGACGATCCCGCCGTAGGTGGCGCCCCACTCCTTCGCGAACTCGTCGAGGGCGTCCTCGGCGGCGCCCACGGTCGGGGCCGTGTAGATCGGCTTCAGGGCCCGGGCCACGGCTTTGCGGTCCTTCCAGGAACAGAACCGGATCGAGTTGCGGATCAGGTGCACGACACAGGTCTGGACGCTGGCCTGGGGCCACACGGCTTCGATGGCGTCACCAAAGCCGGTGAGCCCGTCGCAGCAAGCAACCAAGATGTCGAGCACACCCCGGTTCTTCAGCTCGGTGAGCACCCCCAGCCAGTACTTGGCGCCCTCGTCACCTTGGCCGAGCCACAAGCCCAGCACGTGCTTGCAGCCGTCGAGATCGACGGCCATGGCGATGTACACGGGCCGGTTCGTGACCCGCCCATCAGTGCGGACCTTCACCACGATCGCGTCGAGGTAGAGGATCGGGTACTTCTCGTCGAGAGGCCTCGACTGCCAAGCCCGCAGCTCGGGGAGCACCGCGTCGGTGATCTTGGAGATCAACTCCGCGGACACCTCGACCTTGTAGGCGCCGGCCAGATGCGATTGGACATCACGGGTCGTCATCCCCCGCGAGACCAACGACAACACGATGTCGTTGAAGCCCTCCAGGCGGCGGGCGTGCTTGGGCACCAGTTGCGGCTCGAAGTCACCGTTGCGGTCCCGGGGCACCTGCACCGGAACCGCCCCCGCGTCGGTCAGCACCGTCTTCGGGGTGCTCCCGTTGCGATTGTTGCCGCTGCCGTAGCCGGCCGGGTCGCCCTGCTCGTAGTGCTCTGTCCGTGATCGTTCGTAGGGCGCGTCCACCACTTGAGGTGCTGGGCCTGTTTTGATCTGGGGATGTCCACTCCTGTGAAGGTCCGGCGGTTGTCGGATCACGAAGGCCGCCAGTTGCA
>Ga0209491_10007147_pt1 | contig 14938 bp, 14 predicted proteins | sample BON02_FD_187213 | JGI IMG/M metagenome (GOLD analysis project Ga0209491, IMG submission 187213) | Freshwater microbial communities from Lake Bonney liftoff mats and glacier meltwater in Antarctica - BON-02 (SPAdes) (version 2) | ecosystem: Environmental > Aquatic > Freshwater > Ice > Glacier...
CATCTGAGACCGAGGAAGGGCGGGCGTGGGCCGAAAGCCGGATCAAGGCGATGACTGGCGGCGATCCGATCACGGCGCGGTTCATGCGGCAAGACTTCTTCACGTATCAACCCGAGTTCAAGCTGACCATCGTGGGTAACCATGCCCCGGCACTGGTGAACGTAGACGATGCAGCACGGCGACGGTTCAACATCGTTCCGTTCACCGTCAAGCCCGCGAACCCCGACCGGGAACTTGAGGGCAAGCTCAAGGCCGAATGGCCGGGCATCCTGCGGTGGATGATCGAGGGTGCCGTCGCATGGCGTCGGCACGGTCTTGCGCAACCTGAAAGCGTCCGCGCCGCGACGGCTGAATATTTTGGCGAACAGGACTTCACGGCGCAATGGCTGGAAGAGACCTGCACCGTCGATGCTGGCAACACGGCGCGCTGGGAGCACACGGCAGACCTTTTTGCAAGCTGGTGTGCGTTCGCCAAGGCGGCAGGGGAGGACGCTGGATCGCAGAAGAACATCGCGGCACGCCTTCGTCGCAACGGGCTGCGCCCCCTCTCACGCAAGATCGAGGGCAAGACCTATCGGGGCTGGTCGGGCGTAACGATCAACAGAAGGGTGGCCGACTTTCATGACGACTGAGAACGCATCACCTGGTCACGGTTACGGATGGTTACGTGTAACCGCCATTATCGCCCCTACACGCGCACACGTATACGAGGGGGATACCGAGTTACGTGTAACCAAGTGTAACCGTGACCGCCTTGATCTGGTCCCAATGCCCCCTTTCCGTAACCCCGTGGGGGGCGCGGGGGTGGGTCTTCATTCCACACACACCGCCCGGTGGCAGTCATGAAGCAGGCAGCCCTAGTCAAGCGGTTCTGCAAGTCGCTGACGGTCCCCACGGGGCGGCTGGCAGGGCGTGCGGTCAAGCTGGCCCCATATCAAAATCGTTTCATCGAGGGGGCGTTCGCTGACGGGGTGAACGTGGCGTGCCTGTCCATCGGTCGCGGCAATGGCAAGTCGGCAATCTCGGCCATGCTCTGCGCCGGTGAATTGCTGGGCGCATGGTCGGACGCGCCCGAGCGTGAGGTGATCATCGCGGCCAGAACTCAAGAGCAAGCCAAAATCGCTTGGACCTATTGCGTGTCATTTATCCAGACTCTGCCCGACGATGTGCAGAAGCGTATCACGATCCGGCGGCAACCCCGTTTTGAAATCCAGTATGACGACCACAATGGGCCGCACCTGATCAAGGCAATCTCGGCAGACGGTAAGTCGGCGCTTGGGTCCAGCCCGACGCTGGCGGTGCTGGATGAGCGTGGCCACTGGCCGATTGCTCAAGGCGACGAATTGGAAGCGGCGCTGTTGACGGGCCTGTCAAAGCGCGACGGCAAGGCCCTGATCATATCCACCAGTGCCAGCAATGACATGCACCCGTTTTCGCTGTGGCTGGATCGGGATGCACCCGGCGTCTATCGGCAGGAACACCGCCCGACACCAAACTTGCCCGTTGATGATGTGGACAGTCTGGCGATTGCTAACCCCGGTTCCAAGCATGGCATCGGCCCGACCATGACGCGGCTGAAAGAGGACGCGGCGCTGGCGTTGGCACGGGGCGGGTCTGCCCTGTCGCGGTTCCGGCTGCTGTCGCGCAATGAACGGGTGTCTGAGGACAACCGGGATGCGCTGCTGGATTTGAACGAATGGCTGTCGTGTGAGACCGACGATCTGCCACCCCGGCGCGGGCCGGTTGTGATCGGGCTGGATCAAGGCCAGTCGGCATCCATGAGCGCCGTGGCCTATCTCTGGCCCGACACTGGACGGCTGGAAGCCTGGGGCGCGTTCGGCACTGTCCCGACACTTGAGGCGCGTGGGCAGGGCGATGCTGTCGGCGATCTTTATTCTCAGATGCACAAGCGCGGTGAGTTGGCGTTGATGGGGCAGAAAACCGTCCCGCTGGCGCAATGGCTGCGCCGGGTTGTCGGTCACGTCGAGGGCGAGACGGTCGCGGCGATTGTCGCGGATCGGTTCAAGCAATCCGAGATCGGTGACGCGCTGGCAGAGATCGGCAACCGCGCGCCGGTCATATGGCGGGGCATGGGGTTCAAGGACGGCAGTGAGGACGTTGAACGGTTCCGCCGGTTCTTGTTCGACGGCAACCTGCACGTTTCCGAAAGCCTGCTGTTGCGTCACGCCATTGGCGAAGCGGCGGTGTTCATTGATCCGGCGGGCAATTCCAAGATCGTAAAGGGCCGGTCGATGGGCCGTATCGACGCCGCTTGTGCCGCTGTTCTGGCGGTTGCTGAGGGCGCGCGGATCATGGGCAGGCCAGCACATAAAGCGGGGCGCATAGCATGGGGCTGAGGAACGAATACAAGCGGCATAGCGCCAAGGTCACGCGCGGCCCGCGTTGGAAGGCCCTGCGGATGCAGGCGCTGGACCGTGACAACTGGCAATGCGTCCAGTGTGGCACCCATAAGCGGCTGGAATGCGACCATATCCTGTCCGTCCGGGATCGGCCTGAACTGGCCTACACGCTGTCAAATTTACAAATTCTCTGCGGCGCGTGTCACGCCCAGAAAACCCGAATTGAGGTGGGGCACAAGCCCCTGACCCCAAAGCGCCAGCAATGGCGCGATCTGCTGCGCGATATGCAGCGAAACCCTACCGAGCATAAAGGAAATTACCATGCTTGATTCACTGAAAATCACCCGGCGTCAGTCGGAAATCCGTCAGCAACTCGCTGGCCTTGTGGGCAAGGACACCCCCACTACGGACGAAACCCGGTCCATGGAAACGCTGGACGCAGAATATCGCACCAACGAAACCCGGTTCCGGGCGGCGCTGGTGTCTGAGGATACCGAACGCCGGGAAGCCGGGGCCGAACTCGAAACCCGTTCCACAACCGAATGGGACGCGATCATGTCCGGTTTCGAGATGCGCCAAGTCGCGCTGTCTCTGGACGAAGGCCGTGCCCTGTCTGGTCAGACGGCGGAGATTGTCACCGAACTGCGGTCGCAAGGCGGCTATCGCGGCATCCCCGTGCCCTATGCAGCTTTGGAAACTCGCGCGGGCGAAACCATTGCCAGTGGCACCCCTGATCCAATTGTCACCCGGCCCCTGATTGAGCGTTTGTTCCCGGCGTCTGTCGCGGCGCAGATGGGCGTCCAGATGATCAATATCGGCACCGGTGGACAGGAAACCCCTGTAACAACCTCGGCAATCTCGGCTGGATGGCAGGCAACCGAACTCGGCAACGTGCCCGGGCCGTCTGCCTACACGACGCTGGACCGCCCATTGAAGCCGGATCACACGCTTGGCATCCAGATGCGCATCAGCCGCAAGACGCTGCTGCAATCCGGTGCGGCGCTGGAACAGGCAATCCGCCGCGACATGGCGGGCGCGATGCAACAAGAGATGGATCGTGCAATCTTCAACGGTTCGGGATCCAGCGGCGAGCCTACCGGCGTCTTTACCGGCGCAACGGCTTGGGGCATTGCTGAGACTGATCTGAGCGCGGCGGCGTCCTGGGCGGCTATTCGCACTGAGGTCGTGGCGTTCATGACGGCCAACGCGGCAACTGGTCCCGGCGCGGTGCGCCTGCTGATCCGTCCTGAGGTGTTTGATACAATGGACGGCGCGTTCATCAGCGGCACGGCAGTGACCGAGTGGGAGCGTTTGATGAAATACATTACCACTGTTGTCATGTCGCACAACGCCTTGCCTGCACCTGCTGGAACGCCACTGGAAAGCAAGGCGCTGCTGACAACCTCGGCGGGCGGCGTTGCGCCGGTGTTCGTGGGCCTGTGGGGGGCGGTCGATCTGATCCGCGATCCGTATGCCGACGCGCAATCCGGTGGCCTGCGCCTGACTGCATTGTCCACCATGGACACCACAATCAGCCGCGCGGTTCAAACCCGCGTCTTGACGGGCATCCAGTGATGTTGACCGGCTTTGCCCACGGCGGGCTTGAACTGCGCCGCAAACCGGACGGATCGGCTCGCCTGCAAGGCCGGTTTCCCTATAACAGTCGCGCGGTCCTCAGTGATGGGGGCCGCACGGGCCGACCGCGCAAGGAACAATTTGCACCGGGGGCGTTCCGGCATTCGGTCGAGACGGATCAAGAGGTTCACCTGCTGGTGGGCCATAGCTTCGACCGGCCCCTTGCCAGTCGGGGCGCGGGCACGTTGCTGCTGGATGACACGCCTGAGGCGCTTGTGTTCAACGCGACGATTGCGGCTGAGATGATGCAGGTCAGCTATGTGTCTGACGTGCTGGCGTCTCTCTCGGCGGGGCTGATCGTAGGTATATCGCCGGGGTTCCGCATTCCACCGCAACAGACGGTCCCTAATGCTGAGGAAGTGACGGAGGAAGACCCAAGCGAAGGCCGCGCAATGATCCGCACGATCTTCGAGGCGATCTTGTTTGAACTCTCTCTGGTGTCCCGTCCCGCCTATTCGGAGACGGAAATCGAGGCGCGTTCGTGGGGCGTGACGGACAAGTTGTCTGTCACCGATGGCCTGCACCGCACCCTTAACCGATGGAGGGCCTGACATGATTGATCTGATCAAACAGTTTGAAGCGGTCCCGGCGGCGTATCCTGCTGCACCTTACGGCCTGTCGGATGATGCGGCGGCGCTGGATCCGGCGATGATTTGGGCAAGGATCGAGGGCTACACGGCGCACCGCTTCACTGAGCGGGAAATCGTCTGGACCCTGATCGGCAACGGCGGCGATCAATTCCACCCGCGCCTAACGCCTGTCACGTCCAGCGTAGCGGATCTGTGGACGGGTGAGGCATGGGAGGCGGTAACGCTGTCCGATGGCCCTCTGGGCGTCTGTCTGCCCTTTGACGGCACTTACAAGATCACGGCGCAAGTCGGCGCTGGTGATGTGCCTGCGCCGGTCTCTGAGGCTTTCCGGCGGCTTGCCGAATACATGGCCGATGATCCGGGGCGCGTTGGCACGACCTCTTTCACTGACAAGATTGGCCCTCTTGAGGAATCCGTAAATCGCGCCCCGACATGGCTGGCGCGGGCAATGCAATACAGTGGCGCGGGCGATCTGCTGCGCCCATATCGGAGGGCTTGACTATGTGGCCATTCAAACGAAAAGAACCTGAGACTGAAACGCGGTCCAGTCGCACCGGCTACACCACGCAAGTGATGCAAGCGCGGGCCGATTATATCGGCGGCGTTGATGGTGTTGCCGAACTGACCGGCACTGTGCAGGGCTGTGTAAGCCTCTGGGAGGGCGGTCTGAGCCTTTCCGATGTAGACGGCACCGACATGCTGACTCCTGCCATGCTTGCGCTTGCTGGGCGCTCTCTGGCGTTGCGCGGGGAAGCTGTGTTTGTGATCCGTGAGGACGGGCTGTTGCCGTGTTCGGATTGGGATTTGACAACGCGCTATTCCAAGCCCACGGCCTACCGTGTTGGCGTCCCTGACACGGGTGGCGGGCGGTCTATGACGGTGCTGGCGGGCGAGGTGCTACACCTTCGCATTGGCTGCGATATGGGTATGCCCTATGTTGGTCAGTCACCATTGCGGCGGGCGCGTTTGACGGCTGGTCTGTTGCAAACGCTGGAATCGGCCCTGTCTGAGGTCTACACCAACGCGCCCTTGGGTTCGTCTGTCATTCCGTTCCCTGAGGCCCCCGACCAAGATATGAGCGATCTGGCGCGTGGGTTCCGTGGGTTTAGGGGCAAGGTGCTGGTGCGTGAATCTGTCAACGTGACGGCGGCGGGCGGGCCTGCGCCTCAGACTGACCTCAAGCCAAGCGATGTGTCGCCCGATCTGTCCAGAGCCATGACGAAGGAAACCTTGGCGGCATCGCGGTCCAGCATTGAAATGGTGTTCGGTGTTCTGCCCGGTCTGAGCAATATCAGCACAACCGGCCCGATGGTGAGGGAAGCGCAACGCCACCTTGCGCAGTGGGGCCTAATGCCGATTGCGGCCATGATCGGCCAAGAGGCAACCGAAAAGCTGGGCAGTGCGGTCAAACTGGACGTTATGCGACCATTGCAAGCGTTTGACGCCGGGGGCCGTGCGCGGGCTTTGGGTGCGATTGTGCAGACATTGGCAATGGCAAAAGAGACGGGCGTTGATCCGGCTCAGGCATTGGACCTTGTGGATTGGAAGGACTAACTGATGGGATATTATGACGCGAAGGCCCGCAAGGCGAAATCAATGCTGACAAAAAGAGGCCAGGCGGCGCAAGTCGCCCGGTCTGTGACCTCAGGCGGTAGCCCGTCTGATCCGTCAGGCGGCACGACTACCACATCGCGCTATGATGTGCAGTTGGCGGTGTTCCCGATTGAGATTGACCGGATAGACGGCACCAACATCTTTTCCTCAGACTTTAGGCTGATCTGTTCAACGGCTGAAATCGAGATTGAACTGTCGGACAAGATCGAGTGCAGCGAAGGCACCCTGACCATTGCGGACCTTGGCAAGTTTGCACCCGACGGCACGATCATTTTCTATGACATGTTGGCAAGGACGTAGAGCGATGGACGTTGATGCAAAAATTGTGGACGTGGCGATACTGGCAACGCCTATCCAGCGGGGCAACGGTTTTAAGGTGGTGGCCTATTTTACCCTACTATGCCGCCCGATGCGCATTGAGGACTGCAAGCTGGTGATCACTCCCAAGGGAACCTTTACCCTTTGGACGCCAGATGAGGCAATCAAGGTTATGGGTTGGGCAAAAGCCGAATTGTCAGAAACGGCGCGGCTGGCCTATGTCGATGCGCAAATGCGGGTAGCGGTTTAGGGGATTTCGCCTGTTTGCCAGTGACTATCACGCAACCATGGCGCGAACAACGCCCCGGCAATCGACTTAACATAAAACCCGTTATGCGACACACAACGCCTTAAGGTTGAAACCGCGATGCAAATAGTCCCTATGCGACTCGTATACAGCTTGCTACCCTTTCCGGCAACGGAAAACAGGGATGAAAAAACATGGCAAAGTTATCAATAAGTGCTGCTGCAAAGGTTTTCGACGTTTCGCGGCCTACTCTATTAAAACACCTTAAAAATGGTAAAATTAGTGGCGAAAAGGACACTGCAAAAGGTTGGCAAATTGATACAGCAGAGCTTGGCAGGGTTTATCAGGCGAAGGGCGGTAAAGATGGCAACGCCTTGCCGGATACATTATCACCTTTTTCCAGTGACTTACATGGCGATCTTAAAGAAGAAAATAAGCGTTTGAGGTTGGATCTGGCAGTAGCAGAAGCGCTGGCCGATGAGCGCGGGCACCGGCTGGACCAACTTGTGCCGTTGCTGATGGCACCCAAAAAGCGGCGTTGGTGGATGTTTTGGGTCAATTTATCAAGCATAAGCTGCACACTTTGGAGGCAAACCCTTGCGAAGATGTTAGGGTTCTGCGCAAGATACAGATATGGGAACGAGTCCCCCTAAATAGAGCGGCCCGCGATCTGGTTGAACCTCAGATCACGGGCCTAAATTAGTAACCGCTTTGTCAAGAAGCAGCACATCTATGTCAATACAATTACTAGCCTATACATGCTGTAAAAATTGACAAGGCCATAATTCACTAGGAGTGAATTTGTGTCTAAAAAACTACCCTTGTCCGATGCGCTTCGCGCGATCAACGCCAATGGCGTCACCATCACATATCAACAGCTATGGAATGCTGCCATATCCGGAAAAATCCCGGCAGAGCGCGTGGGGCAACGCTGGGCTGTCCAAAGGGCTGATTTACCGGCGATCGTTCAAACCTTCACCACCGCGTGAGGGCAGAGCATGACAATTCAGAGCAACGCGGCGGGGTTTATTCCCCCGTCAGAAACGGATGCGCACTACTTTCTTGAAAGCCTGTTCGACCGCAAATTCTATGCGGCAAAGGCCACGGAAAGCCTTGCGGTAGGCTTATTTGACAACCGGGCCAGACCTTGGCCTTTCCGTCCCATGCGCGATCACGACACGCATTTTAGCTGCGGCCTGTTCGAATGGAATACACCCGCAAGTGTGAACGACTTTCGACGGACTAAAGAGAGATGGACGGGCGCGATCGGCTTTGTCCTAGATGACATTGGCGAGGTTAAGAACGGCGTACTGATTGAGGCACCACCCGTTAAACCAACGGCGATCATCGAAACAAAACCCGGATCTTTTCAGTGGGTTTATTTGTTCCTTGAGATCGAGCGCGACCCCCGGACGATTGAGGCTATTCAACGCAGCGCCATTGCGGGTGGTATGTGCGACCCCGGCGCAGGCAACATCACACGAATTACACGCCTGCCCGGATCACTGCCCGAAGGGAAAACCCACCGAGCGCGGCTTGTCTGGGCGGATTGGGACAGACGGTTTAACGCGGCGGCGATCATCGAAAAGGCACTACAGGTTCCAAGGATCGAGGCACCCAGGGAGCAAGAATACGCTGCACCAAACCTAAGCGACGAAACAAGCGAGACGGGCAAAGGCACACTTGAGGCGGCTTGCTACAAGATCCGCAATGCCGAGGGCGTTACTGGCAGCAGCATAATCAACGCTCAATCATTTTTCGTAGGGCAGCAAGTAGGGGCGGGCCTGATTGCGATGGCGGACGCCGAGGCGGCTTTATTCGCGGCGGCATACGATCGACACCCCCAGGACGGGGTGCGGCAAGCAAAGAACGGCCTAGAGGCCGGCATTCTAAGGCCTCTCACAAGACAAACCAACGGACGTTTTGCAGGGTCCGGCGCAACACCTTTGGCCGAAGAAGAGGCACCAGCCGGATCAGTATTTCAAGAGATCCAAGAGGCGCGAGACGGCATTAAAGATACCCTTAGGGCGTTCGTCACGCGGGCTTTGGACTTTGACGATCTGGACGGCGGCACGCCGCCCGTGATGGCGCTGGCAGCGACACCCGGCGCGGGTAAGACAGGAGCGGCGCTGCGCGAATTGGAGGCGGCGGACTTGTCACGACTGCCCGGTGATGTAGTCGTTTACTCCCCAACGCTTGCCCTATCCGAGCAAGCGGCGATGGATTATGAGAAAATCAACGGGAAGCCTGCCCACGTCACACGCGGGCGATCGGCAACACTGCCCGGATCTGACGCGCGTATGTGCAAACGTCACGAATTGGCCGAGCGCGTGGCGCGGGCCGGGCTTATCGTTAAGGCGACTTTGTGCGAGGCGAAGGACGAGTTCGGAACAATACGAAAATGCCCATATTACGCAGGATGCGCATATCTGGAGCAATGGAAAGCCTTGCCGGAAACCCCCGTCACCCGGTTTGAGGCCAGCGCATACCTTGAATTGCCCGGCGATGGATCCGGGCGCGATACTGGCTTTCGCGTTATCGACGAAACAATCTGGCGGCAGTTTTCCCGTGTTATCGACATTACACCGCAAGAATGGACGGCGGCGCGATCGGCAAAGGGCGACGATCTGGCAACGGCGGTTGATGCTACAGACGCGGCGCAGGCTGTATATGCGGCGCTACAGACGGGCGGAAACATCGCGGGCGGCAAGTATAGCGCAGACGACTTTGCAGCGTTCAGAGCGGCAGAAATCGCGCCTATCAACATGCGCTGCACACCTGACAATGACGACAACACATTTACAGCCGGGCTGGACGAAATAGAGGCACGGGCCAGAAATGGTGCAAAGCGGAACGCGGCACTTTGGGCGGTTCTGGAAGATTGCGCACGGCGCGGGATCGAGGCGACAGAGCGCGTGTGGCTGACCACCAACAAGAAGGGCGAAACCGGGATCCGCGTGGCATGGTTCAAAGAACCCCCGGCAAACGTGCCAACGCTGTTGCTAGACGCCGACGCGACAGGGCCGATATTGGAACGCATGTACCCCGGTGCGGATCTTGTCGCTGTGGATCTGAAGCCCAATGCGCATGTTGTGCAACTGACCGACCGGACGTTTAGCAACACCAAGCTGCAAAAGGTGACAGTGCGGCGCGAGCTGGTGCGGCTGGTGCGGGCCGAGGTGTTGCGCGATGTAGAAGGGCGCGGCGTTCTGTGCATCGCGACACGCAAGGCGGTGCGGGCCATGTTTGAGGATGCGGGCCACGACTTCACCGGACAGGATGAAACGGTAGTTTCCAAGATGATGATGGAAACACCATTGCATGGCGCAAGGTGGCTATGGTTCGGGCCTGCAAGCCTTGGCCGCAATGACTGGCAAGACTTTGGCACGGCTCTTGTCATAGGGCGCGAGGACATCGGCGTTGATGCGCTGGAGGATTATGCGCGTGCGCTCTTTGGAGATACAGGCGATCCGCTGCAATTCATTCAACCGGACGCCAATGGTCAACGCTTTATGCCGGATGCGGTGTTGCCGCTAACAATGGAGGACGGCGACCAGTTCGGGATCTTTGGACGGGCCCACCCTGACACCCGCGTTCGCGCTTTGCAGATACAAACACGCGAAATGGCGGCAAGACAGGCGATCGAGCGTTTACGGCTTGTGAACGCAACCGAGCGCAAGCGGGTAGTGATCTGCACGACAGTGCCGGTGCCGGGCCTGCCTGTGTCGGATCTGGTGCGATGGGATCAGCTTGTTCCAAACCGACTTGAGGCAGCGATAGCAGAGGCAAACCAGCGCAGCGGAGTGTTGCGGCTGACTAAGACAGGGCTTGCTGAGGATGCGCCCGAGACGTTCCAGACCGTTAGCGCGGCTGAGGAATGGCTACGGCGTGAGGGCAAAGAGGCAATCGCAGACTTAAGCCGTCACACCGGTAATAGTACTTTATTACCGGTACAACGGCTTATCTTTTCGCTGAGGATCGACACAAAAGGGGCAAGGACTACGCGGGCAATCATCCTTGGCGACACACCACGGGCCACGGCAGAGCGGGCGCTTGGCGCATTTGCAACATTTACCAAAGAAGGAGACGCAACAACATAGGTCAGTATTGCTTACCTATTATTCCCCTGTTATATTGTAACAAACGACAGGGATTGTTGATCTGACACAAGCGCTTCATCACATGACTTATATGGTCCCAATGCCCCCTTTTCTTTCCGGTGGGGGGACCGAGGGGGTGGGCTTTCATTCCACACACACGTTTGATCTGTGGTTCGGGTGGGTGGCATGAAGCAGGCAACCCTAGTCAAACAGTTTTGCAAGTCTCTGAAGGTTCCCACTGGGCGGCTGGCAGGTAAGGCGATCAAGCTGGCACCCTATCAAAACCGTTTCGTTGAAGGCGCGTTTGCTGACGGTATCAACGTGGGCGTCCTGAGCGTGGGGCGCGGTAACGGCAAGTCCGCTATCTCTGCGATGCTTTGCGCCGGTGAATTGCTGGGCGCATGGTCTGACGCCAAAGAACGGGAGATAATTATTGCGGCCCGAACTCAAGAACAGGCCAAAATTGCTTGGAACTATTGCGCGTCATTTATCGGAACCTTGCCTGAGGAAATCCAAAAGCGGATCACGATCCGGCGGCAACCCCGATTTGAAATTCAATATGACGACGAAAACGGGCCACACCTGATCAAGGCAATCTCTGCTGACGGTAAGTCTGCGCTTGGGTCCAGCCCCACGCTGGCCGTCCTTGATGAGCGTGGGCATTGGCCCATTTCTCAGGGTGACGAACTTGAGGCGGCGCTGTTGACGGGTCTGTCAAAGCGCGACGGCAAGGCCCTGATCATATCGACCTCGGCCAGCAATGACATGCACCCGTTTAGCCTTTGGCTGGATCGGGATGCACCCGGCGTCTATCGCCAAGAACACCGACCCACGCCAAACTTACCTGTTGACGATGTGGACAGTCTGACGATTGCCAACCCCGGTTCCAAGCATGGGATCGGCCCCACAATGACCCGTCTGAAAGAGGACGCGGCGTTGGCGCTGGCACGGGGCGGGTCTGCCCTGTCGCGGTTCCGCCTGCTGTCTCGCAACGAACGTGTGGCTGAGGACAACCGCGATGCACTGCTAGACTTGAATGAGTGGCTGCAATGCGAAACCGATGATCTGCCACCACGCCAAGGGCCGGTTGTGATTGGGCTCGATCAAGGGCAATCGGCTTCTATGAGTGCCGTTGCCTATCTGTGGCCTGAGACGGGGCGTCTTGAGGCGTGGGGGGCGTTTGGTACGGTTCCGACACTTGAGGCCCGTGGGCAGGCTGATGCTGTCGGTGATCTGTATTCCTTGATGCACAAGCGCGGCGAACTTGCGTTAATGGGTCAAAAAACTGTCCCGCTGGCGCAATGGCTGCGCCGTGTTCTGGGCCATGTGGAAGGCGAACACATCGCGGCGATTGTCGCGGATAGGTTCAAGCAATCTGAAATCAGTGACGCGCTGTCGGAAATCGGCAACCGCGCCCCTGTCATATGGCGCGGCATGGGGTTCAAGGATGGTTCTGAGGACGTGGAACGGTTCCGCCGGTTCGTCTTTGACGACAAGCTGCACGTTTCTGAAAGCCTGCTGTTGCGTCACGCCATTGGCGAGGCGGCTGTTTTCATTGATCCGGCGGGCAATTCTAAAATCGTAAAGGGCCGGTCTATGGGCCGTATTGACGCCGCATGTGCATCCGTCTTGGCAGTCTCTGAGGGCGCTCGAATTATGGGCCGTCCAGCCCACAAGGGAGGGCGCATAGCATGGGGTTAAGACAGGAATACAAACGACACTCACGGCAAGTCACACGCGGCCCACGATGGAAGGCGTTGCGGATGCAAGTCTTGGACCGTGACGGCTGGGCCTGTGTACAGTGTGGCACTCACAAGCGGCTTGAATGTGACCACGTTCTGCCCGTCAAAACACATCCCGAATTATCTTATTCTCTGAGCAATTTACAGATGCTTTGCGGCCCCTGTCATGCTCGGAAAACCCGAATTGAGGTTGGGCATAAGCCTCTAACCCCAAAGCGCCAGCAATGGCGCGATCTGTTGCGCAACATGCAGCGAAATTCCCAAAAGCATAAGGAGAATAACCATGCTTGATTCACTAAAAATTACACGGCGTCAGTCGGAAATCCGTCAAAGTCTCGCGGGCCTTGTCGGCAAAGAAACCCCGTCTGAGGATGAAACGCGGTCTATGGAAACGCTTGATGCGGAATATCGCACCAACGAAACGCGGTTCCGTGCGGCTCTTGTGTCTGAGGACGACGAACGCCGCGAAGCCGGAGCCGAATTGGAAACCCGTTCTGATAAGGAATGGGGCGAACTGGCAGGCCGTTTTGAACTGCGCCAAGTCGCCTTGGCACTGGATGAAGGCCGCAAGCTGGACGGTGCAACGGCTGAAATGGTCGAGGAACTGCGCAGTGCGGGCGGGTTCCAAGGCATCCCGGTTCCTCTTGAGGCGCTGGAAACCCGTGCCGGTGAGACGCTTGCAGGCGGTGTGCCTGACCCTATCCGCACAATGCCAACGATTGAACGCTTGTTTGCGGGATCAAGTGCAACTCAGATGGGTTGCCGGATGATCAACGTGGGCGTGGGTGAAATCGAATACCCCGTTGCCACGGGCGGCGCACAACCGGGCTGGGCTGGTTCTGAGACTGGCGATGTGCCGGGGCCTCAGGCTTACACAACTGTCGACCGTCCAATGAAGCCTGACAACACTTTGGGCGTTCAGATGAATATCACGCGCAAGGCTCTCAAGCAAGCGGGTGCTGGTCTTGAACAGGCGGTGCGGCGCGATATGGGCGCGGCTATTTTGCAAGAGGTTGATCGGGCCATTTTCCTCGGATCTGGTGCGGGTGGCGAACCTTTGGGCATTTTCCCCGGCGCGGCTACCTATGGGATTACGGAAACCGCGATTGATGCGGCGGCATCCTATGCGGCGTTCCGTGCGGCGGCGGTGCGGTTTATGACCGCGAACGCGGCAAGCGGCCCAGGTGCTGTCAATTTGTTGCTGCGTCCTGAAGTCTTTGACGGCATGGATGATGATCTGATCACCGGCACGGCTGTTTCGGAATGGGACCGCTTGATTGCTAAGATCGGCAAGGTGCTGCTGACCACAAACGGCATCACTGCACCGGCAGGCGGTCCACCTGTAGGATCCAAGGCGCTTATGACCACGACCACAAACGGCGTGGCCCCAGTGTTTTGCGGTATGTGGGGGGCTGTCGATTTAGTTCGTGATCCATACAGTGACGCCAAGTCTGGGCAACTGCGCCTGACGGCACTGACCACATTGGACGTGACGGTTGCGCGTGGCGTCCAGCTCGAAATCCTGACGGGTATCCAGTAAGATGCTGACCGGCTTTGCAGATGGCGGTCTGGAACTACGCAAGCGGGCTTCCGGCGCAATGTCGTTGCAAGGTCGGTTTCCATATAACAAACGGGCGGTCCTCAGTGATGGGGGCCGTTCCGGTCGGCCAAGAAAAGAGGCGATTGCATCCCGTGCGTTTGCCTATCGCGTAAATGATCCAAAAGAGGACATTCATTTTTTGGTGGGCCATTCGTTTGACAAGCCTTTGGCATCGCGCGGCGCTGGCACCTTGGACCTTGTGGACGGTGATGATGCGCTGACCTTCACCGCGACGATAACGCCTGAGATGCAAGAGGTGTCCTATGTGAAGGATATTTTAGCGGGCATTACGGCGGGTCTGACGATCGGCATTAGTCCAGGGTTTCGCTTGCCACCAAAGCGGGCGGTTCCTGAGCCTGAGAAGATCGAAGATGAGGGCCACGACCCTGAAAATGGGGCTCACAATGCGATCATCCGAACGGTGCTGCAAGCCTTGCTTTACGAACTCTCGATCGTAACCCGGCCCGCATATCCTGAAGCGCAAGTTGAAGCGCGAAATTGGGGGCCTGTTGGCGTGATTATGCCTGACGGCCTTGGCACTGGTCTGCACCGAACCTTGAACAGATGGAGGGCGTGAGATGATCGACGTTCTAAAGCAATTTGAGGCGGTCCCGGCGGCGTATCCTGCTGCACCTTACGGCCTGTCGGATGATGCGGCGGCGCTGGATCCGGCGATGATTTGGGCAAGGATCGAGGGCTACACGGCGCACCGCTTCACTGAGCGGGAAATCG
>Ga0209491_10007149_pt1 | contig 14937 bp, 7 predicted proteins | sample BON02_FD_187213 | JGI IMG/M metagenome (GOLD analysis project Ga0209491, IMG submission 187213) | Freshwater microbial communities from Lake Bonney liftoff mats and glacier meltwater in Antarctica - BON-02 (SPAdes) (version 2) | ecosystem: Environmental > Aquatic > Freshwater > Ice > Glacier...
GCGCGCACAACGGCGCTGCTTGGCTCGCGCGCTGGTCGTCGTCGAAGCTTGACGCGCTCGCGCGCGGTCGCGGCGACGGCGACGGCGCCGCCGCCGGCGACGGCGCCGCCGCAAGGCTGTGTGCGCAAGGTTCCGAAGGGATCTCGACCGACCGCGGGACTCACTACTTGCACACCTAACCCATCATCGGCCGATCGCAACTCTCGCCGCACCACGCAAGCGCCCTCGTTGTCGCGGCGCAGCCCGCAAAGAAACTACGGGAGGAACAGAGGAAAAACCACCCGTCCCGCAGCACAGGACACGCAGCACAAGCCGCCGCCCCTGGTACCCACAGCGCACGCCTCAACGCGCGCACAAACTGCCACATCATGGGGGACGACATGGAGGGTGCGTGCGTTGGGGGGTTGGTTTCCCGTGGTTGGAAGTGCGCCGCTGACGCCGACGCCGGCGATGCCAGCGAACGCCCGCTCGCTCACACGCTGTCGCGCTCCGAATAGGAAAAGAACGAATCCTCCTTACCAAAAAAGCAACACAGATTACGGGTTTGACTACTCGGACGAGGAGCCCGAGGAGGCGGACGTCGACATCGAGAACCAGTACTACAACTCGAAAGGTGAGAGGCGTTTGCTTTTTTAGACCGAAAAGGCAATTCCTCTGTCGGGATCACCGCTGGGGGCCGCCGCCGCCAACGCACGCAACCCCCGAAAACCAAAACCAAAAAACGCCCAGGCATGCTCGAGGGCGACGACCTGCGCGACGCGCTCGAGGGGTTCGAGCAGGTGCTCACGATGGAGCAGGGACGCGGCGAGTGGTGCGTCGTGGCTCCCGTGAAGGGCGTGGGTGGGGGGGGGGGGGGGGGGGGGGGGGGGGGCGGAGGGGCCGCCGCCTCATTTTCCCCCAAGCCACCGTCGCCGCGCCTCTCAAGCCACGAAAAAATCTCAAAACACGAAAAAATCTCAAAATTTGCGGAACGTTCAACTCAAGCGCAACAAACAAAATCGCAGGGGCTTCAAGGCGCTCAAGCAGATCGTCAAGCTCCGCCAGCGCCTGGGCCAGCGCGACGAGATGCTCGCCGCCTACCGCCGCATGCTCGAGTACGCCGACGGGGGGGGGGGGGGGTGGGTGGGGGGGCGGGGGGAGGCGGCGGCGGCGGCGGCGGCGCGGCGGGCGGCGGCGGCGGCGGCGGAAACGCGGCCGTGACGCGCAACGCGGCGGAGAAAAAGCTCAACTCGCTGCTGGACGCGGTGGCGGCGCAGGCGGCGGCGGCGCAGCAGCATGCGGCGGCGGCGGCGGCGCGGCAGGAGCCGCCGCCGGGGCATCAGCAGCAGCAGGCGTCGCAGCAGCAGCATGGGGAGGAGGCGGCGGCGGCGGCAAAGGCGGCGGCGGCGGGCAGCGACGGCGGCGGCGGCGGCGCGGCGGCGGTGGCGGCCTCGGCCTCCCTCCCGGCAGAGGACCCGGCGGCCGCGCTGCTGCGCGCGTTCTACGAGCAGACCGTCGCGTCGCTCGACCGCGGCCGCAACGAGCGCCTGTGGTTCAAGGCGTCCATGCGCCTCGCGCACCTGGCGCTCGAGCGCGCCGACTACCCGCGCGCGGCCGCGCTGCTGCGCGAGCTCCACCGGGCGTGCCGGCTGCCGGGCGGCGGCGGCGGCGGCACGGGCGGCGGCGGCGGCGGCGCGGGCGGCGGCGGCATCGACCCGGCGCGCGGCACGCAGGCGCTCGAGGTGTACGCGGCCGAGATCCGCATGGCCACGGAGCAGCGGGACAACAAACGCCTCAAGGAGCTGTACCACCAGGTGAGGGACGGGGGTGCGGACGACGACAGGGGAACGAGAGCAAGCGCCTTGTTTCCGCCTCTCTGCTTTATTTTTTGTTTCTTCGCCCCGCCTTCGCTCAAACAACGCCGCCGCCGCCGCCGCCGCCGCCCCGTTTCGTCGCGCTTCCGTCCCCTTCCCCCGCGAATGTTCCCCCCCCAAATACCATCCGACGAGCCAACACTCCCCATGCCACACAACGATGACACCCCGGATTCAACACCCTTGGAACAAAACAAAACAACACCAAAACAACAAAACAAAAACAACAATAAAAAAGGCGCTGTCGGTCCGGTCGGCCATCCCCCACCCGCGCGTGCTCGGCGCCATCCGCGAGTGCGGCGGAAAGATGCACATGGCCGAGCGCCGCTGGCGCGCGGCGCACTCGGACTTTTTCGAGGCGTTCCGGTGCTACGACGAGGCCGGGAGCGCGCGGCGGGTGGCGTGCCTCAAGTACCTGGTGCTGGCGACGATGCTCATGGGGTCGGACGTGGACCCGTTCGAGTCGCAGGTGCGCTTCCATTTTGGTGTTTTTTTTGTGCTTTGTCGCCGCCGTCGCCCGAGAGGGGGAAGCTGCTTTCCCTGCCCCTCGCCCGCGCTCAACAACGCCGCCGCCGCCGCCCGCTCTCTTTTTCTTTTCTTCTCTAATCAAAAACAAAATCAAACAAAACGCAGGAGGCGAAGCCCTACAAGCAGGACCCCGAGGTCGTCGCCATGACCGACCTCGTCGCCGCCTACCAGGCCAACGACCTCGCGCGCTTCGAGCGCGTGCTCCGCGCCAACGCGGCGACGCTCACGCGCGGCGACGCCTTCGTACGCGCGCACGTCGGCGAGCTGCGGCGGCGCGCGCGGGAGGGCGTCCTGCTGGCGGCGGCCCGCCCTTACGCGCGCGTGCGGCTGGCCTTTTTGGCGCGCAAGCTGGGCGTGGGGGTGGTCGAGGTGGAGGAGCTGCTGGTGGGCCTGATCCTGGACGGGCGGATCCAGGGGCGCATTGACCAGGTGAGGCAGAGAGGGGGGGTGGAGGTTTTTGTTTTGGGCTCGGGCGGCCGCTGAGCGTCGGGGGGAGAAAAAAACCAACGGGGGGCGGCGTCCGTCGCCGCTCCGCCGCTGTTTGTTTTCGTGCGTGTCTGGGGCCGCTCGTCCGTGCTCCGGAGTTGCCCACCCAGGGCTGGCGCTAGGCAGAATGCACCCGGTATTTGCGAACAAACTGGGCTCACACACCCCCTCCCCTCCCTGTTCCACTCTCAACAAAAACACATGATCCTTTTTTTTTTTGCTCGTTGTTTGCCTTCTCGCCTGGCCGACGCCGACGACGACGACGATCCCCCCAAAAAAACACGCACTCGCAGGCGAGGCAGCTGCTGGACCTGACGGTGGCGGCGGACGGGGCGCCCGCGGGCGCGAGCGAGGACGACGAGCACGTCGCGGCCACGTACGCCGCCATGGTGCGGTGGGCGGACCGGCTGCGGGCCATCCACGGGAGCATGTGCGCGCGGATGTGAGCGAGGGATTTTCTTTTTTCCTGGTTTTCCCGTTTTCCACGAGACGAGACCGCCGGGGGCGAGCGCCGAACCCAAGAAATGAACGAGTTTCTAAAGCGCCGTTTCCCCCCTTGCATCTGCATGTAATTGCAATTTTCATCGCCGTGACAGCCTAGGCTCGACGCCTTGTACACGGACATGTGGTTTGAGGGGGGTCGCGGGCGTTGTTTGGCCCTCGGACGGGTCGGAGAAAAACGAGGGCGACGGCGGCGACGCCGGCGGCGACGACGAGCGCGCGGCGCTCGACCGGCTGCCGCCGCCAGCGCCGCCGTCGCCGCCGCCGCGCTTTGGCCGAGACGTGCCTCGCTCATGCCGGCCTGCCCGTCGCTCCCGTCGACCACCGGACGTCACCAACAGCGCCGGCCCTACGCGCTCCCCTCGCTTGGGCGGCGCTAGGTCCACGGTCGAAGGAGCAAGGCACGATTGAAAACACGACCTCGTCGGCGGCGGCGTTTTAGCGGCTGTTGCGTTTCTTTCCTCCGTCGGGCGGCGCTCGCTCGCCCCTCCTCGCTCGGCCGACGCCGGCATAAAGCTCGCTCCTTCTCCGCCATCCCTTCTCGCATTATCCGCCCACACACACACTCCACAACACACACACAAGCAAATCTTCCCTGTCTGAAACACCCTTCCCCCACTCATCCGCAAAATGGCCCCCAAGGTGGGTGAAAAACTTGCGGCGCAAAGTTTGAAAAAAAAGACGAGGGAGGAAAGAGAGAGCGAGACAGACGAGAGCTCCCCCCCCCGCCTCTCGGGCACACAAATCGCTCGCTGCGCCAACGTTTCTGGCCGTGCGATGGCTGCGCCGCGCGCAGATGCGGGGTGCCTATCGGCTCACGCGCGCGCGGTGCATTCGTTGGGCTCGGGTGGCCGCGGCGCGCGCGCGGGAGAGGGGGAAGGGACCTCGGTCTCCTGTTTCTTTTTCGGGAGGGCGAAAAAAACGAGCCTCAACAACCAAGAACTCTTCTTCGCCTCTCCGCGCGCCCCGCGCGCCCCCCGCCAAGCCGATCGACCGGTCGCGATGGGCAGATGCGCGCGACCTAGGTCGAGCCTGTGCGATTCGCCGCGCGCGCGGCGGATTTCTCGCGGCCGCATGTGGCGAACCGAGCTCGAAGCAAAAAACAAGCGGGCGAAAAAACAAACGGCCGAATTTTTTTCTCCTTCTTTCTCTCACCCCTCCCCCTTCTCCTTTCCATCCATCCGCCATCCCCCAAACGCCAAAGGTTGTCGTCAAGAAGGCCGCCGCGCCCAAGAAGGCCGCCGCGCCCAAGAAGGTTGTGGCCAAGAAGGTGAGCGCGTCCTCGCGCGCCCGCGCGGGGCGGGTCCGTTTTTGTTTTTTTGATAAGCGCTCGAGCCACCGCCGCCGTTGGCGGCCAGGCCAAAAAAAAATCAACAACGAACGCCGCTCGCCGCTTTTTGCTTTTCCTGCCCGGCCGTCCTTTCCGCCCCTGCCGCCCCCCGTTGACCTGGGCCGCATCCTGTCCTCTCTCTCATCCTTTCCTTATCGGGACCCTGCTGGGGCGCGAACGAGAGAGAGCAGAGCCCCCGGGGGAGGAGGTGGCAGGGGAACGGGGGGCCCCGCCGCGTCTTGTTGCGAAAATATAAACAACGCCTCGGTCGCCGCCGTCGTCGCGGCACGGCGCGCCGCCCAACGATGCCCGCCTCACGCCCCCCTCCCCGCCGCCACACACACACCACACCCACATCACCCACACCAACGAGCCCCTTAGCCCGCCGCCGCCAAGCCAAAGGTGGCCAAGGCCGCCAAGCCGGCCAAGCCCGCCGCCGCGCCCAAGCCCAAGGCGGCGCCCAAGGCGAAGAAGCCGGCGGCGCCCAAGGCGGCCAAGAAGCCCGCGGCGCCCAAGGCGGCCAAGAAGCCCGCCGCGCCCAAGAAGGCGCCGGTCAAGAAGGCGGCCGTCAAGAAGGTGGCCGTGAAGAAGTAAAAAACTTGACGACCCCTCCTCCTCCTCCGCCCGCGGACGCGGCTGCTGTTTTTCGTTTTTCCTTGCCATCTCATTTTTGCCGCAGGCGACGACGGGCGACAAATGGCCTGACTGTTTTTTTTCTCGGCGTTTTGACGGCGCCTCTCTGCCTCTCAAACTTCTCTCTCGAGGGCGACGCGCGGCCCCCTCCCCCCTCCGTCGGGGCGCTGAAACACTGCGCTCTCCGCGGTGGTAGAGGGCACGTGCTCGCTCGGCCTCGCGTGTGCTTTTTTGTTTTGCTCTTTCTTGCCTCAACAGCAAAGGAGCGGCGGAAAAAAAGCGGCGAGCGGAGGTCGCGCGCGCAAAGGAGAAGAGAAAGACGCCCGCGCACTCGACACACACCCCCGGAACCTTTTTTTGGACCCTCTTGAAGCACATTATAACGACGAGCCGTGCCCCTATTTGACCACACAAAACACCTCATTTTGTGAAAACAAGGAACGGATCAAAACACAAAAAAAGTCTTGTCTTGTTCCGACTCTGGCGTCTTTCCGCTCTTCCCGCTCGTTTTCGCTTTAAATCGCAGCGCACGCGCGAGCATGGTGAAAACAAGCGACGAACGCCCATCGCGTCGGCGCGCCCCAGCAGCTCGCTCACGAGCCCCCGACCGCCTCCGCGAGCTCCTCCGCCTCGCAGCGCTCGCACGCGCACTCGAAGCCGTAGTCGCGCAGCGCCGCCCGCCGCTCGGCCAGCGGCTGCGGCACCCGCGGAGGCGGCGGCGGCGGCGGCGCCTCGCCCTCGTCCCCGCTGCCCCCGTCCGCCTCGTCGCCCTCTCCCTGCCGCCGCCCCCCTCCCTCCGCCTCGTCCTCCTCCTCCTCCTCCCCCTCCTCCCCCTCCTCGTCGTCCAGCGGCAAATAAGAGATCGCCAGCTCCTCCCCGGGGCTTAGATCCCGCACCGCCACTAAAGCAACGTCTCCCGCCGCCCTACCCTCGGCGCGCGCCGCGGGCGCGCAAGCGTGGTTGCAGCACGACTGGAGCGCATAAAAGGCCGTGCCCTGCGTGCCCTCTCCCGCGAGCTGGGGGCCCATGGCGTGAAGTAGAGGGGCCACGAGGGCGGCGGCGGCGTCGCGGTCGGCGGCGCTGGCCCTTTGTGCGCGTCCTGCTGCCGCCTGCGCCGCAAGAGGAGGAGAGGGGCCGGCCGCCGCCGCCGCCGCCGACGATGCCGCCGCCGCCGCCTGCCCGCCCGACGCCCCCTCCCTTTCATTGCCCTCCTCCTCCTCCTCCTCGTCGTTGGGCAGGTCGTCGCCGTTGAGCAGCGCCACGTAGGCGTCCAGCGGCGGCGGTACGTTCAGCGCCAGGTTGTTGAGCTCAAACATGCCGACCAGCGACCCATAGGCGGCCAGCCCTTGGCCCCCGGCGCCGCCGCCGTCGCCGCCGGCCTCGCCGTCGTCGGCGCCGGCCGACAGCAGCGCCGCCGCCAGCTCTGGCCTCTCCGGCTTGAGCGCGGCCGCCAGCAGCGCGAGCGAGTCGGCGGCCAGCGACCGCAGCTGCGCGCGGAACTCGGCCTCCTCGGCGCCCGGGCTCACGTCGTCGGGGCGCGCGACGCACTCCCACCACGGCCGGCGGTGCGCGACGGCAAAGGGCAGGGCGGCGCGCGAGAGGGCGGCGAGCGGGTTGGGCGGCGGCGGCGGCGCCGGCGCCGGCGGCCGCTCGCCGCCGGCGGGTCCTTTTTCTTGCGGCGGCGGCGGCGGCGGCAGCAGCAGGCCATCGGTCTCGACGAGCAGGAGGGCGACCACCTGCCCGGCCACGCGGAAGATGTCGTTGTGCTCGTCGGCGTGCGCGAGGAAGCGCGCCACGGCCGCGCGGTCGACGCGGACGCCCGCCTCGACGATGGCCGGCGGCTTGGCGGCGGCGGCGCCGCCGCTTCCGCCGCGCCTTCCGGCCCTCGCCTTGCCTCTGCCCGCCGCGCCGCCGCCGTCGCCGCGCGGCCACGTGCCGGGGCACAGCAGGCGGTGCCACCGGTCCCAGGCGCCCGCCTCGCACGCGCGCGAGCAGAACTCGGCGCCGCAGCGCCCGCGGCAGGCCACGGGCGCGGGCGCGCGCAGGAACCGCGGCGGGACCAGGTGCGACAGTGGCAGGCGCCGGCCCTCGGCCTCGCCGTCCGAGACCGGGTCGTCCTCGTCGCCGCCGCCGCCGCCGCTTTCGCCGCCGCCGCCATTTTCGTCGCCGCCGCCGCCGCCGCCGTTTTCGTCGCCCCGGTCCGACTCTCTATTTGCCGTCGTCGCACCCTCGCCGCCCGACGCGCCCGCATTCGCACGCCCCGACGCCCGCAGCGACGGCAGCGGGCGCAGCCACGCGCGCAGGTCGCGCGGGTCGACCGAGCGCTCGAGCGCCGCCGAGCGCCGCGCCGCGTCGGCCGCGCTTGCGCGGTCCCCGGCCCGCCGCGCGTCCCCGGCGTCCTCGGCGGCCCGCGTCACCGCGGCCACCAGCTTCTCGCCGACGTGGCGCTCGAGCGTGCCCGTGCACGCGTGGCACCCGGCGCACGAGGACACGGCGGAGCGGCTCTCGAGGGATTGGCACCCGGCGAGCGCGCGCTCCGCCCACAGCGCCTCGCCCCGGGCGACGGGCCGCGTGACGTACAGGCCCTTGCCGCGGCCGCCGCCGCTGTCGAGGCGGACCTCGACGGGGGGGTCGCCGAGGCGCTTGAGGAGCTGGAGGATGGGTTTTTTTGTTGTTGTTGCCGGGGGGAGAGGAGGGGGGGAGGGTGAGCGAGGACGAGAGGGGGGGCGCGGCGCGGCGGCGAGTTTCGGCGGCAGCGGCGGGGGCGGCGGCTGCGGGCGCCTCTTTCGACCTTTGCGCAAAGCGTTGGCGGTGCGTAATCGACCCACCTGCGCATAGTACCGGAGCGCGTCCTCATCCGACGGTCTCGCCAGGAAGTCGGCGGAGTGAGCCGCCATGCCCCAGGCTCTCTCTCCCCTCTTTGAAAGTCGTCGATTGTAAAAAGTGTGCGCGTGTGTGATTCGGTGAACGTGCGCGTGTGTCTGTCGAGGGTGTGTAAGCTATGTTTTGCCTCATGTGCGTCAGGTCGGTGTGCGCTGCGGTCCTTCCTTCATCTCTCTTTCTCTCTCTCTCCGAATGAAATCTGCTCACTTGCCGCCGCCGGCGCCGACGCCGCCGCGGCGTGGGCGTCCGGCCGCCGCGACGGGCGCCGCCGCCGGCCCCGGCTTTGCGGCCGGCACCGCCTTACCCCTCTTGGCGGGCGTGTCGGCCGGCGGGGGCGCGTCGTCCGCGTCGTCACTGTCGGCGGGCGAGGGCGGCGGCGGGGCCTTGGCGCGCGGCGCCTTGGCGGAGGCGACGACCGCCGCCGCGACCACGCGGCGGCGGCTGCCGCCGCCCCCCACGTCGCCGCCGCCGCCGCCGCCGCCGCCGCCGCCGCCCGCGTCGTCCTCCGCCTCGTCGGCCGCGGCCGGCGGCGGCGCCCCCTCAGCCACCGCCACCTTTTTGCGCTGCTTGGGCGCGGGCATCACCTCGGGCTCCGAGTCCTCACTGCCGTCGAGCGCCTCGCCGCGCGGCGCCGGCTTCGCCTTGACCGCCGCCGCCCCCGGCTCGGCCTTGACCGCGGCGGCGCGGGGGCCACGCGGGCCCCGGGGGCCTCGCGTCCTCTTGCGCGCGCCTGCCGCGCCGCCGCCGTCGCCGCCCGCCGCCGCGCCGCTGCCGCCGGCCCCGAGCGCGGCCTCCTGCCCGGTCGGGTCCCACTGCCCGGCCACGATCGCGAGGGCGTCGGCGTCGAACACAAAGCTGAAGCCGGGCGGGAGCAGCGACGGCGCGTGCTGCTGCGGCTGCTGCTGCTGGGTGCCGCCGGCCGCGCCGCCGCCGCCGCCGGCCGCGCCGCCGCTGCCGCCGGCCGGCGTCCGCTCCTGCTGCTCCTGCTGCTGCTGCTGCCGCCGCCGCCGCTCGAGCTCGCCCGCGCTCGGCGCCGCGTACAGCGACTGCGAGACGAACACGCGCTGCGGGTACACGGGCACGCTCGACAGGGGGACCTGGCGCGGGCGGAGCGACGCCGGGTCCTGGTCCGCGCCGCCGGCCGCGACGGCGGCCGCCGCGGCGAGCGCAGAGACCGGGGCGGCGGCCGGCGCGGCCGCCGCTGCGCGGCCGCCGCCCTCGCTCTTGACGGGGAGGAGCGGCGGCCGAGCCTTGTTGCCCTTGTCCTGCTGCTGCTGCTGCTCCTGCTCCGCCAGCACGCGCAGGGCGCGCCCCGTGTCCGCGCGCGTGCGGGACACCATGGCGCGGGACAGGTTCATGCCCATCTCGGCCAGCAGGCGCATCTTGCCCGTGAATGAGGAAAAAGGCGGGCCGGCGCCGGCGCTGCCGCTGGCGCCCGCGTCGGCCGCCGTATTTGCCGCCGCCGCGTTTGCCGCCGCCGCCGCGCCCCCCTCGACCTCCCCCTCGGTCGCGTCGCGCAGCTCCCGGAGCGTCCGCATCACCTTGACGACGAGGCCCAGGCTGGCGCCCGCGGGGAGGTCGGGCATGTGAGCCACGGGCGGGACGCCGAGGCGCGCGAGCATGCCGCCCAGCCCGACGCCGGCGACGGCCGCCGCCGCAGAGGGCGGCAGCGCGTCGCCGCCGCCGCCGCCGGCCGCCGCCGCCGCCGCCCCCGCCGCCGCGCCCGCCGGCGTCGTCGCGGCCAGCAAAGGCGCCAGCACCGCCTGCAGCATGGCCTGGAAGGGCTCGAGGGCGGACGGGTCCGCGCGCGCCTCCGCGGGCGTGGGCATGTCCGGGTGGTGCGCGAGCACGTGCAGCGCGTACTGCAGCATCGCCTCAGGCACGGCCCCCTGGAAAAAGGCGGCGTCGCCGCCGCCGCTGCCGCGTCCGCCGCCGCCGCCGCCCAAAGACGAGCCGCCGCCGCCGCCGCCCGCCGCTGCCGCGCGCAGCGCCGCCCCGTGCACGAGCGCGCGCCGCACGGCCGCAAAGTGCAGCAGGCGCTGCTGCGCCGCGCGTCGCAGGGCCGGGGCCGGGTCCATCGTCGCGAGCGCCAGGGGCGCCGCCCACTTGGCCGAAAAGTGCGCAAGCGCCGCCGCCGCCGCCGCCGCCTGCGGCGCCGGGGCCGCGCCGCCGCCGTTGCCGCCGCCGCCGTTGCCACCGCCGCCCGCCTCTTGCACGGGCGCGGCGACGTGCAGCCGCCGCAGCGCCAGCCGCCACAGCCGCAGGCCGACGCCCTCGCGCACCTCGAGGTAGGGGTCCTGGACGGCCATGGACACCGCGACATAGGCCTCGGGCGGCATGCAGCCGTCGAGGCGGCGCGCCAGGCGCGCGAGGGAGGAGGCCGCCGCCAGCCGGAGCGCGGCGAGGCGCTCGGGCGACAGACAAACCCTGTCGCCCGAGCCGCTGCCGCCTGCTGCTCCTCCTCCTCCCTGCTGCTGCTGCTGCTCGTCCTCCTCCTCCCCGCCCAGGTCGTCGAGCAGCGCGGCCATGCGCGCCATGAACGGGCGCGCGGCGTCCGAGGTGGAGCGCGGGACCTGCTGCTCGGGCGCGTCCGGGACGCAGGCGCGCGCGGCGGCCTTGAGCGCGCGCGCGACCGCCAGGGTGGCCGGCCCGGGCGCGGCGACCGAGGGCGGCGGCGGCGGCAGGGGCGCGGCGGCGGCGCCTCGCTCCTCTTGCTGCCGCTGCTGCTGCTGCTCCCGCCGCTCCTCCTCGGGCGTCGGCAGCGGCGACCGCAGCATCGTCTCGCTTGCGAACGCGAGGGCCGCGGCCGCGTGCGGCGCAAAGGCGGGGGGGTAGAGGCGCGCGACGGCGCTCAGGGACGTGAGCGCGTCGCTGACGGCGGTCAGGGCGGCGACCGACGGCGCGCCGGCGCCAGCGGCGGCGGCGGCGCCCGCGCCGCCGCGGCCCTTTCTGCCCTTCTTGCCCTTGGCGCCGCCGCCGCCTCCGGCCCCGTCGAGCGTCAGGCGCGCCGCCAGCTCCTCCGCCGCCTCCTCCAGCGCCTTCTGCCCCTCGCGCAGCGCCGCGTCCCCGCCCGCAGGCACGGCCGCGCGCGCCGACGACGCCAGCGCCGCCGCCCCGGCCTTGGCGCACGCGCGCGACGGCGGCGCCGCCACCAGCGCCGCCAGGCCGCGGCGCGCGGCGGACGTCGGCGCGGGCCACCCCTTGGCAGCGCCGCCGCCGCCGGACCACGCCGCGCCGCCCGGAGGAGAGACGCCGCGCTGCGCGGCCAGGCCCGCCGTCAGCGCGCGCAGGGCGACCGCGCGGCAGGCGGCCGGCGCGTCGGGGTCGGCGGCGGCGTCGGAGAAGGCGCGGGCGGTGCCGAGGAAGAGGGCGCCGCAGTCGGGGTGGGTCGCGAGGCGGTCGACGAGGTCGAGGGCGGCGCGGGTGGCCACGTCGGCGGGGACGGGCGGGGGCAGCGAAGAAGGGGGCCCGTTGCTTTTGCCGCCGTCGCCGCCGTCGCCGTCGCCGCCGTCCCCGCCGTCGCTGCCGCCGGCCGCGGCCCTGCCCTTTCCTCCTGCCGCTGCTGCTCCTCCTGCTGCTCCTCCTGCTCCCGCCCCGTACTTGCGCCGGCCGCACGCGAGGTCCATCAGCTCGACCAGGTGCTGCGGCGCGACCCAAGAGGGCGCCGCGCGCGCGTAGATGGCCAGCACGGCCTCGGCCACGGGCGTCTTGCTGCCCACCCGCCGCGCGCAGTCGTCGCGGGCAGCGCGGGCGGCCGCCGGGTCCCACCCTCCGCCGCGGGCGGCGAGCGCGGCCGCCGCCGCCGCCGCCGCGTCGCCGCCCTCCTCGCCCTCTTCCTCCTCCTCGCCCGAATCCCCGAGCACCCGCGGAAAGTAGGGCACCGGCCCGGGGACCAAGGCCGCGGCCAGGCTCGCCGCCGCGTGGTGGTCGCGCGCCTCGAGCGCCAGCGCCGCGGCCGCCTCGCGCGCCTTCTTGACGCCCGCCGCCTCGAGGTGCCGCGCCGCGCCCTCGGCCGCCCGCCCGAGCGCGTCGTGCGCGCGCCGCTCGGCGCGGTCGGCGCGGTCGGCGTCGGCGGCGGCCGTGCCGCCCGCCGCGCCCGCCGCGCGGCGCGCGGCGGCCAGGTGCGCCGCGCGCGCGGCCGCCAGGCGCCGGCGCGCCTCGAGCAGGGCGGCCACGCGCGCCTGCAGGGCCGCGCGCAGCGCCAGCCACCGGACCAGCCCCGCACGGTCGGGCTCGCGCGCCGACGCCCACGCCGCCGCCCACAGGTCGGCGCCGGCCGACGGATGTGCAGAGACCAGGTCGGACGGCAGGATGGGCAGGCCGTCCCGCATGGCGGGCACGTCGCACAGGGCGAGGCCGCGCGCGGACGCGGCCGAGGCGGCGGCGGCGGAAGCAGAAGAAGAAGGAGGAGCAGAAGACGACGAAGGGTGCGCGCCCCCGCCGCCGCCGCCGCCGCGCTGCGCCGCCGAGGGCGCCGTCGCCGCCAGGCCCAGCCGCGCCGCCGCCCACAGCGCCTGCCGCGCCTCCTCGCTGGCCGGGTCGCCGCCGCACCGCGCCAGCCGCCGCCTCAGCAGGCGCGCGAGGGCGTCGAACGCCGCGCGCGCCACCAGGGGCTTGGCGTCGAGCAGGCGCGTGCTCGAGCGCTGCAGCGCGCCCACGGGGACGTCGCGCGGCGGCAGGCGGGCGGCCAGCTCGCACGTGGCGGCGACGGCGGCCGCGCGCACGCGCTCGTCGGCGTCGAGCTCGCGCGTGGAGGCGGCCTCGAGCAGCCTGGCCCGCATGCCCAGGCCGCCGGCCGCCGGCAGCAGGGACGGCAGCAGGCCGAGCACGGCGCAGCGCACGCCCGGGTCGATGTCGCGCGTGCGGTCGACCACGGCCGCGAGCAGCTGGCCGCGCTCCGAGGCGGCCTCGTCCAGCGCAACGCGGTCGGGCGGCGGCCGCGGCAGCGCGGCGTCGGCGGCGGCGGCGGCGGCGGCGGATGCGGCGGCGGCGGCATCGGCGGCGGCCGCTTTGCCCTTGTCCTTTTCGCCCGCGGAGCCGAGGGCCGCGGCCGCCTCGCCCTCAGACAGGTCATCGTCGTCGTCGCCGGCGCCGCCGTCGCCGAGGCTGTCGCGCAGGCCGCGGCGGCGGCGCTTGGACGCGGAGGCCAGGGGGCGCCGCCGCTGCCGCTGCTGCTGCCGGGCGCCGCCGCCGCCGCCGCCGTGGCCGGCCGCCAGCAGCGCGCCGATCGCGCGCGCCGCCTCGAGCCGGCCCGCGGGCGCCAGGCACACGAGCTCGGCCTTGATGGCGGGCACGAGCGGGAGGACGGCCTGCGGCGTGATGTCCTGCAGGCGCATGGCCGCCTCGAACACGCGCGCGCGGGGGTTGGCTCCGGGCACAAAGGCGGCGGCGGCGGCTGCGGCTGCGGCTGCGGCGGCCGACGCGCCGCCCTCGCCGCCGCCGCCGCCGCCCGCGCCGCCGCCGCCGCCGCCCGGCGCCGCCGGCGACGTCGCCTCTAGCTTGGACGCCAGCAGCCGCTGGAGCGAGGGGCGGATGGCCGTCTCGGCGCGGCGCAGGGCGACCTCGGCCACGCGCGCGGCCCCGGGCGAGCGCGAGCGCTCGGGCTCGACGACGCGCCGCAGCACCGCCTCGAGTAAGGGGTCGCGCGCGCCGCCGGGGCCAAAGACGAGCGCGGCGCTCGCCAGAGGTGCGGCCGCCGCCGCCTTTGCCGCCGCCTTTGCCGCCGCCTTGCTCGGCGCGCGCGCCTTGCCCTTCTGCTGCGTGCTCTTGCCGCCGCTGCTGCCGCCGGTCATCATGCCCGCGATCTTGCGCCCGCGGCCCGCGGCCGAGGCGTTCTCCTTGCGGGCGTAAGCGTCGTCGTCGTCCATCGCCTCCTCGTCCTCCTCCTCGCCCGTCGCCGCGCCCGCGCCCGCGCCGCCCGCCTCCTCGTCGTCGTCGGCGCCGCCCTCCTCTTCTTCCGCGTCCTCGTCGTCGATGCCGCCCATGTCGTGCGCGGCCGCCGGGTCGCGCTCGGCGAGCATGCCGGCGAGGGCGTCGGCCGCCATGGCCACGACCCCCAGGCTGTCGTCGGCGGCGCCCTCGTCGTCGCCGTCGTCACTGTCGTAGCTGTCGTCGCTGCCGGCGGCGCGGCGGCGGCGGCGGCCGGCGGCCGAGGGCGTGCCGCCGACGGCGCCGGCGGCCGAGGCGGCGGCCGCGCCGGCGGCGTCGAGCAGCGCGTCGGCCCACGCGACGACGGCCTGCGGGCTGCAGTAGTCCATGGCCGCCAGGTAGACGCGGATCTGTTTTTGTTGCGAGTTGAGTTGTGGGTTTTGCGTTGAATGAGTTGTTTGGGGGGGGGGGGCGCGGACGGCCGGCCTTGGCAAACACACGACGCGACAAAAACGACGGCCGTCGGGGAACAAAAAAAGAGAACGAAATCGAAAACAAAACCCACCTGCGTCAGGACTTGCAGCAGCGAGACGGCCAGCTCGTACGTGGGCGCCGAGGGCTCACGAAGGCGCTGGAGGCCCCACAGCATGAGGTCCAGGGCGCGCTGTCGTGGGTTTTCGTGTGGTTTGGATTGGTGGGTCGGTATTTTTTTGGGGGGGGGGGGGGGGGGGGGGCGCGTCAGCAGAGGCGTCTTCTTTTATTTTTCATACCCTTTTCGCAAACGCAACGAGAGCCCCCCCACCTTCATGTCGGCGTCCTCAAAGGGCGTCTCGGGCGCGTAGACGCGCAGCAGCT
>Ga0209491_10007153_pt1 | contig 14932 bp, 14 predicted proteins | sample BON02_FD_187213 | JGI IMG/M metagenome (GOLD analysis project Ga0209491, IMG submission 187213) | Freshwater microbial communities from Lake Bonney liftoff mats and glacier meltwater in Antarctica - BON-02 (SPAdes) (version 2) | ecosystem: Environmental > Aquatic > Freshwater > Ice > Glacier...
CCAGAAACCTGAGCACCGAAAATCATTGACGCGTAGGGGTTTGCGACCTAATTACTCTTCCCAAGATCACGTCGTCGGAATTCAATTCTTGATATGCTGGCGCGTAAACTAATCTGTTCGCTAAGAATATGGAAACAAACAACAATACTTCGTCACTAGGGGGAACGATCCTTGCCCGTAAATCGTGGCTGAACTACGTCCTTCTTGTATTCACCACGCTTCTATTGTTCCTCGGTTCGATTATCGTTTTAGCGGCGTCAAATTTTATGGTCGGAAGCTTTGCAGTTGTCATTTCCCTATCATGGTTCACATATCGGCTTCTTGCCCTGAGAAGTTATAAAATATACTATGATGATACAGGCGTATGGATTTTTTCTGGTATACTTCCATGGACTAAGGGTATCAGCGGTGTTAAGTGGAGAGATTTAGATGAGGCAGTTTTTTACCAGTCTATGCTCGGCTGGGTTGCTAATTCATACACCGTTCAATTATCCCACAGATACACCAAGACAAATGAAATTTTCATGACTCACACGGCCAAAGGTCGTGATGTGTCAGGGCAGATAAATTCCATACACCAAGAGATGGTTCATTCAGGTACTATCAAATGAGAAAGCAAAAAAATGAAGAAGCGAACAAGGCGGAGATGGCGACGCCGAGGAAGCCGTCTGATTAAAATTGAGCTTCCCACCGGCGCGCCATTCCTCTAACGTTCTCCAAAGAAATGAAGACGCAACTGATCACACTAACGACCGGACTTGTATTCTCTACGCTATCAGTAGTCGCAGACTCAGTTACGAAGCACGATCCATGGAAGACCAGCGAATACAGCGTTCTTGCAATTGAAGGTCGCTTTGCCGCCTACATCGGAATTTCGCCGGTAATCCTTGATTCGAACCTCCGCAAGAAGAATCCGAAAACCTACCTTGAAGCGATTGAGTGCTTCGGTCCTGCGTTCACATCACGGCTTTCGTCCGTAGGCACATGGGAATGGCATTTCGACGACGGGATGATCTATCGCGTGCAGCCAGGGTGGAGTGATCCGCTCTCTTCGTCGATAACACTCAAGCTTGAGAAGACCTACCTAGAGATCATCAGCAACGAGAAGACCAATCCTGAACAAACGAAGAAGCAGAACAAGTCGGAGCAGGCGACGCCGAGGAAGCCGTCTGATTAAATTAGAAGCTTGACACCGGCGCGCCTGTCCTATTACGTTAGCCAAAGAAATCAAGACCAAACCAATGAAAACAACACTACTTGCACTAGCATCAATGATAGCCGCCACGATGGGAATCATTGCAGAGGAGGCACCGAAAGATGAAGCGACAATGCTGACGACTCTTCTCGAAGCCACCCAGAACAATGACCTCGCGAAGTTCGAATCTGTCTGCGATGAGGAGATGAAGACAGCAATGACTGAACCGATACTCGCACAGGTTTCGGAGCAAGTTGCAGCCCAGATGAAGGAAGGATACGAGAAGGTTTTCATGGGCGTCCTGAACCGTGGAGAAGCGAAGACCTACTACTGGAAGCTAGATTTCAGAGATGAAGCAGTTCCAGACATGCTAGCGGAGCTTACCACACAAGACGGTAAAGCGGCCGGATTCTTCATTCGCTAATACAGAAAACGAAGAGTGGCTAACAAAGCGCTGATGGCTCCGCCGAGGAAGCCGTCTGTGAATTTCAGCTTTTACCCGGTGCGCCATTGCTCTAACATTGTGTAAAATGAAATCCGCGAGCCGTTATTCAATTCTTGTCCTCGCCGTTAGTAGTGCGCTCGTTGGTAATTTCTTCCTTGGCCAGCACTATGGGAACGAGCGAGTCGTTGAAATAAGGCAAGATGGCAGCGACCCATATATTGCCGGACAAGTTTTGGCGCGAGGCACAAGTGCTTGGCTCAATGCGGCAAACCTGCACAGCTATTTGGCCTTCTTTGACTCAGACAGACTGGATGAGCTGCCAAACCGAATAGAGAGCAACCTGTGGTATCTAATCCCTGACCTTTATCAGTTTACCACCAATCCAAACGCAAACAATCAAGAACGCGATAGCGCAAAGAGGGTTCTGAAGCGAATAGTCCTGTATTTCTACAAGCACCCACGCGAGCATATTCAGCCTCAGGAGGTAGATCTGTCCGAAGAGGTGACTAAGGCTGCTGAGATGAGTCCGCTGAGCAGCGATCCTGACAGCACTGAGCAGAAGGTTTTTTCGGAATTAGCCGAGGGAGTAGGCCGAGCGCTTTCTGGCTTCGACGAGGCGATTGAACAAGTCCTCGTGAAAGCGAGTGATATGGATCGAGAGATTCAGGAGATTCTCGACCAGCTAGTAGAGCAACGAGAATTTCCCGGAAGGGAGAAGCCATGGGGCAGGAGGACAATTCATTTGCCTCGTATTCCAGGCGTTTCAGGTGGTGGCTCGGATGATAAATCATTTGATTATCAAGGAGATGGTTTCGACCTGATCGTCACTTCGAAGGGAATCACACTTAACGGCAAAGATTACGGAGAAGTGCCCGAAGGTGGTAGTATCGATTTCAGGGTTCCCGAAAAGATATTCGTTGACGGTGAAGAACGTTTCCCTCGAGCCAAATAGAAAGAAGCACAAGAATTCGGAGCTGGCTACGCCGAGTAATCCGTCTAATCAAATTGAAGATTGACCCCGGCGCGCCTGTCCTATGACGTTAGGTAGAATGAAAAAGAAAACAGGAATAGCCTTCGCTTTGATGATCACCCTATCTGCACTGATAGGTCTCAGTCCCGGTGGAGCATTTGGTCTCTTGATCGGTTATGACATCCATGGCTATTACACAGATTCCGAATCCTCAAAAGAAGTTGATGGCATATGGATACATCCCATCGTCGAGGGCACCAAAAGCCATTTTGCGCTTCCACACTATACGTGAAAAATAGTGAGAGCGGGCCATATAAAGTCGGATTCAGATTCGTAGACTACGACGACAAGAACAAATGCAAAAGTGTAGAATTCACCGAGCTGGTAGCCATTCATAGGGGGGTAGAACATAACTTGCTGGACGGAAAAAAAATGGAATTTCAACCATTCGAGACTTACCTTGATGGCGTCCCAAATGTAAAACTTGAATGTTTATTAGAATCAAGCGATTGGCTCAATGAAAAAAATATGGAAGATATTGAGGTCAGGGCCAAATTTAGAATTAATCGAGCTGGTGAAGCCATCGAATTGGACTTCTCCGGAAAAGTAAAACCAATTCATATCGAGGGATTTGGAACCATTCTAGATGCACTCTCCGCATAATATCAAGCACCTATCAAATCGGCATATGGCAATAGATTTCGATGCGCTCGTCTATGCATAGACTATACGTTAGGTAAATAATTTCTCCATCAACATTGAAGAAAAATCTGCTGACCGTTGCGTTCGTCGTAGCCGTTGGGATATTGCTATTTCGGAGTCTTGGGGCGTGGATAACGGGTCTCCTTAATGGGTGGGTAGATATGTCTCCGGGGGCTATATTTTTCCTTCGACCAACCCCGCTTGCAGCATTTGCAGCTCTGGCGTTAGTAAATAAATAAACTGCCTAACATACTTTTGAGTGAAGGATCACTGTAGATGTTTGGATTGAGGCATATCGGACCCAAAATCTGCCCCGATGATCCGTTGCCGCGATCTATGGAGGGGGACTCGTTCACGCGGATGTACGAAAAGTCGCATAAGAAGACATTTGCCGTAGCCGAGAGAATGGGATGCTCAGGCCAGTGGATAGGTGGAGTCTTGTTTCACAGAACTTGCTTGTTGGGGAGGGCTCGCGTTCTGGAGAACGCGGCTCCTTGCGGATTTTGTCGATTTTTTAGTCGGGTGTGTAAGCTTTTCGAGAAAGCGGAGAAAATTTGCCGCGTTAGTCGCCATTTCTATCACCCAGAGGGCACGCGATCGCGGTTCCTTTCGCTTCGCAGCTCACCGCTCCCTCCGAAGCACTATTCCCCTCCCGTCAATAGATAAAGTTTCAATACTGGCACAAATAGTGCTTTGGATTTTAAGGTTTTAGCGGTAGTTTGGGTGAGGTTTACTCCCCGCCCACATGGCCGAAGCATCGTTATATCAATCGCTCTCTCAGGCCCAAACTCTCGCACCACAGATGCGCAAGAGCTTGGAGATCTTGCAGGCGAGCACCCTTGAGCTTTCGCAACTGATGCGTCAGGCCTTGGAAACGAATCCCACACTGGAGGACGTCACAGAAATCGATTCACTTGATGACGATTCCACGGATCCGGATGAGGCAGACTCGTTGGATCACCTCAATGAAACCGACGATGACTGGCGAGACCGAGCGATTCTCGATGGAAAAAGCAATCAATGGACCCAAGAGGATGAAGAGCGCCGCCAGCGTCTATACGATAATATCGTCGCTCCCGAAACCCTCCAGCAACATCTCCAAACCCAACTGGACTTCGCACTCGTCGAGCCTCCCATACGCGAAGCCGCTAAGGAGCTACTTGGCTATCTGGATGATCGCGGATTTCTACAATCACCACTCAAAGATCTAATCCCCTATTGCACGTCATCCAAAAAGGATCTCGAAGAGGCGGCGAGATTGCTCAAGACCTTCGATCCGGCAGGCGTCGGTGCCTCAGGCATCCCCGAAGCGCTCCTCATCCAGTTGGAACGGGTCTCGGGAATCGAAACCGTCGAATACCGGATTGTGAAGGATCACCTTAAAGATCTCGCGAGGAAACGATATCCCCAGATTGCCAAATCTCTTGGGATCAGCATCGAACGGGTCACCGAAGCCGCTGAGAAAATCGGTCGACTCTCACCGAACCCGGGCGGCGAATTCGATCCCACAGGAAATCCGTATATTCTACCCGATGTCGTGATCGAGAAAAACGATGACGGAAAATGGGGTGCGCGACTCACCGGCGAACACTTGCCGAGCCTCCGCATCAACGATTTCTATAAGGACATGATCGGTAAAAACGGAGTCGATGCCAAAGCGCGTGCCTTCCTCCGTGATCAGATCCGCGATGGTCGCAGCTTGATTCGCTCCATTTCTTTGAGACAGGAAACCATCCTCGCGATCGCCCACAAGCTCATCGAACAACAGCCCAAGTTCCTCGAAAAAGGTCCGCGCCATCTGCGTCCTCTGACGATGAACGACATCGCCGACGAACTACAACTGCATGCGACAACCGTCTCCCGTGCCGTCGCCGGCAAATACATCCTTACCCCACAGGGCCTGATGGAAATGCGCGCTTTCTTCGCAACGGGTTACCAAACCGACAGTGGCGCCGAGGTATCAAACGCCGGTGTCCGCGAAGCGATCCAGCAACTCATAGCTCAGGAAAACCACGCAAAGCCATTCTCAGACGATGCGATCACCAAAGCACTTGCCGTTCAGGGAATCAAAGTCGCACGCCGCACCGTCGCCAAATACCGCGAGCAAATTAATATCCTGCCTTCGCATCTCAGAAAATCTTTCTAAAAGAACAGGAGGTGCACCTAGCAAGGCTTCCCTTTGGGAAGAAACTGTGATTTAGAATCATACCGGCCGCTGCAGCGGGATTATGGGAAGGTTCGCCGGGCAGGTCGGAATTTCCAAATCGCGGTTTCTTTCCGCGAGATCAATCTAACAAATCAGGATAGCTTTCCCTGGCAATACCGAGCGTTATATCGAGGATTTTCTGCGAGTTACTTTGCACAAGCGCCTCTTTGGCAGCCGCATGACATTGCTCGTAGCTGAGAGAACGGATCACCTGACCCACCTTCGGTAGAATCTTCGGCGAAACAGAAAGCTCCTCCACTCCCAGCCCGATCAGCAGTGGTGTCAAACGGATATCACCCGCCATTTCCCCGCATACCCCCGTCCAGATACCCTGCTCCGTTCCGGCTTCTACCGTGCGCTTGATTAACCGGATGACGGCGGGATGCGTCGGCTTGTAGAGATTCGCAACATGCGGATTCACCCGGTCGACTGCGAGAGTGTATTGGATGAGATCGTTTGTCCCAATAGAAAAGAAATCAGAATGCGGTGCTAACAGATCCGCGCAAATTGCAGCAGATGGAACTTCAATCATCACCCCAACCGGAATTTCCGCATCAAAAGGAATCTCCTCCGTGTGAAGCTCATCCATATAACGCTTGAGCAGTTCCTTGGCTTGCAAAAGTTCTGACAACCCGGAAACAAGGGGGAACATCACAGCAAGCTTGCCATGGGCGCTAGCGCGAAGAATCGCTCGCAATTGCTCGCGGAACATCGCCGGGCGCGATAGCGATACGCGGATACCACGCCACCCCAGAAACGGGTTTGGTTCGGGCTCGGTGAGCGGCTCGACCGGCAGCTTGTCACCACCTGCGTCAAGCGTCCGCACAATCACGGTGCTACCATCGACTCCCTTTGCGACGCGGGTATAAGCTGCGGTCTGTTTTGCCTCGTCAGGCATCTCGCTACCGTTGAGCAGGAGAAACTCAGTCCGATAAAGACCCACCCCTTTCGCTCCGCTCTGCCGGACCTGATGCAGTTCTTCGAGAAACTCGATGTTCGCTGAAAGGGTCAGAACCCGGCCATCCAGAGTTTCTGTCGCTTCATTCTTTTTCGCGTCCAGTTCGCTGCGCTGCTTCTCCTTCTCGACCGTTAGGGTCACGTATTTCTCGAGCGTTTCAGAACTTGGGTTGAGAATTAGTTTACCCGAGTATCCGTCGATCACAGCCGGCGTCAGCGCGGTCACCTGAATCACTGAGACACCCAGTCCCACCACCGCCGGAATCCCAAAGGATCTTGCGAGAATCGCGGTGTGCGAGTTGACGCTGCCTTGCTCGGTCGCAAAACCAAGTAAATGCCTCCGATTCATCGATGCCGTGTCCGAAGGAGAAAGATCATACGCAAGCAGGATGTGCTTGCCGTCCGGTTGATGATGCTCGCTATCCTCGTCGGCCTGAAAATTTCTCAATACCCGTTGTGAAACATCTTCGATATCCGCCGTCCGCTCCCGCAAATACGGATCAGGAATACGTCGCATCGCCTCCAAGAAATTCTGCATCACCGCATAGAACGCAAACTCCGCGTTCTGCTGCCGCTTGTCGATCGCATTGAAAACTCGATCAAGAAGTGCCTTGTCCTCAAGCAACATCACGTGTGCCTCAAAAATTTCGCTCTCGCGGTTTCCGGCGAGTGATTCCAGCCTTTCTTGAAGATTCGTCAGCTGCTTTTTCGTCACATCAACGGCTGCCTCGAAGCGCTTCTGCTCCTCCGCGATGTCACTCTCGGGTATTTCATAAACCTCTGGTGCGGAAAAACCACGCGCAATCACATGAATGGGGCCAACCGCGATTCCGGGCGATGCGGGAATCCCAGTATACACGATCTCTTGTTGTGACGCGATCTTTACCATTGCTTGCCCCCCAAGGTGTGTGATTTCATCAAATCGTGCAAGTTTCTAGTCGCTTCCCGATCATACTATCGGGCAGGACTTGTTTTTTTACCGGAAAAACCGCCCTCCCCCGAAGGGAAAGACGGCCTCTGATGAAGCAACGATCGTTTCGATACCTGCCCTTACGGAGTAGGCACTTCCGAGATCGTCTTAAGGATACGTGAAGCGATTTGATACGGATCGCCTTGGGAGTTTGGACGACGATCTTCAAGGTAACCTTGATACTTATCGCCTTTGACGAATCCGTGAGGAACGCGAACCGAAGCACCGCGGTCAGCAATACCCCAAGAAAACTGGTCGATCGATTGGGTTTCGTGGAGACCGGTCAAACGCAAGTGGTTGTCCGGGCCATAGACGGCGATGTGCTCTTCGCAGTTTTCTTCAAACTTGCTCATGAGTGCTAGAAAGTAATCCTTCCCTCCAGATTCGCGGAGATACTTGGTCGAGAAGTTCGCGTGCATGCCAGAGCCGTTCCAGTCACCTTGAAGAGGCTTACAATGATACTCTACGTCTACGCCGTATTTCTCACAAACACGCTGAAGGAGGTAACGGGCGACCCAAATCTGATCGGCTGCCCTCTTCGAGCCTTTTCCAAAAATCTGGAATTCCCACTGACCTTTGGCAACCTCGGCATTGATGCCTTCGTGGTTGATTCCGGCATCGAGGCAAATATCCAAGTGCTCATTGACGATATTGCGAGCAATACCACCTACGTTGGCGTATCCAACACCGCAATAGTATTCGCCTTGTGGGCTAGGATAGCCGCCGGTCGGGAAGCCAAGTGGCAGACCGTCTTTCACAAGAAAATATTCCTGCTCGAAGCCGAACCATGCGCCCTCATCATCAAGGATCGTTGCACGGGCGTTCGAGGGATGCGGTGTCTCGCCGTCCGGCATCATCACTTCGCACATCACAACCGCGCCATTGCGGCGAGTCGAATCCGGATACACCGAGACCGGTTTAAGCATGCAGTCGGAACTGCCGCCTTCGGCTTGGCGGGTCGAGCTACCGTCGAAGCCCCACTCTGGAAGCTGATCTAATGTAGGGAAGGAATCGAATTCCTTAACCTGAGATTTACCACGGATGTTCGGGACGGGAGCGTATCCGTCCAGCCAGAGATATTCTAATACGTATTTAGCCATTTTATTGTTTCTTTATTCGGGTTAGCGGTTGGTTTTTCGGTGAGACAGGGACAAAAAATCATCCACCGGCTCTACCGACAAGATTTTAAAGCAAACGACGTGCCATTGTTTGCAACTTACCACCCAAAAATGGACCGGGAGGGCCAATTCACTCGACGTCTACGACGATCAGAGTTGTGTCGTCGATTCCCGAATTTCCTATCGCACGATTGAGGAGTTTTTCGCAACAACCGACTGCCATCGTCCGCTCTGCCAGGGCATCACGGATATGCCTTTCCCATACCCCATCGATCAGACCGTCCGAGCAGATGAGGAAGCGGTCTCCCGGAAGATATTGGATGGCGGCGAAGTGCGGGCAGATATTATGATGTGCGCCGCCTACCACTTGATAAAGGGCGGAACGTCTCGGATGGCAGCGGTATTCCACTTCCATGATCTCACCGCGCTGCAGTTGCGCCCAGACGACCGTGTGGTCCTTGCTCAGTTGCTTGGTTTTTCCGTCGCGGCAGCGGTAAATCCGCGAATCCCCGACATTTGCGAGATACATGTTCTCCGGGGAAAACCATGTAAGTGCCAGGGTCGCAGCCATCCCGTTGCGGTCTTCCGAAGACGCTGCAGCCGCATTGATATGGTCGTGAACATCTTTAAGCATCTGCTCAAGGTGAGAAATGGAATCAGGAAAAAATCCGGAAGCTGCCGCCTTAAACGTATTTGGGATCAGCGTAGCCATCCTTTCAAGAATCAGCGCCGAGGCCATGTCACCGGCATTTGCGCCGCCCATCCCATCAGATACCGCAAACACCAAGTCCTGGCTCTCAAGAGATTCGCTTCCGCTCCCAGGGAGCTGGCATGATCCTTCCGCATTCGCGGAAAAAGCAATCCACGAATCATCATTCCTCTCCTTCCGCGAGCCACTTCTTGTTGCTCCCGACCAATTGACTTTTCCAACGTTTGCCACTTTGCCTTAGGGATTTTATTTGCCGCCCGGAGGATGCGGGTCCGGCAGTATCTCGGCGAGTTCGAAATCGATGATGCAGAACCTACCCATCTTGTCGGAGTAGGTAATATTCCTGGGCTCCGCGTCGAGGTGGCGGACGCCGTAATCCTGCTCCAGTGTAGCGTAAAGCTTATCCGCCTTTCCCTTTGTCACCTGTGGCGCTGGGCGACCGCAATTCGTCGAGACAAAATAGTATTCCTCCGGATGCTCCTCGAGCACTTTAGGCACATACGGACAACCCCTTTCCTCAAGCACTTTGAGCACTTTCACCTCTTGGGCATATCGCGCCGCCACATCACTCCCCCTCATCCGCTTGTGCACGTGCCCATAGAAATCAATACGCACTTGGGATCTCAACCCGTCTTTGATCGGTTCAATCGACATTAGGACGAGCTTACACCTTCTCGTCGTTTTGGAAACTTCTTCCTCCGGGTTGTTCTTGATGTCCGCCGTCAAACCCCGGAACGTTTCCCTTATGAGAATCATCGCAGGAAAAGCTGGCCGCATCGCCATTAAAGTCCCCGCGGCGGTCGCCCGGCCGACCACCGACTTCGTCCGTCAGGCGATCTTTTCCATTCTCGGCGAAAATATCTCCGGTGCCCGCGTGCTCGACCTATTCTGCGGCTCTGGTGCCCTCGGCCTCGAAGCCCTCAGTCGTGGCGCGCAATCATGTGTCTTTGTCGACGAACACCGCCAAGCCGTCTCCGTCACTGAGGAAAACCTTAAAAAGGCCCGCCTTGATGGTGGCCGCACCGTAAAATCCGAGGTTTTCACTTTTCTAAAACGAGACCCCAGCACCTACGATCTCATCCTCGCCGACCCTCCCTACTGGAAGGGCTACGGCGATACCGACCTCGTCACAAAACTCCTCGACCTACCCACCATCATAGAACGTCTCGCTCCCACAGGATACCTAATCGCGGAAATATCTTCTTCCCAATCAACCCCACCCTCAGCCCACCTGCAGCTCTTAGACCGCCGCCAATACGGCTCCAGCACCATCCTCATATTCGCCCATCCCGCGGCGTGTCTTCCCGAATGATCGAACCATGAAAGAGTTCCTTATACTCCTCATTTACCGCACGCTGCTGCCCATCCTGTTTATCATCGCGTTCCCAGGCTGGATTGTGAAAATGATACGCCGTGACGGCTTCGGAACCGGCCTCGGCGAGCGGATTGGCATCTATACTTCAGCCCCGAACTCCGAACCCACAGGCGCCATCCACCTCCACGCGATCAGCGTCGGGGAGACCATTCTCGCCCTCAAACTCCTCCGCGAATGGCAATCCGCCCACCCCGGCACCCGCTTCGTTCTCGCCACTGGCACATCAACCGGACACGACACCGCTTCCCGCGCCGGAATTCCCGATCTCCGCGTCACCTACTCTCCACTCGATTTTCCGTGGATGATCCGTCGCTACCTTAACCGCTTCGAGCCCTCACGCATCATCCTCATTGAGGGCGAAATCTGGCCCAACTTCCTCCGGATCGCCAAAAAACGCCAGATCCCCGTGATTCTCGCCAACGCCCGAGTCTCGCCCCGCTCCGCGAAACGTTTCCTGAAATTCGCTCCCCTCCTCCGCCCCTTATTCGGCCGCCTCTACGCCGTCTGCATCCAGGAAGAAGACCACCGCTCCCTCTGGCAGGAACTGGGAATTTCCTCAAAAAACATCCACCTCACCGGCAGCATCAAATTCGACCCTCAATCATCCGCCGCCCCAGCTCCCCGCCCAGACTTCGCAGAAATGCTCGCCGCTTTCGGAAGCAACCGCCCCATCGTCCTCGCCGCATCCACCTTCCCCGGCGAGGAAACGCTCCTCGCATCCGCGATCTATGCCGCCGCCCCCATCGCCCTCCCAGTCATCGTCCCCCGCCACGCCGAACGCCGCAGCGAAGTCACCCAAGCACTCACCAAAGCCGGATTCCACGTCACTCTCCGTAGCAAATTCAACCCTCCCTCGTTTAAAAACGACGTCTTTGTCATCGACTCCACCGGCGAACTCGCCACCTGGATCAGCCACGCGGACGTCGTCATTATCGGGAAATCTTTCCTGTCCATCGGCGGCCAAAACCCTGCCGAAGCCATACTCGCCAACAAACCCCTCATCCTCGGCCCCCACATGGAAAACTTCCAACCCCTCGTCCGTCACCTCCACGCATCCGGTGGCGCCCTTTTAGCTGAAACGGAAACCGAAATCTCCTCCGCAATCCGCCGCGCCTTGGCCCCCGCTACCGCAACTTCTCTAACTGAAAACGCCACCCGTATCCTCGCACAGCAGGAGGGGGCCACCCGCCGCCACCTCAAGGTCTTGCATCCGAAAACAAAACCTGCGTGAATCCCGAATTCCTTGTTTGTCATTTCTCAAACACCTACATAGTTTCCGCCCGTGAGCGACACTCCTCCAAACCCACTCGAAGGCCTCCTTTCAGACTTTGCACTCGGTCCCGCATGGGCCCGCGCAAAATCCGATTCTCCTAAGCAAACATTTCAAGACACCGGCGAACGCGAATACAAACCACGCGGCCGCGATGACCGGGCCGGACGGGATGACCGCAATCAACGCGGTGGACGCAATCAACGCGACGACCGCAATCAACGCGATGACCGCAATCAACGCGGTGGACGCGACGACCGCAATCAACCTGACGACCGCAATCAACGCGGTGGACGTGACGACAGGGGCGGCCGCAGAGACGATCGGAGCCAAGCCGGAGGTAACCGCAACGATTTCAACAAAGGCGGACGCCCGGAGTTTCAACGCGAGGAAATCACTCCCGCCGAAGGTGTCGCCGTGACCCTTGTCCCTCAGAAGCAAGCGATCCAACTCGTCTGCAAAGAAATCCATCAGGTCGCCCGCGTCTACCCACTCTTCGATATCGCGCAGATCATCCTCGCCGAGCGCAACCGCAGCAACGCGATTTTTGAGATCTCTGAGAAAAAAGAACCCCTCTTCCGCTGCAAATTTGAAGACGCAGTCTACCTCACCAAAGAGGAAGCCCTCCAGCACCTTCTTCAAGCCGATTGGCGTAACCGATTCGTCGAAGAAAGCACCGTCGAAGTCGAACCCCCGAAAGGAAATTTTCAATCCGTCGCCAAATGCGGCATCTCCGGAGAATCGCTCGGCCCTCCGAACTACCACGCATACCAAACAGAAATCCGCCGCATCCACCGCGAGAGTTTCTCCCACATGCCTTTCGAATCCTATCTCTCGAAAGTCCGCACAGAACGCTCCGAAGAAGCTGTCAACGAATGGCTGGAGTCCATGAAAGTCCAAACCCGTTGGCGTATCCTCTCCGACGAGGAATCCGCCAAAGTTACTGCCACACCTCCGCAGGCACCCGTAACTGACGCTCCACAAACCGAAGCGCCTCTCGAAGAACCAGAAGTCACGGCCCCCGCTCCAGAGGTATCTGAAGCAGAAACCCCGGCAACCGAACAATCCACCGAGGGAGCTGACACATCTGCACAGGCATCAGACCCCGCAACTCCGACAGCCGACGCACAACTCGAAGCCCCCGCTGAAAGCGCTCCGGAAGAACCCGCCGAACTCACGGACCCAACCCCGGAGGCGGAAGCAACCTTGCAAGTTGCCGAGGAAGCCGAACCCGCCGAAACCATCAAATGGTTCACGGACCGCGCCGAGGTGGAACACGCCATCGCCACTGAAGTCCTGGACAAAGCCTTCGAGCGCACCCGCAAGGCCAAAGTTTCCGCCGCGATCGTCGGTAAAAACCTCTCACCCGGTCTCCTCGTCCGCCTCAAAGGCACCGGCACTCACCACCGCAGGCACCCGGCCATCATTATCCCGATCGTCTGCAAACTTCTCGAAGCCGAGCACATGCCGGTCTTCAAACGCAAAGGCAAACTCTACACCGGCCCCGCCCGCCCACATGCCCTCGCCGCAGATGCAGTCCTAGCCCCCCGTCCCAACGAAATGGTGACATGGATCCGCGAAAACCCGCCAGCCAAACTCGAAGGCCTCTGGAAAGCCGTACTCCCCGAAGGTGCCACCGCCCCCCCCTCCGAATACGCCGCTGACCTCTTCTGGCTTCTCCAACAAGGTCACATCCTCCTCTACACCGACGACACCCTATCCGTTCAAGAGCAACCCAAACCTCAGCAACCCAAAAAGCCAAAAGCTCCCAAACAGAAAAAGCCCGCCAAGGAAACCTCTCTGCAGGTGCAAAGCTCTGACTCCCCGCCAGCCGAACCCATTTCTGAACCCATTTCTGAAGAAGCATCCGCCACCCCAGCAGCAGAGCCGCAACCCGAGACACCCATCGCAGACATCCCTGCCACAAATGACCCCCCCACAGAATCACCCGAACCCGTCGAAATCGTCACCGACGCCATCAAAGAAACCGCAACAGTCGTTTCAAATAGCGCATCCGAACTCCCCGCTGCCGCCATAGCCCCCGAAGAACCTACCAAGCCCATATCCCCCGAGCCTTCCGCACAATCGGAAAGCCCTACCGAAGAGCCGGATCAAGAAAATCCGCCAGAAGCCACCGAAAAACCTTCTTTCCCCTGATCACTGATCACTCGGCACCTCCCACTCTTCCCCATGTCAAAACAACAGACCCTCGCCGGCACCGCCACCCTCGAAGGCACCTCCCTCCACACCGGAGAAAAGGTATCACTCACGCTCCAACCCGCTCCCGAGAACCACGGCTTCAAATTCCGCCGCGTCGATCTCTCGGACCAACCCTTCATCAACGCCGATGTTGATAAGGTCCAGACCGTCGAACGTGCCACCACACTCGCAGAAGGCTCGGTGAAAGTGCACACCGTCGAGCACGTGCTCTCCGCCCTCACCGGCATGGGCATCGACAACGCGATCATCGAAATGGACGCCAACGAGCCACCCATCGGTGACGGCTCCTCCCGCCCCTTCGTTGAACTCATCAAAAGAGCAGGCATCGCCCCTCAGGAAGCCCCTCGAAAAGTCTGGGAAATCCGCGAACCCATCCACCAGGAAATGGGCGACGGCACCATCATCACCATCGTCCCCAGCAAAACCTTCCGCGTCTCCGTCACCAATGTCGGCCCCGATGGACGTTTTACCCAGTATTTTTCCTCGGAGGTCAATCCCGAGACCTACGAGAAGGAAATCGCGCCGGCACGCACCTTCGTTTACTACGAAGATGTCAAACCCCTCCTCGACAAAGGCCTGATCAAAGGCGGCTCGCTCGAAAGCGCAGTCGTGATCCGCGGCAACGAGGTCATGTCCAAGGAACCCGTGCGCTACAACAACGAGTTCGCCCGCCACAAGGCCCTCGATCTCATCGGCGACCTCATGCTCTCCGGCAAGCGCATCCTCGGCCACGTCATCGCTGTGAAACCCGGCCATGGCCCCAACACAAAAATGGCCTCCACTCTCAAAAGGGAA
>Ga0209491_10007160_pt1 | contig 14923 bp, 9 predicted proteins | sample BON02_FD_187213 | JGI IMG/M metagenome (GOLD analysis project Ga0209491, IMG submission 187213) | Freshwater microbial communities from Lake Bonney liftoff mats and glacier meltwater in Antarctica - BON-02 (SPAdes) (version 2) | ecosystem: Environmental > Aquatic > Freshwater > Ice > Glacier...
CTTTCGAATGCCGACAGCGCGATCACATCCACCGTAAATGCCCTCACGACTCGTGTAGGCGATAGCGAAGCGGACATCACCGCCGAAGCAACCACCCGTTCGAATGCCGACAGCGCGATCACATCCACCGTAAATGCCCTCACGACTCGTGTAGGCGATAGCGAAGCGGACATCACCGCCGAAGCAACCACCCGTTCGAATGCCGACAGCGCGATCACGTCCACCGTAAATACTCTTACCAGCCGCGTATCCACGGCCGAAAGCGCCATTACGTCAGAGCAGACGACTCGCGCTGATGCTGACACTGCCGCCGCAGGAACGGTCACGGCATTGACGACGCGGATGGGGTCTGCGGAAAGCGCGATCACGACGAACAATACAGCCCGCGTTAATGCGGACAGCGCGATTGTCAGCAGTGCAAATGCTTTAACAACTCGCGTCACCAACGCCGAGTCAGGGATCACGGATGAACAAACGGCGCGGGCTTCTGCAGATTCGGCAATCGTCACTACAGCTAACGCGCTGTCTGTCCGTGTGGGCGATTCAGAAAGCGAAATCACAGCTGAACAAACGGCGCGCGCCAATGCTGACAGCGCGATTACAGCAACCACGAACACACTGACCAACAATGTCGGCACCCAGACGGGCCGGATAGACGATATTCGCGCCCTTAAATCCAGTGCCATGACCGGCACCAGTCTTGGCACTTTCCTGACGCAATTGCAGGTCAATTCCGGCGGCACGTCTGCGCTTGTCAGTGCGCAAGGCAGCGCCATTTCCACTCTCGAAGGCACCGTTGATGCCCTCTACACGATTGAGGTCAAAAGCGGCACGAGCGGCGCACTTCTACAACTGATTGCCCCCGGTGGCGGCGCATCCGTGGCGCAGTTGGAAGCAAACTTTATCAACCTCAAAGGCAAGGTGTCTGCTGATAGTTTGCTGATTGGCTTAGGCGGAAACATGATCGCCAATAGCCAATTCAAGCAGGGGCTGCTGGGGTTCAAGCTGGAAACGTCTGGCGCTGCTGGCTTGGCTACAGCATTATCAATCCGTCCCCCCTTAAGTTCATGGGCAGGCAAGACATATCCGACCATTATGCTTTCCCAGTCGAACGCGGAAAGCGTTGGTTATGCCGAGGCCCGAAATGTTCAGGTCGAAACAGACCGCAGCATAGACAATCGTGCAATCCCCGTAGCGCCGGGGGCTTATTACGAGTTGTCTGCGGGCATTTCGACGCACCGCTGCACCGGAAACCTTTATATTTTCTGGCGCGAGGCCGATGGGGCGTTCATTTCTGCGTCAAGTATAGCTCTGCCATCTATTCCATCATCGGGTGGAAACCCCGACCTGTGGCCGCGCTACACGGTGATCGCACAGGCACCAGCTAATGCCGCTTTTGCCCAGATGTCTGCCCGTAAAAATGGCACCAATTCAGGTACAAATTCCTACCTTTTTTTGACCAAGCCGATGTTCGCGGAAACCCATGCGAACGCGACGACATCCCGCCCCTATACCGCAGGAGCGGCCACGCTGATCGACGGCGACGGAATAGTTTCGGATTCCGTGACCGCCGACAAGATGGTTGCGGGCACCATCACTGCGGCTGAAATTAAAGCCGCGACTATCACAGCAGCAGAGATTGCGGCCAACACGATCACCGCCAATGAGATCAAGGCCGGCACGATCACCGCCAATGAGATCAAGGCCGGCACGATCACCGCCACAGAAATTGCAGCTAACACTATAACAGCAGGTCAGATCGCGGCCAATACCATCCGAGCGTCAGAACTTGCAGCTAATTCCATCACAGCGGCAGGGGCGCACATCGCAAATGCCACGGTCGATACGCTGCAGATCAAAGGCAATGCGGTTACGGTCGCAAATTTTGGAATCAGAACGTCGCAAAAGGCCGTTTATAGTTCCGATGGGTGGGTTGATATCTGCTCTGTTAATCTGGAATGTGAAGAAAGCTTTAATGTATTTTGTTTAGTCACGGCCTCAAGCGCGTATTCTTTCACGAAGGACACCCAAAAGCTCCAATACCGTGTCACGCATCAAGGAAGCTCTTTTGGCAATTTTTTGGAGACGGGTGAAACAAGGGTTGTTTACGGTGAAACCGGCCCCGGTGGTGGCGATCCTGATAAAACCATAAAATGGGCGGCGGACAATTGCATTGCCTTTATGAAAACAAGCCCCGGCAATGGGGTGAAAACCTTCAAGCTACAGGCGCGTGTCGGGGATGGCGTGCGCGGTGTTGATTCGGGGTTAATTCGGGTGCAAATGGTGAAACGATGAATTACGCAATTTATGATTTGGCGTCGGGTGAGGTTGTCACGGTCCAAGCTGAGGCCATACTGGCCGAGGGCCAGGGCAGTCTCGATCTTGATGTGATCCCTGTGGATTACGTCTTTCTTCATTATGTTGTGGCGGGTGAATTTACTCTGCGGCCGGTGTCCGCGGTTATCTTATCGGGCGATGTGATCGGCTTCAACAATACGCATCCGGATGCAATTGCCACACTTGAAAATGGGGATGGCGAGGCGATAGAAATCAGCCCCGGCGATGTGCGGCTTGCATCGCCGGGGCGGTATTCCATCAAAGTGATCCAGCCCTTTCCTTATTCCGCAATAAATGAGGTGTTTAATCATGCTTGAGTTTGGGCGCGATCCGGCAATTGTCGCGGCGGAATTTGCGGCGCGGGTCAACCGGGAACGTGATCGGCGGATTGGCGCGGGGTTTTACTACGGCCCCCGCAAGTTCGACTGGGACGAGGCGACCAGGGCGCGTGTGACTGGCGCGGCGGCAATGGCCGGATTTGCCATTGGGTCCGGCGCATTGGCAGGAGATTACCGTTGGCACGGCGGCAGCACTGACTTTGGCTGGATATTGCAGAACAACATGGTATTGCCCCTAGATGCACAGGGCATGTTCGCTGTTTCGCAGACCGCTATGGCCCATGAGGCCGCCCACGTCTTTGCCGCCCGCGCGATCAAGGAGGCTGCCACGCCGCCTGCTGATTTCACGGACGATACGTTGTGGCCCGTGGTGCAGCCGACATGATGCGCCTGCCTCGCCCCCTCTATATCGCATGGCGCGTTGCAGAGATGCTGGCGCAGATCGGGTCACGGTTCGTGAACGCCGCGTTTCTGGGCGGCAGCACACGTCAAACTGTCAGCGCCCGTGCTTACGTCGAACAATGGCCGCGCGGTCGCGTTTGGATCAACGCTGTGTTTTCGCCGTTTGGCGTGCGCGACCACTGCGCCGAAGCGTGGGATTCCGAGCTCAAAGACGCGCTGGCGACCCTCGAAAAGAACAGAGCTCTGCTTATCGTTTCTGAACCGTAACCCCTCACAATAGAAAGGCACCCCACCATGCCAGTTACCTTCACCACAGCAAACCAGACCGATCTATTATCAGATGCCGCAGAATTGACGCGAAGCACAGGGTTTATGCCTGACGCGCATGCGCTTGGCGTAAAGGTGGATGGTGATTTTGCCGCCTTGGCCGTGTTCCAGAACATCAGCACCGCTGGCGCAGAGTTTCACTATGCGATGAACGGCACGGCCGGCGCACGCCGTGATGCCCTCTACGGCATCCACCGCTACGCTTTTGATGTGCTGAAAGTGGAGAAGCTGACTGCACCAATCGCGGCTTGGAACGTGGCCGCGCAGATCATGGCCCTCAAGTCTGGGTTCTTCATAGCAGGGACAATCCGGCAGGGATCAATCGACGGTAGCGATGCGATCGTTATGGTGCTATTTAAAGACGCATATCGTTGGATGCCCCACACCCAGCCTCAACCAGCAAAAACAGCCGCCTGATGCGGCCTTTGGCATTGGAGTGACGTAATGGGCGGCGGATCAGGATCAGCACCAACAGCAGACCCAGCAATCGGCAAGGCTGCGCTGAAGTCAGCGAAAACCGGGCAGGACATGCTGAAATGGTCCAAGGGCCAAGCTAAAATCTCAAACAAGTGGGCGCGGCAAGATCGCAACCGCTACATGAACAAGTTTCGCCCGATCGAAAACAAGTTCATTAGGCAAGCTAAAAACTACGATACCGCCGATAGACGGGATAGCGAATCTAATCGCGCCATTTCCAGCGTCCGCAAACAAGGCGACATCTCGCGTGACATTAATGACCGTCAGATGTCAGCGATGGGCGTTGACCCCCGATCTGGGCGATATGGAGAGACACAGCGCGCAACGGGCATAGCTGAAGGCTTGGCCGCAACTGGCGCGGGGAACATGGCGCGTGGCGCTGTGCGCGACGAGGGCCGCCGCAGGATGGCAGAAGTCGTCAATTTAGGGCAAGCGTCTGCTGTAAACCCAGCGTCAAGCCTGCGCATGTCCACCGCAACCGCTGCCAGTGGGTATAAGGGGGCAATGTCTGGTTACGGCCAACAGGGTCAGCTTCTCAACACGCAGTTTAATCAGCAGATGCAGGGATACCAAGCCAACCAAGACGCTAGTTCTGGTCTTATGAGTGGCTTGGGATCAATAGCTGGCGCTGCAATTATGAGGTCGTCCAAGGATTACAAAAAGAACAAGCGCCCGGCGCGCGGCGCACTCAAGGCCGTGAACAAGATGCCGGTGGAGGATTGGGACTACAAGCAGGGCATCGCGGACGGTGGATCACATACCGGGCCATACGCCGAGGATTTCAAGGCCGCGACAGGCAAGGGCGACGGCAAGTCGATCCCGGTTGTCGATGCGATTGGCGTTCTGATGGGGGCCACGCAGGAACTGTCTAAGAAGGTTGATAGAATGGCAAAGCCCCGCGGTGCCATGAAGGCGGCCGCATAATGGGCGCGCTAGGTGGTTTCGCGCAGGGCATGGGTAATGGCCTGATGATGGGCATGGACATGAAGGACCGTAAGGCCGACCGAGAGTTGCGGGATCGTGAGATCACTGCGCTAGAGGCGCGCGGCGCGGCCCCGCAGTCTGACTTTCCCTCTTGGTCCCCGCCTCCGTCTTACACCCCCGGCGCAGGCGGCACACCGCCGTTGATGCCAACTGACGGATCAGGCGGCCCAAGGGCGGCGCGGGGCGCAATGCCTGATTTCTATACCGCCGAACGGTCTGCAGATGCAGGGGCCAAAGACAATACGTTCTGGGGCCTGCTGGCAAAGCGGGAAGGGGCTGATAACTTTTCCACCTTGTTTGGTCATAGCCAAAAGGAAGGCGGCAAGTTTGCGGGCGTCGACGTTGCGAGAATGACAATCGGTCAGGCCAGCGAGTTTGCTGCGCCCGATGGAGAATACGGGCAGTGGGTCAAAGGGCAGGTTGGCCGTGTTGCTACGCCAATGGGTGCGCCACAGATTGTCGGCACGACCTTGCGCCGCACAGCGAAGGCCATGGGCCTGTCCCCAGATACGCCGTTCGATGAAGGCACGCAGCGCGACATGGCAACCTATCTCGCAAGGCAACGTATCGCCCAAGGGAAAACCCCCGCCGCCCGCCGCGCAGGACTGCGCGCCGAGTGGGAAGGCTTCAAGCGTGTAACCGACAGCGACCTAGATCGCGTCATTCAAGAATTGGGGGCCTGAACATGGGCGCACGCGGCATTGGATCATTCATCGACGGCGCATTTCGGGGCTATAGCTTTGCGTCCCAAGTAAAGGACGGCAAAGAGGACAGGAAGCGCCGGGACCGCCTGGATAAGCTGGCTGAAAAAGATCGCACGCGCCGGAACCGCCGCGAAGATCAGCGCGATGAATGGGCCCAGCAAGACCAGACTTATCAGGTTGGAGAACGCAACCGCGTTGCGACTGAGCGCCAAGACCTAAAAGACGTTTATACCACCGCTGGCGAAATGACGGACGAAGCCATGTCGGCCCCGCGCGGCACGATGCCCCCGGTTGTCGGCGGATCAGGCGACGACGCGCTGGCTGGTGATGCAGGTCTGGACGTTCTGGGCGTATCGTCCAAAAGCCCGCGAGATCCAGCAGGACGACCGATCACTGCCGACCCGGCTCGAGGTGCAATGTCTCAAATTGGTGCGGCAATGGAGGCAAAGGTTGCGGCACTGGTGCAAGACCCGGCGATTCAAGTTACCGCAGCCCGGACGGGCATGGACCCCGATGCCTATGTGCGATCGCTTCAACCACAAGCGATCGAGCAGAACTATCAGCGCGTCATGCAAGGCCGCACAGGTCCGCAGCCAGTGGCCGGGCCTTCACAGTCTGACCTTGACCTGCGCGCCTTGTCCGAGGGCCGCAATGAAGCTGTTGGCGTTGGGCAGGTTCCCGGTACTATGCCGGGGCCAGATGTGCGCCGCGCGCCCCGTGGTGCCATGGGGCCAGTTGATCGTATTCCACCGCCCCGCGCAGGCCAGCCATTGACCCTTGCGGGCCAAGCCGCCCCCGATCAGATGCCTGCAGGTATCTCGAACCTGCCAAGTAGCCCCATGACTGATGCCCCCATGCCGTCCCCCGGCTATGAGGCTATCCCCGGTGCGCCGCAGGGATACCGGGCCCAGCCCAATGAGCGCCCTGACATGCAGTCTGCACCTGACGCGGCTCTTACGCGCGGCGCGACGACTGGCTTGCCTATGCCGACTACAACCGGTGCGGCCCCTGCGGTTGATACAAGCCCCGGTGCGACCCCGGCAACGCCAGCGACAAAGCAGGAGGTTGAACAGATCGCCGCCGACACGCGCAAGGTTTTGTCTGACACGGCATTGCCGTCTAACGATGCGCTATCGGATGCCATCGAAGGCGCACCAAAAACACCGCCGCGCGGAACGCTGGAAGGCGAACGTATGCGCCGGGCCGATCAGGTGGCGGGTAGCTGGATGGAGGAATACGCCAAGACAGGAGCGCCCTACGTCGCTGAACAGCTTGCACGGCGCGGGATGCTGGCCGAGGCTAAGGACTATCAGGCTTGGATCGAGAGCGAGGACACCAAGCGCGGGATGGAAAGCTACGGCCGCGCCGCTTACTTCGCCAGCCAAGGCGACATGGAAGGCTTTGGCGATAGCGTCATGGACCTCTACAACAACGAGGGATATTTTGGCGACGGTATGACGCTGGTGAAAGACCAGTCGCAGTTCGAAAAGGACGACCAAGGCAACATCACCGGTGCCGAGGTTGTATTCCGCGACGGCGACGGCAACGAGTTTGTGCAGCGATGGGAGACCATGGACGAAATGGTCATGGACGCCTTGAACATGCTGAACCCGGAAAAGGCTTTTGAGACCCGGATTGAGCAGATGGGCAAAGCTGCGGAAATCCGCACAGATGCAGTAGAGCGTGAAGCTGACTTTGCTGACTTCGTGCGCAAGGCAATGGTCACGGCAGGCTTGAAGGGCAACGATGTGAAGCGGGTTGCGGATACCGCCGCTGCGCTTGCCAAAGAGAACATAGGCGGTTGGCCCCCCAATGAGGACAGCACTCCTATGACGGAGCAACAAAAGATGGATGCCGTCATTGCCCGTATCGCAGCAGAAGATGCCGCAGCGGCACAAATCGGGGCTGCGCCGGCCAATGTGCCGCAAGCGCCGCCTGAACCTATGCGGCGTCCTGGCTAGGCGTTCGCGCCGATCACGACGCAGATAAATACGATCACAAAGCCGAAGAAAAAGCCGCGCGTTCTATCATCGGTGAACATCGACAGTATCCATCCGAAAAAGGATGGAACCCCGAATAAGATCGCCGTGTAGTATAAAAATGCCATGCGCGCCTCCTGTCTGAATTAGATAGGGGGCGTGTTGTGCTTATCCAAGCCTTCTCGCTTGCCGTAACACCCCTAAATCCTGTATTCATTGCACACATCGCGCAGGACGCGCCCCATTTCTGACCTCGAAAGGGGCCGTCCATGGCGCGCAATCTGTTCACCCAAAATCCCGTTGATGCTGCAAACGAAGAGGTGATGTCCCGCGTGCGCGGTGCCGTTGCCCCCGGTCTGCCCGGCAAAACGGAGGTAGAGCAGACAGCCGCACCAGCCCCGGCCACCCCCCGCGAGTTCTTTGATGGCCTGGCTGGTGAAACAAAGCTGCCACCAAACCTTATCTGGTCACTGGCAGAGAGCGCCGCCAAAGATGGGACGTTTGATCCCGAGGCAGTGAAGGGCCAGACCGCCAAGCTGCAAGAACTCATGGCGCAAGGCCGCGACACATCGCAGGCCCTTGCCATGCTGACCGGCGACCCGAAGGCCGCAGAAGCATTGATGAACCGCGCCTATGACATTGCGGACAGCGAGTATCCGACCGCAGAGAAGCAGGCCGAGGACGCCGCGCGCAATGACAACTACTTTGCGACCGATGCGGTAAACATGGGCGTTGGCGGTGCCATTGAAGGCACGGGTATGGCGATTTCCGGCGTTGGCCGTATTACGACTGGTGGCAGCGATCCACTCTATGACGACCCGCAGAACGCCATTCAAAAGCTGACCAACATCGTTGACCTTCCTGTTCGCGGTATCGGTTGGTTGTTCGAGAAGGCTGGCGGCGCGCTAATGGACGACGGCAAGAACGTCCGCGAGAACGTGTCAGACACCACCAAGGACGCGCTTGCAGGCAGTGAAATCACAGGCGACATGTTCAAGCCGTCCACATGGTCAATGGGCGAGAACCCATCGCTGCGCGGACTGACGGCCTTGAGTGTCGGTGTTCTGGGCAACCTTGTTCCCGTTATCGCTGCAAACGTCCTGACCGGCGGCGGCGCGACTGGTATGGTTGCTGCCGGAGTAACCGGCGCAGGGCAGGGCGGCGAGGGCGCGGCACAGAACGCGCGCGAAGAATTGCAAAAGCTGGCCGAAAGCGGAGAGTTGCAGGCTAACTCTGAAATTTATCAGCGCATGATCGAGGCGGGCATCCCCGAAGATCAAGCGGTCAAGCGTCTAATCAAGGCAGGCGAGAAAGTCGCAAGCCTGTTTGCCGCACCAATCGCTGGTGCAGGCGGCGCGTTTACGGCTGGCATTGTAGGGAAAGGTGTTGGCGCACTGGCAGGCCGGGGCATTGGAACCCGCGTAGCAGGCACAGCCGCTATCTCTGCCGTCGAAGAAGGTACGCAGGAGGTCGCGGAATCTGTGGCTGGCGTCACTGGCCTGAACCTTGCGACCGGGATGGGCCTCGATCCATTTGAAAACACATTTGGTGATTTCATCATGGGCGCTATGGCAGGTGGCCCGCTGGGTGCGCTTGGCGGCATCCGTGGCGAAGGTGAGGCAGATGCGCCCCCCGACGTTGTTCCGGCACCGGCACCGGGACCGGAGGCTGCGCCAGCGCCACCAGAAGTCCCTATTGGCAGTGGCCCTATACCTGAGCCAGAACCCGCGCCGGTTGCGCCTGCCGCCCCGCCTGCTGGCCCCATGGAGACTGCGCAATCCTTCGCCCCGCCACCAGTGGCCGAACCCGTCGAAGCAATTCAGCGTTTCCCAGACCTAAAGCCCGGTGCCGCGGTAAACCTGCGCGACGGCGACGGGCGCGATGTGCCTGTCACCTTCCTGCGTGAAGATGAAGGCGGCATTGTTGTGCGCGACCGTGGGCAGGAACTGTTGCTGACCGACGAGGAATTTGACAGCGCCCGTATTGCTGGCATGGAAGAAGCCGCGAAGCCCAAGGCGTCCCAGAGCGAGACCCGTCCCGCCCCGGCACCCGTCCCGCAGCGAGACCCCATCAAACTGCCCAAGACCTCCACCGAGACCCGCAGCATGATCGACGCCGGGATCATGGCCGGTATTCCTGACGCTGATCTTGTGGAACTGGAAACGCACCTATCGACGCAGCTGGCCGACGAGCGCGAAGCCGCGCCAGAGCCAGAAGCCCCCAAGGCCGCCGAGATTGCAAACACATGGTCCGAACCGATGACCAAGAACAACGGCGATCCGTTCTTGAGCGAGGACGCCGCGCGTCTGGCCGTAAAGCGGCGCGGGCTGAACCCAGAGGAATACACCTACGACCCCAAGGGCGACGGCGTTGTCGCCACACCGCGCATGGAGGCCGCACCTGATGAACCTGTTGCAGATAATCGCAAGCCTGATGTTCCCGCCCAATCACCCGTTCTTGCTGGACCTGCGCCAGCCGCAGCGAGTCAGGATACCAGTGAACCCGTCGCTGCGCCCGCGACAGCGCCAAGCCCTGCCGCCCAAGCGCCTGATCTACCGCAGCCCGCCCGATCCGAGGTAAAAGCGGACGAGTCTGCACCGTCTGCGCCTGTATCGGACGCCAATGCGAGTCCCGCGCCGATGGGGCCTAAGTCTAAGCTGGTGGCCGAGTTCAATGCCGCGCTGAAAGCAGATTCCGTTGCGCCATCCCAGCAGACGACCGCCCGCGTAGCCGAAGTGAAGGCCGCATTGGTCAAGATGGTCGGACCCGAAGCTGCCGACCTTATCGAACAGCGTGAAAAGCCTGCCGCCGCGCCCGCAACAGAGGCGCAGCGCGTAGAGCGCCGCCGACAGACGGCGCCATTCGTGGTGCCGGAAAAGGATTTGACGAAGAGCGAAGCCGCCACACACGGCGGCCAGAGCTATGCAGACGGCTATCAGCGCCTAGTGCCGCCCAAAATGCGCTCCGAGTTTGGTGAAGTTCCCTCTAAGGCTTGGTATAATGGCTGGGATAAGGCCAATCTAGCCGCGCATATGCCTGATGCAGATGCCGCGACTGCCGCTGCGCCAGCCAAACCCGAGCGCGTCACCACCCCAAAACCAGAGGTGGCGCAAGGTGGCGCAAGTGAAGCAACGAAGCTGGAAATCAAAGACTATCGCACCAAGGCGGCAATCCTGACCGGTCGCGGCAAAGACAACCCGCCAGTGGTGAAGAACTACATTTTCACATGGCAGGAGAAGGAGCAGGGCTGGTCATTCTCTCGCAAGCGCGTGGATGAAGTGAAAGAGGCGCTTGGCATGAACGCCGCGCAGAAGATCGACCCAGCCTATGAGGGCATGAGCGTCAAGGACGCGGCGAAGGCAGCACTCACAGCCGCGCCTAACCCATACCCCGAACTGAACGAAGCTGGCGACGGTGTGGCCGATCCCAAGCCAGCCGCAGCCGCGCCCACAAAGGCCGGGCCGGTCAAAGCTGACGACCCCATGGGCGACCATACGGGCGATGCGACCGGATACGCAGATGGCGGCACCCGCGAGGATGGGTCAGACGCCCCCGGCAAGAAGGCGTTCAAGAATGACGCGATGCGCTGGGGTAAGCGCGTTGTGGCGCTGGCAAAGGCCGAAGGCTTTACGCCGCAGACCAACGCCAAGTTCAAAGAGGAAGCACCCGTCACCTACAATGCTGGCGGCATGGCTGGGTCTGGCGATGTCTATGTGAATATGATCGCCCCGAACGGGATGCGCGTGTCGCTGAACGTCAATGCAGGCAGCAGCATGGCAAGCCGTGACAACGGCGTATTCATCATTCACCAAACCCGCGAAAGCAACAAGTTCATGGGGCCGAACGATTACCCCGCAGGGAATATCACGCCCTCTGCCATGGTCGAGCGTATGCTCAAGGAGTCTGGCCGGAGGACACCGAAGGCCGAGACTGCACCCGCCAACGCCGCCGACCAGCCGCGCGCCAAGGCTATCTCTGACATCAACCGTATCGTTACGCCCGCCAACGCCGAAGGTGACGGATGGTATACGTCCGGGCAACAAGACGTTGCTATGGATGAAGGTGCCGATGGTGACATCAGCTTCACAATCACAAAATCGCAAACCCGGTTCAAGGGCCGCGTGAAAGTAACCAACAGCAACGTCAAAGAGTGGAAACTAAGCGACCTTGGCCCGGACTTGAGTGATGTGGTGAAGGGCGAGGTTAAAGCCTTCCGCGATTATATCGCCTTGATTGATGAAGATAACACAGCCGACCCGAACCCCACCGACCGCGATATAACGGTAGCCGGTCGCCATTGGGACGGGCTTATCAACGGGCAACAGCGGGCCTTGATCGAAAAGACCGTTGGCAAGCCTGCAATGGCAGGCATCAAGTGGGATAAGATCGGTGACGATGCGCAGGCCCGTCTGGCAAACGCGATGCCCGACAGCACGTTTGCCACCCGCCGCCCCAGCCCGCCGCAGGTCGCGCCGCTGGACGGCATGTCACCGCTGGGTAAGAAGCCAGAGGCGGCGTCTGATAGCAACATGACAGAAGGAGAAGCTGTAAACTTTATCCTTAAAGCGGTTTCGGAAGCCAAGATCGACAATGATTATGTAGGTTTGCGAGTTACTGAAGATCCGCTGGAGGTCGGAAATGACGTTCCCGACTCCCGCGTTTGGGACGATGGCGAGCCCACAAACGAAAAACTTGACGGTGCGTCAGCAATCGAAATTGACGACAATGCTAACAGCGTGCTAGCGGTGTTAAAGCAGGCTGGAATCATCAAAAACCCAAGGGGTGGCGGTTATTTTGGCAAGCATGTCGCTATTATTGCCAGTAATCAGGCAACCTATGGCGTGGATCAAAACGAGATTATTCTCAAAACCGCTGATGTCATTGCGACCTTTGTTCGCGCTGACGACATGGGGCCGCTTATTGAAAGCAATACCCATCTGCGGGGGGAGACCCCCCCCGCAGCAAGGAAGGTTGACGCCCCCGATCAAGAAGCGATCAAGAACGAAAAGCCCAACGTCGCAAAGCCGAAAGCTGATTATGGCGCGACCAACACGCTTGTCAGTCAAGACCGCCGCGCCGAACTGGCCGCGCGCCTGAAGGACAAGCTGAAGAACCAAATCAACAGCGGCATCGACCCGGAAATCCTTGCGATCGGTGCAGAACTGACCGTGTTCCACATCGAAGCAGGCGCACGCAAATTTGCCGCCGCCATTGCCGCCGTTGCTGACGACCTTGGCATGGCCCCGCGTGATCTGACCCGTTACGCCCGCAGTTGGTATAACGGTGCCCGCGACATGATGGAGGACTCGGACCTTCCTATCGACGGGATGGACGACGCTGACACCGTGCGCGAAGCACTCGCCGCGATGAAATCAGAGCCGACCACTTCCGAATTGAACGAAGCCGACCCATCTGATAAGGTAGAAGGTGCGAAACCCGCGCCGCAGGAGGGCAAAACCAATGCTGACAACCGTAATGAAGGCAATCGCCAGCCAGAACCCGAAATTGGCGAACAAGCTGATCCGGTCGGAACCGGGCGGTCTGGAGAAACTGGCCCGGTCAGCGGTCGACCGAGCGGAACAGGAAATCGCACATCAAAACGTGCCGGAAAGCGACCCGAACCGGGCGCGGATGGTGCAGGAGTCAGCGATAGCGGAAGCGATCAACAGCGTGGCCGGGACACCGGAGCCGCAAACCATGTAATTGAGGTCGGCGGCCTCGACCCGATCAAGGGCGAGAAAACCCGCGCCCGCGCCTCAATCGCAGCAATCCGCACAATGAAGGCCGCAGCAGCGGCAAACCGGCCCCTGACAGCCGAAGAGCGCGGCGTTGTGTCCCAATACGGCGGCGCTGGCACTCTTGCTACGTCCTTGCCCCGGTCCGATGGCACGATCAAGCACGCAGACCTGAACGCAGCACTGACGGAATTGCTCACCGAAGAGGAACTGCGCACCCTGTCGCGCACCTCGCAGTATGCCTTCTACACCGCAGAGACAGCCCTGCGCGGTATGTGGACACTGGCCGAGCAGTTGGGCTTCAAGGGTGGCCGGGTCTATGAGCCCGGCATGGGTGTCGGTGGCTTCATGGGCACCATGCCACAGTCTGTGCGTGCGGACAGCCGATATACCGGCTTGGAACTGGATCACGTCACCGCACAGATCGCCAAGGCGCTGTATCCCCGCGAGACCATCAAGCAGGGCGACTTCATCAAAGAGAAGATGCCAAAGGATTACTATGACCTGGCGATTGGCAACCCGCCGTTCGCAGGCACGCGCATCCAGTCCGACCCGGACTATCCGCAGAACTTCGTCCTGCATGACTATTTCTTTGCCAAGACGCTCGACTCTGTTCGGCCCGGCGGCCTGCTGATGTTTGTCACCTCAGCAGGCACCATGAACAAGATGGACAGCGCGGGGCGCGACTATCTGGCCGATCAGGCTGACCTTGTGGGTGCGATCCGCTTGCCGAACACCGCGTTCAAGGAAAACGGCACCGAGGTTACGACCGACATCATCGTTCTGCGCAAGCGCCTGCCGGGCGAGGTGGAAGCGGACCCAGACTGGCGTAAGGCCCGTGTCGAAACCTTCCCTGATGCCGATGGCGTCACCGCTGATGTCGCTGTGAACGGGTATTTCATGGACAACCCGGGTATGGTGCTGGGCGAAATGGGGCTCTACGACACCCTGACCGCCGGCGCGCGGATTGGTGTGCGTCCGAAGCCCGGTTCAAACTTCAAGGCAGACCTGAAGGCGGCGCTGGAATCGTTTCCTAAGGACGTGATGAGCAAGGTTGAGGCATCGCAGCAACTTGGCCTCGATGCCGTCGATGCACAGGCCGAGGAAACCCGCACCGGTGGCTTCTACATCAAGGACGGCGTTCTGTTTCAGTTCGATGGCCGTGTCGGCAAGCCGATCATGCCGAAGGGCAAAGATCACCCAGACGGTCTGTCCGCGACCCATATCGCCAAGATCGAGGCATTGATCCCAATCAAGATGGGGCTGTCAGCCGTCTATGCCGCTGACCTCGATGGGCGGGATGCCACTGCGGAGCGCAAGGCGCTGAACAAGGCATACGACGCCTTTGTCAAAGATCATGGCCCGATTAACAAGCAGAACCGTCGTGAGCAAAACCCATCGGCTGTTCAGTTCGAGAAGGCGCGCATGCAAGCCTATCTGGATGCAACCGCATCCGGACTGCCGTTCGACATGGGATCGCTCGACATCGCTAAACTGATTGAGGAAGGTCTGACGGCTACGGCAATCTCGAACCTGCGCAAAGCGGCAGCGACAGAACCGGGCTACAACTCGGGCGAGTTTTAAGAGAACCCCGCAAACCTAACGTAAAACACCACTTCCGGCGGGTCGCGTAATCCGGC
>Ga0209491_10007162_pt1 | contig 14918 bp, 13 predicted proteins | sample BON02_FD_187213 | JGI IMG/M metagenome (GOLD analysis project Ga0209491, IMG submission 187213) | Freshwater microbial communities from Lake Bonney liftoff mats and glacier meltwater in Antarctica - BON-02 (SPAdes) (version 2) | ecosystem: Environmental > Aquatic > Freshwater > Ice > Glacier...
AAGGGACAATTAGTTCTCGTGAATGCTACGTTGACTTTGAAAGTCGACGTAGCAAATTCTGGGGAAGTATCTTCTGGGCCAGTCTTCGGATTAAGCTGGCAATTTTTTTCCCTAAGAGTTTTTCAAGCTGGATATTCAGGCGACCATGAAATGATGACGGTTTAACTCTGGCGTTATCAGGATACCTAGATGCGTTGTAATTTTGTAACCACCAATCATCCCCCACAGGATTAAATACTGCCGCGCTTGTCCTTCTTAAAAACATGCAGGAATCAACGGTGTCAATTTTTTCAAACATCTCGTCCTCGCAGAGCACGTCAACCATATGTCCAATGGTCGGAATATGTATGTCATCAATGATGAGAATGGCACCTTCATCAAGATGCTGGTAAAGATAGTAGTATTCCAATTGAGGGAAAGGAAAGCCATGCGGACCATCAATCAAGACCACCTGTAATTTTTCTGTGAAGGTGTAAGCAGGCAATGTTTGCTGGGTAGGTCCGACAATATATTTGACAGATTCACCTCGGAATAATGTTGAATCTCTCAATGAAGTTATGCTGTTTCCCTGATAGTCACTAAATTGCTCTTTAGCAAACACCAGATGATTGTTGCTTAAATGGGAAAATAATAAGGTGGATAAACCGAAACCGGTTTCCACCGTTAGCTGTTTCCCACAGGAAGCGGCACGCTATCCGTCGTCTGGGGTGCAGAAATTTGCGAAATGAACGCGGCGATGGGATAGACTCCAGCGCTGGTAGCTCCATTTTTGTGAGACTTCACAGCGACCTGACTGAAAGGCGTGAAAAGTTGACGCAGAAAACTGCTTCAGTAATTGTAGATTCATCGAAAATCGCTTTAAAATACGTTTCACCTAGAAGCTTACATATATCAATTGATTCACGGTTTTGGAGAAGGGTCCTGAGTGTCACTAGTCGTCGAAACAGCACTCAAGATATCATTTTCACATTCTTGGCTGTGGTTGTAATACCAAATTTTATATTTTTGATTGTTAATCAGTTTTGGTTTATAGATCGTGCTTTGTTTAATATCGACTACCTATTGCTATGCCTGATTCTGATACCTTTTGGGCCTATTGCTGTTGCAATAGGTGTAGCGTTTATTCTGGTGCTTGATGTTGTTTTCGCCTTTGCACCCGCGTATCACTTTAGCCTATCAACCGTTCTTCAATCAGTTTCAGATATGTTCAAACTGGAGCCAGCCTTTTTGGTTGTTGAAATTTGTAAAGTTACGACTCTTGTATTGTTGGGTACGATTTCAACTTACTATTTAATAAAGAATACTCACAGTAAAAAATTGGTGATGGTTACATGTGTGATTTCCAGCATTATCTTAGTTTTATTGGATGTGAATCTTTCTGCGAATGCACTTGGGAGTCGAAGTGCGAATTCACTCAGCATTAACATTTCAGCATCTTCAATTAATAATCTCCGATTAGCGGTAAATACCACTGATCGAAGCGACCAAGATCAATACTTTGAGAAGTCCGAAAGTGCAAGCAAGATTTTACGAGTTGTACATTCAGCTTCCGTTGAGGGATTTCAATCCATTATTCTCATAGTGGTTGAGTCATTGGGTGAATTCGCCACCTCTGAATTAAATGACATTCAGTTGGCACCGATCTTTACTCTAAAGGATCATCCGGGCATAACTATTGATAGTGGAAATGTGAAGTTCGAGGGGTCAACAGTTCCCGGAGAATTACGAGAATTGTGCGGCATCAGACTGTTGACTGCACATCCAAATACAGCAGTTTTACCAATTCACGATTGCCTGCCTAAAAAGCTCGATGAGGCGGGATATGACACTCTGGCAATTCATGGGTTCATTGGCACAATGTTTAGTCGCAATCAGTGGTACCCAGCCTTAGGGTTCGATGAAGTGTGGTTTGCCTCTGAAATTGACGGCTTAATTAGCGACGTTGACCGATGTGGTATCGCATTTCATGGTGTTTGTGATGTTGACATTTGGAAGAAGATTGTCGCGCTGCATTCGGACAAGTCACAATCAAAAAGATTTATTTACTGGCTTACGCTTTCAGCTCATCTTCCAGTTGAGCGTCCACGTCAATCCGATAGTTTTAGGTGCGCAGATTATCAAGCCCTTGCACAAAATAATGAGCTATGTAGCTTAGTCATGCGGCATAGACAATTATTTTCAGAAATTGCAAAAAACATTAAGAATGGTGCCCTACAAAATTCCAGAATTATTTTGGTGGGTGATCATGCACCACCATTTCTTGACAATAGCACTCGAACTTTATTCACTTCAGGTACTGTTCCATATGTTGATATTAGAGTTGCCAGTGGAAATGGGTCGATCAACCGATTTGAAAAGACTTCAAAACCTTAGGAATACCAAGTATTTCGAGTATCATTTTGTTTTAAGTGTTGAATGTAAGCCACCCAACCAAACATGAATGATACGTTGACTTGAAAGTCGACGTAGCAAATTCTGGGGAAGTATCTTCTGGGCCAGTCTTCGGATTAAGCTGGCAATTTTTTTCCCTAAAAGCTTTTCAAATTGGATATTCAGGAGACCAAGAAATGATGACGGTTTAACTCTGGCGTTATCAGGATACCTCGAGGCGTTGTAATTTTTCTGTGAAGGTGTAAGCAGGCAATGTTTGCTGGGTAGGTCCGACAATATATTTAACAGATTCACCACGGAACAATGTTGATTCTCTCACTGAGGCTATGCTGTTTCCCCGATCGTCATCAAATTGCTCTTTAGCGAACACCAGATGATTATTGCTTAAATGGGAAAACAACAAGGTGGATAAACCGGAACCGGTTTCCGCCGAGCAAGTAATGTTGAGGTCACGACAATGACGCTCGATTGCCCCCAATACAGTTGCCGGCATAACGCCTGAGTGGTGGAAATTTACCGGCAGCGCAGCCAGAGCGTCCAGCAGTTCCTTGTGATTGTTCAAATATCCATATCTCGTTCATGCCAAGGGTGTTTGAAAACTCATTATATATTGGGCTAGTCTCGAACCTGTCCGGAGCCCTTAACTACCCACTTGTAACTGGTCAATTCGGGCAACGCCATGGGCCCACGAGCATGCAGCTTCTGCGTGCTGATACCAATTTCGGCACCCATGCCGAACTGGGCACCGTCAGTGAAAGCGGTGGAGGCATTGGCGAAAACAGCGGCAGCATCCACTGCGTTCAAAAAGCGCTCGATGATTACAGGGTCTTCAGCAACGATGGCCTCAGAATGTTTAGAGCTGTATTGATAGATATGATTAAGCGCGTCATCCAGATCATCGACGATTTTTATCGACATCTTCAATGACAGAAATTCGGTACCAAAATGTTCTTCATCAGCGGCATTAAGTGAGCCGCTGTAATGACCATCAAGTGCAGAAAAGGCCGGTTGGTCGGCAAACACTTCTACCGAATGATCATCTCCCATCGCCTGCATCAGTTCTGGCAATTCAGTCAGCAAGTCCCGGTGCAGCAAAACTGTGTCGAGTGCGTTACAAACGCTGACCCGGCGGGTTTTTGCATTGGTGATAATGGCTTTGGCTTTGGCCAGATCGGCGCTCGCATCAATATAGGTATGTACGATGCCGGCGCCGGTTTCGATAACGGGAACCCGGGCAGTATCACGAACAAAATCAATCAGACCCTTTGAACCACGCGGAATGGCCAGATCGATAGATTCAGTGGCCTGCAATATGTATGGCAGATACTCGCGCTGTGGTGGCGCCAGAAAAACTACGTTGGGGTCGATGTTGTGGTCTTTCAGAACTTCGTGAATCAAATTTACTACCACCAGATTGGTGTCGTGAGCATCGCTGCTGCCTTTTAAAACGCAGGCGTTACGGGTTTTAACGCACAGCGCAAAAACGTCGAAAGTCACATTGGGCCTTGATTCATAAATAACAGCGATAACGCCCATTGGTACGCGAACTTTCGTCAGTGTCATACCATTGTCGAGGGCTTTTTCTTCCAGCACATCTCCGACCGGCGAAGGCAACGCTGCTACATTGCGCAGATCATTGGCAATGTCAGCCAATCGCTCCGTGTTCAGCTGCAATCGATCGTATTTGGGGTCTGATTCAGGCATGCGCTTAAGGTCGCTGCGGTTGGCTTCCAGAATACTGGCCTCTGCCGCAATCGTACGATCAGCCAGATCTTTAAGCATTGTGCTGATCGCTGAGTCGCTGCAGTGCGCCAAATGGCGCGCTGCATTGCGGGTATTGTCGAGGCTGGCTTGCAAAGCCTGAGTGTTCATATCTTTACTATTCATATCTTTATTGGTCATATCTTGCTTATTCATATAAGTAACTCGAATTATTCGTTCAGGTAAAGGTAGTTGTAATGAATCAGAGGTTTCTGGTCGTGCAGGCCTATCTGCTTTGCAGCGTCAAGGTGATTGCAACTCGCCTGGCCACAGCCCAGTATTCTTCCGTTTTCTCCGCTGAGAATCTGGATTACATCACCCTGGTCAAAATGGCCTGCTATTGAAACCACGCCTACTGGCAGTAAACTGGCCTGGCGGCTGATGTCACTCAAAACCTCTTGAGCGCCAGCATTGATGGTAACGGAACCAACCGCATGAGCATCGGCACTTGCCAGCCAACGTTTGGCGGGTGAAGTGTCGCGCACCGCCGGAAAGCGGGTGCCAACGTTGTCTTTGTTCAATATCTTACTAATGATGTCCTTATCGCCACCATCGGCGATTACCACTTCAGTGCCTAATCTCGATACCTTGCGCGCCGTCTTCAGCTTGTTGCCCATGCCGCCGCGACCCAATCCCGAGGTTCCACGGGCGACGATGTCGTCGATTTTATAGAGCTTATCGTCCCAGACTTCAATGCATCGGGTGCCCGGGGCAGTAGGATCACCATCGAAAACGCCTGGCACGCTGCTCAAAAGGCAAAGTAAATCAGCGTTGACCATACCGGCGAGCAGTCCCGCAAATTCGTCGTTATCGGTGAACATCAACTCAGTAACAGAGACCACGTCGTTTTCATTGACGATCGGCACGATACCGACCACCAGCAGCGCCTCAATGCAGCCACGAATGTTCAAATAATGGCCTCGCGACTGAAAATCACTTTTGCTGGCTAACACTTGAGCCACGTCCAGGCCATGAGCTTCGAACAGGCTTCGGTAGGTTTCCATCAAACTTACCTGGCCGGTAGCAGCCATCACCTGTTTGCGTGCGACGGGGTCAGATATGCGTCGCAAGCGATCGTCATCTAACCCACGGCCTGCAGCCACGGCACCGGATGAAACCAACAGTACCTGCCATCCATTTTTGTTTAACCAGGCTATCTGCGCCGCTAAATTCGTCATCACCTCGATGTTCAGGTTGCCTTCGGCATCGCACAGCACCTGGCTGCCGAGTTTGACCACCATTCGTTGCTCTTTTGCCACTGCTAATTCCTTCATGGATTTTGTAAGCCGAGCACTTCACGGCCCTGGTCGTAAACAATATCAACCGGAATACTGATGGCGTCCAGACGGTTCAAGTCGCTCTGCAATTGCGCGCTGACATTGCCTTCTTTCGCCACGAATGCAGCAACCTGGTCGTAATCCCCATCGCCTTGCAGCATCAGCAGATCACGGCTCAGGTCCTGGACTGCCTGCTCGAACTCAGAAACATTAACCCGGTAAGTGTCGGTGTCTTCGTCGCGGGTAAAGGCGCCCGCGTCACTGAAATAGTTGAAGCGGATCATATTGGCGCGGCCGTGAGCACTGCTGGCACCAAAGCGCACCGAGCGGAAAATACCCGCCAGGAAAGTCACATAGTTATCCATCAACTCGCCTTCGGTGATCTCGCCCATTTCGCGCAAATTTTGCACCATGTAAAGGCCCAGCACGTCGGCCTTGCCTTCTTCCAGTGCCGATGCGTGCTCTTTCAGTGCCTGACGTACTGTGCCGGCACCGTCCAATGTGGTTCGGATGCCCAGACCATGCGCCACTTCATGAAACATGGTATTGGCGAAGAAGGCATCAAACGTAACGTATTGACGCTGATCTTCAGCGATCAACAGATCCGATATCGGAACCAGAATTTGGTTGAACTTGGCCAGCATGGCGTTCTTGATCTGCAACCGGCGTGTGCCTTTGGCGGACTGGACTTGTTCATCGTTGGGCAGGTTTATTGCGATGGTTTTGGCGCCTGAATTACAGTCGCCTGCGCAATAGGCCAGGTCGTAAGCATTCAAATCGGCATCTGAGCCAGCTGATTCCGCTTTGTACTCATCGCTAACCGGCAAACCTTTTTGCAGTTCCGGCATGTACTGCGCAAAACGCGCCAGCCGTTCACTCCAAACCTGATCCTTGATCAACACAAAAGTTTCAAAGGCCGCGCGATAGCCATAGAGTGCGTCCTGGTAGGTTTCAACCGGGCCGATTACCAGCTCAATCGGGTTATTTTTCATATCCATCCAGGCCATATCTGACGCCTGATAATCGTCTGTTTGCAGGGCTTTGGCGCGCAACTTCAGGTAGGCGGCAAACTCCGGATCTTCCGCCAGCTCAGCAGCTTGGGTTAATAACTGTGAGATCTGGTCAATCTGGGCGGCAAAGGCGATGCTGTAAGGCACCAGTTGCAAAGCGCCGTCATCGTTTCTGGCGATAATTGAGTATTGGCCATCTTTGCCGGGCTGCTGCCAGGCTTCAAATTCAGCTTTGGTCATATCTTCAGGGTAAAAGCGCGCGCCGGCTGGGCGTGGGCCGTAGCTTTCCATAAAGGGCTGGTCATTGGCCAGACGATCCCATGGGCCGTAGTTGTACACGGCAAATCTTTTGGCTTTCGGGTCCTCGATGCTGTTCAGTAACGCATCTTTGTCGCCCCATACTTGTTGCCAGAAGATATCGTCGGTAATTTTAGCCGCGTCAATCAATAGGCCAACCATCTGCTTTTGCGAATCACTTAATTGGCTGAGGTCGGTGCTCAGAGTCACTTCTGAGTAAATATCAAATCGTGAAGGGTCTTCAGTTTTTACAGGTGCCGCGACAATGGATTCGTCCATCGCCGTAGGTTTAGCCGCAGGGGTGTTAGAAGCCGTCGTTGTGGCCTCTTTTTCACAGCCTGAAAGCAGGCCGGCCAGCAGCAAAGCAATAATCGATAATTTTGTTGTCATAAAAGATAATGTCTATGTTGAAAACCAACCACCACTATAACAAACCGGGATGAACTTGTGGTGTATTGACACAGGATCGGAATCACTTTGTGAGCCGCCCATTTAAAACACCAACAATTACCCCCATTAATCTGCCCAGATAAGTTGACAACGTTTATAATTGCCGACCCTGCTGTCACATGTGCTTTGTGGGACAGTTTGTAAATAGCAGTGTGTTTGGGCAGATTGTTTGGGCAGATTATTTGTTTTGCTGGAGAGTAGCTATGCCGATTTATGAATACCGTTGTGATGCCTGTGGCGAGCAAATGGAGAAATTGCAACGCATGAATGACGACAGACTGGTGGATTGCCCCGCGTGTGGCAAACCCGCCCTGGTACGCCTGGTGTCGGCCGCGGCTTTTCGATTGAAAGGTGCTGGCTGGTACGAGACTGATTTCAAAAAAGACAATAAGAGAAACCTGGCTGATGGCGGCTCACGCAATGCTGCAAGCGGTTCATCGGGAGAAAGCTCAGCAGAAAGCAGATCCTCAGGAAGCAGTTCATCAGGAGACAGTTCAGCAGGTGGCAGTTCATCAGGCGGCAGTGCCAGTTCATCAGGCGGCAGTGCCAGTTCGAGCGACTCCTCATCTGGCAGCAAGAGCACCTCAAGCGGTTCTTCGACAGACGGCGGCACTAAAAAGGCTGATACAAAGTCAGCCACCAAGGCTCCAGCTAAGTAAGGAAATATATTATGCGAAGTCATTTATGCGGACAGGTTAACGAAGCTCTGGATGGTCAAGCAGTGACGTTGTGTGGTTGGGTTGACCGTCGCCGGGACCTGGGCGGGCTGATCTTTATCGGTTTACGCGACAACGCCGGCATCATGCAGGTGGTGGTCGAGCCGGAAAGCGCCGCTTTTGCAGATGCTGAACGCCTTCGCAACGAGTATTGTGTGCGTATCAAAGGCACTGTTCGCCTGCGCCCGGAAAGCCAGTGGAACAAAGATATGGCGACCGGCAAAGTTGAGCTGGTAGCTGATGAAGTGGAGCTGCTCAATGCCTCAGCGCCCCTGCCGCTGCTGATGACGGACGAAGATGGCGAGGAAGTTCGCCTGCGTTACCGCTACCTGGATCTTCGTCGCCAGCGCATGCAGAAAAATATGCGTATCCGTTCCAGGCTCAATCAGGCCATTCATCGTCATCTGGATGGTGTCGGCTTCAACGAATTCGAGACGCCGATTCTGACCAGGGCGACACCGGAAGGTGCGCGCGATTACCTGGTGCCAAGCCGGGTGCACGCCGGGCAGTTTTTTGCCTTGCCGCAGTCGCCACAGTTGTTTAAACAGTTGCTGATGATGGCCGGTATGGATCGTTACTATCAGATTGCCCGCTGTTTTCGTGATGAAGACCTGCGCGCCGACCGTCAGCCGGAATTTACCCAGCTGGATATGGAAATGTCCTTTGTTGAGGAGAAAGACGTTCAGGAATCCGCTGAAAACCTGCTGCGCGCTGTTTTCAATGATGTACTGGATGTTGAGCTACCCGCCAGCTTTCCGCGCATGACCTGGAAACAGGCCATGGACACCTACGGTTCCGACAAACCTGACCTGCGTTACCCGATGCGTTTGCACGATGTGGATGAACATGTCAGTCATATCGAATTCCGGGTGTTTGCAGGGCCGGCGCAAGCGGATGGTCAGCGCGTTGCAGCGCTGCGTGTGCCGGGCGGGGCCAGCTTTTCGCGTAAGGTGATTGATGAATATACGGCCTATGTTGCGCGCTACGGCGGTAAAGGTCTGGCCTGGATTAAGGTCAACGATGCGGCGGCCGGATTGGAAGGTTTGCAATCGCCAATCGCCAAATTTCTTGACGACAAAGCCTGGAACGGGATGGCAGCACAAACCGAAGTTGAAAGCGGTGATTTGTTGCTGTTCGGCGCAGGTGATTGGCTGCAAACCAGTACCTTTATGGGTCACTTGCTGGTCAAAGTCGGTCAGGATTTGAAACTGGCGGCAGATGGCTGGGCACCTTTGTGGATTACCGACTTCCCGATGTTTGAGTGGGATGAAGACGCTAATCGCTTTACTGCCATGCATCACCCGTTTACCGCCGCAATTGCCGATTCAGTAGAGGGCTTACGCGCCAATCCGAACGCAGCGTTATCGCGCAGTTACGACATGGTGCTCAATGGTGCCGAAATCGGTGGTGGTTCGATTCGTATCCACAAACCTGAAATGCAACAAGCCGTATTTGAATTACTGGGTATCGGCAAAATCGAGGCCGAAGCCAAATTTGGATTTTTGCTGGAAGCACTGAAATACGGTTGCCCGCCACATGGCGGCATCGCGTTTGGGCTGGACCGGATTGCGGCATTGATGGCTGGTGAGGCTTCTATCCGTGATGTGATTGCTTTCCCCAAAACAACCTCTGCACAATGTCCTTTGACGGATGCTCCTTCTGCAATTGTTGATGATCAATTGAAAGAACTGCACATAAAAGTCAGGGAAAAATAACAAGATGACTGACAAGGCGCTGGACAGGGACGGCGTCATCGCAGCATTGGCTGCGTTCATCTTCTGGGGACTTGCGCCCATTTATTTTCAGGCGATGCATCAAGTTGGCGCCTGGGAGGTTATGGCGCACCGGGTGTTTTGGTCTGTGCCGACATTGCTGCTGTTCCTGGCCATTCGTGATGGCAAAAGCATGTTAACCAAGCTACGGCTGCCGGTTAAAACACTGGCCTGGCTTTTGCTTTCAGCACTGTTGATCTCGTTGAACTGGATTGTGTTTATCTGGGCAGTGGGCAACGGCCATATTCTGGATACGAGCCTGGGATATTTTTCTTCACCTTTGCTCAGTGTTTTGATGGGCTATGTTTTTCTGAAAGAACCCTTAGGACCTGTGAAAGTTTTGGCTATCATTGTTGCGGCTGTTGGAACCGTTTATCTGGCCTTGTATCTTGACCGCCCGCCCTGGGTGGCAATTACCCTGGCGCTGTCGTTTAGTTTGTATGGTTTGGTGCGCAAGCGCTTAACTGTTGGACCGATGAAGGGCTTGTTATGGGAAACCTTATTGCTGTTGCCCGCAGCGCTGGTCTTTCTGATCTGGCTAACCCTGCACGGTCAGCAGCAGTTTTTACAAATCTCATGGGGTATCGACCTCCTGATGATTGTTTCAGGTTTGATCACCGTGTTGCCGTTGATCTGGTTTAACGTGGCAGCGCAAAAACTTCCTTTGAGTATTCTGGGCTTTTTTAATTATCTGGCGCCTTGCATTAGCTTTTTGGTGGCGGTGTTTATGTTTGGTGAAACATTTACATTCGGGCACGCCGTGGCATTTACCTGCATTTGGACGGCGCTTGCATTGGTGTCGATAGAGCCGTTTCATAGAGCCAGACAGCGGTTGAGAGCGCGCAGTGTCAGCTGAATTCTATACCGGACCGCAACTCTGTACTTGGCCCGAACTGTATACCCGACCGGAACTTGAAATCCGTCGCGATATTTCATGAAGGGTGCCAAATGACTACTAGATCATGCAGATAGTTTTGGTGCACGGCTTGTGGAACCGGGCCTGGTCGATGGCCAGCCTGGCCAAACGCTTGCGGTTACGCGGGCACATCGTCAGCGTTTTCAGCTATCCAACACGCGGCAATGATATTTCGGGCCATGCCGATTGCTTGCATGAGTATCTTCAGGACAATATTACGGGTGAATTCAGCATGGCCGGCCATTCATTGGGTGGTCTGGTGATTTTAAATATGCTGAATCGCCATTCTGATGTGTATGAGCGTGAATCGTCCGTGCAGCGGGTTGTTTTGATGGGTTCGCCGGTGCAGGGCAGTTCTTTGGTCCGCAGGCTCGCCAAAGTGCCCGGGCAAAAGCTGCTATTCGGCCGGGTTCGAGGCGCTTTGCTGTATGGCTATCAGCAAAAACCGGATGGCTGCGAGATCGGCATGATTAGAGGTACGCGCTCTTTTGGCCTTGGACGTGTGGCCGGCAAACATGCGGAAACCAACGATGGCAGTGTGTTGGTCAGCGAAACCAGAATGAAGGGATTGAAAGACAAGATCGAACTGCGAGTTGCCCATTCTGAAATGCTGATTTCGTCTGCAGTTGCCGATCAGGCTGAGTATTTTATCCGGCACGGTAGATTTAATTCTGAGCCCTGACTTTCGCTGGCAACAGTGCTGGTCAATCCCGGGCTGGTCAATCCCGGTTTTTGCCTCAGACACGTGATTTGTAATAAATTTGCACGTGCCAGCCCGATTTTAGCCACCGGATTGCCCGCATTTCATGATAATATTCCGATAATATTATTACGTTTAAATTCCTCATTTAAGGTAAGTATTTATGGCAGGTCATTCTAAGTGGGCGAATATCCAGCACCGCAAAAAAGCGGTGGACGCCAAGCGTGGCAAAATATTCACACGTATCAACCGGGAACTCACAGTTGCAGCGCGCACTGGCGGCGGTGACCCCGACGCCAATCCGGCATTGCGTCTGGCGATCGAAAAAGCCAATGCAGCCAATATGCCGAAAGACAATATCGAGCGCGCTGTCAAGAAAGCCACCGGCGATCTGGATGGGGTGAATTACGAAGAATTGAAGTACGAAGGCTATGCGCCGGGTGGTGTTGCAGTATTGGTCGAGTGCCTGACTGACAATCGCAACCGGACGGTGGCGGAAGTGCGTCACGCGTTTACCAAATATGGCGGAAATCTGGGCACCGATGGTTCGGTGGCCTATCTGTTTTCCAAAATCGGTGTGCTTAACTTTGCGCCGGGCACTTCAGAAATGGATGTTATGGAAATCGCGCTTGAAGCAGGCGCTCAGGATGTCGTGAAAGAAGAAGATGGTTCACTGGAAGTGATCACCACGCCAGAAGCCTATAGTGACGTGGTAGCAGCCATGAGAGCCGCCAACCTGAAGCCTGAGAACTCGGAAATCACCATGCGCGCCAGTTTGCAGGTGGAACTGGATGTTGAGAGCGGTGAAAAAGTATTACGCTTTTTGGATGTTCTCGAAGATCTGGACGATACCCAGGACGTTTATTCAAATGCGGATATCCCGGAAGAGGCATATAGCTGATTGCGATGACACGCGAACCTGGACATCACCCCCGGTATCAACCTGGGCACCACAAGGAGCAAGGCTAACAGCATGCGCATACTCGGCATTGACCCGGGCTCCCGAATGACTGGAGTCGGTATCATTGAAGTCAATGGCGACCGCGTAGCTCCTGTTTTTTATGGTGCGATCCGGGCTGGTACTGGCGAGTTTAACGAACGGCTGGGCATTATCTTTTCTGAACTGCAGCAACTGATACGTGAGCACAAGCCGGATCAGGTTGCGATTGAATCGGTGTTTGTTGCTAAAAACCCCTCGTCTGCTATCAAACTGGGACAGGCCAGAGGCGCGGCGGTTTGTGCTGCTATTTCTTGTAACTTACCGGTGTCAGATTACACGCCACGCTCGGTTAAACAGGCGCTTGTCGGACGCGGCGGTGCGGATAAAGCCCAGGTTCAGCATATGGTTGGCATTTTACTGGGCATCAATGGCGCCATTCAGAATGACGCAGCCGATGCGCTGGCCATCGCCTTGTGCCATCAACACACCTCCCAAACACTGGCCAGAATGGCCGTGATGCAAGGTTAAAGCCATGATTGCACGCCTGGCAGGAATTTTACTTGAGAAAAACCCACCTTATCTGGTGATTGACATTAATGGTGTCGGTTACGAGGTGGAAGCACCCACGGGCGTGTTCAGCGAATTGCCTGAAAACGGTAAAAACGTCGCCATTTTGATTCACCACCATTTTTCTCAGGATCACCAGACCCTGTTTGGTTTCGGTTCGATAGGTGAGCGCGAGTTGTTTCGCAAATTGCTAAAAGTGAATGGGATTGGTGCAAAGCTGGCGTTGGCCATATTGTCCGGTGCCAGTGGCGATGAGTTGACCCGGTTTGTGGCCAGCGGTGATGTGGCCTCTTTGACCCGGATTCCGGGTATTGGCAAGAAAACGGCTGAGCGTATCGTGATGGAACTGCGCGACAAACTTGATGGCATTGCAATGGTTGCAGGTACTGGCTCAAATATTGCGGGCGGCGGCGTTAGTAACGATCCGGTGACTGAAGCCAGCCACGCGCTTGCTGCGCTCGGTTACAAGCCGGCAGAGGTCAGCCGCATGGTCAGTTCAGTAGCAGAAGCGAGCATGGATGCCGAAGAAATTATCCGCAAAGCGCTGCAAACCAGAGTGAAGGCAACATGAGTGTAAAGGCAACGTGAGAGTGAAGGCGACATGATCGAATCGGACATGAGCGGCATGGGTGGTGCGGATATGGATGACCGTTTGGTTGATCCGGCAAACAACCCGTCTGACTTTGCGATGGAAGCCAGCTTGCGCCCGCAAACCATGGACGAATATATCGGCCAGGAAGCCATGCGCGAGAAGATGAACATCTTTCTGGAGGCAGCAAGACGCCGCAAAGAGGCGCTCGATCACGTATTGATATTCGGGCCTCCTGGTCTGGGTAAAACCACACTGGCGCATGTGATTGCCAACGAAATGGGCGTTAGGCTGCGTCAAACTTCCGGGCCGGTTTTAGAGCGTGCCGGTGATCTGGCCGCATTACTCACCAACCTGCAGCCGGGTGACGTGCTTTTCATTGATGAAATCCATCGTCTGTCACCCGTTGTAGAAGAGGTTTTATACCCGGCACTGGAAGACTTCCAGATCGATATCATGATCGGTGAAGGGCCGGCCGCACGTTCTATTAAATTGGATCTGCCGCGCTTTACGCTGGTTGGTGCAACTACACGGGCAGGCTTGCTGACTTCACCATTGCGCGACCGTTTTGGCATTGTTGAACGTCTTGAGTTCTATAGTCCGAAAGAATTGCAGAAAATTGTCACTCGTTCGGCAGGCATTCTGGATATCGACTGTGATGATGATGGTTCGATGGGCATCGCCAGCAGAGCGCGCGGCACACCCAGAATTGCGAATCGCTTGTTGCGACGGGTACGCGACTTTGCCGAAGTTAAAGGTGATGGCCTGATCAATGCCGAGATCGCCAATGGCGCCATGGATATGTTGAAGGTCGATACCTCCGGCTTCGACGTCATGGACCGGCGGTTGCTAAAACTAATTATTGAGAATTTTGACGGTGGGCCGGTAGGCATTGAAAGTATTGCTGCGGCGTTATCGGAAGAGCGTGGCACGGTGGAAGATGTACTGGAGCCGTATTTGATTCAGCAGGGCTACATTACCCGCACCTCACGCGGTCGAATGGTTACTGCCAGGGCGTATCAGCATTTTGGGCTGAACATGCCTACTTCCGGGTCATCTTCTGACCTGACGCAAGGCAAGGGAAATGATCTTTTTTCAAAATGATATGTACCGAATTTGATCTATATAAAATTGATTTTTTGGGCAATTGAACCCTTTTTAGCTTTTTAACCGTTTTATTAAAGAACCAATTATGGAACCGTTTGTCTGGAATATAAGAGTTTACTGGGAAGACACCGATGCTGGCGGGGTGGTCTATCACTCCCGCTACCTCAATTTTTTTGAGCGGGCCCGCACAGAATGGTTGCGGGGCATGGGAGTACACCAGGCGAAGTTGGCTGAGACAGACAACATTATTTTTGCCATTCAAAATATGAATATTGATTTTGTGATGGCGGCGCGTCTGGATGATGAATTGGAAACATCTTTGCATTCGGTCACCGCACCGGGCGCGAGAATGATATTTAAGCAGGACATGTTCAGGTGTTCTGACCGGCAGTTGGTCGCATCTGCTGAAGTAACCGCTATTTGCC
>Ga0209491_10007174_pt1 | contig 14889 bp, 17 predicted proteins | sample BON02_FD_187213 | JGI IMG/M metagenome (GOLD analysis project Ga0209491, IMG submission 187213) | Freshwater microbial communities from Lake Bonney liftoff mats and glacier meltwater in Antarctica - BON-02 (SPAdes) (version 2) | ecosystem: Environmental > Aquatic > Freshwater > Ice > Glacier...
AAAAAACATGGCTATAGAGCGAAAAGCTTATTCAAATATGGTTTGGATTATATCGCAAACATCTTGTTAAACCCTCAAAATCAATCAAATGTAAACGCTTTTGATTTTTTGTCATGTAGTTAGATTCAATTCAATAAATTCTTAACCTATACGCGCGCAATAGATACCCACGAAGTTTTGAAATTTGCATTAATTTATTTTGTAAGTTTGCGTTAAACTTAAATATTTACTATCATGAAAAAAATGATTTTATCACTTTCAATTATTGTCTTTTCTTTTTTTGGTTATTCACAGACAGTAAACGATGTTCCAATAAAAGATATTCCACCTGGATTTATGAGAATAGTTGGGACTGAAAAAATATTGAGCACCAAGGTTAATATTAATATTGATTTTGGTCAAGAAACCAAATTTTTTTCGACTGGCAATGATACTCGGGTAAAAGATGAAAACGGGAAGTTGATGGTGTTTAACTCCATGGTTGATGCGTTAAACTTTTTCGGAAATTATGGTTATGAATTTGAACAAGCATACGCGATTACTGTTGGAAGTCAAAACGTTTATCATTATCTAATGCGTAAGAGGTAATTAATATACACGCATAACAGATAACCAAAAATCAAAAAACTTCATTAATTATTATTAAAAATTGATTTAATCAACTTCTAGTTCCCAGTTTGAGGGTTCGCCTAAAGAGTATTTGACATTATCTACTTTTGGTAAAACGTATGGAATTAATTTGATTATAACCTCCAAACGTTCCTTTGGTGTCATTTCACCGAGCAACGTTTCAACATTTAATAACTCGTTATTGATAACGTCCTTTAAAATTACTCGTATTTCTTTAGTCGTTTGGTTGGGTGTACCTGTTGTACGTCCGCCAGTTTTTTTTCTTGTTGCCATTGTCTATTTTTGTCTATTTTAGGGTTTATGTGTAAATTGATTTAATAAATTAGTTTGATGTGGTTTATAAAGTGTCTTTTGTCTATTATTTTGGTTACTCTTTGCGTTCCTGATATTGTGTGCAATTTCTTTTATTTGAGTATCAAAATTTGAGTTTATCCAAACCCTTGATAAATATTTTCTTTTGATTTGCTCGAATATCTTTTTATCGTTTTTGTAATAGTATTTTAACCCAGTATGCGAGAGTAAAACACTGCTATCCCGTTGCATTGATATATTGATATTCGTAATGGGACAAACTACGCGTTCTGACATTATAATTAAACTGTCAATTTGCGTAGTTTTTGCATTTAGAAAATCTATTTTTTTACGCATTATTTCGGTTATCTGAGATTGGATTTTGTCTGAATTTTGAGAGGTTGTTTTTTTTAAATTTTTTCTATGATAATTAAACAAATTCTTTTCATTTTTTGAGAGTAATTCAACCCAGTACAATGGATTTTTATAGTTGGTCAAACATTTACTTTTCGATTGAATTGTAGTATCGTAAAAAAGTATATTATTAAATTCTTTTAGCAGTTCATTTTTGAAATTATGCAAACCGTATTTTGCTAAATCGATGAGGTTAAAAATCCCGCGCTCGTTTAGTTTTTGCATTTTAGTATATTTAATTTCAAAACGCATTATTTCGTTTGAAATCTCTAAGTAATCTCTTTGATAATGTAGTGCCTTATTATAGATTTTTATAATATACTGAGAGTGTTGAACTTGTTTATATTTGCCCTCGTTTGAGTTTTTTTGATACTCGAACGGTTTTGTTTTATGCAAAAAACAGTAGTCTAAAATGTGGTTTGTTGGTATTGGTGGCACTATATTGATTCCTATCTCTAAACATTTTAATATACAATTTGCGGGTTCTATTCCAAACTTTGTATTTAAGTCCTTTAAAACGCCTAAAAACGCCTCAGAATTGAAATCATTGTAATTGTGCGCCCCTCCATTCCAGTACTTATGTAGACTGCCCGAGAGAGTAACCGTTCCTGTATCATAAATTTTAAATTCTAAACCTCGATAATTTGCATTTTTAGAGGGCGTTACCTTGTTGCCGTGTCTGTTTGTTGTTTTTATTTCTCCAGTTGTTAAATTGATATTGTCATAAAAATCTAATAGTGGATTTGCCTCTAAAATAGCGGTGTTTATATCTTTAATTATTATTTTTATAAAATCAACCAAAATAGTATATTTGTAAATGTTTTGGCATTGCCTGTTGAAACGAACTTTTAAATAAATTAGAGGGACTTGAACAATCCCTCTTTTTTTGTCGTTATAAATGCGTTTCGTACGTGTTCAATATGTTCTGGAGTATTACGTTGTGATTGGGGTAAAAACCTCTGTAAACGTCTATAATTAGACTTTGACAATCTTTTGAAAATATAAAAATCAAAAGTGTTTTTTTCGGGGTGTTCAATTTGTCTGATTTTAACCAGTCTCCATAGAATAACCTCTCTTTTTTTGTCGGTCTTAATCCTGTAATCATTTGGCATTTTTGCCAATTTGTAGTAGTGCGCAAACGTAAATATTCGTTTATGTTTGTCGCGTTCGATTTGCCTTGAAATTTCTCTATTCTCAGTATTTCAGTTAATAAATTATTATCCTTTTCAACTGTTGAAATTTGATAAATAGAATAACTTTTTAATTCATTTGATAAACTGTAAACGTGTCGAATGTAGTCTGGAGTTTTGCCTGTTGAAATCATAATCTTAAACGTTTAGTGGTTTGAGACTTTGTTCAACCTCTGAACGTAAAAAGTAAACGCGCGAACCTAAACCGAGCGGGTTTAGTCTTTTCGATTTGCACCAGTTGTGAATAGTTGAGATGTCCACATTGAACATCTGAGCAACCTCTGAACGCGTTAAATATTCGTTTGGTAATTTTGGTTTAAATTGCTGTAAAAACTCCTGTAATTGAATTTTTACGCCTTCGTTAATTTGGATTTGTAGTTCCCGTGGACTTGTCTGAATAAATTGAACTGTTGCCATTATGAAATATTATTTTGTTAATACTTCGATAAAGTTCAATCTATTTCAATTCGTGAAAAGTATAGTTACCTGTTAAGTAACCTTTATTTTTTTTATTTATCTAATGTAATATAGTTGAATAGTGTTGATTTTAATTTGTCTAGAAATAACGTTTCGCTACCGTTATTTCTACCTTTTAACTTTTGGACTGTAATGTCGAAATTATGAACTTCGATGTCAAAAAACTTTGCGCAATTTTCAGTAACGTCTTTTTGAGTTCCTTTAAAATTTCCATTTTCAATAAGGGATTTTATCAACTCTACAAATTCAGTTTTATTGCCATAAAATTTAACTTTGTTTTGAATTGGTTGTATTGGTTGTATTGGTTGTATTGTTATTATTCTCTCCTTTTCTTCTAAAAAATCTATGATTTTAGTAAAACTTAAAAACAGTTTTTCGCAAAGTTCTAAATCCCAGCAGTCCTCCCAATCTATTTTAAGATGTTCCATAACTTCCGCGAGTGGAACAAAGAGGTCATAATTACACACATCATATTCATAATAAGTTTCATGGCAATCATCTGGTAAATACCTAATTTTTTCTTGATATATTATATTTGAACTTGCATGGCACTTGGAAAAATAAATTAATTCAGATTTAATAAAATGTATTTCATCATAATCAATATATTTTTTCAAGTGATTTTCTAAACGCGTGTTATATACTTCCTGATACTCTTTAAAAGTCGTGATTAGTTCGCTCTTCATTTTCTTTGCCTGTTGGGTGTTTAATCTGATTTTTTGAACATTAAATTCAAATGTAATTATTTTTAATTTGCTCTTTTTACCAATTTCAAAATTTTAGGTTTATTCATTTGTTCGTAGAACGTTCTAAATAAATCCGCGTTTGCATCTTTGTCCTCTGATGCATTGATATACTGTAAAAATAAACTCTCTTTTGAATGTCCTGTTATTGCAATTAAAATAGGCGTTGGCATTTTTTTATAGTAGTTTGTAGCAAACGAGCGTCTAAATGCGTGGGACGTTACGAGTTCGTGTTTGGGGTAAAATCCTAATATTTTACGCATTGTTTCGGGATTGTCCTTGTTTGCCTGTGGATTCAATCTTTTGCCTTGAATAACCTCATCAATCTTTGAAATTTTACAAACTTTTTTAATATACTCGTTGAGTTTTTGGGTGCTAATTTTATGCGGGAAATCGTTTTTAATTAAATCAATAATATTTGGATTTACTATTGGGATTGTTACTGATTTACCTGTTTTCTTTTGCGTAATATCTAGATAAATATTTCCGTTTGTGTTATATCTAAAATCATTTTTTGTTATGTCGAGTAAATCCCCGCCACGTTGCCCAATCTCACAACCTAACAAAATCCAATTTCGAGCGTTATTTAATGCGGGATTTTCTATTTTAGTAGTTCGTATTTGCTCCAGTTCCTCAAAAGACAAAGTTACTATAAACCTGTCCTCTTTGCTCTCTGAAAATCCCTCTATTTTTTCAATGTAGGCATTCGTCTGTATCTCGTTTTTTTGCGCGTCTAAACAAACCGTTTTTAAATTATCTAATTGTTTGCCCGCATAATTAACGGAATATTTTTTCGTGTTGATTAACCAATTTGTAAACCTATCAATTAAGGGTTTGTTAATATCCAAAAAGTGATATTGTTTTTTGGTAAATGTTTGAAATTCCTCAAATACTTTTAAAAAAGTTTGATAACCTTTTACGCGACTTATTGAAATACCGAGTTTTGCGCGCCCTTTTATTTTGCGGGTGTTTGCATTATCAATAATATGTTGAATGTGATTAATGACTAAACCTGTATCAACTTTTTCAACTCTTTTAAAACAGTCATTTGTTTGATTTTGTAGCCAGTAATTATCGATTAAAATCCCCGCGCCTAAATCTTTGTTGAGATTTTCAAAAATAAATGATTCTAATTTTTTGAGGTTGTTAAAAATTAGTTTGTTTTCGGTGTTATTTTGTTTTGGGCGGGCGGTGTCTTTGCTCCAGTCTTTTGGGTTTATCGTGAATCCTGTGTTGAATTCTAAATCTAAACTTTTACCACTTAACAAACGAACTTTTATTGATACGTTTTTATTTACATTGCTCCGTAACCTAAATTGCACTGTTGCCATATTTTGAACTTTTAAACGTTTGAACAATTCAAAGTTAAAGATTAAAATAATACCTTTTACAAAGTTGCCCGACTATTGCCCGACTATTTTACCTTTTATTTCAATTTGATTCGATTTGATTAAATAGGGCGTGTTCATTCTTTAACCTCTTAAAACATTGAATTTACTACTATTTATGTTGATTTGTATAATGTTTGGCGGGTGTTATGAATTTGTTTAAATAGAGTGGTTTCAAGTCCCGCCTCGAGTACAAAAGCCTCAGTGCAAACTGAGGCTTTTTTTTATGTATTGAAACTTGTCAATTGGCTTCCACCTTTGGCTTGTAGAGAAATCCTAAGTGTTTTAATGCTTAGGATTTTTTGGTTTTAAAAGGAAACGATGTCCAACCGTTGTCCAACCATTTTTTTTCTTAATTTTAACATTAATTATGATGATGGGTTGTTTTCTGACCCTTAATTGGTTAAGTATGGAGGAAAAATACACTTTCGAGGATTGGGACTCAGGAAAAATCAATATAGATACCGAAAGTTTATATTATGACAAAACACAAAAACCTATTGTTGTTAGTTTTTCATCTTTCTCGGAAAAAGACCAAACGAAAATTAGACAAACCAAAGAGCAAATTTTCAAAGAAAAAGTTAATGAGGTTTTAAAAGTTTTCATTAGTGATTTTACGCAACGGTTTATTAATTCTGAATATAAAAGCTATCTACTTAAATTAGAAATTAAACAAGTCTATTCTGTCTTAAATGGGGATTTCCCTGACACCGAATACGTAAAGACTTCACATTGGGAAGCGGTTTTTGATAGAGATGATTTGATTAAAATTCAGGATTATGCAAAAACATATATCATAAGTGGGAAAGAAAATAAGTGCGATTTTATTCATAGTTTGCAAAGTCAATATGCTGTGTCCAAACCTTCAAAGGAAATCCCCGAAGTTTATGCTCAAACTTGTAGTGATTATTACAAATTCTTAATGGAATTTAGAACAAAGTTCTTACATCGTAAAGAAGAATCAAAAGACAAAGTTGTAGATGTCGTTGTAAAGGAGAATGAGGAGCATAAAGTGAATGAGAAGAATGAAGTGAAAGAGGAGAAAGAGCCTAAGAATACTAATCTTTTAATTTTTACAAATGAATGGGCATTTGAATTGTTTACAAAGCTATGTGAGAGTTTATTAAATGAAGATAAAACAAAGACTGTTCTTTTTGCCTTTGTTTTTTTTCGTCTAAGAGAAAAGGAAGTTAATGCCATTTATCCAAAAATCCCGAGGAAAGCATATTGTGATTTTATTAATTTTTTGTACAAAGAAGAAAATATATCTATAACTCCACATCAACTCAAAAATAGAGACGTCAAAGATGAAAGAGGGTATGAAATTTTAAACTCACTTCTAACAGACTATAGTGATAAGCTTCCATTCTCAAAACCAAAAACCACTCTAAAAGTAGTGTAAGATTTAATCTAAATTTAATCCAAAATCAAAATCCAAAATTTAGTCCAAAATCAGGGGTCAAAGGAATTTAATGGGAATTAAGCGAATAATTTAGATAATCTGAACAGGAAAATTTGGTGTCTTTTACGGCATAAAAAACTTGGGGGTTCACCCTATTAGACATGAAATTATCTCACGGGGAAAATCAGAACTATAAATTCGGCATAAATAACATTTCGTTATTCTCTCCAACTATTTTACATGAACCATTTATCTCTAAAATTAAAGGATTTAGAGCTAACCTTAGAGGAGAGAATTAATGCTGATTTTTTTCTTTGTTAGATTGGAAAAATTATTTACCTAAGCCATTACTCCTCAACTTTTTCATGCGACCCAAAATCAGTCCAAATTTAGTCCAAAATCAGTCCGCCATTTGATTTAAGTCTGTTGTAGATTTGAAAAATATAAGGGGCAACTCCCCATAAATCTTTGTGTGATGAATAAATTCAATAAGTTAATGAGTGATGGTCGTCTATACCTTACTCCCCAAGAAGTAGCCTCTATGCTCCAATGCAGTTTGCGTTCAGTTTCCAACTATACCAAAAAGGGCATCTTGAAAAGATTTGCATTTGGTAATGGTAGTAATAGAGTTTATTATTTACGCTCCGATGTTGAGGGAGCATTTAAGCGGATAGACTAAACGGGATGTACGATAAAAAAACACTTGAGGAAATTAACCTCCTCAAGCAATCCTTGTTAGCAATTGAGAGAAACTGCTCCGCTATAGGTGATTGGCTACCTAAAAAGTCCGTGATGCGCTTTTTTGGGTACGAAGCCACCCAACTGCGTGAACTCGAAAAAGAAAATTCACTTGTGGTATCAAAAATAAAAGCACGGAGATTTTATTCGGTTCAATCCATTATTAACCTTATCGAAAAAAATATCATCGAAAAAAAATAAAAAATAAAAAAATGAGCAGCTATATATTATTAAAATTTGAAAAGCTTTCGGGAGAGTCTGAAAATAATAGCAACAACTCAGGACAAATACCACAACAAGCAAAGTATCGGAAACATTTCGTTAATACTGAAAATGGTGTAATAAGCCAAACAACCGATTTGCAAAGTAGGAAGTTCAAACGAAATAAACATCTTGCTAATTTTTTAAAAGCCTACCAAAAGTTATACAAACAAAAGAGTATTTCAATTCTTTCTTGCGTTGCAATGGAATCTCACTATGATTCTATTTCCAAATTCATAAATACAATTAACAAGAAACTTAGTCGCAAAAAAATTGAAAGATTTGGATATGTTTGGGTTCGGGATGTCGGCGATGTTAAAGCAGAACTCCACTTTCATATTTTACTTGCAACCTCAAGAATATCTCCTCAAACTTTCAACGAATTATTTTCAAAAAAAACAAATTCAAATTATGAGGTTGAGTTTGCCTATCACCCCAAAGGACTTAAAAAATACATAGAAAAGAAAGAACTGTATGGAAGCAAGGGAAAACGGGCGTTTGGCAAGTCAAGGGAGTTTAAAAAGCCAAATTAATACGCTTGAATACTACTGAAAATGTTTGCAAAACCCATGAATACAGAATAATTCAATTAAAAATACATTCATAGGTATCAAAAACGAACGAATACGCACTAACTTACTGTTTTTGAGTTTATTTCAAAAATAACCCCATATTTTCGCCTCATTAAATATAAATGATTATGAAGCGAAATGACTTACTGACAGGCGAAAATTTCAATGCTACTCGTATAAACCACAAATTTTCTCGACCTGAAAATCGGATAAAATTTAACAACAGAAAAGCAACCAAATTAAGGCATAGTGTTCAGCACGTTAACAAACCATTGCATCAAAATCTAAAAATCTTAAATGAGTTGATGGCTGATAGCATAAAGAGGAAACTTCATCGTCAGTACCTCTTGGGAAAAAATTTCAATTTTAGTGTGATGACACATTTTGTTGAAATTGGTGGAGAGCAAAGAAAATGTATTTATGACTATTCCATTTCAAATTTTAAGGAAGATTCGGATTACATAATTATTACCAAAATAAAAAGAGAATCTAATGATTGATATTACCACCATTCAGACCTTTAAAGTTTCTCCAACACTTAAATTATTACAGGAAACAAATAATTCACTGAAAATTTCTAACGAAGTCTTATCAATCAAAAATGAAAGACTTAAAAACACGTTGATTTTTGTTCTCGGAGTAACAGGCATTGGTGTTTTTTTTTACTTAATAAAAACTCTAAAAACAAACAAACACAATGAAAATAGCAATCACAAGCTACGCTGAAAACAATTCAGCTACCAAAAGTATTATTAAAGCAGGTGAATCTATGGGACATCAAATGTCAGTATTAAACCCCAATGATTTAGCAATGTTCATAAGCGACAAAATTGGATATGACCGCCTATATCACAAAAAAAGCAAAACGGAAATGAAGCGTATTTACGCCAAAGACATTGATGCTATCATTCCAAGAATCGGAACAAACATTACTTATACTTCCACGATAATTGACCATCTGAATTTAAATTTGGGAATTTTCAGTACACAAACGGGAGAAGGTTTAAGAACGGCTTCTAATAAATTATTAACCCTTCAAAAATGTAGTCAGCAAAACATTCCTACGCTGAAAACAATATATGCAAATGACCCCGAAATGATTGACCATTACCTTGATATGGTTAATGGAACGCCTGTGGTGGTTAAAACAACAAGTGGTAGCAAAGGAGAAGGTGTATTACTGTTGGATTCATACATTTCAGCCAAGAGTACATTACAGGCACTTTTTAAGCAAAACACGAACTTTCTAATACAAGAGTTCCTCGATTCAAAAGGTTCGGATTTTCGTGGGATAGTGGTCGGTGAGCGAGTGGTTGCATCCTACAAACGACAAGCGCAGAAAGACGATTTTAGAGCCAACATTCATAAGGGAGGTTCTGCTACTTCTATTATCCTTACACAAGAAGAGCAAGATTATTGTGTTAAATGTGCGAAAACTTTAAACCTTCATACCGCAGGTGTTGATTTTATGCGAGATTCAGATGGTAATTTTAGGTTGATTGAAGTAAATGGGAACTACGGTTTCACCATTCAAGAAGTTACAGGAGTAAATCTCGGTTGTGAGTTGATTAATTTTATTGAGTGTGAAAAAGAATTTCAAAAACAAAACGGTATTAACTTTCCTTCTAAAAAAGATTTGATGCTACGTTTTCAAGAGAATGAAATTGAAAAGTTATTGAAGGAGGTTCAAATGAAAAAGCAAAGTCTTGAATTGTTCTTAAAGAACGAAAAAATACTATCATACTTCAAAATGTCAAAAGGAAAAAAAATTGAATACGTCGATTCAAACAATCAAAGCAAAGTTAGGCTAATTGAAAAAACAAGCGACCTTTATGATGTGATGCTTGATATGTTTAAAATTTTAAATTAAAAAAATGAAAGCACAATTTTCTTCAACTCCGAAAATTTTAGCATCAAGCAATTTGACTTATTGGTTGGTAGGTATTTGTCTTGTCACCGTTGTCAGCATCGGATTTACAATGCTGTCCATTAAGGAGGTGCGAGAACAAAAAAATAAATGATGTGGAAACTGAAAATGTCCAATTCTTTGGCGAATGTTCATTTTCAGTTTTCTATCATTTTAGGCTATACCCTATGAAGTAGAAATATGACAGAGCAAAATCATTTGCGTTTCTTTATGTATTCTACCATAAAAGCATTAAATCACTTACACCCTTAAATAGTAGTATGAAAACACTTAAAATCCTGTATATTAGAATTAGTTCAATATCGCAGAACGAGATACGCCAAAATCAAGATTCCGAAGGATTCGATTATGTTTTTATTGATAAATGCAGTGGCTTGATACCATTGTGGGACAGACCAAAAGGTTCGCAATTAAAAAAGTTAATTGACAATGGTGAGTTGAAGCAATTGACAATCCATTCAATTGACAGATTGGGTAGAAGTACTATTGATGTCTTGCAGGTTTGGAAAGAGTTAACCGAAAAAGGTATTATAGTTGAATGTCGAAACCCCAATCTCCGAAATTTTAATGATAATGGCAAACAGGATATTTTTTCTGAACTGATGATTTCCATACTGTCAACTATGTCATCTTTTGAAAAGAACATGATATATGAAAGGCAAATGGAAGGTGTCAAACTTGCTAAAGTTCGGGGTGTTTATACAGGAAGGTCAGTGAACACAAAAGAGAGTGAAGAAAAATTTAAACAAAAAGCAAAAAACAAGAAAATTACTGAATATTTATCGGCAGGTTACACTCAATCGGAAATAGTTAAAATTTTGAAATGTAGTTTTTCAACTGTTCAAAAAGTAAAATCAATATTTTCCTAATTTTTTTTAGTGAACTTTTATTTTTTATTTAAATTTTTTTTTCACCTGTTCTAAATGTTGGAAAATCAATAGTTTTTCAAGTTTATTTTTTTTTATTTTTTTATTTTTTTTCTGAATTGAAAAACTTTTATTTTTTTTAAAAAAAAATTATAATTTTCGCAACTTAAATGTGGAGTTGTAAAACTTCTATACTTTGTGTTTTTAGTGTGTTTATACTATATTTAGTATGTTTAAGCCCCTGCCAAGCCCCTTGCGAAAAAAGTTAAGCCCCTTGCGAAGCGGTGCGTTATTTTTATCATAGTTTTTTGTGTTCATACGACTAATTAATAAAATAAATTATTTCCTTAGCTAATTTGTTTCCTTTATATATTTTCATAGTAATTGAAGGTTGAGCAGAAAATTCATCAAAAACAAAATCTACAAAATTTCCATTTAAATCCTTACAACTAATCACATTATTTCCTGATTGAATTATTGTATATTCTTTTGACCATGTTTTTTTTTTATTTTGTGGATATGCCCTTGGTGCATCGCTCATGTAAAAATATGAATACTGTAATGTTTTTGTTATTTGAAAAGCAAAGTAAGTTGGCTTTGTCTCTTTTAAATTTGTAGTAACAAAGTTCGCTAACACAATTTTCTGTTCTGAACTAAAATACTCCCCCGTTTGACATTCAGTATATGTAACAAAAAAGATAAAAAAAGCTGAAAATAATATTTTCATAATGAAGTTGTTTTTAGATAAATTGACTGAATTTTACGTTACTGTTCAGTATAAAAGTAACCAAAAGTTATTGACAAGCAATTATTTGTAAAAACCCATTACTGTTCAGCACTCTGACAACAAACTATTGATGGGTTTGTCTATCATAGACTGATTTCAAACCTAAAGTAAGAATATTTAAGAAAATTTCCATTTTAAAAACTATTTAAGCCACCTTCCCATAATCAAATATTAAATTAACTGTTTATCTTGCCCCGTATCTCTTTTTTTGTTCATTATTACTCTGTAATCGGTAATTGATTTGTGCAAAACTGCATAATGCCTGTCGCTTGATATGTGTTTTCTCAATATCGCTATCCTGATGGCATCTATCTTTAGATACTTTAATTTCAAATCAGGATGTGGCGTTTTGAACGACATTGTTTTTTCAGCGTTATATTCCATAATTATTTATTTTTAGTTAGTGTTAAAATTTTCCATCTCTACAACCCTTTCTGTTTAATATAATCGGTAAACATCACGTCCATAAGCATCGGCAGAACTTTTGGGTTCATTACCTTTTTGTAGAAGTCAAGTCTATCGCCATAATATTCTGAAACTTCTCCTTCGAATAAATTACTAAAGAAGTCTTTTTTATCATCAAAGGAGTTATTTCCGTTCATAATTGCATCCAAATCTTTATTGTCAAATAGCCTTTTATTGACGTTTTTTAAATCCAATCTATCTTCTTCTTGCAGAGCTACACCGTGAACTTCGTTGACAATTTTAATAATTTCAGATAACAATTCTTTGTCTTCTTCGGCTTGTGTTTTTGAGCCTTCCGCATCCATTGGTTCTAACTCTCCAATTCTATCTTCTAAAGATAATTTACTCTCTCCAATGTATTGAATCCGTAATGAATCTAAATCAATATAATCCGAGACATTAATTCGTTCACCTTCTTTTTTAGGAAGTTTTTTGTTCAGGAAACGAATAAACACATATAGTTTTTCCCAGCGCATTTCTGTGAAAGAACTAATTTGGGAAATGTATGAATACAATCGAATGAATGATTGAATGGTTGATTTAAACTCTTCTTGTTTGTCTTCTGAATCCAACTCTTTCCATTTCTCTACAACAACATCTATTATAGAATGTAATACTTGGTCTGTATCGGTTTTTTTATAAAATTCCTTACAGAAATCTTCTATTTGGTATTCTGTAAAAAGTTGAAATGAGTTTATTTTATATTCAATATCATACAATTTGTCAGGGTCAGTTTCTCCTGTAAGTTCTGTCGTAGTGTAGAACGGCTGAAATGAATTGACAATATCTTCGGTTTCATTCACGAAATCAAGAACGAAAGTATCTGTTTTGCCTGATTTTGCACGATTTAATCTACTTAATGTTTGTACACATTGAACACCTCCTAATTTCTTATCAACGTACATTGTATGTACCAAAGGTTCGTCAAAGCCTGTTTGAAACTTACTTGAAATAATCAGTATTCTAAATCTTGGGTCTTTAAAAGCAGATGGAATATCATTTCCTTCCATACCATTGGCTAAATTCAAACTTGGTTCAGTGTTCTCGATTCCATTATGAAAGATTGCGCCACTAAATGCAACTAAACAAGAATACTGTAAATTCATATTTAGCATTTGCCTTTTCATTTCTTCGTGAAATAGAACGCAATGTTTTCTTGAACGAACCACCACCATTGCTCGTGCTTTTCCTTCAATCTTCTTTGATGTTTTTGATACAAAGTGGTCTAAAATGATAGAAACTTTTAATTTAATGAGTTCTGAATGAGAATCAGCAAAATTCACTAATTCTCTTTTCACTTTTCCTTCGGGTAATTCTATGTCTTCTTCACCTGTTTGCTTTACTTTGAAGTAGCGTTTGTATGTGGTGTAATTTTTCAATACATCTAATGTAAATCCTTCAAAGATTGATTGTTTCATTGTGTAAGAATGAAACGGTTTAAATGTACCTTCCGAAGTTTTTCTACCAAACAATTCTAAAGTTTTGTTTTTTGGTGTGCCTGTAAATCCGAAAAAACTTATATGTGCTTGTTTTCCTCTCGCTTCAATTTCCTCACGGATAATATCTTGATAATCTCTATCATCTTGTTCTTCGCTTTCATCTTGTCCCAATGATTTTTTAAGATGCTTTGAACCTTCTCCGCTTGATGAAGAGTGAACTTCGTCTATCACTACCGCAAAACTATGTCCTTTCAGCTGTGAAATAGTTTCGGAAATAACAGGGAATTTTTGTATGGTAGTTACAATAATATCTTTGCCTTTTTCTAAAAATTCTTTTAGTTGTTTTGATGTTAGGTTCACAGGGTTTACAACACCATCTGTTTGCTGTAAATCTTTGAGTGTTTTCTGTAATTGTTTGTCTAATACCCTTCTATCTGTGATTACCAAAATTGTGTCAAACAATCGTGTAGTATCTTGTTTTGTTTTGTACAAAGATGATAGGGTATGGGATAACCATCCAATACTGTACGATTTTCCCGAACCCGTTGTGTGTTGTATTAAATAATTATGCCCAACACCTTCTTTTTTAATTTCTCGTTGTAGGTTTCTGATTACCTCCAATTGGTGGTATCTTGGGAAAATTAATACCTTAAATTTTGTTTCTGTAACACGCTGTTGTTTATCGTTCCATTCTCTGTCTGATTCCTGCACTACTACTAAGAAATTTTGAATAATATCAAGTAATGAATCAGGAGTTAATATTTCATTCCAAATATACTCTGTACGGTAATCTCCTTCAACTATTGGATTGGAAATACCTTTGTTGTATGGGAAGAATTTTGTTTTTGAACCGTTTAATTGTGATGACATGGAAGCAACATCATTATCAATACAAAAATGCACAAAACAGCGTTGGAAGTTGAGTAATGGTTCTTTCGGGTCTCTATCGTTTTTGTATTGGTTTTCAGAATTTTTGAAGTTTTGTCCTGTAAGTTGGTTCTTCAACTCTATTGTTACTATCGGAATACCATTCAGAAACAATACCATATCAATTGAGTTATTATTCTTTTTTGAATAACGTAATTGACGTACAGCTACAAATCTATTTTTAGTATATAAATCTTGGTGGTCTTGATTTAGTCCGCTTCGTGGTTCAAAATAAACTAAATCAAATGAGCATCCTCTTGTAGAAATTCCTTTTCGCAACACTTCTACAATTCCTCTTGATGCAATAGCGTTATTGATAGTTTTACAAAGGTTAGAATCTGTCGATTCGTCAAATTGAACAAATAACTTGTT
>Ga0209491_10007176_pt1 | contig 14887 bp, 15 predicted proteins | sample BON02_FD_187213 | JGI IMG/M metagenome (GOLD analysis project Ga0209491, IMG submission 187213) | Freshwater microbial communities from Lake Bonney liftoff mats and glacier meltwater in Antarctica - BON-02 (SPAdes) (version 2) | ecosystem: Environmental > Aquatic > Freshwater > Ice > Glacier...
CTTCAGCTCCTCTTCACTGGTCCGATGGAGCGGCGGGGAGAGCAAAATGATGCCTGAAATCTGGTTTACCAGAGCACGGGCGTGTTTGAGAATGACCTCGGTGCCAAAAGACCACCCGATCAACCAGGGCGGCGGGACCCCTTTCGCCTGGGTGGCCTCCACAGCAGCTGCGAGATCAAGTCCCTCGTCGATACCTTCGCCAAAGCTCCCGCCGGAAGTGCCCCGCGGAGAGGACACGCCGCGAAAGTTGAATCTCACGACGGCGATATCTGCCAGAGCGGGAAGCCTCCAGGCTGCTTTGCGAATGATGTGAGAGTCCATAAAGCCCCCCGCTGTGGGGAGAGGGTGAAGAAAGAGCGCGGTGGCAACAGGGGGGTGACTTTCTGGGAGCGAAAGCTCTCCCACCAGCTCGACGCCATCACGGGTCGTGAAGGTGATGTTTTCGCGCTTTGAAGGAAGAATGGTGGTCGAGGTAATCAGCACGCTCAGGCTATTTTCCAACAGTGGTTGTGCCAATGGCGGCGATCAGAAACCGCCTGGGATTCTCCCATAACACCGTCGTTACGCCAGGCGACAAGGTGGGAGACACCCGCAGCGATGGAAAAGTTGCAGCCCGGGCAGGTGTAGACCTTCTGAGCATTGCGTTCGCTAATGGGTTGAACCGTATAGGACTCTCCCCGCTTCGTTTCACTGCGACGAAGTCCCGTTCGAAGCCTGTCAATATCCAGCGGCTCGCCCTCGTCGCGAGGGCGGCCTTTGCTGCGATTATTACGCGGCATGGATCAGTACCACCCTTTTCTCTCAGAGTGCCCCCAGGCCTCACACGGTGTCCCGTACCGGGCGTCGATGTAGCCCAAGCCCCAGCGAATCTGCGTTTCAGGATTCGAGGCCCAATCCGCCCCAGCACTGGCCATTTTTGAGGCAGGAAGGGCTTGAGGAATGCCATACGCACCAGAGTGGGGATTCTCGGCTTGAGAGTTCCATCCAGATTCTCTCGACCACAGCGCTACGAGGCAGCTAAACTCCCCGCTGCCCCACCCTCGCGACTCGACCAGGCCAAACGCGATGTCTTGAGCTCCACCAGCGTCCCCTCTCCCCCCTTCAGGGCGCTCACCCCAACCGCCTGAAACGCTCAGCGCTTCGCGCTCAAGCTCTACCCCCACACCTGTCACCAAAAAAGGTTGAGAGGCAGCCAAGGGAGCGGCGAACCAGCCATTTGCGACGCTTGCAGATGGCCCAGCGAGGGGAACGGCCACAAAGGCTGCCACCGCAAGAAAGGCAAGCACCGAACGCCCGCTGGCGGACCGGTCAAAACCCGGACGCTTTGAAGGGCCCTCTGGGCCAAGCAATGACTTCACAACGTCCACAGTCTAAGGGGGGCTTCTGTGCGCAAACGGGTCAGCGAACAGCGAGCATCACGGTCAGGGTTTCATCTAGGAGCACGTCCACCTGCTTCTCGTCATAGCCACCGAGCTGAGTCCGCAAACTGCGCCGACGAATCGCGGCCACGGAAAGTGATTCCTCTTGCTGGAAATATCGCACGATCTGACCGCACAGCACATCAACATCGCCGCAGTGATACCCCGGCTGAAGAACCGAGGTCGTGCGGAATTTAGTCTTAGCTGGGCGGGCAACACGATCCAAGATTTCCTGGGCTCGTTCCCTGATTTCCTGGTAATAGATTTCTTCACCACGCTCTGCGGTATGAGCGAGTCGTTCCTGATCGGCGAACGCTTCTTCTAACCGCCAGAGGGCTCCATCCACGGCTTTGGTGGCATAACCCTCTTTCGATACCAAGGGAAAAACTTTGCCCCTAATATCCTGCGAGCTAAGCCCCTCTTCCCGGCCTTCAAAGACGCGCTTGGCGCGGTCGAGAAAATCATCAACAACGCCAGGGTCATACCCCGACATGCCTTTTTCGGCGGGAGCAAAACGTATTTCCACAATTCCTATTCTGCCAGGGAGCTACGTAGAACTGGGGAGAAACGGCGGGTTATGCCCAAATCTGATACGCCACAAAAAGTACAGCCATAGAGGGCAATATCGAGTCCAGCCGGTCCAAAAACCCCCCGTGTCCAGGTAACCAGGAAGAAATATCTTTGATTCCCAGGTCGCGTTTAATCAAGGACTCAATCAGGTCACCCAGTGTTGCCGAGCCCAACAAAAGCAGACCCAGAACAATCCCCACCCAGACAGGCAGATTCAACACGAAGGGCGCGAGCAGCCCTCCTGCGATGATCGCTGCCACCGCGGATCCCGCAAATCCCTCCCACGTCTTCTTGGGAGAAATCTTCGGAGCCAGCGGCGTTCTCCCCACGCTCAGGCCTGTGACATAGGCGCCGACATCAACACTCACCACGATGACGACCCCTGCGAACACCCACCACACGCCTCCCGGCACTGAGTGGAGCGCGAGGGCAAAACTTCCCAGGAAAGGAATGTACGTCAACACCAAGATGGCCACACCGATATCCGAGACGGTCGTGGGCCGTGACTCGCTTTGCACCACGGCGCGGCCCAGACGAATGAGAGCCGCGAGACCGACTCCTGCCAGCAGGACCCAGAGGTGTCCCTCGGGACCCAGGAAAAAAACCACAGGCGGCATCACTGCAGAAATGGTGGTGAGCGGCCAACGCGACCGCAGACGGCCTTCTTCCACCAACGCCCCTGCTAATTCCAGCGTGGCGAACACCACAAGAGCCGTGACAAAAAGCATGAAGAGCTCGCCGACGAAGAACAAGCTTGCGAGAAACACTCCACCCAAGAGCAACCCAAAAGTAATCGCCTGCCAGAGTGGGCGTCCCGCCCGTTTGTCAATGCGCGCATTGACTTCGCGAACCTGCTCCTCCATATCGTGGACCGCCGCCTCAAATTGCGCGAGCGGTTCCAAAGGGGAAGGAGCGGGAGGACGCTTTGTCGCTTTCTGTGGCCTAGGGCCCGGGCCGAGTGTGCTCATTAGACCTCGAGCAGCTCGGCTTCTTTCCTCTTCAAAATTTCGTCCACGTGATCCACCTGAGACTTCGTCAACGCTTCAATTTCTTTCTCAGCGCGCTGCACTTGGTCTTCTCCCACATCTGACGTCAATGCCTGGAGCTCGTCCATCGCTTTACGGCGGACGGAGCGCAGGGATATGCGGCCATCTTCCGCTTTTTGGCGGACAATCTTCACGTATTCTTTGCGCCGCTCCTCAGTGAGCTCAGGCATAGAGACGCGGATCACCTCGCCGTCATTGGTGGGAGAGGCACCTAGATTGGGAAAGTTGGCGATGGCCTTCTCAATTTCTTTCATCGCGCTCTTGTCGTAGGGCGTCACCACGAGGGTTCGCGCCTCATTGTTTTGCAAGCCGGCCAGCTGCGCCAAAGGAGTGGGCTGGCCGTAATAGTCGACCATGATTTTCTGAAACAAAGCGGGGTTCGCTCTGCCGGTGCGCACCGTTTGGAAATCATCCTGGACCGCATCAATCGCCTTGGTCATCTTTTCCTTCGCTTGCGCGAGTACGTCGGCAATCATGGTGTCTCCTTTAGTAGCAGTCTATCGAGAGGTTTTTAGGAAACAAGCGTTCCCAGACGCTTGCCATGGATGGCTTTGGTGACGTTACCCGCGGGTTCCATTCCAAACACGACCATGGGCATTTTATTGTCCATGCAGAGGCTAAAGGCGGTGGAATCCACAACCTTGAGGCCCTGCACGAGGGCCTCCTGGTAGGTCAACTGTTCGTATTTCTTGGCAGTCGGGTCTTTCTTGGGATCCGTGGAATACACGCCATCGACACCATTCTTGGCGACAAGAACCTGGTCAGCCAGAATCTCGAGTGCCCGCTGAGCTGCGACCGTATCTGTGGAAAAGTACGGCAAACCCGCGCCGGCTCCGAAAACAACAATCCTCCCTTTTTCCAGATGACGGATAGCGCGCTGGGGAATGTAAGGCTCCGCAACCTGAGTCATCGAAATGGCAGATTGCACCCGAACTTCCGCGCCGGCCTGCTCAAGAAAATCCTGCAAGGCCAGGGCATTCATCACAGTGCCGAGCATTCCCATGTAGTCCGCGCGGCGCCGATCCATACCGCGTTGAGAAAGTTCTGCGCCACGGAAGAAGTTTCCGCCACCGACAACGATGGCCACCTCGGCTTTTTTAGCGCCCTCGGCTATTTCCCGGGCCATTTGCGCCACCACATCAGGATTAACCCCTACTTGGCCATCCCCAAAAGCCTCCCCTGAAAGCTTAAGAAGTACCCTTCTGGTTCTCTCCGCCATGACCGCCGCCTTTCCGCGCACCCCTAGCGTAGTGGGCGGGAAAAGACCTCGGGGGCCAACGCACAGCGTGCCTTGGCCCCCGAGGTACTACCTAGATTCTTTATGAACCCACTCGGAATCGAGCGAAACCACTGACGCTCAGGCCAGCTTGCTCCAGGACCTGCTTGATCTGGAGTTTGTTATCTCGAGCGTAATCTTGTTCCAAAAGCGCTACCTGCTTGAAGAAAGCTCCCACACGACCCTCCACGATTTTAGGAAGGGTCGCCTCTGGCTTGCCCTCTCCGCGGGAAATTTCTTCCACTATCCGACGCTCGGCCTCCACCGCTTCGGCGGGGACGTCATCGCGAGAAAGGTACTGAGGGTCCGCAAACGAAATGTGCTGAGCAACGCTGCGCGCTGTCTCAGCATCGCCACCAGAGTAAGCAAGAACTACTCCAACCTGCGGGGGCAGGTCTTTGTTGGTCTTGTGGAGATAGAGCACAAAACTGTCCCCCTCGAGCCGTGTCACTCGACGAAGTTCGACTTTTTCGCCCAAAATTGCCGCTTGATCTTCGATCATGGATGCCACCGTGCCGCCGTCAGCAGGCGAGGCTAAAGCAGCCTCGGTGCTATCCGCACCCGCCGCAACAGTGGCTGCCAAAACAGCATCAGCCAAGCGAACAAACTTCTCGTTTTTGGCGACAAAATCGGTCTCGCAAGCAAGCTCGAGCAGGTAGGCGACTCCGTCACCTTCGTGGGCCGCGACGAGACCTTCGCTCGTCGAGCGATCGGCACGCTTTGCGTTACCTTTCGCCCCTTTGAGGCGCAGAATCTCGATGGCCTTATCTAAGTCTCCACCCGCTTCTTCCAAAGCGTTTTTGGTGTCAACCATTCCGGTCCCAAGCTGCTCACGCAGCTTCTTGATGTCTTCTAAGGAGACGCTTGCCATAATTCTTTCCCTTACTTCTTATCCGTCTCGGTGGCGGGAGCCTTCGGTGCGGGCTCTTTTGTAGCAGAAGGCTCAGCTTTCTTAGCTGGTTCCTTCTTTGCGGCTGCCATGGCCTCAGCCACAGGAGCAGGGGCCTTGGCAGACTCCTTGTCTGCGGTTTCCTGGGCTGCGGGCTCTTCAACCACTGCAGGAGTCTCTTCAGCTGCGGGCTCTTCAACCACTGCAGGAGTCTCTTCAGCTGCGGGCTCTGGGACCACTGCAGGGGTTTCCTCACCTGATTGCTCAAGCAATTCGCGTTCCCATTCTGCGAGAGGTTCAACAGCAGAAACGTTGCCTTCTGCTCCGGGCTTCTGATGGCGCTCAATCAGTCCTTCAGCAATAGCGTCAGCCATGATTCTGGTGAGCAATGCGACGGAACGAATCGCGTCGTCGTTACCAGGGATGGGGAACTGAAAATCATCAGGGTCGGCGTTAGAGTCCAGAATTCCTACGATTGGAATCCGAAGCTTCTTGGCTTCATCGATGGCAAGGTGCTCGCGAAGGGGATCAATGACCCAGATTGCGTTGGGAGCTTTTTGGAGTGTGCGAATGCCGCCAAGAGACTTCTGGAGCTTCGTGAGCTCGCGCTTCTTCATCAGAAGTTCTTTCTTAGTGAATCCCTGGGTGGTGTCTTCGAAGTCGAGTTCCTCGAGCTCTTTCATACGACTCAATCGCTTCGAGACTGTTTGGAAGTTGGTGAGAAGCCCACCGAGCCAACGTTCGTTCACATAGGGCTGACCCACGCGGGTGGCCTGTTCAGATATGGCCTCCTGCGCCTGCTTTTTTGTTCCCACGAAAAGAACGGTCCCGCCAGCGGCAACCGTGTCTTTCAGGAATTCATACGCGCGGTCAATGTACGCCAGTGACTGCTGCAAGTCGATGATGTGGATGCCGCTGCGCTCCGTGAGCATGAATCGCTTAACTTTCGGGTTCCAGCGACGAGTTTGGTGTCCGAAGTGAACACCGCTATCGAGTAGTTGTCTAATAGTGACGGCAGCCATTGCTGCACTCCTTCTGTTGTTCTCGGTTTTTCCCACACCGGCGGTGCGAGCCTGGTGTCGAGGCCACCACCGCACCTGTGAAACCTCAATTCTGGGAACCAGAGCAGAGAGAAACAGAGGACCGACGGATGTGGACCTTGGTTCGACACGCGAAGTCACAGCATCAGAGATACTGTGCGTTTCCCAGCATAGCGCGCTGGTCCGGTGTCTAGCGAGTTCCCCGAAAGACCCGAGTCCTCAATACAAGCGCAACACCTCCCAGGTTGTGGTTAGTCCAATCGCACTGCGAAAGGTTGCGTTTCCCTCAGCGCACACTGCCAACAGGTGACGCTAAATGGCCGTGGCGAGATTGCCGGGCTTGGTGATCGGGGCCGGACCAAGGCGAAGACCCATGTTCATGGGAGGCCTACTGCTGCTCGCAATCGCGATCGGCAGGGGCATGAATGACAATCCTGCTTCTGCCCGCAGCGCCTTTTAAGGCCGCGAAGGCTGAGGCTCCAGACGATCCTGTGACCTCCGCCGTGCCGTCAGAAGCCCGATAAGTACGAGCCCCGACACGACAAGTGCTAGGCCGAGTAGTGCGCGGCCGCTGAGGGTTTCGTGAATGACGAGCACACCAAGAAGCGTCGCGGTAAGCGGTTCGCCAAGACCTAGAGTGGCCACGGTGGATGCGCTAAGCGATTTAAGGCCGTAGCCAAGGAACAGGCACGCAATCGTGATCGTGCCGATGCCAAGCCACAGCCCCATGAGCAAGCCATCCAGTGAGGCAAGCCAGCTCGGGTCTGAGAGCAACAGAATCGGGAGCGCCCCCACCGCTGACCAGCCAAAAAGGACGGACACAGACCCCATTGGAGTCCAACCGTCGACGAGCAGCTTCTTAGCCGACAGCGCGTAGAACGCGTAACACGCGCCCGCTCCGAGAGAGAGCAGAAGCCCCGCAGGATCAGTAACCCCGGATTGGTTCGCGCCGGAGAGCAACGCGATGCCAGCAATTGCGACGACTGTTGCCACGAGCCATCCGTAGCCCGGAAAGCGCCGAGAGAGTGCCCACTCGAGCACGCCGGTGAAGAGTGGGCCAGACCCAATCGCCACCACCGCCCCGATCGCAACACCGTTGACGCTCATTCCCAGAAAGAAGGTGGGCTGGTACGCGATGACCGCGAGCGCCCCAGCGGTGATCGTGGGCCACGCGCGCCAGCGGGCTGATGCGGCCTTCGTCAACTGGGGTTCAGGCCCGCTGAGGTTGGGAATGTGCAGCGTCAGCATGTCGGTAATCGGATGCCCAGGCTCAAGATGCCGCATCGTTCGACGTGAACGCAGCGACAGCAGCCAGGCGACTATGGCGAGCGCGGCGCCGCCGATCACGATGCGGGCGGAACCCACCGAGAGTGAAGAGGCGGCATCCGGACCGAGCGCCTGCGCCGTTCCCGTGGTGCCATAAAGGATTGCCGCGATGAGGGCGAAAATGATTGGGCGCACCTGAACATCGTTTCACAATCAGGTGCGCCCCACCGCGACGGATTTCGGGATTCGACCCTCAGGATTCGGGTGTGAGGATCTTTTCGGTCGTCGAATCAAAAGTGCAAGCAATCGAGCGCGCGAGCGGGAGCCTCAGGTCCTGCTTCCCACCTTCGATTGCGGTCACCTTCTGCCTCGTGACATCCGGTTTTGCCCCAAGATTGGCTGGGGTGAGGTCGTGCCCCGAGGTGACCCCCGTTCGAGCTCAGGAACCACGGCAAGGCTTAACGCAGCATCGATGTCAAGCACTTTGATCACACCAAATCCCGAAAGATGAAAGCACGCTTCAGGCACAGAAAGCGCGGATTGCACCTTCGAGGATGTCGGTGAGCTGTTCGATAGATTCGACGGTGGCCCACTCGGTGGCAGCATGCGCCCCGCCGCCATCGACACCGATAAGCAGACACGGAATACCCGCCTCGAGGATCAGCCCAGCATCCGTCCAGAACGGCTCGCCTCGGGATGCCGCCGGCCGGCCAAGCACACGCTCGGCACTGTCGGCGACGGCGCGCACGATCGGCCCGTCCAGATCCGCCTCGAATGCGCCCCTCGCGACGAGCCTTCGCAACTCGAACTGAAACTCTGAATGTGCGGCCTTGAGAGTGTCGAGCAGGTCGCGCAGTTCTGCCTCGACGGAGTCCGGCGTCTCGGCAGGCAGCATGCGCCGCTCAATCGTGAGGGTGCACGATTCGGCGACGGTGGCGGCATCCGTCCCGCCTGAAATCATTGACACCCGCACGGCGCTGCAGCCAAGCAGCGGATGCGGCAGCGCAGATTCGAAACGCGCTCGCAGGTCGTCAAGTGCGCGCATAACAAGCCCAGCGTGCGCGATTGCATCCACTCCCTGGTGCGGCATAGACCCGTGTGCCGCCAGCCCAATGAGTTCGATTTCGAACCACGCGAACCCGCGATGTGCGAGCACGAGGTGCATCTCGCTCGGCTCAGTGACAATGGCAGCATCTGCCGTGACAGCGGCGAGTGCGTCTTGCGTTCCTTGGCTACCAAACTCTTCATCGGAAACCAAGGTGACAATCACGTCGCCGGCGAGTTTCGCGTTTGCAGCCCGTGCCCCAGCCACCATAATCGCCGCGACGCCAGCCTTCATGTCGAAGGTGCCGCGACCATACACGTTGCCATCACGCACCTCGGCGGCGAACGGGTCACCGTCGTACCCGGCGACGCCAACAGTGTCGACGTGGCCATTCAGCATCAGTGACTTACCGCCTCCCGTGCCACGCGCAGTGGCAATGATCGAAGGGCGTTCCGCGGGGCCAACTTGCTGCACCTCAAAACCGCGAGCGCTAAGCCATGCAGCACACCATTGCGCAATCCCGGCCTCGCCTGGGGCACCCGGAACAAGATCGGGATTTATTGAGTTGATGCGGACGAGTTCCCGCGTGAGTTCCACCACATCCAGTGCCACTGGGATCACATCGGCCGCATCCGGCCCGGTCGAGATGACGTTCATGACCGGAATCTACCTTTCATCATCCGCGAAGGGTGCTTCTGGCCACATGCGATGATTCGCCAAGTAAAAGAATAGTGTCGCTCCTCGTGACAACCAAAGTCCGCTCCCCAATGCGTGCACTGACCGGCGAACCACTCCCGAAGGATCGTGGGGAGAGCGCGGTAGCGTCCCTACCTGGTACAGTGAACGCAATTGGGACACAATTATGTTTCCCTGCGTCGTAGAACGCTTCCCTCTTCTGGTCCACGTAAATATCAAACGTGAGGCTCGTCGATAACTTTCTCCGGCGAACTGGAGTTATCCGCGCCGAACGAAAGTTCGAGATTCACCCCCTGTAACGCATACGTGCGAGGCGCAGGACTGGATCGGTGCAGACCAGCATGGGCCTTGCCTGTGCGCCTCCGGTATAACGCCCATCTGTTACTTATGCCCGAAAGGCAAAACTATTTTGACTGATCAAACCTTTAGCTCACTCGGCGTACCCGCCCCGCTCGTTGCAGTACTCGCAGCCGACGGCAAAACCACGCCATTCCCCATCCAACTCGACACCCTGCCTGACACACTCAAAGGTCGCGACGTACTCGGTCGAGGAAAAACTGGCTCGGGCAAGACTCTCGCCTTCTCGCTACCCATGGTCGCGCGCCTCGGCGGAGAACTCTCCGGCGGAAAGCGCCGCCCGGGCCGTCCGTTGGGTCTCGTGCTCGCACCGACCCGTGAACTGGCTACTCAAATCTCCGCCGTCATCGAGCCACTCGCTGCGGCCTACGGACTCAGCACCACCACAATTTTTGGTGGAGTGAGCCAAAACCGTCAGGTTGCCGCCCTCCGGTCCGGCGTTGACATTGTTGTGGCCTGCCCCGGTCGTCTCGAGGACCTGATGAAGCAGGGCTTCGTGAACCTCGATGCCGTCGAAATCACGGTGCTTGACGAGGCTGACCACATGGCCGACCTTGGCTTCCTGCCTGTGGTGACCCGAATCCTTGACAAGACCCCCAACAACGGGCAGCGCATGCTGTTCAGCGCCACCCTCGACAACGGCGTAGACAAGCTGGTTCGCCGCTTCCTGCACAACGAGGTTCTGCACTCCGTTGACGAGGCAAACTCGCACGTGGCTGCCATGACCCACCACGTGTTTGAGGTTGACAGCATCGAGGCAAAACGGGTTCTCGTAGAGAAGCTCGCCTCGGGCACCGGTCGCCGTCTGCTGTTCATGCGCACAAAGCACCACGCCAAGAAGCTTGCGCGCCAGCTCGTCGACGCAGGCATCCCTGCCGTTGACCTGCACGGAAACCTCTCTCAGGTAGCTCGTGACCGTAACCTCGCCGCATTCTCCGCAGGGGACGTCAAGGTGCTCGTCGCGACGGATGTCGCAGCCCGCGGCGTGCACGTAGACAACATTGAGTTGGTCATCCACGTTGATCCGCCCTCAGAACACAAGGCGTACCTGCACCGCAGTGGGCGTACCGCTCGTGCCGGAGAGGAGGGCGACGTTGTGACAATCGTCCTTCCCACCCAGAGACAAGACACTGCGGCACTGCTGCGTAAAGCTGCCATCGCGGTGACCCCCCAGCACGTGAACGTACATTCGGAGTCCGTCACCGCACTCGTTGGCGAGGTCGCCGAATACGTGAAACCTGCGCCTCGCTCAGCGCCGCCCGTCCGCGGCCAGTCACAGGGTGGGCGCTCGCAGGGTGCGAACGCCCAGCGCAAGCGCGTCCTTCGTGACGGCGAAGGGGCCAGTCGCGATGGTGCCCGCCAGGGCGCTCGCGGTGGTGGCCGCCCCAGTCAAAATCGTGACGGCCAGCAGCGCAGCAACCAGCAGGGCTCAGGCCGTAACGGCGGAGTGTTAGCTGGAGCCGGCGCAGGCGAACAACGTTCACCTCACCAGCCCAAGCAACAGCACGCTGAAGCCCCCTCGCGTCCGCGCGGTGGCAAAGGCCGTGCTCAGTCCGGTGCCGGACCGGTTCGTGTCGGGCAGTTAGTGCGTCCCAACCGTCGCGCTTCCAGCAGCGGACGCTAACCACTTAAGGCGGCGCCGTCAGACTTGTAGTCATCGCCGCACGGGGATCGGGCTAGTACCCGGTGCGGTGAAAGATTGCGGGTCAGCCCCGTTCACCTTTCGTGGACATCGCTTTTTCTAGTTGAGCTCAACAATGCTGTCGCTGATAGCCGACTTCGAGGAGTTCCTCGGGTTCGCATCACGCCAGGAACGCAACGTCGCGCTGACACAGTGCACGCAAGCTCGCCGGGTTTTGACGGCTCAGTTCTGGCTAGGTCTGAACCGCCATGAAGCGCGCGAGTGCCCGGAAAGCCTGCCCACGATGAGAGAGACTGTCTTTTTCGTCCTCCGTCAACGTGGCGGCAGCGTGTGACATGCCTTCAGGGATAAATACGGGGTCATACCCAAAACCACCTTCGCCTGAAGGTTTGCTCGCAAGAGAGCCCTCCCAACGGCGCTCGATGACATACTCCGCCCCGCCGGCAACATACGCTGCAGCGCAGACAAACGCGGCCCGTCGATTGTCGTGTCCTTCCATTTTCTCCAGGAGCAATGCCGTGTTGTCCCCGTCGAGACCTGAGGGGGCAAACCTGGCCGAATACACCCCGGGGGCGCCGTCAAGCGCTTCCACCTCAATCCCCGAATCATCAGCAATTGCCGGCATGCCGGTGGCTTCATGGGCCGCGCGAGCCTTGATGAGAGCGTTGGCATAAAAACTGTCGCCAGTTTCCTCAGGGCCAGGCCCCTGGGCTGGCACGAGTTCGAGGTCCGGCAGTGCGGGGCTGAGAATTCTGGTGAGCTCCGCAATCTTGTGAGCGTTGCGGGTTCCCACGACGACCTTCACGGCGACCTAGTTTCCTTCCAAGACTTCGCGCTGAATTCTGGCAAGCTCTGTTGTTCCCACCAGCGCCAAATCGAGGAGCCGGTCTAGCTCTTGGCGGTCAAAGGGAGCGCCCTCGGCGGTTCCTTGCACCTCCACGAACGAACCTCGACCAGTCACCACGACGTTCATGTCGGTTTCTGCGTCCACATCTTCGACATAGGCCAGATCCAACATGGGGATTCCTTCGACAATGCCGACGCTGACAGCAGCCAGGGAATCGCGGATTGCAACCGCTTTCTCCGCCACGTGCCCGTGAGTCTTGGCCCAGCTCACCGCATCCACCAGCGCCACATACGCTCCCGTGATTGCGGCCGTTCTGGTGCCACCATCGGCTTGAAGAACATCGCAGTCGATCACAATGGTGTTTTCTCCCAGGGCACCCAAATCAATGATGGCGCGCAGGCTTCGACCAATAAGTCGAGAAATTTCGTGGGTCCGACCACCCACTTTCCCTTTCACCGATTCGCGGCCCATGCGTTCATTGGTCGAGCGAGGCAGCATCCCATATTCGGCAGTTACCCATCCGCGCCCAGAACCCGAAAGCCAGCGAGGGACACCAGGAGTGAAGGACGCGGTGACAAGAACTTTGGTGTTACCAAAGTTAATCAGCGCACTGCCTTCTGCTTGGGCGCTCCAGCCTCGCTCAATGCCCACCGGCCGAAGTTGATCAAAGGCTCGAGAGTCGGCGCGCTTCATAGTGTTTCCTTCGGTTTTGTGGCGGAGATGGCGGCAATAAACTCATCGGCTCGGTGTTGATAATCACGGTAGTGCCCAAAACTAGGGGCACCGGGAGAAAGCAGGACATAGTCTCCCGATTCAGCAAGACCCCGCGCCTTCGCGACCGCCTCAGACATCCCCGCGACCACCTCAAGGTGAACGCCCTCGAGACTTCCCTGGGCTTCAAGCCCCGCGCGAAACATGCCAACAAGCTTTTCCCCGGACCCCGGTAACCCAAGAATATGGCGGGGCCTGGAGCGAAGAACCTGATCCACCAGCGGCTGATAATCCACTCCACGGTCGTACCCGCCCACGAGCCACACCATCCTCGGCGACGAACACGCTTGCAAGCCCGCAATCGCTGCCTGAGGGTTTGTGGCCAGCGAATCGTTCACAAACACGAGGCCCGAAGGATCAGGAATCTTTTCCAAACGGCTCGCTAGGCCGGAAAAAGTACTCAGCACGGGTCCGATGACGTCAGCGTTTAATGCCCCGGTGGCGTGAGCCCCGGCAAGCGCAAGAAGCATGTTGCGGTGATTGTGGACCCCCAAAAGAGGAGAATCTTCCGTGTAAAAAAGCCTCTGTGACCCATGGCACAGCCAGGAATACTGACCTTGGGGCTCAAGGTGCCAGGGGTGGCCCAGCCCCACCCACTCGACCGTGAGATCGGGGTAACGCTTGGTCAGTTCAGTGCGCAACATATCGTCATCACCGTTGGCAATGACGACCCTCGGCCCCCCGGCCGCCAGGGACAGTTTGTCGTCAAAATACTGCTCGGAGGAACCGTGCCAGTCCAGATGTTCTGGAAAAAGGGCGCTCAGCACCACCACATCAGGTGACGCCTCCATGTAGTGGCACTGGTAGCTAGAAAGCTCCACCACGGTGCGGCTGGACGGATCCAGGCTTTGCAGGGGTATGCCCATGTTGCCCCCGAGGTTTACCTGCTCACCGGAGGCTTCGAGGAGCAGGTGAATCAGGGTGGCGGTGGTCGATTTTCCTTTGGACCCGGTGACCCCCACCATCGTGTCGTGGTGATCGGCGACAAAAAGGGCGCTGCCAGAGGTCACCGTGATTCCTAGGTTTCGCACCCACCGGTGGAGCCAACTGGTGAGGGGAACACCGGGAGAGACCACTGCGATGCTTGCCTGGGCAATCAGGGGCGGGACAGAGAAATGCTCCTCGGTTGCCACCAGCAAGGGGATTGTGACTCCCCATTCTGCGCGGAACGCCGCAGCGGCTTCCCCGTCCACCCCGTCGAGCGCAACCAGTGTGGGGGGCTGGTCCATGCCGCGAAGGGCACGGGCAAGAGCCACTCCTTCGCGACCCACCCCCACAATCAGAACCGTATGACCGCGAAGCGCCGACAACCCGAGGGCTGGGTTAGGCAAGAACGCCTCCGAGGCTTGCAAAGCGGTGGGGCATCTCCCCCTGCGAATCTCGGCAGCCTAAGACCTGTGCTTCCAGGTCAGGATGCGCCACAAGCAGCTCAGGAATTTCTTGCACCAGTGCGCTGACAACCGCGGTTTTCTTCCACTCATCCTGGGTGGAGATCCACGTCAGCGCCACCATGGACTCGGCTTGCTCGCCCACACATTCAAAAGGCCGGTGCTCGTGCAAGCCCAGCAGGGCACGATACCCCTCTAACTGGGTGGGGTTATCTAACAGGTTGTCGGCAAACATTCTGGTGAGAGCGGTGCCAGGGATGAACGGGCTCAGAATCAGGAAAATAAAACGACACTTGTCGCAGTCAGCGCACCACCGCGCGTCTGTAACACCTCGACGAAACGCCCGATTGCAACTGGTGATGACGGGGTGATATTCCCGCAAAGTAGCAAAGTAGCGTGCAATCTGGATTTCGCTGTAAGGGCGCAAAAGGGAGAAATACGCCCCGGGCGAGAGGCCCGCCTGCGGGCCAATCATGTCGTGGAGTAAACCCTCGGCTTCTTCGGATTTGGACCACTGGTGGTTCACCTCGTGCCCGTCCCAGACCACCGTAGCCTCAGAAGCAGACGCTTCTAAGGACATGACGACTGGTCCTAGTCCGATGATGCGCGCTTGAACAAGGGCGATGAGGGAGTTAA
>Ga0209491_10007177_pt1 | contig 14887 bp, 8 predicted proteins | sample BON02_FD_187213 | JGI IMG/M metagenome (GOLD analysis project Ga0209491, IMG submission 187213) | Freshwater microbial communities from Lake Bonney liftoff mats and glacier meltwater in Antarctica - BON-02 (SPAdes) (version 2) | ecosystem: Environmental > Aquatic > Freshwater > Ice > Glacier...
AGTGTCATAAATTTCAAATTGCCTTAATATTGGAAATTGAGCATTTTCATCTAGTAAGAGTTCATAGGATAGCTTTTCAATGCCATTGAATGTAATACCACCAGTTGCGCTTTGGGTATTCTCCAAAGCAATTTTCTCTTGTTCACGAAATTCCGTAACGGTGGTGACTAAAAACGCTTCGAAATCATCGCTGACAGAAGCAGTGGTAGGTAGGTCGTTTTTAGAAAAAAGCAACAAGACAGCTTCTTTTAACGCTAAAGTATCACTGTCTTCATCAAAGGATTTGAAGATATTGGTAAACATTCCGTTCATGGCATTTACCTGATCCATACTTATGGATGGCTTACCTATTTTTCCTTTAGAATTAGGGGAGATGGTATTTCGTATGACCAACTTTTTGGGCTTGGATTCCTCTATTATTTCTTCAATTTGAAACTGCCAAATTGGGTAGGATCTCAATTTTATGGCTAGATCTTCTTTCCATGAAGGAGGAGTATCAACCGAGTTGCTAATTGCCTTTTCCAATGTTTCCATTCCAAGATTCATCCCATTGAAAGCATTGTTAAAAAGTGCCACCTTTATAGGCTTGGGCTTTGGATCTATAGCTATGGAACTACTGGTCAATTTTGATTTTAATTTTAAGCGATTCAGGTCTAAGGAGCCTAAATTAAAGGGGAAATTGTCGTAAAATGATTTAAAATTTAAATCAGTCGGCTGCAGTTCATATTTATTTATCTCCAAACCAATTGAGGGCTCACCTTCAACATTAAAAACGGAGAATAAAGGATTTTTCTCATCCCCTTCATTTGCTACATAAGTTCCAGGATTCCCGTCATATTGGGGGATTGAAAATTCAAAACCCTGATTTCCTGAGCTTGACGATGCTATGCCTGAGCCTCTTAAAACTGCGCTGTTCTTTTCAAAACTTATTTCACCAGAAACCACTTCCATTTCGCCAGTTGGAGTAAATAATTTCCCTTTCAGATTGTTAATTTTTGGTTTTGGGATTTTCTGGTCGACAATGTTTAAGTGCAATGTGATTTTATTACCGTCTATATTGGCAAATGAAATGCTGCCTTTCAAAGAAACGATATTTGCCTGGGTATCATAATAAAAATCAGAGGCTGATATAGCATTTGTGAAATTAGTAGGTTTCAACTCTGGCAGGCAAGGTGTTGAATAAAATTTTGCCCTATCTATATTTCCCTGCCATTTATCTGTTGAATTCAAACCTTTTTTTAGGACCAATTCATTCCATTGAATGATTGGCGTGTTTTGAGTAGTTAAAATATCAGGCAGTAAGCAATAAATCCGTTCTTTCCCTTCAGGGAAAACCATGATATAAGGCAATGGAATTTGATGAATACCATCGGTGGACTGAATCTCCAAATAACTTTGATTTATTGCTGAAGGATCAAGTTTTAGATCGGGACAAGGTTGCGCATGGGATTGAAATGAAATTAGCAAACCTAATATTCCAACTAAAGTCACATTAAAAATAGCTTTGCCTATCATAATTTATATGGATTTGGACCAAATGCTGATTTAGATATAATTTAGTAAAATTATGGGTTAAAAAAAGCCAGTTTACCATAAAACCAATGAAGAGTCGGTAAATTTTTTCTTAATGCGTTTTGATATTTCGAAAAGAAAATGGAAGGTAGGGGGCTGAGACTAAGTATCTGAATAAGATTCGTCTGGGGAGATGTTGGTTTAATTCGGCAATACAAAAAGGGAAATTAGCCCTTACTATTCTCCCTTTTCCTTTCTGGACGAAGACAAAATCAGTCCTTAACCTTCTTTAAACCCGTATTATTATTCAATAGGATTTCCTGACTTTTCTCAGGAAGTGTTGCAATCACGAGAAAATCAGGCTGTTTGGAGATTGAAGCTAAGTGTCAAGACAAGATTTAACCTACGAATAATCCGGTATAGAAATTAGGACATCTCTGCGTTACAAAAAAAATCACATAGCCACAGCTATGCTCCATTTTTTGCGCCTTGACCTAACCAAATTTCTATTGCCGCCTTATCCGTTATTAAAACGTTGACTCGACACTGGTGTCAAGACAAGATTTAACCTACGAATAATCCGGGGTAGCTTTTGGGCTATCACTTCGTTGTAAAAATATTTACCTAGCTAGCGCTTTGCTACGTTTTTTGCGCCAACATCTGCTGAAGCCTTATCTGTCATTAAATCGTTGACCTGACACTGCCACCGCTATATGAAATCGATAACAGCAACATTTGGCTGATTTTAAAGTAATTTCGCAAGTAATAGATTGTCTATCACATATTTCGGGTTAAACTTTCTAAGAAATTATCTATTTGTTGAATAAATATTTGACTTTCCTCTTTTTCAGTATGGATAAAGCCATTGTCTTCTAAAGAACCCAATACCTGATCCCTTTCTTTTTCGTCGGCATATACCATGTTTCTAAAAGGGTTGTCATAGTCTTTTTTTCTACTTGAATAAATATTTTCAGACATCAATTGGCGAAAGGATTTTGATTCTTCCAACATTTCCTCAAGTTGCCCAATGTTAAATGCTATAGGTGCTATTCCCTGGTCTGCAAAGGCAATGGAAAAAGCATGTTTGGTTTTAGCTACTTCATACTCCTTTCCTAGTTTTTTGTAACGATCATGAAGTTCATTCCAACTATTTATCCCGCCCTCTTTTACATCTGCTATCAATTGATCCATGCTCAGTTTTGGAACCAATTGCCCCCCCACATTTATCCAAATATCAGGGGTAGGAAGATTGGACGTCAAATCTTTTAAAAAGCCCCTATCACTCAAATCTGCTTTGGAATAATATTCTGACAAGCAATAAACTGGATAATATTGAATGAGTTGCTTGAATAGGGTGTAAGCCTCGGCGACCTTTATCAATCTTATTTTCCTTTTGCTATTTTCCCAATCAGTAGCAAAAATGTCTAACTTTTTTACTATCGGGTCTTTTGAAGAAAGCAATTCTTTTCCTTTTTGCCTAATAGATTGGGTTGACTCCTCTTGTTCAGAAGGGAATTTTGTATAAAAAGCTTTGCCACAAAGCTCTTCCAATATTGTGACAGATTTCAATACTTCCATCATACTATCAGGGGCTAGAAAATCAAATTCCAATCGTTGAAATTTTTCAATTCTTTTATCTCGGGCTTTGTATTTCCAAGCGTTTCTAGACAAAGCATAAAGGTTGTATTGAAACCAATAAGCAGGCATGACGATCAGCTCATCATGGGTAACATCATTGCTCAGCAAAGAAAAGGGTATAGGGATATCCAACTCAGCCGGATAGTCACCTTTGGCCACAATGGTAAAGGTAGCCAAGCGGGAATTGTGTTTGAGACTCACACATAAGCCCGGCCAAAAGCCTCTTCCTGCAATGATTTCACCATCTGCTCCTCTGGAGTTATGGTTGGAACCCACTGTGGCACCAGCTGCCATATTGCTCTGCCCTTGAACCAATGCAGCACATAAAAAGGAGTTGTTATGGTGCTGTTCATGGGAAGGAAAAATTAGCGAGTTCAAAACTTCACAGCAAGAAATGGTAGCATTGGAACCCAAATAACTATTGATCAGTCGGGCACCATACTTTAATTGGGATTGGGCAGCCATTAAAAACCTTACCGCTTTTACCCCATAGAAAAGGGTACACCCTTCACTTACAATACCATTTACCAATTCACAGCCTTCACCTACTTGGGTGCTTGCGTCTGCTGTAGAGTGTATCGTTAGATTTTTAAGTTTATTGGCACCTTTGATATAGGCATCTGATCCGATCCATACATCTTTAATGATCAAGGTGTTCTTAATAACACAGCGATTTCCTACTTTGCCATAATAGCCTCTCTTAACATCAAATTCATTTTGTGTAAAGGAGAGAAGTTTGGACTGAAAAAGTTCATCCGTCCTATACCTGGACCACATCCATGCATCACCAGGAAGCATTCCACTAAAGGGGGCTACCTTTCTGCCTCCATTTTCATTACAAAGCTCAAGCCAAATCCTTACATCTTCTGATTCGCCTTCTTTAACGATTCCATTGCCAAATTTCGCATGACTCGTGGTAGACATCTCATTGACATTTACCAATACTACCTCGTCACCTAAAATATAATGTGAAAGATAATTTACATTGTCAATGACCACATTATCACCTATATCACAACTGATAATGTGACTGTTGTATAGGCCCACTGGCATTCTTAAGTTGTGGTATTCAAGAAAAAATGGTTCTAATTTACCTATTCTTACCAAACCAAAAAATTTGCAATTTTTTACCAATTCAGGGTTAAAAGCATCGGAAACCATGATATTATTCCAGTTGTCCGCCTGGTTTTGATTTCGTACAAGCTGTTCAATTTCACTTGCATTTAAGTTCCGAAACAAAGTTTTTGTCCTGTTTTGCTTGTTTCGAAGGTAATATTCATCGGCACCTTCCGGCAAATATTTAGGATCAATAAATTGATAGCCCAAAGATGACAATGGGTGGCGAGAAATTTTATTCATTCTAAAAATTTTTAGTTAAAAAATATACTATTCAACGGTTACAGATTTTGCTAAATTCCTAGGCTTATCTACGTCCAGTCCTTTTGCAAGGCCTGTGTAGTAAGCCAGTAGTTGTAGCGGAACTACGCTTATTAATGGCGCAATAAGTTCATCGGCGGCAGGAACAGAAATGATATCATCTGCTATTTCTTCGAATACAGAATCATTTTCAGTAACCACAGCCAATACCATTCCTTTTCGGGCTTTGATTTCTCGCGCGTTGCTAACGAGCTTTTCATGATAAAGGTCCTTAGTTGCCACAAATACTACAGGAAGTGTTTCTTCTACAAGGGCGATTGGCCCATGCTTCATTTCAGCAGCAGGGTATCCTTCAGCATGAATATAACTGATCTCTTTTAATTTAAGTGCTCCTTCAAGGGCAATTGGGAAATTGTATCCTCTTCCCAAGAAAAGAAAATCTCTTGCGTGCTGGTATTTTGCAGCTAATTTTTCGATGGAGGCTGCAGAATTTAGCACATCCTGAATTTTATCGGGAACTAAAGAAAGTTCATTTATCAAATGCTGGTACCTGTCTTTTGACAAAGTGCCTTTGGCATAGCCCAGTTTAATGGCAATCATATAAAGTACGGCAAGCTGTGCCGTAAATGCCTTGGTAGAGGCTACTCCTATCTCAGGTCCTGCATGCGAATAAGCACCGGCTTGGGATAACCTGGCAATACTAGAACCTACAACATTGACTACTCCAAAAATAAATGCTCCCTTACTTTTAGCATTTTCAAGCGCAACCAAAGTATCGGCTGTTTCTCCACTCTGAGAGACAGCAATGATCACATCTCCTGGGTTTATCACTGGGTTCCGGTACCTAAATTCAGAAGCATACTCTACTTCCACAGGAATACGACATAGTTCTTCTAATACATATTCAGCCAAAAGTCCTGCATGCCAAGAAGTACCACAGCCTACTATTATAATTCTTTTGGCCTCCTTCAACAAATCTAGGTGTTGATCAATACCGCCCATGGTGATGGTGCCATTTTTGGCGTCAAGTCTTCCTCTAAGACAATCAAAAACCGCGGTCGGTTGCTCAAAAATTTCTTTCAGCATAAAATGCTCATAGCCCCCTTTTTCTATGGCTGCCAACTCCATGTCAAGTTTGGTAATAAAGGGGGTTATTCTTTCATTCCCCGGGTTTTTCAGTATCAATTCATCAGGCTTTACTATAGCCATTTCATAATCGTTGATATAAACCACTTCTTTGGTGTATTCTATGATTGGTGAGGCATCAGAAGCCAAAAAATGTTCGTTCTTGCCAATTCCAATTACCAAAGGACTTCCTTTTCGTGCGGCTATTAGGGTATCAGGTTGATCCTGGTCTAAAATTATGATCACATAAGCACCTACAATTCGCTTAAGGGCTATTCTGACTGCTTCCTCTAGATTTTCCGCATCATTTTGGTAGATGTCATCTATGAAATGAAGCAATACTTCTGTATCGGTTTCACTTTCAAAAACATAGCCTTTTTGAAGCAGCTCTTTCTTTATTGGAGAAAAGTTTTCAATGATACCATTGTGAACCAGTGCCAGTTTACCAGATTTTGAGCGATGAGGATGCGCATTTCTGTCAGAAGGCTCTCCATGGGTTGCCCACCTGGTATGGCCAATCCCCGAATGAGCATGCAGGTTTTTGCCCACAAGAGAGGATTCTAACTCAGCTACTTTGCCCATTTTTTTGTAAACAGCCAACTCCTTGTCTAATAGGGCTACGCCTGAACTGTCATAACCTCGGTATTCTAGCCGCTGTAGGCCCTTTAAAATTATTGGATATGCTTCTCTGGATCCAATGTATGCTACTATACCACACATAATAAAATATCGGAATAATATATTGTAAAAATTGTTGATGTAATACTATTCCGAAAATTAATGAATAAAAATGACGAATTACAATATTGAATTTTGATGTAAATACCAGAGAAAATTAAAAAGTAAAGAAAAGTTATGCTTACTTTTTAATTTTCATCTAAAGTTTGAATAAAATTTTATTTATCTTATTGATGTTGGTGATTATTTTTAATTATTTAGTCAATATTTTGTTTTTACTTTATACAATAAGGATTAAAATTTAAAACTATTTATCAGAAAAAATGAAAAAAAATACCTATTTAATTTCGTTTTTTATCCCATTTATCCAACTTTGATACATTTCGTTTAATTCTTTAACCCTTTCCGGGTATTTATCTGCAAGGTTGCTTACCTCAGTAGAGTCCATCTCCATGTTGGTAAGGTAGAGTTTGTCCGCCTCAGTAAAGGTCAATTTACCTGTGGGGTCATAGGGATTGCCTAGCAGCTTCCAAGGGCCTTTTCGGACAGCCCAAGCATGTCTTTTATCGTCGGGGAATCCAGTGCCCCAAAACATGGTTTCATGTGGCGTGCCTATTTTGGGATCTAAAATCAACGGCAACAAGCTTTTACCATCTATTTTTTGACTGGAAGGAATATTAATTCCAGTCAATTCTGCCAGTGTTGGCATCCAATCGATACTATTTGCCCAATGATGCCTGGTTTCACTTTCAGGTAAAATTGAAGGGAATCTAATGATGGCAGGAACTCTTATGCCACCTTCCAACATGCTAAATTTTGCTCCATTTAAAGCTCCTGCATCCCCACCGCCAAAAAATGCACGTTCTTCTACGCTAAAACCATGATCTGATTGGTAGACAATGATCGTATTATCCAGCTCACCGATGGCTTTGAGGTGGTAATAAATTTCACCAACCATTTCATCGATTGTGGATACAAATGCCGCATATTCTTTACGCGGACTTTCTAGGTCTGCATAATAGTCGAGCCACTTAGGGTCTCCCTGATAAGGGTAATGTGGCATATTAATGGCCCAATAAGTAAAAAACGGTTCGTCTGACTTTTTATTTATAAACTGTTTCATTTCCTGTACCATTAGCTCTCCAAAAAACGCTCCTGGCCTGTAGATTTCTTTCTCATTTTGATAGAGGTCATGAAGGTTTGGGCCACTCCAATAGAAGAAATGAGAAAAATTATCAATACATCCTCTTTGGTGTCCAAAGAAATAATCAAATCCTTGACCATTGGGTAATTTTTCTGGGGTATGTCCCAAATGCCATTTGCCTATTAAACCCGTTCTATAGCCGTTGGATTTAAACATTTCCGCCATGGTAACTTCTTCGGTAGGTAATCCCGATTTACCTTCAGGATCTGAATGGGGAGGAGCGACATTGCCAAAAAGACCCGCATTAAAATTATACTTACCGGTCATTAATGCTGCTCTGGATGGGGAGCAAACAGGTGCTGCAGCATAAAATTGAGTGAATTTCACCCCTTCTGTAGCCAATCGATCAATATTGGGGGTCTTAAGGTCCGTTGCCCCGAAACTTCCAAGATCTTTATAACCTTGGTCATCTGTTAGTATGACAATAACATTCGGTTTTTTATTGGATTGACTTTGTTGTGCCACTAAGGAATTTCCTAGAGAAAGCCCGAAAATTAGACAGAGAGAAATTATTTGGTTCACAGTTTATTGCGTTTTTTAGGTTTTTATCTTCTTAATTTTTCTAAATTAGTTGCTTAAACTTTCCTAAAAAATAATTTCACTAATTATATCACGATGAACCTAAGATTTTTTTTGGCACTGTCCCTATTATTTTGCCAGTTCTCATTGGTTTTTGCCCAGGCGGATTTAAGTTGGAGTGATCCTTTGAATGACCCTAGTAAAAACTTTGTTCACGGTCAGGGATGGTCCGGTTTGGATTACCACAGACTCCCGGATGATGCAGAAAATAAGGTTAGAAAATCAGTATGGGGGTTATCCAGACATGCCGCAGGTGTTAAATTGCGTTTTAATACGAATGCTGAAGAGATTAAGGTGAAGTATGTCGTCTCTGGACGTCAAGCTATGCCTCATATGCCTGCTACAGGCGTTAGTGGGCTTGACCTGTACCTTAGGAAAAGTGGGAATGGGTTCGTGGTAGTTATTCCTTTGGTGATACCATACAATATACCTTCCCACTTATCGCTGACAATATTACAGCTAAAGATTTTGACCTTTACCTGCCTTTGTACAATGAGGTAACTTTCCTCGAAATAGGCGTTGATGAAAAAGCAGATTTCAGTTTTATTGCTCCGGGAAATAACGCTTTACCTGTGGTAGTATATGGTACATCCATTGCTCAAGGGGGCTGTGCATCCAGGCCAGGTATGGCATGGACAGCCATTTTAGAAAGAATGATTAATAAGCCCATGATCAACCTTGGTTTTTCTGGAAATGGGCTATTGGAGGAATCACTTATTGATTATATGGCTACAATTAATAGCAGTCTTTATGTCCTGGATTGTTTGCCTAATCTGGTTAGTAAAACCTTCTCAGAAGAGGAAGTAACTAAACGAATTATTGATTCTGTAAAAGAATTGAAAGCAAGAAGGCCTAATACGCCAATTCTTATGGTGGAACATGCTGGCTATACAGATGAATTGGTTAACAAAGATAGAAGAGAGTCCTATCAGTCAAGAAATAAATTGTCAAAGGCAGCCTACAAAAAGTTGATTGCTGAAGGCGTGGAAGAATTGTATTACTTGGAAAAAGAAGACATTGGCCTTACGATGGAAGGAACAGTTGATGGAACCCATCCTACCGATTTGGGAATGGATCAACATGCCAGAGGGTATTATTCTATCATAAAAGATATTTTTGACTAGGAATAAAGTAGGCATATATTGTTCTAAAGGAGAAATTCAATATTGGTTCTTGCTTTGGATTTTTATCGACTATCTGTGGTTGACTTATGATTGCTTCTATAAAGCAGCTGAATTCTCTTTTCATTTCATTATTCAGCACAAAACCTATTGTAAAATCTGGGATGAAGCGAAAATTTTTAGAATTCATTAATAACCAGTCATATAATTTATATTAAGTTCTATTTGAACCTGAACCATGAAAAGCTATATTTGAGTTATCCCTTTAAGGATAAATAATCTTTGATTTTCTTCACTTAATTCTAATGACCGCACTTCAGAGCACTAATAACAAAAGATTAGTTTCCTTGGATGCTTACAGAGGCATCACGATGTTTTTGTTGGTCGGAGAGTCTGCCATGATTTATGGTGTTTTTCAGGGATTGTTTTCCGAAGGATCTTTTGGGTATTTGTTTTTTAACCAATTTACGCATCACCCATGGAATGGGTTAAGGTTTTGGGATCTCATTCAGCCATTCTTTATGTTCATTGTAGGTGTGGCCATGCCATTTTCCTTAAATAAACGATTGGCTAATCAGGGTGATCAAAAGAAAGTGACAAGGCATATTCTTAAAAGGTGTCTTCTCCTTTTTCTGTTTGGCACAGGTCTATATTGCATTCACGCCGGAGAGCTAGTTTTTGAGTTATGGAATGTCCTTACACAGCTGTCTTTTACCATCTTATTCACTTATTTCTTGATCAGAAAACCATTTAAATATCAATTCGCCATCTCCATTGGCTTGTTGGTATTGACGGAGTTGATGTATAGGCTATATGATCCCGCAGCACCTTTTATCAAAGGAGAAAATTTCGGCTCTTATATTGACATGATTTTAATGGGTAAAATTAGCAATGGGGGATGGGTAGCCATAAATTGTATTCCTACAGCAGCGCATACCCTTTGGGGAGCGATGTGTGGCAATGTTCTGCTTGGTAAAAAAACCAATGCCATTAAGATAAAATATTTAGTAATTGCAGGATTGTCAGGCTTGGTTTTGGGATATGGACTAGATTGGTTGGGTATTACGCCCATTATTAAAAGGATTTGTACAAGTTCCTTCATTCTGGCTTCTGGTGGATGGGCCATTCTGGTCTTGGCCTTCTTTTTCTGGTTTATAGATGTGAAGAAAGTCAATAAATGGACTTTTACGTTTACAGTTGTGGGCATGAATTCCATATTTATTTATTTGTTTGCAAACCTATTGGGACACCAATGGTTGACAAACGTGGTCCATATCTTCAATTATGGATTTTTGGAACCGATCGGTTTTCCAGAAGAAATACTTGCCTTGCTTAATGGCATCTTTACTTTGGCTATTATGTGGTATTTGTGTTATTTCTTGTATAAAAAGAAAGTGTTTTTTAAAATCTGATGATTTTGAATAGGAATATTAATTTTAAAATTAACTAACTAATAAATGTACTTATGAGTAATAAAAGGAGAGAGTTTTTGAAGCTCTCCGGCCTTGCCGGATTAGGAGTAGTGGGAACTGGTTTTAAAGGGTTGTCACTAGAAGAACAAAAGCATGTGCTTGCTCAAAGCAAGAGAAGTCATACCCAGAGATTTAACATGTCAGGGTACGCTGCACCTAAATTGGATGTGGTAAGAGTAGGAATTGTAGGTTTAGGAAGTAGAGGCCCTGGAGCAGTTAATAGACTCAGTAAAATCGAAGGAGTAGAGATTAAAGCACTTTGTGATTTGCTACCGGAAATGGTAGACAAAGTGGTGAAGTCCTTGGAGGGTACCTCACATACACCTGAAACTTACAGTGGCTCCGCGTACGCGTGGAAGACAATGATGGACAGAGATGACCTTGATTTGATTTACATTGCTACACCTTGGGAATGGCATACACCTATGGCGGTTTACGCCATGGAAGCGGGCAAACATTCTTGCTGTGAGGTACCTATAGCCGTGACCTTGGAAGAATGCTGGCAGTTGGTAGAGACATCTGAGCGCACGAAGAAACATTGCATGATGATGGAGAACTGTTGTTATGACTTCTTTGAATTGATGACACTCAACATGGCTAGAGAAGGTTTCTTTGGGGATGTTTTCCATGGAGAAGGAGCTTATATTCATGATTTGTTGGGATTGAATTTCGACAAGGATGGCTACCAAGACATGTGGCGTTTAAAGGAGAATTTTAGAAACGGTAACCTTTACCCTACCCACGGACTGGGACCTGTTTGTCAGGCAATGAATATCAATAGGGGAGATCAGATGGATTATCTTACCTCTCTTTCCAGCAATGATTATCTCATGAAAGCCCATGCTCAGGAATTGGCTGAAACAGATAGCTTTTATTCCTCGTTTGCCACCAAAAATTTTAGGGGTAACATGAATACCACGATTGTAAAGACGAAAATGGGGAAATCAATTATGATTCAGCATGATGTGAGCTCTCCTCGTCCTTATTCTAGACTTCATCTAATAAGTGGCACTAAAGGTGTCGCCAGTAAGTATCCAGTTCCTGGTATCTCTACTGGACATGGATGGTTGAAAGAGGAAGAAGTAAAAGCACTCGAGGAGCAGTATACGCCAGAGATTGTTAAAAAAGTAGGAGAGATGGCCAAGACAATTGGAGGCCATGGTGGAATGGACTTTATGATGGACTGGCGCATGATAGATTGCCTGCGAAATGGCCTTCCTTACGATCAGGACGTATATGATGGTGCACTTTGGAGCGCAATCGCTCCATTGAGTGAGTGGTCAGTTACTAACAGATCCAATTCTATAGATATACCTGACTTTACTGGTGGGTCTTGGAAGACGAATTCTCCTGTAGAGCTTACCTTGAAAGGTGGTGGAACTACAGGCGTAAACGTCTAAAAATTAAAAAAGCTGTGGAAATTATTTCCACAGCTTTTAACTATATTTTTCACCAATCTGTCCTATTTATTTCACTTTTGAAGGGGTGTACATTTTTTCTCTAAGCGCTTTAATCTCCGCGCTTTCAAGGTAGGATTCATAATCCATTCTTCTATCGATCGTTCCTGAAGGAGTAAACTCAATTATTCTATTGGCTACCGACTGAACAAAAGCGTGGTCATAAGATGAAAACAAAACAGTCCCGTTGAAATCTATCATTGCATTGTTAAGGGCATGAATCGATTCCAGGTCCAAGTGATTCGTTGGTTCATCCAAAACCAATAAGTTTGGATTTTGAAGCATCATTCGAGATACCATACACCTTACTTTTTCACCACCTGAAAGCACAGACGCTTTCTTAAATGATTCTTCGCCTGTAAATAGCATTCTTCCCAGGAAAGTACGCACGTAGGCTTCTTCCTGATTTTCTGAATATTGGCTAAGCCAGTCAATTAATTTTAAGTCAGAGTCAAAGAATGGGGAATTGTCATTCGGCATGTAAGCCTTATTGATGGTTACTCCCCATTTAAAGCTTCCAGACTGGACATGAGTATCCCCCATTAAGGTTTGGAAAAACTTCGTTACTGATTGCTTGGTTCTTGAAAGGAAAGCGATTTTATCTCCTTTATCCACCATTAAATTTATGTCAGTAAAATAGGTGGCCCCATCGTTTTTTAGTTCAAGCTCTTCAGTGAGTAGTATTTGGTCACCGGCTTCACGTTCTGGTTTGAAAATAATGCCTGGATATTTTCTAGTGGAAGGTTTAATTTCATCCACATTCAATTTTTCCAACATCTTTTTTCGTGCCGTAGCTTGTTTTGATTTGGCTACGTTGGCAGAAAAACGCTCTATAAATGCTTGAAGTTCTTTGCGCTTGTCTTCAGCTTTTTTGTTTTGATCTGTTTTTTGTTTGGCGGCAATTTGCGAAGATTCATACCAGAAGGAGTAGTTTCCAGAGTAGATATTTATTTTACTAAAATCAATGTCTACTATATGCGTAGCAACTTCATCCAAAAAGTGCCTATCATGGGAAACTACAATGACCAGGTTTTTGAAGTTGATTAAAAAATCCTCTAGCCAGCCGATTGTTTCTGCATCCAGATCATTGGTAGGTTCATCAAGGACTAGGATATCAGGGTTGCCAAATAAAGCCTGTGCAAGAAGCACTCTTAACTTTTGATCACCCGAAAGGTCTTTCATTAATTTGCCATGGAGACTTTCTATTACGCCTAGCCCAGATAATAAAGCTGCAGCATCACTTTCTGCATTCCAACCATCCATTTCCGCGAAATCAGCCTCTAATTCTGCCGCCCTTAATCCATCTGCCTCGCTAAAGTCTTCCTTCATATAGATGGCATCCTTTTCAGCCATGATTTCAAAAAGCTGCTTGTGACCGATAATAACGGTACGTAAAACCTCTTCCTCCTGAAAGGCGAAGTGATCCTGGGACAATACTGCCATGCGTTGGCCGGGTGTAATATTAACATTACCCGTTGTACTATCCATCTCTCCAGTAAGAATCTTTAAAAAGGTTGACTTACCGGCACCATTGGCTCCGATAACGCCAAAACAGTTTCCTGGAGTAAATTTTAAATTAACTTCTTCGAACAGGGTTCTCTTGCCGAATTTTAGGGATAAATTATCTACTGAAATCATTCTGTTTACCTACTGTTTTTTTAATAAAGTGCAAAGTTAAAAAATTATTCCAGTATCACCTATTATATAGCAATTTGCCCTTTAAGTCGGTTTTGAATTCCGGTACCTTTTTAGTTCTCCAGTGGAATGATAATATTTCAGCAATACAAGTCCTGCAATTAAAATACAAGCCGCCATTAAAAAAACCATAGGAATGGCAGTACCATTATGAAATACACTGACCAAAGCGGAAACTATGCCTCCAATAGCCATCCGCATAAATCCCATCATTGCAGCCGCGCTGCCTGCATCTTTGGTGAATGGGGCAAGTGATATCGCTGCAGAATTAGGGACACTTAATCCATGGCCTGTTAAAAATATAAACATCATGCCAATTAGGAAATATACATTGAAGATATTTGCCCAAACCCCTAGGACCATTACAAAACCAACGACCAATTGGTAGCACAATGCAGTAATTACAATGGTTCGGTTACTAAAATGATTTAGAAGAATATGGTTCAACTGAGTAGCACCTATCATGGCTATTGATAGGAAGGCAAACAACCAACCATATTCAGTTACGGATAACCCGTATATATTTATAAAGACATCTGAAGAACCTGCGATATAGGCAAACGGGGCTGCTCCGGCAATCCCACCGACGAGAATGTAAGTAAGGAATTGTTTGTTTTTTAATACTTCTATGTATTTATAGGTAACAGCCTTAGGTTTTAACGACACACCTGGGTCAGGATCCGCTCCATCTGGAAGCTGCCATTTGCAAGCAAATATTATAAGTGTACAAAGAATGGACAAAATTATAAAAAGCCAATGCCAATGGAAGTGAGCAGTTATATAACCTCCTAAGGTGGGAGCAATCATTGGTGAAACTGCGATCACCAAGGTAAGCATGGCAAATGCCTGAGCTATTTTGTTTACGGGAAAAATATCTCTTACAAGTGCTTGAGCTGCTACCATACCCACACAGCCACCTACCGCCTGCATAAAGCGCATAAAGATTAGCGATTCTACAGAGGAGGTAAAAGAGCAACCTATGGAAGTAACCACATAAATCCAAAGACCTATATATAAGGGTTTTTTTCT
>Ga0209491_10007180_pt1 | contig 14886 bp, 16 predicted proteins | sample BON02_FD_187213 | JGI IMG/M metagenome (GOLD analysis project Ga0209491, IMG submission 187213) | Freshwater microbial communities from Lake Bonney liftoff mats and glacier meltwater in Antarctica - BON-02 (SPAdes) (version 2) | ecosystem: Environmental > Aquatic > Freshwater > Ice > Glacier...
GGGGGGGGGGGGGGGGGGGGGGGGGGGGGAGGAGAGAGGTGGTTTAGAGTGAGGGATGGAGTAGGTGGAGGGTAGAAGAAAGACGAAATGCTCTTTGTTGTTTGGTGGGGGGTATTCTTTGTGTGTGTGTGCCTTTGGTCCGCCTTTTTGGTGTTGCTGTGTGAGTGAATGGAGCTGTTGTCAAAGAAGGTGACGCACCACTCTTCTCACGGCAGGCGCACTCGCGATGATAATAGGGCAAGAAAGCCATTCATGAGAGCAGGAACAGCACCCACAGCAAACAGCAGCAATGATAGCCATAGAAACCGCTTGTTCTCCACGCGCGCGAGGTGGCACAAAAAGGAGGAGAATGACGAAAGAAAAGGAACGCCTGTTGTGGGGCAAGGGAAACAGAATGGAAAGGGACGGAAAGCGAAAATATATAGAGCGTCCAGCAGCAAGAAGTGCAACAGCACAACAACAACAACAACAACACCAACATATACAAGATTGAGAATAGGCGAAAATGACAATTTTCACAGTAGTAGCCACCAACAAAAGAGAAAGAAAGAACCAAAATGCTAATTTGCCTACATTTTCTCGCGGACAGGAAAAAGTTCTTCATATTATTTCCATTTCTTCTCTGCTCCCTAATACCGTCCTCCTGCTCCTGTTTTCCCATCCCTCCTTCCGTCAGACCCACTCATCTACCTATCTTTTTCATCCACCCACACTTCTTTCTTACGCCAGCGACGTCCCAAACTTGCTAACCAACCCTTGCCCCTCCTCAATCCGCCCAAACGCATCGACCCTCGAACTAGCATTGCGCGCCCTGTGCTCCTGCTTCTGCTGCTGGAGCGTCGCCTGGGTCTCCTGCTGCAGCGCCGCCCGGGCGTGGCGTTCCTCCGCTTCCTGCTGCTCCATCAGCGTGATCCACCGGGCCTGCCGCTGGCCCCATTCACGTGCATCCTCCACCTCTTGCTGCTGCCGCGCTGCCTTCTCCTGCAAAACCCCCTTATTTTCCTCCCGCAACGCCCGCCGTTGCGCCGTCGAAAATCCTCGAAAACGATCGGGCACAATACGACCCGTCTCGTGATTCACGCAGTCATTCACCTCGCAAAGCATTGGGTCCACTTGCATACGCGCCAACAAGGCCTGCTCCTCCTCCTGCCTCTGCCTCTGCTGCGCGGTCTTACTCACGAAATGACGTTCAATGTGTGCGGCGTTCTCCGTCTGTACCTGCCGTGTCAAATACGCCTGACAGGCCGCCTCGTCCTCTGCCTGCTGGTCGGCCAGGGACAAGACACGGCGGAATCGGACAGCTTCTTGAGCGCGGGCTCGGGCGTCGGCCATCTCACGCTCCTGCTGCTCCTGCCGCTGGGCCTGGGTCCATGATCGCATTTCCGCATGCTTTGGGAGGAAGGGGGATAAAATAGGAAAATATGCAGTCAGTTTCTGTTTAATCAAAGTCTGCTCAATCGCATTCTCCTCTCCTCCTCCCCTTGCGCCCCTTCTTCTCTCACCTGCTGCTTCTTACGCGCGCCATACCCCTCGTCCTCCCCCTCCAGCTTTTGCAAAGCCCCACGCCCACATTCCGCAGCCGGCAAATTTGTAAAATTTAAGTTCTTCTTGTTCTTGTCCTTGTGCGCTGCGGCTTGCAGGACCCATTCGTCCTTGACAGAGCGTGCCAACGCCTGCCGGACGGCAATTTCCTGCGCCTCCTGAGCTGCCCTCAGACGGACCGTCTCGGCAACATGCTTACCCTCTCGTGCTACTGCCATTTTCTCCAGTTCCTTGAGCTGACGCTTCTCTTCGACTTGCGCTTCCAAGCCTGCCACGTCCACGGTTGTCGTGCGCTTGGCATTTTGCAGGCGCGCGACCCTCATTTTATCCCTCTGTGCCCTGGCCTGCAGCCGAGCTGCCTCTTTTGCGAGGTGCTGCTCTTGCAGGGCCTCGGAAGAACGCATCATTGGTCTAGGGGGATTTTTGGTATGTAAATGGGTCAGGCACAATTTGGTTTAGGCAAAAGAGGGTGCATTTGGAGCGCAGAAAGTGTGGCGAAACCGCAGGAAACGCCTGCTTTTCCGTTGCGAAGGTTTTGAGTTTCGCATGATCATCAATTCATACCCTCACCGTACACCTGCCCCGCGCAGGCACAAGACGCCACACGCAAGGCACATTTTATGGCAGAGCTCTTGGTCGGCCGCGGGGTGCGCTGAGAGAGAGCGGGCGCAGCAACCCCTCCCCCTATTTTTTTCTTACCCAGCGAAGAAGAACACGACGCGCATGACGATGCCTTCTTCATCATCCTCCACGGCCACCGCCCGCCTGGAGAAGCTGCTGCAGCAGCAGTTGAGTGAGTTGCACGACATCGTCTCGGCAACCGTAACGGCGTCGAACTCCTCCTCCTTGGCAGCGTCTTCCTGTTCAGTAAAGCCCCGTTCCGTCACTGCAAAACAAGACTGGGCGGCAGCACACGACGACGACGACCATGCTCTCCTCGATTCATGCGCCTCTTCACCACAAGCCTCGTCCGCCACCTCCCCGTGTTCCACGTCTTCCTCCTCCTCTTCCAGCAGCAACGGCGAACCCTACTACCGGCTGGCCTCTCCCCCCAGTAGCTCCACCACCACCGGCACTACGGCCTTGCAAGCCCACCTCTCAAGCATCCAACGCCTGCTCCTCGACTCGGACTTTCACCTCCAACAACGCATCTTAAGCCTGTGGAAACAAAAAAGCTGGCACGCCGTCCGTCTCCGCCGCCGCCTCCGCATCGCCTTCGATCTCCTAAAGCACCGAGCCCTCCACACCAAACCACTCCTGCGCATGGCAGAGGCACACACAGCATTTCAATCTCAACGCCGATTCTTCCAAAAGCTCGAGCGACGTCTGGTCCAAGCTGACCATCGCAAGGCCCTAGCAATGCACGGGCAACGAACTACCCTTGAACGCAGTGCCCGACAGTTCCTCCATCAACTAACCCATCGCGCCGCCTGCCGAAAACGAGGCCAGCTAGTAGCGCTCCAACAGCACGCCCACCTCCTCCAGACCTCCCTACATGCCTGGCGCAACGCCCAAAAATGCCAGCAGCATCTCCGCCAGCAGCAAAACAAGCTTTTGTCGCGGTGTTTCCTCCAGTGGCAGCATTCCATCCACACCGAAAACCGTTGCTTGGAAGCACTCACAATCAACCTCCGGGCACGTAAAGCCTTCTCCGCCTTAGTCAACGAACACAAGCGACTCAAATGCCGGGCAGACGCTGCTTTATATCTGATGGCAACGCGTCGAATGCGCAGGGTTTTGGGGCGATGGTGGGTGGTGGGGTGCCAACGACGACGGACCATGCTTTTGAGAGATCAATTGGCTTCGACCTTTTTCTATCAGACTCTGGCGAAGCGGGGATTAAGGGTGCTAGTGGGTTATTTGCGATCTCGGAAGGTGGGAAGGGAGGCATTGGGCCGAGCGGAGGGGCTGGAAGCGAGGCATTTGGCTGGAAGGACGTTGAGCAGGTGGTTGCAAGGGGCAAGGGAACAGGCAAGGGAGATGGAGGTTCGATCAGATGAGGGGGCCGAGAGGAGGATACAACGACGACGAGCAGGTGCTTTCCAGCAGCTACGCATTCATGCTTGCCAGCAGCGTCAAGCCGAAGGATTACACAAAGCTTCTTTGATAAGAAAAGCGAGGCATCGACTGGCCGAATGGCGGTCCTGGGCAATAGAGCGAAGCAAGCGGCGGGACCTTCTCATACATCACCAGCAGCAGCAACATCACTCTCTACTTCTCGATTTCTTCCACCGCTGGTCCAAACATCGTTCCCTCGTCCTCGCTTCTCGTCGTGTCCTCCATCTCTACCACTGCAAGCTCGCCCACGCAGTCCTAGCATCCCTCCGTCACGCCTTCCATATCTCCCAAGTCGCTCAATTAATCACTCATCGTCATCAGACAAAAATACAATCCCACTGCCTCCACTGGTGGCTCTCCGCAGCCACACACTCCCAAAAACTCCGACATCTCTACATGGCAAGAGGCCTCCGTCGATGGCGCTTGGCCGTGGCTCAACAGCGGCTGCAGCGTGGGATTGAAGTGGACCTAGGAGACAAGGCCTGGAGGCATACTATAGGCCGACGGGGTCTGTTGGTGTTACGTAGGTGGGTTCAGAGCCGTCGTTTAGAGCATGCTAAGGCTGTTGCTGTGGAGGTGTTTTGGGTAGGGAGGGAGGAGCGAAAGTGCCGTGCGGCGGTGAGGGAATGGAGGGTGGGGAGTAAGGATAAATGCTATCGGCGGTGTCTAGAGGAAGAAGCAGAGGGGTGGGCTCAGCGACAGCAGAAGGCGGGGGGGTTGTATGCGCTTGCGGAATGTCATCGGAGGAGGAGGATGGATGCAGGTACCCGGAAGATGGCTGAGGACTTTTGGCGGGAACGACGACGAGGAGGTGTGGTGGTGGTGCTGCAGCGGTTGCGGTGGGCGGCCGTGGTCCTTCCTGCTTATCGTGAGCGAGCGACGCGTAGATGGGGGTTACGGCGGGCGTGGAAGAGGTTGGTTTTGAGTCATGCACGCCGGGCGGGCAAGCGACAGAGGCAGGAGCAGATGGCACTTCTGGCGGATGGACAGTGGGAAGCACGTCGACTCGTGTTAGCTCTAGGTCAACTACAACGAGCTGGGATTCTGAAACGACGGATGGAGAAGGTCCAACAACGCGTGCAGTCTCAGCTCCTCCTTCAGACTTTACATAGATGGCAACGTAAGTTTCTCCTCGCTCCAGGCCTCCGTCGGTTTCAGCGTCGATCACAGCAGCGGCTGCTGGCTCGAGTGCTAAATGCATGGGGAGGGTGGGGCGCCGAGCAGTCTTCACACAGGGCTGTTTTGATCAAGGTTCTTCAGAAGGCTCGGCGAGCCAAGTATTTTCAGGCGTGGCGGTCGTTGATTCATCGGAGGAAGCAGCTTCAGGTCCGAGCGAGGGCGGTGATGCGGCTGGTGGAGGAGGGGCTGGTGGAACGTGCGTGGGTGGGTGGATGGAGGGTGGCGTGTGAAGAGGCCTGTAGGGAAAGACGGGCGGAGAAGTTGTTCTTGCGGTGCCGGGGGTGGGAGCCATGGCGGCTATGGGTGCGAGAGAAGAGGCAGGAGAGGGGGAAGGTGGAGATGGTGCAATTGGTGGGGGCCACGCGTTTGTTGCGTCTTGCTTTGGAAAGTTGGGGGGAGGCACGTCGATTTCTAAGGAGGGAGGAGGAGGCAGTGCAGGCTCTGACGGAGTGGCGGGCAGCAAGGGCGCTGCGACGGTGGGAGGCAAGGGTGGTGCGGGCACGGCAGCATAAGGTGTGTGAGGCTCATTACCTCGCCCGTCATATTGGTTATTGGCGTCGGTATGTGGCACGAGTCCAGCAACATGAGAGGTGGGTAGAACGAATACAAACCTGGGGAGCAGCACGACCGACGATGGTCGACGTATTGGTTAGTCTTTTCCCTTCGGGTCAAAAGCAATTGGCGTGGCAAGCATGGATGATTTGGTACGGCCTGCGTGTCCAAGCTCGAGAAGCGAAGGAGTGTGGGGAGGTTTATTATACACGAGGAGGGGCTTTGAGGTGCGTTCGACGGCTGCGGGAGCTGTTGACGCGGAAGGAGGGGAGAGTTCGTGAGGAGTTCAATGGGGGCTTAGCGGAGCATTTTAGGAAGGCCAAGGGGTTTTATCGCCTGCGGGATCGTGTGAGGGAGGAGAGGAGGGAGCGGCAGGTGGTGAGGAGGAGGGAGTTGGAGGAGAGGGTGGAGAGGGAGAGGAGGGAGTGGTTGAGGGGGGCGTTGGGACGATGGTCGGTTTATACGACCACGATGCAGCAGGCTAGGGCGTGGTTGCAATCGACGTCGGGGGAGGGGGAGGGGGAGGAGGAGGGGAAGGGCAGTAGTGGGAGTTGCAGCAGTAGCAGGGGGTCGGAGGGGGTGGGTGAGAGTGGTGATGGGGATGAGCGTGTGGAGAGCTTTGAGACGGAAGGTAGTTCCAATTAGAGGATGTGTGGGTAGCGGAGGGAGGGAGGGAGGGCAGGGAGGAAAGGAGCCATGTAATCTAGTGAGAGAAGTAGCAAAACTGCACCAAAAATGTAACCCACACACAAAAGAAAAAGTCAACATAATTTACAAAATGACAAATCTCTTGTTCTTTCAATGCACTTCCCCTACCAACCCCCCCTCCCTCCCTCCCTCTCTCCGTCCCTCCCTCTCTATCTAATCTTCCCCCCTTCAACCCCCGACGCCCGACACGGCCCCGCGCTCGTCACTAGCCTCATCCCCCTAAACATCGCCCCTCCCTCCTTATCCGTCTCCAGCCCCTCCGCCACCGCCTCCCATGCCTTCCTCTTCTTCATCTGCGTCGAGCTCATCGGTGGAAAGTCAGCTAAATCATACTCCACCCCCTCAAGAGCCACCCTCTCTCCCACCTTCGCGTCAGCCGGGGGCTCAACCAATACTACCTTGCCCGTGTCATCCGCGAGAGAAGCAGCAAGCACCATCCCCTGACTCTCAAATTCTGCCAATTTTGCCGCCTTGAGATTACATACTACTAGGACCTTCCTCCCCTCCATTTCCTCTAATTTATAATGCTCTCGCAGCCCCGAGGCAATCTGCCTTGGCTTCTCCTCCCCCACATCGATCTCTTCACAGAACAATCGCTCCGCCGCCTCATGATGCCACACCTTTACCATCTGTCCCACCCTAATATCAACCTTACTAAAGTCATCGGGATACGCCACCTCTCCTCCCTCGGTCCTTCCCCCCCCTCCCCCCCCTCCACCTCCGCCCTTCTTCTTCCCCCCCTTCCCTTCCTCCCCCCCACCAGCAGCAGCAGCCGGTTGCCTCTCCTTCTTCCCACCATTCCCATCCTCCTGTTCCTTCTTGGGCGGCTTCCCATCCACCAACACCACCGCCCCTCCCTCCTTCCCTTCCTCCCCCCCTCCCTCAATTTTCATGAATAAAATATCACCCACCTCCACCGTGGCCCCCACCCTCAGATTCTGCAAGTCTGCCCGAAGGGTAGGGAGGGGCTCAGGCGGAGTTCCCAACTTTTGGAAAATCGCTGTAGCAGCATAAGGCATGATAGGAGCCAAGAAATGAGCAAGCACATAAACAGCTTCGAGCGTCAGCCGTACCACCTCCCTCCGTGCCTCCGCCTTGTCGTCCCCCTTCATTTTCCAGGGCTCGGCCTCTGTAAGAAATTTATTGGTATCCCTAAACCCACCCATCACCTCGTCCGAAAGCACCTTCAACGCAAACCCCTCCATCCCTCCCTCCACCCTCCCCCTCACCCCTTCTAAATCGATCGGCAAGGCATACGTCCAACCCCCCCTTATTTCCAAACACGCCAACGACGGTACCTTCCCCTCACAGAATTTCTGACACAAACTCACAGCTCGATGCACTAGATTCCCTAAAACGTCAGCTAACTCGCTATTGTGGGCTTGGAGCATCGCTTCGGGCGAGAAGGAGATATCACCCCCAAAGGGGTCTTTGGTCAGGTAGTAGCGGAAAGTATCGATCGGAAAGCGCTTGATCATATCGTGAGGGTCGATGACGTTGCCGAGCGATTTGCTGTTGTGGTTAGAATGGAGGGAGGGAGGGAAGGAGAGGTGAGTACACGCAGCTATGAGAATCGACAAACCCTCCCTCCCTCCCTCCCTCTTTCGAGCTCACTCACCTCATCTTCCTCCCATCCCTATCATGGATAAAGCCATGTGCAAAAATGCTCTTCGGCAGCGGCAAGCCCGCACTCATCAGAATCGTCGGCCAAATGACGCAATGGAACCAAATGATATCCTTCCCAATCACATGCACGGCGGCCGGCCAAAACGACGACGTCGGAGACGAGGACGAGGAAGGGAGGGAAGACGAGGCAGATTCCAACCAATTAATCCCCGTCAAATAATTCGACAACGCATCAAACCAAACATACAACACATGCTCAGGCGCAAACCCCTCCGGAACAGGGATGCCCCAATCAAACGTCGTTCTCGACACACTCAAATCCGTCAACTCCTCCTCCAGCCTCGACAATATCGAATTTCGCCTACTCTCAGGTAAGATAAAACCAGGCGAATTCTTAATGTGATCAATTAATTGGGTTTGGTACTTGGACATACGGAAGAAGTAGGAGGTTTCCTCCATTTTCTTGAGGGGGAGGCCGGAGACCGGGTCTTTGAAATCGGCGAGGGTGGCTTCGTTTTCCGTGACGAAGGTCTCTTCGCGGACGTTGTACCAGCCCGTGTATTTGCTGTTATTTGGGGGGGGGGGGTTGGTGAGGATTCTGATGATGAAATAAATAAGCTCTAATTCAAGCAAAAAAATGTCTTTCAAGACGACTGCTGGGCCTCTTCCTTCCCTCCCTCCCTCCCTCCCTCCCCTCCACCAACCCCTACCTCAAATAAATATCATCCGCCGCCGCACACCTCTTCCACAACTCCTGCGCCGACACATGATGCTCGGGCATGGTGGTCCGTACAAAAAAATCATTGGAGATCCGCAAGCACTTATTCAAGGCCTGGAAATTCCCCGCATATTTATCACACAGCTCAATAGGGGTCATCCCTAGCCCTTCTGCCGTCGTCGCCACCTTCTGCCCATGCTCGTCCGTGCCGGTCAAAAAGAAAACTTGCTTCCCTGCCATGCGTTGATACCGGGCAATCACATCCGATGTGACGGCTTCATAGGCATGGCCTATGTGGGGGTTGCCATTCGTATAATTGATCGCCGTGGTGATATAAAATCGTTCCCCCGCCGCGGGCCCCCCTGGCAAGGTCAAGCCTGGCTCGCCTACCAAGGGAGCTTTGGGGTCTTCGGCAATCGCAGTGACGACGGGTTTGTCCCCCGTTTTGCCACGCCCTCGGCCCTTGGGAGCATCAGCAGCAGCAGCAGCGGCCGCGCCGCCGGCAGCAGCGGGAGTGGGGGTGGTGGTGGCAGGGGAGGGAAGGAGGCCCAGGCTGGCGAGGTGCAGGTGGAGGGTGCTCGAGGCCTCGTCGGCAGCGATGAAGGACAGGCCGTCTGGGTCGACGCCCTTGGAAGGAGTGCTCATTTGGGTGCTAGAGCTTGTGGACGTGGGGGAGGGGAGGCGAAGAAGGCAGGCCGTGCGATGATGGTGCTTGCTCTGTGTTGGTGGGATGGAGGAATGAAAGAGCTGGCGTGAGCACATGTAGCCAAGTCGAGTAGAAGGAGGAGGGCGTCGTCCAGTAGCAGCAGCAGGCCTGTGTATGTGTCTTTGTGTGGACATGCAAACGTGTGGAGGCAAGGCATGATGATGCTCGATTCTCGGGCGATGAGAGGATGCTTGTGCCTTCACTTGGCATCTCTGCACTCTGCACGTACCCTCTCTCACGTACCACCTCCCCCACAACCACATCACAGGCAGCGCAAGGGTGGCGGGCGTCATGCGTATCCACTAGGGCCAGGGTCGGGCAAGCCAGACAGAGCCAGCACCATCCTCCTCCTCCCCAAGCATCATTCAGCTTCAGAATCACCGCCACCCCGACCAAGGCCAAGGAGGGCGCCTGCACGTCTACAACCAGGCATGTCACTAGTCCTCCCCCTCCTCCTTCTCCTCGCACACTTGTCCCTCGTCGCTCAAGGCTGGCAGTTTAGCCTGAGCCGACCACAACCCTCCTCACCATCATCCTCCTCAAGACGGCCCCGCGGCGATCTCCTTGCCGCTGCAGCAGCCCCCGCCTCAAGCAGCAGCGGCGGTGGTAGCGCGACGGCCACGGGTCCGAAAGGAGGAGCAGCAGCCGCAGCAGCGGCAGCAGCAGCGGCAGGAGGGCCCGTTTCCGTGCAACAGGTGTTCGTCTGCACCAATCGATGGTGTATGCAGCGAGGGGCAGGCGCGACGATGGGCAGCTTTATTGGCTTGACCCCGTTTGGGAGTAAGATTAGGGTGCAGGGTGTTGATTGTTTGGGACGGTGTAATAAGGGTCCGAATATTCGGTTGTTGAAGTCGAATGGCACGTTTGAGGAGCTGAGTTATATTGATTCGGTGGATAAGGTGAGGAGGGGAGGGAGGAGGGAGAGAGGGAGGGAGGGAGGGGTAAGCAGAGATCGGTTTGGTTCGTGGATAAGAGGAATAAGGCTAAGAAAAGGAGGGAGAAAACAATCATTTTTGCTACCCCTGGAGCCCATCACTTACTCCCACCATCCTCCCTCCCACCCCCACCACACACACCCTCCCCACCACCCCATCCAGGTGTACGACATCTTCACTTCCCAACTCGGTATCAGCATCAACCAATCCTCCGCCGACTGCCTCAAGCTCAACTTCCAAGGCAATGCCCACCTGGACAAAAACGAGGTGAACCAAGCCATCGAATGCTACGACAAAGCCATCCCCCTCTCTCACAAGGGGCAAGAAGGTGTCTTGCGTGTGATGCGTTCAACCGCTTACCTCCAAAGAGCCTACACCCACTTTATGCAATTCCGGGAGCTGGTCGATCAGATCGCCCAGCCGTTGCCGGATCAGGCTGTGTTTCGGTTTTTGCAGAGCACGCATGCTTCTTCCCCTTTTTTGGTTGTGCCTATTCTATCAAGGCTCACGCAGGCATATGAGGCACGGGGTCGTCTGTATCGATTGACCAAGTTTCAGTTTTCGCTGTTTGAGTTTGCGGTGCATAAGGCTTGTCATGATGCCTTGACGGCCACGCATATTTTGCCGAATTTTACCAAAAGCTGGATACGTGCAGGTATGTTTGTGTGGATGGGTGGGAGGGAGGGTGCGTATGTGTGAAAATCTGTTTTTTGTCATTTAGCGACTTGTATTTCTTATCATCGTTTGACCCGCTGCCCGTCATAACCCTCAATTTCCCCCCTTCTTTCCCTCCCTCCCTCCTTCCGTAGGTCACGGCCTTCGATTTCTCCGTCGTTTCAAAGACGCCATTGCCTGCTACCAAGTCGTCGTCAAAATTGACCCTTCCACCGCTAAGGAATTGGAGCAGGAAATCGAATTACTAGAAAAAGTGCAGAGATATGTGGCCAATGCACGCGAGCAGGGCGTGTCGGAGGAGAGTTTGGTCATTACACTAGATGCGCTGGGTGTGTTTGCGTGTTCGTAGTGGAGGGAAGGGAGGGAGGGACGGGGAGCGTTCTCCGTTTTTCGGGGGAGAAGCGTGGGCTACATTTAGAAGGTGGAAGCATGGGAGGGAAGAAAGGATGGTGGCTGTAGATATACTAGTAGAAAAAGGAGGAGAAGTGTGGAATGTGCTGTCCTTTCTTTGAATTTCCCAGTGTGGGAATGGGGGCATGCACCCACAAATACACACACACGCAGACAAGATGAAAGGGACGTAGTGGTAGGAGAGGGTCGAAAAGACATAAAGGACAAGGATGAAAGGAGAAGGAGGAAAGAACGATGCTTTGCCTAAAACAAATCCAATTGATGAGAAGGAAAACGAAAAGAAGCCAAAGAAAAAAGTAGCGATAAAACCCAGCCCAGCATCTGTTTACATCTGTCGTGTCTTTCTCTTACATGCACTATCAGTGGGGGCTGAGGTTAGGATACATATCTGCTTAGGATACATATCTAAACAGAAAAACACATAATATATTATCTAAACAGAAAAACGCAATATATATAGTATCGATCTATATATTTTAACTCGCGTGATGACCGATTTCCTCCATCCCCCCCGCTGATGCGTGCATGCGCGCGACAGACACAAGACAAAACTCAACTAAGGTAGCACAGAGACTTTTGCCGGCACATCTCCGAAATGGCGTAACTCTGGCAAGCGTTGTATGCGGCGCGAGTCTGCTTGCCCCTGGTCCCTGTCGCCGCCACCGCAGACAGGAAGGAGGCGGCTGTTCGGCTGTAACAGGAAGGAGGCGGCTGTTCGGCTGTAGAAGCTGGGGGCAGGTGGTGCTGGGGCCGCTTTCTTCGCCCGTTTCGCTGCGTACCGCAGGAGCTGTAAAAGGGCAGCCAGATCGGGGGGCGTCTTTTCTTCCTCGCCGCTGACGGCGCGGCCGCGGAAGCCCCTGTTTTCTTGTCCCCCTTGTTTTCCCCAGTCGCAAGATCACCCGCAGGCGGCTTCCCGATATAGTATGAAATGTCCTGGACCGGGTACGTGTAGATGGAGTAGTCGCAGGTGGGTGTGTAGGTTATGTTGATGCGGATCGCCGAGGCGTCGAAAATGGCCTGCTCGATCTGGTCCACCACCGCTTGGCCGTACACCTGCTGGAACACCGCAAAGGCCTTGACCAGGAACTTGACCATCAGAAGGCCCATCCCGTAGCCGATCTCGCTGGGTAGCTGCCAGCCCCCGTAAATCCCTGCCCCCACGCCGATGGCCGTCCCCGAGCCGACGCCGATCGAGGTGCCCATCCACATGAAAGTCGCAAGGGCCACGAGGGGGTCGATGGCCGCAAGCTCCTCGGCCAACGACGACGCCGCCGTTTGAGCCTTCCTCCGCCCCCTCCCCCTCCTCCTCGTCGTAGCTCCGGCCGCTTGCGCAGCGCCACTTGCAGCGCCCGCACCCGCACTGTCGTAGATGCCGCCGCTGGACGCGCCGACAGCGGCACCCTATGGCATTCCGGCCGCGAAGCCAAAGAGCACGCCCATGCCGCCAAAGGCGTCCACGGTCGATTGGAACACCGCCGACTCGACCTCGAGATCGGCAAAGTCTGCGTACAGCGTCGCGTTGTAGACCGAGGTGAAGTCCCTAAAACTCTGGTCCTCGATGGCCTGAATCTGGGAACGGAATATATATCTTCTGGATCCTCACCCTGCTGACGCCATCGGTCACAACCAGGTCCACCCCGTTGATGACGTCGGCCAAGACGAGCGTTCCGAAGTAGGCGATGGCGAAGTTCGCGTTGTTGATGATCCACAGCGCCACCTCCTGGCCGATCTTCTCCCCATACTGGCGCCCCGCCGCGGCGCCTGCCGGCGTCCCGATCGCAAACCCACTCCCCATGCCGATCCCGGAAGATCCCGCTAGGCAGACGGTGGCATCTTCTAGCGGCTGCGCGCCCTGCTGCTGCCGGCGCCGCCGTCGCTGTCGACGACTCTCCTGCCACTGCCCCTGCAAATGCTTGGCCTCCACTCGCTGCGCCAACTCACGTCGTCGCCGCCCTTGCCCTCCTGGCGCCGTGACTTGCCCCAATGCTGGCTCCTCCGCCGGCATCAGGACCGTCGACGCAGCCGCACCCCCCACGAACCCCCCACTTTGGCCGATCAAGGCGCCCGCCGCCACCCCCACCGATGTACCCGCCATCCGACCAACGCCGCTGCCAATATTCCCCAGCATGTAGGTCATCAGCCGAACCGTGAAGTCAAAGTACGCTGTCCACGGGCGCACGCCGTCGTGCCGTTGATCAACGTCCCCTCTTGCCCTTCCTCGAGCATGCGATCCGCTCCTCGTATGTGCTGTTGAGCAGGGCCTTGGGGAAGCCGCCGCCAGCGGTGCAGTTAGCGGCCTTGGTAGATTTAAGGCTTGTCATGATGCGTTGACGGCATTTTCCGATGAACGGAAGGCACAGCAAGAGCAAGGTTGTATGCACTGCTCCAGAGTTAACTGATGAGAAGGAAAGGGAAGCGAGGAGAAAACGAAAAGCCAAAAGTAGCGGTATAGCCTTAGCCCAGCACATGTTTCCATTCCCATCCTGGCTGTGTGGAGAGACGGTGGCTTCTCATTTCTTTCTTTTTTTCCTACCCATGCTTCGGTTCTGCAGCAGCTTGCCTATTGCTCTTCCCTCTCTTTTCTCTCTCTCCATCCTTGCTTGCTCGCTTGCTTTCTTTCCACCGTGCACCGCGTGCGTGTGTGTGCCTTATTTAGTAATAGCTTGTTTGTTTTTGGTGTTCGCAAAGCCGCAGAGGGACTAACTCATACATGAAGATTTCATCGCTTTCGATTTCTTCTTGTACACGATTTCTTCTTGTACGCACTCCTCCTTTCCGCTCACAAACACAAATTAACAACTCTCACCCACACAATAATTCACACCGCATAAGAAGACGAAATATACTGCCCTTCCCTTGCCCTATCCGACCACCACCCTTCTCTCCTTTCCCCCCTCCCTCCCGTGAGCTTTCCCTTTGTGTTACGAGATGGACTCCGTCTGCTCTTTTGGTGGCCTTGTCTCTGTCTCGCCCTCCCTCCCTCCCTCCCTCCCTCCTTCCTTGTCTTCTTCTTCTTCCTCTTCTTTTTCATCTTCTCTTCGTCCTCTCTCTGCTGGTTTTTATCCCTCTTTCCATTCTTTCCTCCCTCTCTCACATTTGCTCTTCTTGGTCTCCAGCTTCTTCTTCTCCTTCTTCTTCTTCTTCTCCTTCTTCTTCTTCTTTCGTCTCTTTCTCTATGTCTTTCTTGTTCTTCCCCTCTCACGGCTTATCCCTACTGCTACTACTTCTAGTAAAAAGTCTGACAAAAAAAGCTCCTTTTGATCCCATATCCCCCTCTTCCTCCTCGTCCTCCTCCTCTCCCTCCCCCTTCCTCCTCGTCAGCACTAAAGAAATTTGGCTGCCTCGTTCTTGTTTGGAGGGGTTGTGGCTCCTCCTCCTCCTCCTCCTCCTGCTACTGCGTGGCCTACTGCTGCTCCTCCTGCAGCGCCAATCTTTCCATCTTCCCATCGTCGCGCGGATTCTTCCCTCCCTTCCTCACCTCTCCTTCAGACCTGCTTTGTCCTTTCCCTTAAGATTTCTCATCACTTCTCACACATCTCCACCATCGACACTCTTCTCTCCTTCTCGTCCCCGTCAAAGAACAAACTCCTACACTTCATTCTATCCCTCCTCCCATCTACTGACGCTCCTCTCTATCTCTCACTCTGCGCCGCAGTGCGTGCCATGCATATCCTCTCTCCTCTTCTTCCTCCTCGTCCTCCTACCCACGCACACCAATCTCCTCCTCCCTCCCTTCTTCCCTCCCTCCCTCCACTTAAGCCTGAACCGGCGCTCCC
>Ga0209491_10007193_pt1 | contig 14853 bp, 8 predicted proteins | sample BON02_FD_187213 | JGI IMG/M metagenome (GOLD analysis project Ga0209491, IMG submission 187213) | Freshwater microbial communities from Lake Bonney liftoff mats and glacier meltwater in Antarctica - BON-02 (SPAdes) (version 2) | ecosystem: Environmental > Aquatic > Freshwater > Ice > Glacier...
GGGGGGGGGGGGGGGGGGGGGGCAAGGAGGAGCGCCCTCACAAGCACGCAGGCTGCAGGACCGCCATAGTAGCCTCACCATAGTAGCCTTGGTCCGGCAAAACCGGACGGGAACGGGGAGAGAGAGAGCCTCGGGCGAATCAAAACAATTGAAAAAGGGCACTTTTTTCACCCCCTAACAACAAAAGCCTTTGGTCGTCGGACAAATTTGGACTAGCGAGAGAAACACAAAATGTCGAAACAAAATTCGCCCAATTCTTTTTTCACGCCCACAGCGCCAGGACGCACATGAGCGCGCCGCCCAGCAGCGCCGCCCCGTGGCACGCGTACCGCATCTTGGGCCGCACGATCAGGTCGTCGCGCGACAGCTCCTCCATCAGCAGCTGGCAGAGGCCCAGGTACAGCAGCAGGCCCGCGCTGAGGCCGCTGAAGACGCCCGTGACGGCCAGCGCCGCGACCGAGTCCTGGTCGAACGCGGTGAGCGCGATGCCGATGCCAAGGGCCACGCCCGCGGGCGTCGTCAGAGAGTAGAAGAGCGCCATGCTGGCGCAGCGCGCACGGGAGAAAGGCGCGCGCGCGAGCGCGCACCCGAGCGCCACGCCCTCGACGAGCTGGTGCACGGCCACGGCCGCGGACAGCGCGGCGACGGCCGAGCGCGGGGCCGCCGCGCTGACGCCGATAGCCGCGCCGATAAGCAGCGAGTGCAGCACGCACCCGACCTCGAGTGAGTAGGCCAGCGCGGCGGCGCGGCGCTCGTCGCGCTGCACGAGCGCGGCGAGCGTGGACGTCGGGCGGGCGCCGTCGCCGCCGTCTTCGCCCCCGTCGCCCTCGGCCGCCGCCGACGCGGCGAGGGCGACGGCCAAGCGATGCTCGGACAGCGCGCGCGAGCAGATGTGCTGGTGGTGGTGAGGGCGGGCAGGCAGGCTGTTCTCTTCGGCGGCGGACGCCGCCGCTCCCCCTGCCTGTCCTAGCGTCGTCGCCGGTACCGTTGTTGCCACAACGACGGCCGCCAGCACGCCGCCCTCGGCCTTTTCGCCCGCAGCACCGGATTTAGCGTTGCTGGCGTCGGCGGCAGAGGAGGGCTTTTGGGGCGGCTGCGGCAGCCCGAGCGCCTGCCGGAGCGCCCACTTGTAGGGCTCGGGCGCGGCCCTGGCGGCGATCAGCCCGTCGAGCGACACCGTCAGGAGCAGGCCGACGAGCACGACCGCGCCGCCCAGGTGGTCGAAGGGGACAGTGAGCGGCATGGCCGCCAGCGTCTCGACGGCGACAGGGGCGACGTGCACGACCGCCAGCGCGGCGATCGTGGAGCCGGCAAAGGCCTGCAGCACGCGCACGGCGTCCGAGTCGAGCGGCGCGGCGCGGCCCGAGCCCCGCCGACGCAGCAGAAAGACGGGCGGCAGCGCTCCCAACATGGACGCGGCGAAGATGAAGACCAGGGACGCGATCCTCAGGTCGAGGTTCGACTCGGCGGCGTGGTCATCGGCGTGGGCGCCGCCGTGGGACCCGGGGGGTCCGAGGAGCTGGCGCATCGGGTGTTTTTGTTTTTCGTGAGAAGGAGAAACAGGGGAATGAGTAATTGGAGGGGTGGTTGCTATTTTCTGCCCCTTGGCGCAGCACTACTTGAAGGGGCGCAGAAAATTGAGATCAGTCGTGAAGAGTCCGTGATAATAGTGGGATCGGGTCGGGCGGGCGAGAAGATATAAGCCGTGCATCAGAGCAAAGGAGGACGGCAGCAGCCGCCGACCTTGCGCTGTGCCGGTACGGTCCCCCCCGGCGCGTCCCCCGCGCCAGGGGGGGACCGTACGGCGCACGTACATGGTGGCGCGCGCCCCTTTCTCGCCGTGCACAAGGTTACACCAAAGCCAACTACTCCCTTACTCATACTTCACGACGGCCTTTCTAACTATACAGCTTTTGAAACAACCCCAAAATGCGCAAACCCGCGTCTCCAGCGACGGCCGCCGCCGCCGACGCCGCGGCGGCCCCTGCGCGCGAGCAGCCGCCGGCTGCGAAGGACGGCGGCCGCGATGAAGACGATCGTCTGCCGGTCACCATCATCACGGGCTTCCTGGGCGCCGGAAAGACGACCCTGATCAATCACCTGCTGACGGGTGACCACGGCCTGAAACTTGCGATCATCGAAAATGAGGTATGCGAGTTTTTTTGGTTTTTTAGGGGGGGGGGGGCGGAGCGGGGGACGACCGCCGGCGCTCGGGCGGCTAGGACGAAAAAGCACGCGAGGTCGAGGGAGCGGGCGCACTTGCGTTGGTGGTGCCGCCCTCCCAACAAACGCCGCCGACATCCTCTCCGCCGTCTCCCCGCCCGTCCTACTCTCCCCGGGCCGGCACGGGACGACAGGCGAAGAGACGACGCGCCCCACACCTTGCCACGAGCACAAACCAACACCCCGCCCTCCCGCAAAAAAAAAAAAACCATCGAAAGTTTGGCGAGGTCGGCATCGACGACGCCCTCGTCGTCGGCAAGGGCGAGGAGGAGGAGATCATCGAGCTCAACAACGGCTGCGTCTGCTGCACGGTCCGGGGGGACCTCATCCGCATCCTCGGCAAGCTGCGCGCCCGCCGGCACGGCCGCGGCGCCAACGGCCGCCTGGACGGCGTCGTCATCGAGACCACGGGCCTGGCAGACCCCGCGCCCGTCGCGCAGACCTTTTTCGTCGACGACGACGTGGCCGCCGCCTATCGGCTCGACGCCATCGTCACCGTCGTCGACGCCAAGCACCTCGCCCTGCACCTGGACGACGCGGCCAGGCCCGAGGGCGTCGAGAACGAGGCCCAGGAGCAGATCGGATTCGCCGATGTGGTCCTGCTCAACAAGTGCGACCTAGTGTCCGAGGGCGAGCGCACGCAGGTGCGCCGGCGCATCCGCGGGATCAACGCCTCGGCGCAAATCGTGGAGACGACCAACTCGACCGTCGACTGGCGTAAAATCTTGCGGGTCGGGGCGTTCGACCTTCGCCGCGTGCTCGACGTCGAGCCCGAGTTCCTGGAGCAGGACCCCATGAGCCACGAGCACGACGCCACCGTCACGTCCGTGGGCATCGAGCGCGAGGGCGAGTGCGACATCGTCCGGCTGGACGGGTGGCTGTCGGCGCTGCTGCGCGACAAGGGCGCCGACATCTTCCGCTCCAAGGGCGTCCTGGCGATCCGGGGCTCGGACCACCGCCACGTTTTGCAGGCCGTGCACATGCTGATGATGCTCGGGTCGTCCATCGATGGCGACGACGGGGCCGGGGGCCTCAAGCCGTGGGCCGAGGGCGAGCCGCGCGTCAACAAGCTGTGCTTCATCGGCCGCAACCTGGACCGCGCGGCGCTCGAGGCGTCCTTCGCGTCGTGCCTGGTGACGGACGAGGAGGCGGAGGAGGAGGAGGAGCAAAAGGGGGAGGGGCCGCCGAAGCAGAAGAAACGGCCGTCTCCGCGCGCCAAGGCGGCCGCCAAGGCGGCCGCATAAAGGAGAGAGGAGGGACGGTGCTGGAGGCGCGCGCTCGATGGTGTTTCCCTGTCGCCCCGCGGCCGGCAAGCACGCTTTCTACGACGTCCCCGAACCAGTAGTTTTTCCTGCAAAAAGCAAATTCGTTTCCGCCGCCGAGTGGTGCTCGCCCTACACGCAGACCTCTTGTTCGTCACGAGTACAGCTCACCCGCGCGCCAGAGCCTGGGTGAATAGCGCGCTCTCTTTAGCGAGCCTCTTTGCGAAAACACGATCGTTTCGCGCGCGCCGCCGCGCCGACGAGAATTTGCGTCGTTTTGCCGTCCGAAGCGCGTTTCCCTTTTTCTTGGCGGTCGCCCTCCGACAGTCGGTCCAGCCCAAACCCCTCAGTCCGCATCGACCCGTTACTGCATTCGGTCGACATGGACGTGGACAAGGCGACGCGCCTCGTCGAAGAGGCCTCCTCATCGTCTGCCCCCTCCTCCGCCGCAACCAATGATGCTACGATCGCGCTCGCTTGGCTCCAGTCGGGGGCAGGGGCAGGAGATGTGAGGATCCTGCGACACACACGCCGGCTCGCCCTGCCCTTGGCGCGCCTGATCGCCGGCAAAGGGCTGGGTGCACCTGCCCCCTCCTCCGCCGCCGTGCGCGCAAATGCCGCTGGCCTCGTCGCCGCGCTCGCCGCCGCCGCCGAGGACCTCAGCGCCTTGCAGGCCCTGGACGCCGCCGCTTCCCGGCCCCTGGCCCAGGCGGTGGCCGACGCCGCCTGCCCGCCGCCACCACCCGAGGAGGGCGCAGCCAAGGCCGCTCCGACGTCGCGCGCGCTGCAGGTCAACGCGATGCAGGCCCTGTCCCTGCTCTGCGCGTTTGACGGCGCCGCCCGTGGCCTGTGCCTCGGCCGCGGGCCCGTCGGGGACGACGGCCCGTCCTTGCTCCTCCCCGCCCTGCTCGCGTTCGCCCTGGGCGTGGGCGAGGAGCCCGAGGATGGCGGGGACAAGGGCGATCTTCCCCCGAAATCAGACCTGGAGGTCCGAGGGGCGGCCGCGAATGCGCTGCTCTCGGCGGCGTCGGCGGGCCCCGGCGGCGCGGACGGCGGGCCGAGGCGCGCGCTGGTCGCGGCCGCGGCGCCCGCGGTGGCGGCGCGCGTGCTGATCGTCGCAGGCGCGGCGGCCGAGCAGGAGCAGGAGGCCGCGGTGGTTGCAGCGGCGGCGGCCGATGTCGCACCTATCGCGGAAGGGGGCAGGCAGGGGGGCGCGGGCGAGCAGCAGCGGAAGCAGCAGCAGGAGCGGCAGCAAGAGCGGCAGCAGCAGCGGCAGAGGAGGGCGCCTCGAGAGGAGCCCGCGCCGCCGCAAGAGACGCCCGAGACCGAGCTCCGCATGCGGTGCCTGCTGCTCCTCGGGATCCTGTGCGGCGGGGGCGGCGGCGGGAAGGAGGACGCGGACGCCGCTGCGCGGCGCAGCGCCCGGCGCCAGCTCGCGCGCGAGCCCGGCGCGATCGCGGCGCTAATGGCGTCGGTGCGGCTAGGGCGCGCCGACCAGCAGGCGGCGGGCGTCGCGCGCGCGCTGCTGTCGGGATTGCGGCGGGACGGCGAGCTGGCGCCGCTGGTCGAGGCGGCGGTGCGCCAGGCAGTTGAGGCGGCGGCGGCGGCAGTGCCGTCGCCGCCGCCGCCGCCGCCCGCGTGAGAATTTCGTGGCGGCCGCCGCCCGCGTGAGAATTTTCGAGGGCGGGTGTGGGGGACGGCCGGCAGGGGGAGAGGGTGGTCTGCTGGGCGGGCGGGGGCGAGGAGGAGGCGGGGGGGGGGAGGAGGAGGAGCAGGAGGAGAAGAGCGAGCGCTCGGTCTCGTGCCGCAAACGGGCGCTGCGTCGGAGGGGACAGGTCGGCAGGGGCGGTCTCGCCTCCGTCTCCCCGCCACCACGTGTCGCCCGCCCGCGCGGCGCCCGACCTCGCCGCGGGGGCGGGCGCGCGGGGGGCGGCGGGGGTCTCGTCGTGGCCCGTAGCAAAGGCGCACCCGACGCTCGCCGTCGGCGGCGGGCCGCGGCTCGGGTACCGCCGCGGCGTGCTGCTGGTCGAGGCGGCCAGGGGCGGCGGCGGGTACCTGGCGACGACGCACGTGGAGGCGGTGGCCGCGGCCGTCGGCGCGCGCGTGCCGCAGCTGGTGGCGCGCGTCAACATGTGCGCGGCGGTCTCCCGAGCGCTGCAGCAGCGGCGGCGGCGCCGGCAGGAGGCCAAGGCGGCCGAGGCAGCGGCGGCGGCAGAGGCGGCGGCGGCGGCAGAGGCGGCGCGGGCATCCGAGGGCGGGGTTCCTCCTGGCGAGACGGCGGGCGAACAGCCTCAGCCGCAGCCGCCGCCACCGCAGCTGCCGCCGCAGCAGTCGGGGTCTTGACTCGACCTGATCCTGCCCGCCTGGGCGAGCACGGGAGGAGGAGGAGGAGGGGGAGGAGGCTGCGGCGGCGACGCCGTACGTCGCGCGCCTGCCCGACGCGATGGGCACGGTCCTTGAATGGTTCAGCGCAGGCAGCGAAGGCGGCGCAGGCGGCCGCGAGGCGCGCGTCGCGCGCGAGCTGGCCGGCTCGGGCCTGCGGCACAAGGCGGCCGAGATCCTGCGCGCGGCCGACGGTACGTGGGACGAGCTTCGCGCCGCCGCCGCCGCGAGCGGGGGAGCAAAAGACGGCGGCGTCGGCGGCGCCGACTCGGCGCGATGTCGTTACCAAAAAAACCAAGCACAGCCCCTCTCCCCTCCCAATCATTCTCCTGCATCTCAGGCCTGTCAATTCAATCCAACCCATCAGCCCTCTCTCACACACATCGAGACGATGCTGCGCTCGCGCGCCCACGCGATTGCTCGATCCGCTAGAATCAACCACACACTCGCCCCCCAGCAGCATCATCGCCTCTTGCGCGCGGCCGCCTCCCCCCTGCCTCCCCCTCCGCCGTGCGCGACCGTCGTGCCGCGCGCCAGCGCCAGCGAGGGCGGCAGCAACCCGCTCGCCAGCATGCTCAGCGGCCTCTTTGGAAAGGGCGGCAGCGGCGGCAGCAACGCGCCCGCCAGCCTTGCCGCCGCCGCCGGCCTTGCCGCCGCCGCCGCCGCTGCCTCTGTAGCTCCCCCAACCGCCCCCCGCAACGACGTCCGCTTCGCTGACACCGCCCCCTCCTGGGACGAGCTGCGCGCCCTCGCCGAGAGCCAGGAGCGCCAGCACGACCTGGCGGACCGCGGCGGCAGCTTCCTCGCCCCGGACCTGGACCACGGCCCCGCCTCGGCGCTCGCCCTGCGCCGCCTGTTTGGCGCGCCCGCCTCTGCCGTCGAAATCGTCCTCTACCGCGACCACGCCGCCTGGTGCCCCTACTGCGAGAAGGTGGCCCTCGTGCTCGAGGAGAAGCGCATCCCCTACGAGGTGCGCAAGATCAACATGCGCTGCTACGGCGGCAAGCCGGCCGAGTTCCTCGCCAAGGTGCCTTCGGGGCTGCTCCCTGTGCTCGAGATGGACGGACGGGTGGTCACGGAATCCGCGACGATCATGGCTCTTTTGGAGGATCGGCACGCCTCGGACCCGGCGCGCCACAGGCCCCTGATGCCTCCCCGCGGAACCGCCGAGCGCGCCGAGGCCGACGCGCTCCTGCGCCTGGAGCGGCGGTTTTTCGGGGACTGGCTCGATTGGCTGACGGGCGGCGGCGGGTGGGGCGGCGGCGTCGACGAGCGGCAGCAGGCGGCCGCGCGCCGGCGCTTCGAGCAGACGGTCGCGGCCGTGTGCGCCGCCATGCCCGGTCCGGGGCCCTTTTTCATGGGCCTCGACCAGCCGTCCCTCGTCGACATCACGTTTGCGCCCATGCTCGAGCGCGCGGCCGCGTCCCTCGCGTATTACAAGGGATGGTACCTCCGCGGCCAAGGTCAGTGGCCCGAGCTCGAGCGGTGGTTCGACGCGATGGAGGCGCGCGAGTCGTACGCGGCGTTCCGGAGCGACTTTTACACGCACGCGCACGACCTGCCGCCCCAGCTGGGCGGGTGCACGATGGCCGCCGAGGGGCAGGCCGTCGCCGCCGCGCTGGACGGCGCCGGCGCGGCGTGGCGCCTGCCGCTGCCGCCGCTGTCGCCCGCCTCGCTGCCGGAGCCGTTCGCTGGCCCGTCGGACGACGCGCGCGACCGCCTCGAGGCCGCGGCCCGCCTGGTGGCCAACCACGGGCCCATCGTGCGCTTCGCCCTCCGCGGACCGGGCAGGCCCGGCGCCAGGCCCGTTTCGGCCCCCCTCGCCGACCCATCGGCCGTTCCCGCGCTCGAGCACGAGCGCGCGGCGGACGCGGCGCTGCGGCACGTGGCGCACGCCCTGCTGGTCGGGGTGGGGTCCAAGCAGGGCGCGGAGGGCGGGGGGGGCAAGCTGTGGGCCACGGCGGCGGCAGGAGCGGGCGCGGGGGCGGGGGCGGGGGCGGCCGGCGGCGGCGCGCTGGTCGGAGGCGTGCCCGAGGTCGTCGCCGCGTGCGAGTACCTGCGGGACCGCGTGGGCGTGCCGCGCGACATGCGCTTCCCCGCGGCCCGGCAGCTGCGCGCGCACCTGAACTGGTTCATCGACGAGGTGCGCGACGTTTGACGCTCGTCGCTCGTCGCTCCTTCCTGTTGCGCGTCGTTCCTCTGCGTTTCCGGGGGTTGCACGCTTTTGCGCGCCGACGATGTTTCTTCTTTTTGGCCGTCGCCGCAGCGTGCGTCGTCCCCCTTCGCGACAATAACAGCGTCAATCTGTCGAGATATAGCCCAGTTTAATCACGACATCCTCGCCCTCTCACCCACCGGGCTCGTCGTCAGCTCGGGGGCGCACGCGCGCACAAATCATCCATGAATTTTCTTGGTGTCGAGGCGACGTCGGCGCTCGCTCGCTCGCTCGCTCGCTCGCTCGCTCGCTGCGCGCAGACGCTCGCCGTTTACCCGATTTTCTTTGTCCTCGCTCATTTGTCGACGCACGCGCTACACTCGAACGTTTCACATGCATTGGAATCTCTAGAATCACACACACAGGCACCAACGAACAACCCAACGTGTCGCAAACGACGCCCATCGAGCCATCCCTCGACGCGGGCAGCTTCTCACCACACCGCATAACCTCCGCCGCTCCCGCTCGCGCGCGCGCGCCCGCTCCGTCATCGTCAAAACGCCCCTGACGTGTCGCGAGCGCGCCCCTGCGCGCCAAACCAATGCCGCCCGCCTTCTCCACGTCGGCGCCGCGCGCGGGCCCGCAGCCGCCGCGCCAGGTCGCCGCCGGCGCCGTCGTCGCGCTTGCCGTCCTTCAGCTTTGCATCGGCATCGCGCTCCTCGCAGTTTTTGAATCCTTCAAATTCACGTATTATAACAAGCTTGTGCCCGCGTGGCGCGCAGCGTTCGACGAGCAGCAGCAGCAACAGCAGCAGCAGCAGCAGCAGGACGGCGGCGGCGAGGCGCGCCCCGGGACGGCGGCGGCAGAGCCCCTGCCGCGCGAATATCTCACGAGCCCGCCGGGCGACCCCCACGACTGGCGCTCGCCCATGGGCGTCGTCTACTGGCTCGCCCTGGCCAGCAACGTCTTCGCCGTCGCCGGCGTCGCCGGCGTCACCCACGGTTTTGATCAGCTCATCGTCGCCTTTTTTGCCTACAGCGCCTTCGCCGCCGTCGCCCTGGCGCACGTGTTTGTCGACATGATCGTCGAGAGCAGGATCGACTACGGTTCGGCATACGGCGGGGGCGGGGGCGGCGGCGGCGGCGGCGGAGGCGGGGGGGGCTTGGGCGGCCGGGGCCCGAGCGCGTACGAGAAGGCGGCGGCGGCGCTGGTCTTTTTTCAGATGCTGGTGTCGGGCGCGGCGACGGCGCTGTCGCTGCGCGCGGCGGACGAGGTGCGGCGCCGCAAGCAGTACCGGCACGTGAGCGACATGGCGAGCAACCTGGCCTTTGAGCCGGACGTGTGAGAGGGGTTGTTTTCCTGCCTCTGCTTTTTCTTCTGAAGGCGCGGGCAAAGGCGCGCGACGCCGCTGCCGCCGCCTGGCGGGCGTCCGAGGTCGCGGCGCCCCCCCGTCCCGTGCGCTGAGAGAATGCATGGCGGTGTTGTTGTAAACACAAGATGCGCACAAATTGGAGCCTGTGTCGGCGAAACGAAATAGGGGAAAAAAGGGGCGGGCGAGGGAGGAAAAAAAACACGGCAGGCGCTCGGCGCTCGGCCGCCCGCCCGCTCGCCCTCCCCCGCCCCGTCCCTCTCTCTCTCTCCCTTCCTCTTCCTCACCACAGCGCCCCCCCTCTCCCCAGCCCGCCGCCGTCAGGGGACACGCCGATCGCCGCGCGATGCTCCCCGATGTGGTCCGGCCCGCCAACGGCGCCGCCGCCAACGCCCCCCCACAGGGGCTGCAAGCCCCCCTCGGCGGGGTCGCCGCCGCCCGCGGCCGCTGACGTGGCGCCCCACGGCCCGCCGCCGTTGCTGCTGCCGCCGCCGCCGCCGCCGTCCAGACCAAAGCCGCCGCCGTGCGAGCCGCCGCCGCCAAACCCGGGCGGCGGGCCGCGCGCGAGCTGCGGCGGTGCGACGACGGCGCCCGGGGAGGGCAGCGGCGGCGGCGGCGGCGGCGGCGGCGGCGGCGGCGGCGGCGGCGGCGGCGGCGCGGGCGCGGGCTCGGGCTTGGCCGCCCCGTGCGGCACCGCCGCCGCCCCGCCCGCCGACGCCGACGCGGCCGCCGACCGCAGCAGCACCGGCGCGAGCGGCTGCCGGCCGTGCTCCGCCTCGAGGCGCTCCAGCAGGCCCACCAGCTGTCGTGCCGCCTGCAGGGGCGCGGCGCGCCCGGCGGCGACGGACTGGTGGAGCGAGCGCAGCAGCGCGACGGCCTCGGCGTAGGGCGCGACGGCGAGGCTCTGCGGCGGGATGGACACGCGCAGGGCGCGGCGCTCGCCCGAGGGCGGGCAGGTGCTGGTGACGTCGAGGTGGGCGATGGCGAGGCGGGCCGACGCGGGGGACAGGGGCGCGGCGCCGTAGGGCGGCTGCGGCTGCGGCTGCGGGGGCTGCTGCAAGAGGTGCATTTGGTGGGGCTGCTGCATCTGCTGCTGCTGCATCTGCTGCTGCTCGTGCAACTGCTGCTGCTGCTGCTGCAACTGCTGCTGGTAATACGCCTGCTGCTGCTCCTGCTGCATCTGCATCTGCATCTGCTGCTGCATCTGCATTTCCTGCTGCTGCTGCTGCCGTTGTCGCAGGCGCGCCGCCTCCTCCGCCTCTGCAGCGGCGGCCGCCTCGGCGTCCTCGGCCTCGGCGGCAGCGGCCGCTGCTGCTGCTGCCGCCGCTGCTGCTGCTGCGGCTTGAGCCGCGGCCGCCGCTTGTCGCTGCGCCGCGGCTTGTGCGGCCGCCGCAGCCGCTGCCGCCGCCGCCGCCCCCGCGCCCCCCCATGCCGGCGCCCCGCCGCCGCTGCCCGCGCCGCCGACAACTCCGCCGGCAACGCCGCTGCCGCCGGCTCGAGCCGCCGACGGCCCCGCCGCCTGCGGCGCGCGCGCCTGTCCGAGCGGCGCCAGCTTGCCCTGCGCGTTTGGCACGACCAGCCGCACGTTGGACGCCGCGTGCCCGCCGTTGGCCGCCGCCGCCGCTGCGCCCGCTGGTCGCGCTGCCGCCGCTCCTCCTGCCTCGACCGAGCGCCGCCGGGCGGCCGTCGCTGCTGCTGCCGCTCCTGCTGCTGCCCCTCCTGAACCGTTGGCCACGACGGCCCCGACCGCCGCGCGCACCGCGCCCACCCCGTGCGGGCCGCGGCCGGCGTGGGCCGCCCCCGCCGCAGGCCCCGCCTTGCCTGGTCCTGCTCCCGCCGCCGCCCCTGTGCGCCCGGTCGTGCTGGCCGCCGCCGAGCGCCGCGCGGCATGCTTTCGCAACGCCTCTTGCGGGTCGCCGTACTGCATGCGGCAGGCCGGGCACGCGGCGTTGAACTCGTCGAGCAGGCGCTGGTAACAGAACAGGCAGACCTGGTACCTGTGGTGGTGTGTGTTGGTTGGTGTCGCGGCGGGCATTTGTGGCGCGTGAGTTGGAGGCGCGTTCAGGTGCCCGGCCTTCCTCCCCCAAGGCTCCAAACTCACCCGCAGGGGCACGGCAGGAACTCCCGGTCCGTGGCGTCGAGCTGCTCGATGCATAGCGGGCAATCGAGCATCACCTCCTCCACCTGGGCGGGGCGCGCGGGCACGAGCAGCGCCCGCGCGACGCCCTTTTTCGCTGCCTGTTTTGGCGATGGTTGTATTTGTGCGCGCGCGCGCGAAAAGGTCGCGAGGCGTCGGGAATGGAGGCAGGTGAGCGCACGAGGTCGGCGCCCGCGGCCTCTCCGATAGTCCTGCGTAGGCGTGCAGAGGCGCGCGCGCAAGGGATAGGCGAGTCTCTCGCGTTCTCTTGGGAGGCCGTCGTCTCTCTTCCGTCGTCGCCTCGTCTTGTTCCTCACCCGCATCGCTCTCTTCTTCGCGTCGTGGCTCGTTGGAAAGTTGGCGGTGTTATAATTGACTCGTAAAAGTGACGCAGCGTGAGAAGAGCGCGCTGCTTTGTGGCGACAGTGTCGGCGCGGGCGTCGGCGGAGGCGTCGGCGTCGGCGTCGGCGCTGGCGTCGGCGTCCAGTGGGGGCGGTGGCCGGGCGGCGCGCGGCGACGCCAAGAGGGGCGTGGGAGCCCGCAAGGCAACAGAGCAATCGCCAAGCTCGATCACAAAGCAGCTCTGGTTCTATCCAATCACGAAATAAGCAGCATGCGTCGCGTTTCTTCTAAGACGCAGCGATTGCGCCGGCCGTCGCCGCAGCCGCCTCCCCCGCCTGCTCCCCGCCCCCCGCCCCTTGCTCCGCTCCCTCCTCCTCCTCCCAATCGTCCTCCCCCTCCTCCCCCTCCTCCTCCTCCTGCGCCCGCCTGTCCACGATCACCGGCACCAGCTCCGCGTTCACCGGCCGGTACGGCTCCCGCTCCACCGCCAGCAGCAGCGACCGCGCAAAGCCCGAGTGCGTGACGACGACGGCGACGCGCTCCTCCGCCCGCGCAAACAGAATGTCGAGGAACGCGCGCGCGCGGCGGACCTGGTGCTTCTGCTGCTCGCGCTCGCCCTTGGTCCACAGGGTGTCGGCGTCGCTGACGAGGCCAAGGGGGCGAGGGACCGGGTCGCGGTCGTCGCCGCCGCCGTCGTCGTCGCCTCTCCCCTCCTCCGCCGCGCCTTGGCCGTCGAGGCCATTGCTGCCGCCGCCGGCCGGCGCCGCCCTCGCCCGCCGCGTCGCGTTCACGCCTCCGCGCCCGAGCCCGCCCGCCCGCCCGCCGTCGTCGACGACGTCAAACGTGTACGCGGGGAAGAGCGTGCGCAGGCCGCGCTCGAACTTGCAGGGGCCCTTGGTGGAGGAGCCCCCGCCCTTGCCGCCCTTGGTCAAGCCATTCCCTCCGTCCTCGGACGAAGGGAAAGAAGCCGACGACGGCGACGCCGCCGATGACGCCGCCGCCGACGCCGACGCCGGAGCCGGCGGCGGGTCGCTCGCGCTGCGCCGCGCGTCGCACGTGTCCTCGCCCAGCGTCTCGCGCACAAACTCCTCGACCACCGTCGCCCGCACGCCCCCTCCCCCCGCCTCGACCCGGCCCTCCTCCAGGCCCCCCAGCGCGAGAGTGGCCGTGTTGAGGCAGCGCGTCAGCGGAGAGACCACCGCGCGCGCGGCGTGCCCGCCCGTCAGCCGCGGCCACCAGCCGCCGCCGCGGAGCATCGAATTGAGGGCCAGAGCCTGGTCGCGACCCAAGGCCGTAAGGTCGGCGTCAAACACCCGGAGCGGCTCGGAGCCGTTCTTCGGGTCGTACGTGCACGTGCCCTCGACGCCGAACCACTCGTCGGGCCCTAGGGCGTCGCTGAGGAAGTTGGAGACGGCCTGGCCGTGGCGGATGAGCAGGAGGAGCTTGCGCTCGGAGGCTGTTTTTGTTGCGTTGTTTTGTTTTGTTTTTTCCGTTGGCGAGCGTCGCGGGGGGGCGTCGTTGGTGGCGGCGGCGGGCGGGTTGTTCTGAGTCGAGGGACGAAATGCCAGGCGAAAGGCAAGGCCACAACAAGGCAACAACCGACGGCGGAAAGAGAAGGCGAACGACGCGGACCCAGGCGCGAAAAAAGGGAGGAAAACAAACGCGAAACAAGACTAAAAGGAAAAACGCGACAACGGACGACGCACCGTCCTTCTCTGCAAGCAGCGCCGTCACATCCTCCCAAGGCTGCAGCGCGCCGAACGAAAAGTGCTGCCCGGGCCCCGGGAGCATCTTGCTCGCGCGCTCCTGGATGAACAGACCCGCGGGGCTCGAGTAGGGGTTCTTGGGCTTGCGGTGCCTGCGGTGGTGGCGGCGGCGGCGGCGGCGATCGACGGCGGGGGGCGTGGCTGCTGCTGTTGGTATTGGGCCGGCCGCGAGGGAGGAGGACGGCGACGACGAGGCCTGGCGCGCTGTCGCCGCGCGATCAGCGGCGGCGGCGACGGCATCGGCATCGGTGGCGGCGGCCGCGGGCGCTGCGCGCGCGGGGAGGCGCGCGCCATGCGCGCCCGCGGTCGAGGCGGCCGCGGCGATCGCGATCGCCAGCAGCGCCAGCAGCGACGGCACCGAAGCGCGCCGCATTGTCGTGGCCCGTTGTTCACGGAGGAGGGAGACTTTTCTTTCGGGAGAGTGACAGTGCTTCGTCGTTGGGGTTTCGGGGAGACGTGGTGTTGAGTTGATGTGTTGAGCGGTGCCGCGGCAGGGATGGGTCTTGTTGTTGGGATCGGCGTGGTGGTGGTGATTGGACGAGTGCGAGAGGAGGGGCGGGCGGAGATGCCTTTTTAGTTGCGTCGTCGTTGGGCGTCGTCCGTCGCAGGTCGCGTTGCGTGCCGTCGTCGTCGCCGTCGCGCGCGCCCGGCTGACGAACAAAGGTTTGTCCTTTGCACCGTTTCAGCACCAAATGCTACTACGTTCACGATCAACAACCTCAGTTCACATTACTCGCTCTCCCCTCACAGCACCACCGGACGCAGGCGCGCGCAAAGTTTCCATCACTCGGCGTTCGCAATAGGCCGTTCTCTTGTCTCCCCTGCGCCCCGCCCCAAGGGCGAGGCACGCGCGCCCACGCCTGACTCTGGTCCCCGCGGCTTGGCCGAGTGCCCCCGGGGGGCGTCGCAGCCATGGGGATCCTCGAAAAGTGCGTGTTCCAGGCTCTCCAAAACCGACACTCCTCTCTTTCCACCCGCCCTCGCGCTCACCTCTCCCTCCAAAACGCCCGACGCGCCACAACAGGATCAAGGAGATTGAGCTGGAGATGACGCGGACCCAGAAGAACAAGGCCACAGAGTGCGTGCCCGTTCGCTGTCGACTGCCGCCGTCGCCGTCGCCCCCCCCGCGCTGCCGCCGCCATCGTCGCGAATCGCTCTCGCGCTCTTCTCTCGCCTGCTCACGCGCTCCCCGCCGCGCCCCCCCCCCCCCCCCCCCC
>Ga0209491_10007194_pt1 | contig 14852 bp, 20 predicted proteins | sample BON02_FD_187213 | JGI IMG/M metagenome (GOLD analysis project Ga0209491, IMG submission 187213) | Freshwater microbial communities from Lake Bonney liftoff mats and glacier meltwater in Antarctica - BON-02 (SPAdes) (version 2) | ecosystem: Environmental > Aquatic > Freshwater > Ice > Glacier...
CTCCACTTCCAAACCCAGTCCAGCAAAAGCAGCAGCAGCAGCAGCTGCAGCAGCTGCCTCCGGCACGCCCGCCGCCAAAGCCGCCTGCGCCGTCTTCTTCGCCCCTCCCTCCCCATTCCCCCTCTTAGTCTGCTTCTTTCTCGGCGACTCTCTCCTCTCTCCGTCCTCCTCCCCCTCCGCTTCCAAACCCAGTCCAGCAGAAGCAGCATCAGCAGTAGTAATAGTATCTGGTTCCGGCACGCCCGCCGCCGACGCCGCTTCCGTCTTCTTCGCCCCTCCTTCTCCACTTCGCCTCTTATTCTGCTGGCGACTCTCTCCTCTCTCCTTCCTCCTCCTCCTCCACTTCCAAACCCAGTCCAGGAGCAGCAGGAGCAGGAGCAGGAGCAGGAGCAGGAGCAGGAGCAGTTGTACAATTTGGCTCCGGCAGGCCCGCCGCTCGCACCGTCTTCTTCCCCCCTCCCTCCCCACTCCCTCTCTTTTTCTGCTTCTTCTTCGGCGACTGTAATGTCTCCTCTGCCGCTTTCTCCTCAGCAGCGGCAGCAGCAGCAGCAGCAGCACCTGGCTCCGGCAGGCTTGCTGCCAAGGCCGCCTGGACTCTCTTTCCCCCTCTCTCCCCGCTGCCTCTCTTGCTCTGCTTCTTCATTGGCGACTCTCTTCTCTTTCCTTCCTCCTCCTCGTCACCAGTGGCAGCAGCAGCAGCAGCAGCAGCAGCAGCAGCAGCACCCACCAAGGCCGCCTGAGCCGTCTTCTCCCCCCTTCCCTCCCCACTCCCCCTCTTCTTCTGCTTCTTCTTCTCCGTCGACGGTCTCCTTATCTCCTCCTCCTCCCCCTTTTCCTCCCCTTCCTCAGCAGCAGCAGCAGCAGCAACATCTGGCTCCGGCACGCCTGCCGCCTGGGCTGTCTTCTTCCCTCCTCCCTCCCCACCCCCTCTCTTACTCTCCTTCTTCTTCTCTGCCGACAGTCTCCTTCTCTCCTCCTCTTCCTCTTCCTCCTCCTCCTCCTCCTCCTCCCCCTCCTCCTCACTATCACTATCACTATCCTCCTCCTCCTCGTCCTCCTCAAAATCAACCTCCCCTTCCATAAACCTGCGCCTATCCACATCCAACCCCTCCTGCGCCTCCTTCATCGCCACCTTCATCTGCTCCGTCTCCGAGGGCGCCAGCAACCCCAACAACTTCTCATCGGCCTTCCCTCCCTTCCCTAACTCATGATCGCCCAACCTCATAAATTTCCGACTTTCTTCAGGGACTGCTACCCAGGTCTTCTTCCTTGCATTGAATTTTGCAAATTTTTGGACGTTCGTATCGAGGTCTAGGAAAGCGCTTGGACGCAAGGTGAGGGGAATGCCGTCTTTCTCCTTCTTCTGGGAGGGGTCAATTCCAATGATGGTAGCTTGGTAGAACCTCCCCGCCTTCTCCATCCGGGACTTAAATTCAATCTGATCCCCCAAACGCAACACCACGATGCCCCTCCCCTTCCTCTTGCCCGCCGCTGCTGGGGATAGCGCGCGTAAGCCGAGGCCTTGCTCTACCTCCGTCCCACCCTCCTTCTCCCCCTCCTTCTCCTTCTCCTCGTCCTCGTCGGGAGTGACTACTGCTAATGTGGCTGCTAGTTGGCGTTCGCGCTCGATTCGTTCTTCCTTGGCCCGGATTAAGGCGAGGGAGGCTTTCAGCGTCTGTGTGTGGGAGATGAGAGGGAGGAGGGGGAGGGAGGAAGATGTAAGCACGAGAAGGGAGCGAGGGAGGGAGGGTTGTTTTTTTCAAGCGCTACTGCTGACGTTCTTGTGCGATTCGTTCTTCCTTGGCCCGGATTAAGGCGAGGGAGGCTTCCAGCGTCTGTGTGTGAGAGAGGAGAGGGAGTGAGGGGAGGGAGGGAGGGAGGGAGGGATTGCTTCTGTATTGGTTGACGGGTGTGGGATGGAGGGGCCGAATGGTGAACGTAAGCACGAGGAGGGAGGGAGGGAGGGAGGGAAGGAGGGAAGGAAGGACATGACGTACCATCTCCGCATACTCCATGGTCTTGTTCCATTTCTTGTCGGTGTAGAGAGGCTCCTTTGTCCCGGGGCGTCGCTTCTTCTTTTTCGGCGCCTTGGCCTTGTAGAAACTGCTCCAGCACAAGGCCCCGTTCTCTTCTCCATAGTTGAAGGGGACGAGATCCGTCTCCAGCTTCAGGGTGTGCTGCCTGTGGGTGATGATGATGGTGTGGAAGAGGGAAGAGGGGGGAGCGATAAAGAGATGCACGGACAGACTGCCAGGGGGTACGAAAGGGAGAGCCACCATCTTTAGAGCATGCCTGGAAGGCGTGTGTACACCCTACCAACCCTACTTTTTCACTTACTTCTTGTCGGTATCAGTCGTGGGAAAGTAGCAGACCCAGACACTTCCCTCTTCCAACTCGCCGTCCCCCACCTGCTCCAGCACAATTTCTGTCATCGTCAAGACGCGTACGGGCACCCAGACCACACCTTCCTTCGTCCACTTCAGCCACTCCAGATCCATCACGGGGGTAATTGTATACTTCCCCTCGTAATCGTCCCTCCCCGAGCCCTCCTCATCGCTGTTGCTCGTGCTCCCGCTCCCATGCGAGGTCCTTGATGCCCTTGCCGCCGCATCCGCCGGACTGATGGCCTCTTGCGTGGTAGACGCCGCCCTCCTTTCCTCAATTTCTTCCTTGCCACCACCGCCGCCACCTCCTCCTCCTCCTCCGCTTCCATTTTCTTCTTCGCTGCTGATGCCCGCCGCCTGCCCGCCGCCGCCGCTCCTGCAAGAGTTGCGCCGCCGCTGCTCCTCCTTTGCCTCTTCAATCGGGTCCATCATCAGCAGGTCGTCGTCGTCTTCGTCCCCTGGCATTGACATCTTGCCGCGTTGTGTGCGTGTACTGCTCTGGCGTGCTTCTATTCCTCCTCCTCCTCCTCCACGTCAAGTGATGCTTGCGCTTTGTTTGCGCGCGCTCTTGCTTGGCTCCTTGGCTTGCGGCCCCACCGGCAGTGTCGCGACGTGCTGTGCTGATGGTGGTCGTGTGGAGAAAATTGTGCCAGTGAGTGGAGGTGTTTGTAGTCGTGGTGGGCATGGGAATGCGCTGCCTGCCTTGCTTCTTTTTTCCATTCTCACTTCTCTTCCCGCGCAATTTTCCCTTTGATCGTCATTTTCCTTTGATCGTCATAGCGCATTTGATATTAATGCTCCCTGGCCAATGCCCTTGCCCAAGCCCTCCACACACCCACTCCTCACACCTTGCATCCCGCTCCCTCTACCACAGGCCTTCGCACGACCTGCCTGCCCCTAAGCCACCCCTTCATCATCACAAGCATCATGGCAACCGACGGCCTTCCACGCCTGCGCCTCGTAAGCCTGGCTGAAGTGGATGACCTGGCCAAGCTCAACGAGCCCGTGGAGCCTCTGGCCCGCGACCAGGCCATGGAGATCATCAATGACATCAAGGTACGTTTAATTGGGTGGGTGGTGCCCCTGTCCGCGCGCCTGCACACTGCGGGGAAATGCGCCAGCCAGCTTGGACACACAGGGGCACGAAGCGGGTGGACGATCCTCCTCCTGTGTTGCCCCAACACCCTACATCCCACGTTGTTAAGAGACGGTGGTTGTGAGGAAAAGGTGCCAGTGTGGGTGCAGTGCACTAGACAGCATGCTCCTCCTCGTCCTCCCCTCTCACTCACCCCCCTGCCCCTCCCCTTCCACCCAACCCGCAGGCAAACGGCAAAACCGCCCTCCTCCAACAAGCCCTCCGCCTGGGCGACATTAAAACACTCGACAACCCCATAATCCTCGGCCGCGCCGACCTTGAGAAGGCATGGCTCTCCCTCACCGACGGACAACGGCAAATGCTGCAACGCACCCGAGACCGAATCGAAGCCTTTGCCAAGGCCCAACGCAGCGCCATCCAAGACGTCTCCGTCTCCATCCCCGGTGGCTACGCAGGACATACCATCGCGCCCATGGCCGTTGCTGGGTGCTACGCCCCCGGAGGTCGATACCCCCTCCCTTCCTCCGTGCTCATGACTGCAGTTACTGCTAAAGCTGCAGGCGTGATCAAGGTATGGGTGGCCTCCCCCCGTCCCTCTCCTGTGACGCTCGGTGCCGCGTTCATTGCTCAGGCAGATGCGTTTTTGGCCGTTGGTGGGGCACAGGCCGTGGCGGCGTTGGCGTATGGAGTGGGGGGGGTGGATGCATGTGATATTATTGTGGGGCCGGGAAATAAGTGGGTGACGGCTGCCAAAAGCCTCATTTCGGGCGTGTGTGCGATTGACATGCTTGCGGGGCCTTCGGAAGTGTTGGTTTTGGCGGATGCCACTGCGGACCCACAGACGATCGCGGCTGATTTACTGGCGCAGGCGGAGCATGATGTGGAGGCACGACCTATTCTAGTGGCGACCTCGAGGAATCTCATCGATCAAGTGAATGACGCCCTGGTCCAGCAACTCGCCATTTTGCCCACAGGGGAGACAGCGCGTCCTGCTGTCTTGAAGGGGTTTGCTGTGGAGGTTAGTAGTGTCGAAGAAGGCATCCAAGTGTCCGATAAAATTGCTCCGGAACACCTAGAGATCCAGACGGCTGACGCGAAAGCTGTTGCGTTCCGCTGTAAGAACTACGGGGCTGTTTTCATTGGTCATGGAGCAGCGGAGGTCTTGGGTGATTATGGCGCGGGCCCTAACCATGTGTTACCGACGGGGGGCACTGCGAAATATACGGGGGGGTTGAGTGTGTTTACTTTTTTGAGGGTGAGGACTTGGATGAGCATGGAGGACCTGCAGGCGGGCCAGGTGGTGGTGAAGGATGCGGTGGAGCTTGCACGGTTGGAAGGGTTGGAGGGGCATGCACGGGCGGCGGAGAAGAGGTTGTTGCCTGCGTAAGGTTGAGGAGGGAGGGAGGGAGGGGTGGAGGGGGGGATGGAAATACAGAGATATGGTAGTCGAAATGTTATATGTGGGTGTGGTGAGTAAAGAGTGACTTTTTTATTGGTGAGTGGGTGTGAGAGTGAGAATGGTAGATTGATGATGAGATGATGAAATCAATGGAATAACAAAAGAAGGAGAGATAATAAGAAATTCCTCGACGTGTCTAGATCTAGATCTTTTTCTTTTTTTGGGGGTCCTTGTGTTTTTCTTTTCTTGCTTGTTTGCTTGCTGCTTGAGTGACTGACGGACGAACGAAACCCCAATATTCGCACGCCATTTCTCACCACAAGGCTCATCAAAGGGGAAATCCCATCATCTCTTCTCCTTTTTGTCATGCATGTCTCCCTCCTTCCCAATCCTACCCTCTTTTCCTGGTTATTAAATGCCATGTGTCGTATTCATTGATATCTCATGTTCCTTCTCTCTTCTCTCTCCATCCCTTTTCATTCCCTACTCTTTTCTCATTCTTTGTTGTGTGTGTGTGCAGAGAGACAAACAAACAGAACCCGAAAATAACTTAGCAATCCCACCAAATACTTCCCCTTGTATGTCCTGCTTCTGTTGCTGCTGCTGCTGCTGCTGCTGCTGCTGCTGCTGCTGCTGCTGCTGCTGCTGCTGCTGCTGCTCATATTGCCCTCTCTCCCCATGCCATATCGCCCTCTCTCCCCATGCCATATCAATTTCAAAAAGAACAAAAGATACAACGAGGACGACGACCCATGAAAGAAAATGAAACAAAGCCGTCGTCATCCTGTTGCTCCTACTGTGTCAATGTATATTCTTACGCGAAAAGCGCCACGACAGACAAAGCCGCAATCATCCCCAAAAGAAGGACAGAGCCCGACGCCGATCGGGTGCCGGCGGGAGAGGTAGTCTCTGCCTCCTTGTGCGCCTCCTTGGTGGGCAACTCGGCGACAGGGGGCTCAGCAGCCTTGGGGGCGTCCTTCACGGCATCGGCACCAGCTGCCTTGGCGTCCCCAGTCGCTTCCGCAACAGGCTTGTCCTCGGTGGTGGTGGGGATGGTGGTAGTAGTGTCAGCAGGCGCAGCCGCCTCCTCCTCGGGCTGCTTCATCTCGGACTGCAAAGAAGCCATGGCAACATCAAGCTTCTCCTGCGTACCGTCTACAATCTTCTTAGCGACATTTTGCACCGTGTCCAGCACCCCTGCCGTCGTCTCTTGGGTGGCATCCACAGCATCACCCGCACCAGCGACCACCTGGTCCGCGGCCCCAGCAACAGTCTCGGTAGCATTCGCAGCCACCTCCTCCAGCTCCGGCAGCTCGGGCACGAATTTCTCCTTGGCTTCCGGGCAGGCGTGCAGAGAGTTAGCAAGGCCCACGAAGGAAGGCGCGTTGCGAGCGTCGTCAAAGGGCAAAAAGTAGGCGAAGTCAATCGCTTCTCCAGGCGCTAGATCCACGAAATCAGACAGTGCTTCGTCCAGAGTGGTTGTAGGCAGATTGATAGGCACGAGCTTAAGAGCCATGGTAAGATCCGTGTCGCGGGAAGCGAACGCCACGCTACAGATGGCGACCTCTCCGAGGTTGGTGATGGTGCCATTGACCCAAGAGTAGGTGTCCTCGTTGGTGGCAGGGAAAGCGGGTAAGTCAGCTACGATGCCTGTAAGTGTGGTATAGATTGAGTGTCTCCATACATTTACGCGCTTGCGCACAGGAGGGCTGCGACTAGCACCTAAGTGTGCGCCAGGTTGCGCGTTTTCTGCTCCAGATAATGCATGTGTGTATGGTACATGCACTGTACAAAATCGAGACAGGACTCACCCGCATCGGTATACTGCTTGTGTGCCCCGGCATCGTCCTCGCAGAGCAACAAGCTCAACCCTGATTCAGGGCCCGTAAGATGGTAGCAACCCTTCTCCTCCACCTTCAGCTTCAGGGTCTCAAGCGCCTTCGTGGCCCCGTCCAAGGCCTCTTCTCCAATAGGGTGGAGCACGCCCGTAATGTCTTGGACAGCTTTTGGCGCATCCGCTGCGATCTCCCCCAGGACAGCGACGGGGGCCAAGATGGCGGCGGCCAGGAGGGCGGAGAATGTGCGCATGTTTTGGCTTGGTGGAGAGCGTGTGTGTATGTTTTTCCTGTGTGCGGTGCGAGGTGGGATGGGCCATATGTGTGAGATCCAAGTGTGGAAGGAATGCAGGCAAGTGAGAAAGGGTCAGAATCGTTTCCCAGGCGCAAAGCCAGGGGGGAGAGCAGCAATCACTATGGTACAACCCACAAGGGGGGCGCGCTGGTTTGCAAGGGAAACGAAACGACGCAATGGAGGGCCTCGCAACTCATTGGTTCTTCTTTTGGGTCGCGTCTTCCGTTGGCTTGTGTCAGGCCGTTAATTATTTTTTCCGGATTTATTTTTGGATTTATCTGCATTTCCCATGCTCCGTCACGCTACAAAGACACCACAATTCCAGTGGAAAAGTCACAAAAATGGTTTAAAAGTGTTTCCCTTCCCTTATCTTGCTCGATATGGTCTCGGCGTGCCATCTCTCCAAGCACACAAGAAGCAAATAAGAAAAAGAAAAAAAAGTCGGCAGCTTGTAGATGCTTTTCCCCCTGCTGCATGCAACACGCTACAAAAATCACCAGAAATTCACTGCAAATAGTCAGAAATGGTGGCACGTGGGCTCCTATCTTTTGTCTTGCTCGATATGGTCTCGGCGTGCCATCACATCTCAAAGAAGCAAAGAAAGAAGAAGAAAAAGCAAAAAAAGCGCGAGCCAATGTACCGTCACATCTCGCTTTCTTTTCATTGATGCTTTGTTGGGGTTCCTGCTCCACACACGTCTACATTCCATCAATTTTTACTTTTTCACGCCGCTCTTGGCTTTGCGGGCCCGGACGCCGGGATCCAACTCGCGCTTTCGCAGGCGCATCTTCAGGGGGGTCACTTCCAGCTTCTCGTCCTCGTTCATGTACGCCAGGTACTCCTCCAGCACGCGCACGACGGGCGGGGTCAATCGAATGGCTTCGTCGGCGCTCACACTTCGCACATTGCTCAGCTTCTTGGCCTTGGTCGGGTTCACGTCCAGGTCCACGGGCCGGTTGTGCTCGCCAATAATCATGCCTGGGTAAACCTCCTCTCCCGGCTGCACAAAAAGCACCCCCCGCTCCTCCAGCATATTCAGCGCGTACGCCGTGGCAGACCCACGCTCCATGCTGATCAACTTCCCCCGAAACAAAGCGTCAATCTGCCCCACCGACGCCTTGTGCTCCAAAAACAAGCGCGTCACCACCGCCGAGCCCCGCGTGTCCGTCTTGATCTCGTTCATGAAACCCAGCAAGCCACGGGACGGCACGTGAAAGACCAAGCGGGATTTGCCACGGTGATCCCCAAAGTGCACCAAATGGCCCTTGCGGGCGCTCAGCTTCTCCACCACCACCCCGCTCAGCTCCTGGTCCACATCCACCGTCACCTCCTCCACGGGCTCCAGCGTCTTGCCCGTGGTCGGACACTTCTTCGTCAGGACCTTGGGCGGCGACACACAAAGCTCAAAGCCTTCTCGGCGCATGGTCTCAATGATGATGCCTAGCTGCAGCTCCCCTCGGCCGTGCACCTCGATGGACTCGGGTTCCGAGGACGGGACCAGGGTAATGGAGACGTTGTTTTCGACCTCCTTGTGCAAGCGGTTGACGACGTGGCTTCCCGTGACGAACTTGCCCTCCCTCCCGGCCAAGGGCGAGTCGTTGGCGGAAAAGGTGATGGCAAGGGTCGGTGGGTCCATCTTCTGTGTGTATAACGGGGCCATGACCTCGGGTGCCGAGATAGTATCGGCCACATTCGCCTCTACGCCTGCCAACCACAGAATGTCCCCCGCGTTCCCCTGCTGCACCTCTTGCTTCTCCATGCCGCGCTGGCAAAAGAGCTTGGTCACCTTGCCTTCCTGCAAGACCTTGCCGTCCTCCTCTCGAGAAAGGGTCTTGATAGGATCCCCAATCTTAACTTGGCCTGTGTGCACCTTACCCAGGCAGACCCGGCCCACAAAATTATCGGTCTGCAAACTGTTGACCGCAAACGTGAAGGGCTCCGCCAAAGCCTCGGGCCCACAGGGCGGCGGCACCGTCTCCACAATTGCTTCGAGCAAGGGTGCCATGCCTCTCGAATGGTCCGTGTCGTCCATGTCCCGCACTGCCCACCCTTCCCGAGCGCTGGCAAAGAGCACAGGGTAGTCCAGCAGTTCGTCGGGGGCCCCTAGGGAAATGAACAGGTCCAGCACCTCGCTCTCCACCTCGTGTGGCCGGGCGCCTTCGCGGTCGACCTTGTTTATGACCACGATGGGCTTCAGGTTGTGTTCAATCGCCTTGCTGAGCACGTACTTGCTTTGCGCCATGGGGCCCTCGGTTCCGCACACAATGAGGCAGCACCCACTGCACATGTCCAGCACCCGCTCGACCTCCCCACCAAAGTCGGCGTGGCCCGGCGTGTCCACCACGTTCAGGACGTGACCTTGGAAATCCACGCGCGTGTACTTGCTCATAATCGTAATCCCTCGCTGCTTCTCCAGGGACATGCTGTCCATAGCGCGCTCCGCGGTCACGGCAGTGCTCCCCATGAGCCGGTCGCAGATGGTGGTCTTCCCGTGGTCAATATGCGCAATAATGGCCACATTCCGAATCAAATGCGGGGGCGTGGCCCCAGTCGGTGCCGTGGAGAAGCTTTTGGACGACAAATGAATGCGCGGTGCGGCGGCGCGGCGAGGTAGTAGTGGCCTTACGGTGGAGCTGGCACCGCCCCATGGTGGCGCATGCAGGAGGCGACGGGAGATGCGAAGCATCGCTATTAGTGTGGCTGCCTGTTGGACAAGGATGAAAAGAGGGAGTTGCGTGGTGTATGAGAATGTTTAGAGCATGTACAAACATGCCAAACATGCCTGCTGCATAAGCATGGTGTTTGTGCGTAAAACAAAGTGGTAGATAGTGGTAGCAATAGTTGCGGGCCACACACGCATGCAGCACCTGCGACGTCTCTGGGCCCATCTTTTCTTTCTTTTCTTTCTTTTTTGGCGTCCCCGCGTCTGTGCAAGCAAGCTTCCTTTTTCCTGCGCACAGACAGCTGGTCCTCTCTTTCTTTTAATTTTGCCAAGCCGCATTTCTCACACATTTTTTTTTCGATAATACACAAACTACAACAGAGTCTCTTCTGATAGAGGAGGTTAAACTTGAGGAGGTTAACCCTTTAGCCCTCAAACTTAGCTCTTGATGGCCCGCAGCAAGTCTACATACGTATTGGGCGTCAAATAAGAGGTGCCCCCAATGACCACCTCCTTTTTATGCTGCTCCATGACCTCGTAAGCGGCACGGAGCTCCGAAAAAGTCACACCGCCCGCCACAAAGACCAAGGAGCGGGCGCCCGTGTAGCTGGCAGGCTGCTTCCCCAAACGACCCTTCTCGGGCTTGCGCAGGGAGCGGGCCACGGGCTTTTCTTCCCGGGAAGGCATGGGGAGCACGGAGGGGTAGGCTTCGGTGGAGAGCTCGCCTTGGACGGTTTGGTCGATGAGGTCCTTGAGCACGCACACGTAGCGGCTGGCGGCGTACTCAGAGGCTTGATCCGTCCGTCGCTTGGTCTTCTTGGCCTTGCCGCCCCACAACGACGAGGACCCGCTCTTGGACTTTTGCACGCTCACCCCCAGGGCCTCGAGATGGATGAGGGTGTCTTGGTCTTCGGTGGTTAAGCCTGCTGCGGCCACCAGGGTGCGACGGGCCTCCTCCGTGATGCCTTCCTGGGCAATGATGAAGATGGCGATGAGCCGCATCTTGTTGGTCAGCGTCATGCCCGCGCTCTCCAGGCCCATCAACATGGTCTCCAGGCTGTAGTTTGTTTGTGTGTGGGGGGGGGTAGGGAGGAATATGAGTAGGCTGGTAAATATAAAGGAGGAGGGAGAAATGTTCCTCTACTCACACTCACTCAGAGCGCGTAAGGCCACGACAACACTGCTCTAAGAACAAGCTGGATACAAGCAAAAATTACTTCTTCCCCTACTTCCTCTCCGCCACGCCTCCCAGGCCCACCCACCCACCCCCACTCACTTACCTCTGCAACATCTTCTCCTCCTTCACGCTCCGCCCATCCCCATCCACCCCCGTCGCCAGCGTCTGCTCCAACTCCGACACATCTAACACCCCATAGTGCTGAAACCTGGCCATCGCATCCGTGGTAATCGAATAGTGCATCCACAACTTCCCCGTCATCTCCCTATACTCCGGCAGCTGCTTGACAATCAACGCCAATTCCTGCGGAGACATCTTGGCATCTGTCCCGAGCTTTCTCGTTAACTCCACCCCGGCATTCGCCTGGATATAATCCCGCGTCCTCTCCCCAATCTGCTCCATGACCTTGGCAATATGTTGATGCCGAAACTCCACCCACAACGCATCCGAGTCGTTTAACAAGGCCTTCGTCTCATGCCTCCCACCCTTCCCCTCCGATTGAAACGTAATCATATCATCCTCCACTTGCAGCAAATCCTGCACCATCGCCTGATAGGTATGCTCATGAATCAACGGCGTCAACGGGTCCTCCGCCCGATCCAAAATAAGCAACGTAGCCCGCTCCCTATCCGTGTGCCCGGCCTGCCCGTGATACCACCAATCTTCCTGCCGAGCGACAAAATCGTTGAGCCCGTCCTGGACCAGCGTTGCAAGACGCGCCCCCAAAACGCTATTTTGGTTGTAGCGGACGTGGGGGTACTCGTTCAAGGTCACGCAGAGCGACACCAGTTTGTGCACCACCTCTTCCAAGACGGCATTGTCGGGCCGGATGCTAAACAGGCCGGGCAAGCAGCGGGGCATGTCCAGGTTGAAAGCCGAGGCTTCGGTGGCGAGGAAATTCATGTTGATCTCCTTGAACGTCCGGACGCGCTGCAAAAAGTTGGGCGCGGCCCCCAAGCGTTTCATGAGCGTGTCGTTCACCTTGGACAGGAAGAAGAGGTGCACGGCGCCGTACCGGGGCTTCTTGGGGTCGGCAAAGTCCTTGAGAATCAGGTTGATGGTTTCGAGGGTGGGGGTCACCAGGTAAATGACCTCCATCTCCGGCAATGGCTGCCGCTCCTTGGACAGCAGCTCGATCAGCGTGACCCGGTGCTCCATTACATCGTACATGCCCACCAAGGCCGAGACCACGCGCAAGGCCGCGTCGTCAATGACCATGACCATCCACCCCCGGCTCAAGCCGGCCGCTGCCTCGATCACGTCCCGCATCAGCCTGCGTTGCACCACCTCGCGGAAGTGCTTGGGCGGCGGCTCCTCCGCTGCCTTTTGGCTCAAGGACGACATGATGGAGCCGGTGGGTGGGTGCAATCAGGTGTCTGCTTGTGAAAATGTCGGCCGCGGACCAAAAGGGAGGGAGGCGTTGGGGAACAAGCTTCGATGACGGCTTGCTTGGTCGAGCCTATGCTGGCTGATTGGACAGAGAGAAGAGCACGCAATCACCGGCACCGGCAATGCGAGAGGCGTCTCCCTGTGGAGTGTGGGTGGTGCGGTTCGAAGTGAGTCGTCAAAGTGTGAATTGTGAATTGGCCAAGAGAGCGAAAGACAGAATGCCGTTGCCGAGTGGTGTGTGTGAACGACGGCATCCCCAAACACGATTTAGGATTTAGGCCTGCTGCTTCTCCCGGTTACAGGACTGGAGCTCAAGCAAAAAGCAAGGATATGCAGCACTAGGCGTTCCGGCTTTGACTTGCCTTGTTTGCTTTGGAATGGCTTTTGTTTCTTCCAGGCGCTTGTTTTCCACACTCCGAGTCCTCACACCACCTCGCTCTTCCCTCCTTGCCACAGGCCTGTCGCTTCCCACACCCCCACCCCGCCCTCCGCACCCAAGAAAGCCCCGACACTCGAGGCAGAACAAACGTGTGCGCCTTGCTTCACTATCAAGAACACAAAAGCCGGTTCAACATCAACCAATACAGCGCTCCAATGAGGCCTACCACACTACTACCCACCCTGCTCCTGGTGCTCGTCGCCCTCTCCCTCTGCCACGCCTTCCTGCCCCCCATCTCGGCCCTGCGACCACGCTTGACCCGGTGCGAATCGTCCTTGCAAAACAGGCGGTCCTCCTCCCCCTCGTCGTCTTCCAAGACGGCGGCGGCGGGCACGCCGGTACCTACGCCCCGGGTGCAGTTCGAGGGCTTTGACGAGGCCCACGGACCCGCGATTGGGGACACTTTGTCCGTCATTTACAACCCGGCCGGCCAGGGCGAGGACGCCCCCTTGTTGTTGCTCGAAGAAGACGAGGCCGCCAGCCCATGCCTCCTCTACAATTTCAATGGGTGGGACGGGGAAGAGACGCCGCTGCGGACTCCCATGTTTCCCCGGGGGGATGGTACGATGGTGGCCACGGTGCATGTGCCTAACTATGCCAAGATTTTGGATTGCATCGTCTCGGATGGCCAACTCGCGTTCGATACGGAGGGCGGCGCGTACTTTCATTTGCGAATTGCCCGTGTCCAAGAAGAGAAGGACGGCACGGTCTACAACTTTTTGCAAGGCGACGACGGGACCTTGATCTTGACGGGGGTAGAGGCTGCTAACGATGCCCGAGAACTAGAACGAATGATTGAAGACGAGCTCTCGGCTCGTAATGCCGGCGCTGGTGGCGCGGGGCTCTTGCTGGGCGAGGAGGAGGAGGAGGGGGGGATGGAGGTACCAGGGGTAGATGTGGCGAACGTGGTGGCATTTTTGGAAGGAGAGTTGGAGCAGGCACAGGAGGGGTCGTTGATGAGTGAGGTGATTGAGGAGTTGTTGCTGGAGACGGAGGATGCAGGAGGGGAGGCTGCGCGGCAGTTGGCCTCGACGGGGTCGATTGGTGTACATGTGGCGGCGTTGAAGGATGTGGGGAATGTCCCGCAGCAATTACGGGCGGAGGCGATTGCGGTGGGGGAGCAGTTGGGGATTACTTCGAGTATGATTATCAATGAGTTAAGGGAGTCGTTTGATAGTGTCACGGATGCCGAGGTGTTGACTTTTGCGGAGCTACCACGGGCGTTGAGCAAGATGGGGTTTGATGGCTTGAGTGCAGAGGAGTTGGAAGGGTTGTGTTTGAGGGTGCAGGGGGTGGAGGCCCCGAAGGAGGGAGGTAGGTTGTTGAGTTTGGAGCATTTTATGAAAATTTTCTTTATCCTGGACGATGAGAACGTGGGGATCACTATCGTGTAACGTCGACGACAAGCACAATTGGCTTCAAAATCGGTCCTTTATTGATAAAGAAGAGGGAGGAAGGGGATGAGGGAGGGGAGGAGGGATGTGAGAATCAGAGGTTAGAGAAATTAGAAAAGGGGAGAGGAGACGAATGTGTGAAATGAAGAGGTGACGGTAGGAAGGAGGGAGGGAGGGAGGAAAGGGCAATTTTCTGGAGGAGCGGGACGCCACTACAACAGGAGGCGCACCGCTCGCATATGCATGCACGCAAGGACCAGCCAGTAAAAGTAGAAACAAAAACCAAATTAAGGGAACGAATTTATTAGTAGAAGGGGAAAGAAGAAGAAGAAGAAGGAGAAGAAAGGGCGAAAATGTGTACACCAATTTTTGTGACGGAGGGAGAATAGAAAAAAGTAGAGAGAAAACTAGCCCTTGACAAGATGACAAAAAGCCAAAACAAAGGCGCATAAGCCCCCAGCCTGCTCGATAAATAATAACAACAACATTTACTCCAACTCTATTGCCGATGACATTTCTTTCTTTCTTCTTTTGATTGCTTGCTTGCTTGACTCTTGCTGCTGCTGCTGCTGCTGCTGCTGCTGCTGCTGCTGCTGCTTCTTGTGCTTGTGCTTGTCGTGCTAGCGTCTCGCGTGTCCTAACTCTCCATCCTATCACTCTTTCCTTCCTCTGTATGTATGCCCCTCCGACTCACTTCCGTGCCTCCCACCCCTTCCTCCCCCCCTCCCTCCCTCCCTCCCTCCCTCCCCCCCTAATTATCCCCCACGTCCATATCCGGATCC
>Ga0209491_10007196_pt1 | contig 14850 bp, 14 predicted proteins | sample BON02_FD_187213 | JGI IMG/M metagenome (GOLD analysis project Ga0209491, IMG submission 187213) | Freshwater microbial communities from Lake Bonney liftoff mats and glacier meltwater in Antarctica - BON-02 (SPAdes) (version 2) | ecosystem: Environmental > Aquatic > Freshwater > Ice > Glacier...
TTGTAGCCTTTGGGCATGTTAATCTCCTGGTTGCTTGTCAGCTACCTTAAGATTAGCACCTTTACATGACTCTCTCTTTCTTATGGCTACCTTTTGAACAGTGTTGCACTTCGCGGTTGAATGGGCCTCCTTTGTATTTAACGCGTTGCGTTTTTTATTCATGCTCATCACCGCCGCTTAATAATCATAAAGTTGAGCGTTGTAGCCGAGCTTGCCGCTAATATAACTTATCGGTTTATTTTTTTCTAACATCACAAGTGCTTCCATCACAATAAGGTGCTGCCAGTGCTCGACACGCCGTAGAACATATTGCGGCGGATAAAAAATGCGAAGCCAGTGGCACCTATATTATTACACGTTTCTAAACATGCATGTTGCATGATGGTTTTATGAGGCATACTATACTTAACACCTAATTTTAAGAAGAAATTTTATGACAAACCTGACTATTTATCATAATCCACGATGCTCTAAATCACGACAAGCGTTAGATCTGCTTAAAAACCAAGGGCTTGAACCCAACGTTGTTGAATATCTTAAAGAGCCGTTAAATTACGAGCAACTTACCGCTCTTCGTGCGCACATTGCGTTAAAAGATTTAGTGCGAACCAACGAAAAATGCTTCAAAGAGCTTGCCTTATCGCTTGATAATGAAGTGCGTGTGTTAAACGCCATGACTCATGAGCCTAAATTAATGCAGCGGCCTATTGTTGTATACAAAAATAAAGCTGCCGTAGGCCGCCCCCCTGAAAACGTTTTAGATATTTTGACCTGAGGTAACACGTTTGGCCTCTATATTTTCACAACCATCTCAGCTTGACGACTCAGCTTTAGAGTAGGCTCTTCTGAATCGTCTGTTAAACATGGCCCCGAAAAAAAATCAAACATATTTCGTTTTTTCCCTACTTGAACATCAAGCGGTGGTGGCGCGTCCATAGGGAAATCATGCTCAAATCGAGCGGCGAGCACACTAAAATCATCCCGCTCTAGGATGACCTCAGCTCTTAATTGATCACTCTTTTCTAAAATACTGGGTGTAAGATTAATACGTTGAGCAGGATGCAATGCTTCGTAATGGTCTCCAAATATTTCAAGCGCTTCGTCATCAGATAAAGATTTTAACACTTCATAGGTTAATAGTTTATGATCAAACGTAAATTTACTCAGGTATCGATGCACGGTATGATCACGCACCCCGAGTAATGAAGCAAGATTTCGTACATTTTCTGTTTGACGAGATAAATAATGGATATGTGCAGCATTATACTGATTGATATTAATATCAGGTGAACGTATTTTTTTTGCATACGCCTTGCCCCAAATTTTACGGGCATCTTCGACTGAAAGCGCTTTTAAAACTTCAACACTCAATGGCTCGCCATTGAATAAATATTTTCCAAGATTGCTCGTTAAAATTGAGCAGTCTGCAAGCTTAAGTTTTTTAGCTGCGGCACTAACGCAACGCGTATTACAAACGACTTGATGAATATACGCAACGGTGTAGTTTGAAAGATTTGACTTCATTCACCTGCCCCTCATAATTTCACACACTTCACGGTCGTCATCATCCATGCTCTCATCGCTATACTCATGCTCAGCGATACTGAAAAGCAGATGTGGTTTGTTTTGAGGCTTTCCAAAAGTTTTCTTAGATTTAAAACCATCAAGACTCTTCATTGGCTTCATCACATTCGCCGCTGCAGCATCAACACTCACCGTGTCCGCCTCAGCCGCTGGCTGATCAACACTCACAGGATGATCACCGTGATTTGTAAAATAATCAAACGCTTTTGCATGCACAGAGAGCTCTGCCGCTAGCTCATCCCACGTAAACTCATTTTCAATTTCATCACTTGTTGAGTCATATACAGCTTTAGCTCTACGGCACATATCTTGCTTTAATAATTCAGCCTCGTGAATGGCTTCTAAACAGTTTTTTTTCAATGATTTATCTCGTGCGTAATAGCGCGCATCTATCGAATAGGTCAGTGCATGATACACCTCTCTTGCATCATGGGATGGCGTCTCATCAAACGTGCAAATCGTCCCATCTTTTGAGGAACTTATGTGTCGTTTTGTGAGTTTAATATCATCCACCCCTTCCGGACGCTTAAGTGCTCGATTGCTTGCGGCAATGGTTTTAATAACATGCGCTTTAAATCCAGGCGTTGACGCCATTAAAGCTGAAAAAGCATCAAAAGACCCTGCTTTATCACGATAATATAATTTTTGAACAAATTCTGTTGTATTTGCAACGATCTCGTCTTTCAACACACGTTTTGATGTATCTAAGTCGGGTATCTGCTCGGATAATTCGGTTGTTATATGATAATACCGGCGTAAAATATCACCGTAAGGAGAAATAACCGTCAAATTAACCTTATCTTCCCCACAAAAATCAACATACAAGGTACGCTCATCGGGTATTAAGGGAGGCGCCATAAACAAACATCGGTGTTTAAATACAAGGGAAAGTGCTCCTAAGTCCAATGATTGTACAGCTTTATTCAAACGCGCAACATCAACAGCTGGATCATCTGAGCTGACATCATAAAATCGGCGTATTAATTCTGATTCATCAGAATTTTTAGTTGCTTCATACAGAGCCCATTTTAAATCCATATAACCAACAATCGGTTGTATTGAGTCATATGGATAAGGTGTGTTTGCTCCAACATTACCTGTAATATCTGGCGTTACGCCATCTAATCCTAAACGCTTAGCAACCATTTCATAACTGGTTTTCAGCAGTTCCTCCGCTCCAATCTGATGCCTTTCTCCGGCAGCATTTCTTTCTTTGAAGGCCTCGGCATGAACTTGATCCGATATTCTTTTAGTTAGATCTTGCGTTTCACGTTTGCTACGATATAGAAGAGCCGATGCTTTGTTTACAGCGTGATGATAGGGTTCTCGTACTTCGTTTAATTTAGCGTTTCGAAAATGATAAACGGGCGCGTACCGATGGCTCACTTGTCTCAATCTATCATCAAATAAGCGCTCCAGCTTCGTGCTTTCGTTTTTATACATCGTGTCATTTTCTTTTTTCTTTTGCGAATAGTCATGACGGATAGAAAAAAATGTTTGTGCATACAATAATTCGGCGGCTTTTTCATCGGGCATGCTTGTTGCCTCAGCAGCTTGATAGTCAGACCACGTTTTTGTAGACAATGAGCTTAAAGCGTGTTGTATTTTTTGAATAGTATGATCACGACGAGCTTGGTTTTCTTGCGCGCTAACCGCTTTGTCTCGCTCAATTTGAGACGCTTGCGTTACAAAAATATCATGCAGCTTTTGTTTCTGAGTCGCAAGATCAGACTCAATAAAAGCGATTGCCTCTGCTTCATTTTTTTTTAAATACGCATTAAAGATTTTTTTTTGGCTCAACATGTAAAACCCAACTAAATACCAATGTGTTTATTATATAGACACAAAGGAGCGCCGTCAAACCTCGCTCTGTTTACCATCCACACATTCGAGAAAGTTTACGAACTTAACCCTCCACCCACCTCGTTTATACCCATTGCATTTACCGTAGCGTCTTGGTGTTGATTAAAATATTTAAGATGTGTACTTCCAGCATGATGAGATGCCCTAATCCAATGAGGGTTCGGATAATCTTGAGCAAGATTAATACCTAATAATCGCATAACTCCGCTTTCAATTTCGAAGAAATCTTGCATCAAGGGGCTGATAGCATGAATCAGCTTGACAATAGGATCTATCGCGTCTGTTTTGAAAACGAACATCCCGTCATGATCATGATATTTAACACAAGAGCCTTGAAGACCAGCCGTTTGAAAAGCTTCCTGAATCACTGAATTATTTTTTGCGCTGGATGCACGCACTCGAATGATCCACTCACGACGAAGCTTAATAATACCGAGTAAATTGATAATAGAGTGTGGATTTTGATACGCTACCGCGATTCTATGTGTTGTTATGCCCATTTTTTGCCACATGATGTTACCTCGTTACAATGTTGTGCACCAAACCAATCATCTTGTTTTTTTAGCTCTGATATCTTAATGAGTATAGATATGATTATTATTATAACACATTTTAAATATTTCACTTTGTTACTGTCAGGATTGATGTGTGTATCGAAAACAGTCTCTGGTATGGTCATCAACCATACCAACAGCCTGCATATAAGCATACATGATGGTCGGGCCCACAAAGCTCATGCCTCGTCGTTTGAGATCGCTAGATAATGCCTTGGATTCTTGTGTCTGTATTGGTACGTCTTGGTGTGATGCAGGCCGATTAATTTTAGTCTTATTTTGAACAAACGACCAAACATACGCATTAAACGATCCATAATCATGTTGAATATTAATAAAGATTTGTGCATTTTTTCGCACAGAAAATATTTTTAACCGATGGCGAATAATATTTGGATTATTGACCAGCATTTCTAAATAAACATCGCTCAAGTTGGCACAAGCATCCGGATCAAATTGCTTAAAAGCTTCACGATAACCTGCTCGGCGTTTTAAAATTGTTTCCCAATTAAGACCTGCTTGCGCGCCTTCCAAAACAAGCATTTCAAAAAGTTTATTATCATCATGCACAGGAACGCCCCATTCGGTATCATGGTAGCGTTCATAATGAGGTTTGTTTTGTCCTACCCAAACACAACGGTTCATCTTATGTTTCTTTTAATAAAATAACTAAAAAAATTTACAAAATAAAACGCGCTAAATCTTCATCTTGTACAAGCGCACCTAAATGCTTCTCGACGTATGTTTTATTGATTTTTACTTTTTCTCCGGCCTTGTCCGTTGCTTCAAACGAGATCGTTTCAAGTAAACGTTCCATCACAGTATATAAACGACGCGCACCGATGTTTTCCGTTCGTTCATTCACTTGCCATGCAACTTCTGCAATCCTTCGAACACCCGAAGTATCAAAGCTAAGTTTGACGCCTTCCGTTGCCATAAGCGCTATGTATTGCTCTGTGAGCGAGGCTGTCGGTTCGGTTAAGATACGTACAAAATCACCCACGCTTAACGCGTTAAGCTCAACACGAATCGGTAAGCGCCCTTGGAGCTCTGCAATTAAGTCAGAAGGCTTAGCCACGTGGAACGCACCGGAGGTGATAAATAAAATATGATCCGTTTTAATTATCCCATATTTAGTTGAAACAGCAGAGCCTTCAACCAAAGGTAATAAATCACGCTGCACACCTTCACGAGAAACATCACCGCCCTGCTGCTCGGAACGTCGCGCAACTTTATCAATTTCATCAATAAAAACAAAACCGTTTTGTTCAACCGACTCAATCGCAGCTAATTTGATTTCATCTTCGTTAATAAGCTTTGCAGCTTCTTCTTCGCGTAAGATTTTTAGTGCTTTAGCAATCGGCAACTGACGCTGTTTCTTTTTTTCTGAGCCCATTTGCTGGAACATCGACTGAAGTTGGTTGGTCATCTCTTCCATGCCAGGAGGCGCCATAATCTCAACACCGACACTTTGTGCTACAACATCAATCTCAATTTTTTTCTCATTCAACAACCCTTCACGTAACTGCTTACGGAACACCTGCCGTGCCGACGAGTCAGGATCGCGCTTTGCGTCCCCCTCCCCCGGAGGAAGTAAAGCATCTAAAATACGTTCTTCTGCTGCATCTTCTGCCAATTGTGCTACTTTTTTCATGGCATGTTCACGCGCAAGCTTAAACCCAATATCAGCTAAATCGCGTATAATCGACTCAACATCGCGACCAACATAACCAACTTCTGTAAATTTAGTGGCTTCAACTTTAATAAACGGCGCATCAGCCAAACGTGCAAGACGACGGGCAATTTCGGTTTTACCCACACCGGTGGGTCCAATCATTAAAATATTTTTCGGCATAATTTCAGCGCGCAAACCATCATCGGTGATTTGCATACGACGCCAGCGATTACGTAGGGCAATCGCCACAGCACGCTTCGCGGCATCTTGTCCAATAATATGCTTATCTAATTCCTCAACAATTTCGCGAGGGGTCATTGTATTATTTACGGTATTATTCACGATAGGTATCCAACGTTTCAATGGTTAAATTATGATTGGTATAAATGCACATATCCGCGGCAATACCTAAACTTTTCTCAACGATTTTTTGCGCCGATAATTTAGTGTTTTCCATCAAGGCACGTGCTGCAGCCTGTGCAAATGGGCCACCCGAACCAATGGCCATCAACCCTTCTTCAGGCTCAATAACGTCACCGTTTCCCGTAATAATCAACGAGGAGTGCTCATCCGCAACGGCAAGTAATGCCTCCAAGCGCCGCAAAATTTTATCCGTTCGCCAATCTTTAGCTAACTCAACGGCCGCGCGAACCAAATGCCCTTGGTGCATTTCTAATTTTGCTTCAAAACGCTCAAATAAAGTAAACGCATCAGCCGTACCACCGGCAAATCCAGCAATCACTTTATTGTTATATAAACGTCGTACTTTACGCGCGTTACCTTTCATCACGGTGTTGCCTTGGGTCACCTGACCGTCGCCACCGATAACAACCTGTTTTCCAACTCGCACAGACAAGATGGTTGTTCCACGATATTGGTCCAAAATATCTCCCGATTAAAAAAATAAATACATGGGGTATCAAGTAAATGGGGGCTTATATATAAAAATCAATGCCTAGGCCTACAACGCGCGCACAAACCTCGAAGTTCAATGGGATCATCACTCATATGAAAATCACTCCGAAGAGCCAGTTGCTGCATAGCCTGACGAACAGCAACATCGTGTACTTCGTCGACGTTATGACACGCAGAACACACCACAAAAAGCTCGGAGCATGCATGCGCCTCTTCTTTTCCACAAAGCGCATACGATTGAATCGAGTCAATTTTGTGAACAACGCCTGCTGTGACAAAAAAACCTAACGCGCGATATAACGCAGTCGCTGTTGCATTGGGTTGGTCGTCAGATAACCGTTCTAAAATATCATACGCCTTCAACGGTTTCTCTGTATTCCATAAGACAAATAACACCGCTTTACGTAACGAAGTGATCGTAATGGCCATAGTCAACGATAGATGCTTCGTGTAAATAACAAACGCTAGCGGATAACCCATGCTTTAGCCTTTTGAAGCGTTTAGATGTGAGGGTACCAAAAACGAAACGCCATCCAAGGCTGAGGCGTCAATTTCTAAATGCTCTGCCAAACTTTGCCCTATATCTGCAAAGCTTGCACGCTCACCGATGGCCTGGGACTTAATACCTGGGCCAAATAAAAGTGCAGGCACATGCTCACGCGTATGATCAGATCCCGGGAATGTCGGGTCGCAACCATGATCGGCCGAAATCACCACCGCATCACCAGGCTTTAAGCTTGCTTCAAATGCTGGCAAACGCGCATCAAACGCCTCCAGTGCCGCTGCATAGCCCGGCAAATCACGACGATGCCCAAAGGATGAATCAAAATCAACAAAATTGGTAAATACAAGACTTCCAGCAGGCGCTGATTTCATGGCCTCACAGGTCGCATCAAACAACGCCATATTTCCATCGGCTTTAACCACCTGCGTAGGGCCTTGATGCGCATAAATATCAGATATTTTTCCGATCGCAATCACTTCACGTCCGGCTTCGTTGAGATAATCAAGCAAAGTTTTTTCCGGTGGTGGTATCGAATAATCACGCCGGTTTGCTGTACGCTTAAAGGCCCCCGCTTCGCCCTTAAACGGCCGCGCAATCACGCGTCCAATATGATATTCATCGACCAACTCTCGAGCGATTTCACAAAGTTCATAAAGTTTTTCTAAGCCAAACAATGCTTCATGAACAGCAATTTGGAACACGCTATCCGCCGAGGTATACACAATCGGCTTGCCTGTTTTCATATGCTCGTCTCCGAGCTCAGCCAAAATATCGGTGCCTGAGGCATGCTTTTCACCCAGCACACCAGGTAAGTTTGCGCGCTGAATTAAATCTTGGATAAGTTTATTTGGAAAACATGGCTGGGTTTCAGGAAAATACCCCCACTCAAACCGAACAGGTACACCCGCAAGTTCCCAGTGCCCACTGGGTGTGTCTTTACCTAAGCTTTGTTCAACAGCATAGCCATAATAGCCTTCGGGTTGGTCTAGATTCAGAAGCTCAGGCAACGCATCTTCTGAACTTAAACCGGCAGCATGATACAAACCTAAACGTGCTAAATTAGGGATACGAAGCGGTCCCGAACGCAATCCCGGAACATCTGCCTGCCCTAAGCGACACGCTTTAACAATATGTCCAAACGTATTTGCGCCCGTATCCCCATACTTAACCGCATCATGACTCGCGCCTATACCGAGCGAATCCATAAGTAAAACACAGGCACGTGTTGATGGCATGGATGGCATACAGTCAAGTCTCCGTTCGTTTATTTAATGCTGTGGTTTCGCAAACGTTTCTTTTAAACCAAACGTAAGCAACAACGATATCAAAAAAGCAGCCGGCAAAATGAGTGCCGCGGTTTGATAAGACGCAAGTGGATAAACCGGTGTTCCGCTGATTAACTCTACCCCACCACATTTAACCAAAATTTTACTGAAAATATTTTGATAAACTAAATAGCCACCTTGCGTAAATAAAGAAACAACGCTCAAGGCTGTCGCAACCATTACAGGCAATGAACTTTCAGCAACAAGCACATAGCTAATCACCTGAGCGGCTGTAACCAAACCCAATAAGAAGAACAGCACGGCCATAACACTCGCAGAAACCGGCGCATATAAAATACATAACACCGTTATTAACGAGAACAGTGCGCCTAATTTCATAGGAAATAAGCGACGTCCTAGTTTATCCGAGAAATAACCAAACAACGGCCCACCAAGCATCGCACCAAAAAACAGCATGCCATTGACCCAAGAAGCCTCTGCCTGCGTCGCACCTAAACGTTGCATTAAATACAATTTACCCATGGCCGCGCCAAGTACCGCAATCGGCAAGTTCATCAGGCTGGTATACAATCCTGCAAAAATAGGTTGGCAAGATAAGCATGCCTTCCATGTTGTCCACATCGGCAAGGTTTTATGTACAGGATCTTGATGACCTTGAGGACGTTCTTCAATCCACCAAAGCATCAATACAAAAATCAACACACCTAACCAAGCGACGTTTAAGACAGCCCCACGCCAGCCCACATGAAGTGCGATAGCCGTGATAGGGTACTGAGCAACCAAACCGCCACACATCGCCATCGTCACAATTGCGCCAGTAATTAAAGCCATTTTTTTAGGTGGAAACCAACGTGTGGCAAGCCTAATAGGGCCTAAGAAGCAAAAAGCACTCGTCACACCCGCAATAAACCGATACATTAATGCCATATAAAAGCTTTGCGTATACGCTAAGAAAAACGTACTGATAACACAAACCAGCATCGAAATAACCAGGGTTTTTTTAATAGAAAAGCGGTCGAGAACAATACCTGCGGCAATTAAAAAAGCGACGTTGGCAAAATAATAAATACTTGAAAGATAAACCATTTTATCAGCTTCGATGCCAAAATCGCGCATGACATGATCACCCAACGAAGCAAACATATTGCCTTGAATAAACTGATAAAAGAAAAACAAAGAGGCCGAAAAACACACTAACCACGGTTGAACTGCTTCCCAACGACATCCTTCTCCAGTCGGTACTGAGCACTTCATATCCACACGAACTCCTAGCTAAACGAGGCATTTACAGGGAGATAAATTCTACCAGAACCAAAAACAAATTGGTATAAAGCATTCAAATTAACTACCTGACTAACTTAATGTAATCTTAAGCTTTGTGTGCTAAAATACATCACACTTAACGGTTCCTTGAACCTTTCTTGTCGGAGATTTAACCGTATGAATCAAGCTGAAGCTCTAGATACCGTTGTCACAGGTATCGCTGATATATCTATAGGTGCTTTGAATATAATTGTTGGTTCGGTCGATCTCATGATGAAACAAGTGCTCCCATCGGCTCAAGAATCTTCCACACCGACACTCCGCACATTAAGCGATAAAGACATAGAAACTCTCATCCAAACGTATCCATTTTATACCGATATATTACAAAAATATTCTGAAGCTTTTGACAAAACACATGCCTCTTTTCTGGATCAAACATTTTTAAGCTCCGATGATGTGGCCGCATTAAAAAAAGATTATCTCAATCTAATAACACATCAATTCAATAAAACACCGGGTGTTGAGCATAATTATGCTGATTATTATACAACATTACTTCAAGAACGATTAAAAAAAACCCCTGCACATTTTATAAAAACAAAAAAAATAGTGGAACAAACTTCACGTATAACTAACGTCGATACGTCACTCGCTTATTTATGGAAGACCTGTGATAAAACGAAAGGCTCGAACAGTGTTAGTAAATTTCTTGACAAGATAGCTGACGCACACGGACTCATTCAAGCCATTGGTTGGTCCACTCAAAATGAAAATTCACTCTTGGCAATTTTAGATGCTTGGAATTATTATCGCTATGCCAACAGTGTAGCTGAAGCACGTTTTATTATCAGCAGTCTTATCGCTCCGTTTTACCCTCTTTTTACTGAATATCAAAATATCGCACACCGTGAAAAAAATACGTTACTTAAAATAATTCGCACGGCGATTCCGATGCTGATCACCGCAGGCTTTGTGATCAGCATGACGGCACTCATTCCTGTTGCCCTACCCGAACTGGCCTTTGTTATCCTGGCCATTCCCTTACTTTATCTAAGCTTTGCGCTCGCTTCACTCTATGTCAAAACCAAAGATCTTATTTATCAAGGCTATCGATTCATTATGTATCACAATGATATAAATTTATTCCCGGAATTCCAAACCAACGACATGCTTAAACATGCATTTAAAGACCAAGCGGAAAATATTCGCGCTTATTATATTCAAGCAATTAAAGCATGTGAGCTGATTGAAGAAAAATATCAACAACAAACAACGTTCACCAGTGCAGAAAAAAAACAGAGAGATGCAAATTTTGCGCAATGTAATACGCTTATTTTGGAATGGTTTGATCTTCGCGATAATACAACGCTCGGTACCGACCAAACACCCTACATTGCACTTAAGCGCCTGAACAGCGATAAAAAAAGATTAAATCAACTATTTAAACAACAAGATCTCGATGAAATACAAACGTTTGTTAAAGCGATGTCACAACATCTACACCAAGCTTTAGCAGAGCCTATATTTTATGATGCCCAAGAAGATGATCTAGGGGAAGAACCAACACTGACATCGCTATCATCCCTACGGTTTTTCCCCGAATACGTGGTCTCACGCTCAAAAATTATTGAAGTACAAAACCTAGAAGCGCAAATATCAGCGAATTTATAAAATATGGATGCCTAACAATTGACAATTTTTGTAGGTTTAGGCATCATACCCCCCTTTACTTTCTGAAGTACCTGGAGAAATAAACGTGGCAAATATTAAATCTGCTATCAAACGCGCAAAACAAAACGTTAAACTACGTCAACGCAATGCAAGTGCACGTTCAATGTACCGCACCTACGTTAAAAACGTATTGAAAGCAGTTGATACAGGAAATAAAGAAGATGCACGTGCTGCATTTGCTAAAGCACAACCTGTTATCGACAAAGCGGCTGCGAAAGGTTTGATTCACAAAAATAAAGCAGCACGTGTTAAAAGCCGTTTGAGCGCTAAAATTAAAGCATTAGCTGCGTAAATACTTGCCCCTTTGGGGGCATTGAACGTAACAATGCAAGGATGACGTCTTATGAGATTCATTAGGAATACTTTTCTGATCGTTATTTTTACCCTTGTCATTGCAGTAGCTTCGCTTTGGGCGGTAACGTATTGGATTAAACCCCATGCGTTTAAAGTTATCGCCCAAAAACAACTCTCGAATCTAACCCATCAAAAAAGTACGTTTGATGGTGCGGTAACCTGGCGCCTGTTTCCAAGACCTGGTTTACATATAACCAACGTTCATATCGGTCATCTCGAAAAAACCGACGCAGTATATTCTTTACTGGTAGAAAACCTGCTCTTTAATGTTCAAATCACGCCCCTTTTTCAAGGCCAATTGGTTTTCGACCAAGTTGAGCTCGATGGTTTTAAACTTCACATTAATCTTGATGGAACACCGTTTGAGCCCACTCAGACAAAACAGCGCTCATCAAAAAAAAATCGCTCACATCCTTCAAGAATTGCACTCAAGTCACTGTTGTTAACCAACGGTCAAATACTTGTGACACATCATACAACCGAGCATGCGACGTTTGATCACGTTCGCCTTGAGGCCTGGTTCCCTCAAACCAAACATGATCCTGTGCCTATCCAACTCAAAGCCATGTTTACCGATGACAACCCTATCGTACCGCTTCAAACCGAACTCAATTATAAAGGTATCATTCGGCTTGCTCCTAACAATGAAAAAACATCGAGCTCACTCATCAATAACCTCGAGCTCGATGGTCAACTTCTTCTCCAAAACATTGTACTCAAACATTATGAGCTCACCAAAGCAAACACGCACCTTCTTTTCAGTCATAACGCGTTAAAGCTCAACCCACTTACGCTTTCACTTTATAACGGTGAGTCCATAGGGCAACTAAGCTATCAGACTGACACACAAGAACTTGATTTTAATCAAACAGGAACATCATTAACCGCAGAGCCTGTTTTTCAAAATCTACTCGGTGACAAGCAACCTCGTATAAAAGGTGCATTAGATTTTTCAATCCATATCATAGCACGCCTGAACGAACCGTCGTGGTTCAAAAAATCACAACTAAACGGAAGTGTCACCCTCCGAAACGGTACGTTAAGTTACATTGATCTTAAAGCTATGACGCATGCAGCAACCCAAACCATGCGTAATTTAGCGTCGCAAAACTTAAACGTCATCAAAGAAACACTTACACACTTAAAGCCATGGAATATTAATGATTACTCGGGTAATACCCCCTTTGAACTCATCAATTTTCAATATAAAACGAACAGTGGTGATGATCTGCTCTTGTATAGCCTACTGCTTGAGACAAAAAAACTTCACCTTAAAGGCCAAGGCAACCTCAATTTTGAAACCAATGATATCAACGCACGTCTTACCGCTAAAATTTCAAGCTATGATCCAACCATGCTGGCCATGCAGCAATTACTCCCACAGGGGTTTCCTTTAAAAGTCACCGGAAAAATTGATAATCCTGCGATCTATGTTGATCGCTCGGCTATTAATCAACTCTTATCCAACGGCCTATTGTCGACACCTCTTACAACACCGATCAAACTTATTCAGCATCATTTCAAACAACTTCAAACAGACACAACAGAATCAGCGCCAGCACCAGTAACAACAGCAGAACCCACAACAGAACCAGCTTCAGAGGATATTATTTCTGAATAGTTCTGTATTCACACCAGCCTTATTAGACTGGTTTGATCTTTATGGACGCAAAAACCTACCTTGGCAACATCCAAAAACAGCCTATCATGTTTGGATCTCCGAAGTGATGCTGCAACAAACCCAAGTTAAAACCGTCATCCCCTATTTTTTACGTTTTATTGAGCGTTTTCCGTCGTTAAAACATTTGGCAAAAGCCTCTGAAGATGAGGTACTCGCCTATTGGTCAGGGCTTGGTTATTATCGTCGTGGCCGTAATTTACCGCGGGCGGCACGTCTTATTCAAACCGAATTCAACGGTGTTTTTCCAAGCGATACACAACAACTCATCACCTTGCCTGGTATTGGTGACTCAACCGCTGCGGCCATTGCTTCACTAGCATTTAACCAGCCTACAGCGATTCTTGACGGCAACGTCAAACGTATTTTAAGTCGTTATTTTCTAATTTCTGGAGCACCTGAAAAAGCTGCCACAAAAAATACATTACAAACACATGCTGACCTATGCATGTCTCACACAACACGTGCCGCAGATTACACACAAGCCATCATGGATTTAGGTGCCACCGTATGCACCCCTAAAAAAACAGCCTGTTCGCGCTGCCCTGTTAATACCAGCTGCAAAGCATATGCACAAGATCAAGTTGAGCATTATCCAGAAAAAGCACAAAAAAAAGTTATTCCTACACGAGAACAGCAGTTTATCTTGCTATATAACACAGACAAAACCGCTATATATCTTGATAAACGACCCTCTGAGGGCCTATGGGGCGGATTATGGAGTTTACCGTCGCTTGATATGACAGAATGCGCTGCAACCTATACAAACACAACACACGGGCTAGACAGCCAAGAAAGCCTCATGTTACCCATGCTCAAACATACGTTCAGTCATTTTAAACTCAACTTGCACCCACGCGCACGTCAGGTGCATATCAATACATTAAAACAACGCCTACCAACCAACGGCCGTTGGGTTAATATTTCAGATATTAAAAATATGGGGCTTGCCAAGCCCATTCGCAGTATTATCGAAGATTTTGTAGCTCAAACCTAATACTTATTATGGCGTCGTTGGCACAGCATGAAGGTTCGTGCATTTATAATTATTTAAACTTAGTGTCGAAATATAAGCACTTGTAGTGTCTCAAAGAATATAACGCTTAACCCTTCGTTTTATCCCACAATAAATTAATTATTTAAATAGATGCAGACGTGAAATAACCTTGTTAGAGCAATTTAGTAATGTCACCTTCTAGCAATTTTAAAATGTCACCTTTTGAGGTTTAAGTTTGTTAAAGTTTTCCTGCGTATCCGGTTGCCACATAATGCAATTTGAGCTAATGTACGTCGAGGAGGAATTCGACCATGGCAAGCAAAGTTCAAGATCAACAACCAGCAATTATTGACCCAGCCCTTGAGTGCCCAACCAACCTTTTAGATTTTCAAAAAATGTTCCCTGACGAAGTTTCATGTCTTAAATATTTGGAAAAGATGCG
>Ga0209491_10007205_pt1 | contig 14831 bp, 13 predicted proteins | sample BON02_FD_187213 | JGI IMG/M metagenome (GOLD analysis project Ga0209491, IMG submission 187213) | Freshwater microbial communities from Lake Bonney liftoff mats and glacier meltwater in Antarctica - BON-02 (SPAdes) (version 2) | ecosystem: Environmental > Aquatic > Freshwater > Ice > Glacier...
GAGGTTGTGGCACCTAGAAACCGGTGTGTAATGCACATTCAAGACGAGCATAAGACGTCAAAGGCCATCCGCAACGACTCAGGCGGTGAACGAGGCTTCTATAGGGGTTATACGAGTCACCTAATGGGCCGAGCGGTGATTTGCTTTATCAAGACAAAGAATTAACTTTCAACGTTCTTCCGTATTCCTCCACTGCTCCTGTAGAACAGTTGGTAGTTTCGTCGGTCTCATAATCCACCCTGTCAGGGAACCCGAGTCATCCGGAGGTCATGAGTTCGAGCCTCATCGGGAGCATCGAAGGTCGCACTTCAACTTTTTCCCCTTTTTTGGGGGGGATAGATTTGTTTCTTTTTTTGTTTTTGTCCCAGGGAGTAGCCTTGCGGCCTTAGTGTCCTAGCCGATGATTTTCTGTCTTTGCCTGTTGGTTAGCGGGCGCGGGCGCATCGCTTGGTTGGTGTTTTAACCTTATTCCCAGTGGGGAGGGGGAAAGGTTAGGAGGTGGTTTGATTGTTTCTCTCTTTTTTTCTCTCTCTTTTTGTTTTGCATTTCTCCTTGGAGTCGCTGTGTTTGCGTAAAGATTTGGGTGCATACTCGGGCAGGTGCAACTTTTTATCCAGCAATTCCCCTTTTGAGTTTCAGCTTCCTGCATACTCCTGACTAGCGCGGCTGTCTCGTATTGCCTTGACATGCGCATGGTCACTTGTCTATGAGCGAGTCTTGGGCTGTATTACGCGGGCCCAGCAATACAAAGTGGCCCATGCACAAGCGTGCTTTGTCGAGCCTGTCCACTCCAGATGGTAATGAGACAAGTCCCCTAGGCCCGCAAATTGTGTATTGTTGCATGCTAGCCTGCAGGTACGCGTGCTTCTTTCGTAGCGTTGGGCATGGGTGGGTGCAAAACTCTGAGTCCCCGACCACCCCCTTGCTGGCTGGATAAACTCAAGGGGATCTCCATCATAATCTTTTTTAAGTCGGGGAGGGCAATACAATTAAAATAGCAAAATATAATTATTATAACTGAAAGTTATATTTCAAAACGTTTTAACTATATTTGAGGCGTGTAAATTTAAGTTTAACAATTTTAATTTATATATGGGTCCAAAAACACCTTTGTCTTGTGCTTATTTGCGTCTTGAGTTAGTCATTGGTCTGTCTGTGTTTCTCTTGGCTGGTACATGCAAAGCCTACAATTGACCTCGCCCGTGAGAATCGGGTTGTCATCGATGGGGGTTCGCCTTTGGCCTTTGTGTCGCATTTACTTCCTGGGTGTTCGACGTATGGCATTTTTTCCCGTCAATAGTGCTAAGGATGTATCCACATTACATGTGTTCCTATTAAATGTGGGGCTTAGTCCGCCCTCTTTTGCAGAAGCACTCAATCTCCGACGCTTCGGCATTTCCGGCAACCCATCTCTGGAAAGGCAAGTCATCAGATGCTGTAGAGCTTCGGATTGGCAACAAAGAACTAAACACTGCTGTAAGCGTCTATGCGCTTTCTTCTGGATGGCTTCTATCGTTCACTTTTGCTTTTCTTGGTTCCGCCGTTCACTCACGTCAATCTTGGGAAACGGCTTTTGCGGCCGGTACTGGTTGAAGCAAAGGGTTGCAGTGATCGATGAAGTTCGTACGGAAGCAACATTTGACACGACCGCGGCCCATCATAGGTCCTAACCAATCGATTCATGTCTTTACCGCCGGACCTGTGTGCTGGTGGTGAAGAGCCAGGCTTTAATATCTCGATTGGAATGCCACACCATCCGCCATGAGCACGAAAAGAAGAAGAAAGGACGACCTTGACGGGGGCACAAGTGCTCCTGGCCAACACGCATTTCTAGTTAGAAAGATGGGGAAGGAAGGAGAATATAACGTGTAAAATACTTTGATCAATGAGAATATGCAGAACCAACTACTCAAGTGCCGCGCCGCGTGGAGGAAATGGAGGGGTTTGAGAAATTTCCCGCATCTCCTGGCTTCTGCCTGCATGCCGCCGGGCTTCGCGACAAGGCTTGCAAAACAATGAAAGAGATAGTGAAGCGTTTATTGAAGAATAAAAGAAGGGGGCGAAATTGAAGCGAGGAAAGAAATTGATACGTGAAACCGAAGCAGTGTTTTCACGAAAAAACACAAAGTGTTTCCTCTTCTCCTATTGTACGGTCATTCGTCGATTGTTGTTTTCTTCCTTGTAGGGGTTGAATTTTGACGCGGGGGCTCCGTCCGGCCCCCGCCTCTTTGGGTGCGCCATTTTCTCTCGCTAGGGAAGAGACTAAAAATAAAATAACTTATAGGTACATTTCTCTCTTCGTCCCTTCCTCCTCCCCCTCCCTCGCTCCTTCCTACGCCACAAGAGGACAACCATTTCTGCTTAATCGACCTTGATGGCCCCGTAAATCTTACGAGTAAACCACAAGCAGGAGAAAAAGCCAATGGAGCCAGTCATGACGAAGAACGCCATGGAGATCATGCCCATGTAAGTGAAGTAGATAAAGGTGGAAACAGCAGCATCAATGTGCAGCTTGCTCTCGAAATACCAAATGGAGTACACAAACAGGTAAATCGCCGCGGACCCCGAAGAGAGAAACGAACGCCACCACCACCGATAATCTTCATTGCACAGCTGGAAGTACGTCATCACAATCGTAATCTCCGCGCACGTCGCCACCAAGATAAAAAACACGCACATGAGAAATCCAAACACGTAATAAATCTGATGCAACCACAAAGCAGACATGATAAAAAACAGCTCAATACACACAGCGCCAAACGGCAGAATCCCGCCAAGGGCAATCGAGAACAGCGGGTGCGTATACCACATCTGCTCCGGGACATGCCTCGCAATCTGATTCGTCCTCACCGGCACCTCCAACGCCTCCTTCTTAAACCCGAAATAAGACCCCACAAACACCAGAGGGCTCGACACACCCAACCAGAGCACAAGAAGGCAAAGCACCCAGACAAAGGGCACGGCCGTCGACGAGTTCTCCACCATCGCCACAACATTCAACACCGAAAACATTGCGAAAATCACACCCGGGAAAAGCGTGGCCGTCAAAATAGTATTGCGTCGCCAGTCTTTCCCTCCAAAAAGCTTATAGAGCCGCGCCGAGGAATACCCAGCCACCGAGCCCATAAACACAAAGAGGAGAAGGAGGGAGGTCAGGAGCCCCCCACGGTTCGCCGGAGACATGAACCCTAACAAAGCAAAAGTCAAGGTGGCCGTCGCCATGGCCAGGAGCTGGGCGCCCGAGCCGGCGAGGACCGCGAGGAGCATGGGCGAGATTTGGGGGGGGCGGAAGACGTCTCCGTGCACCAGCTTCCACCCACTCTCCTCCTGGGCCTCCTCCAAGGTCTGCATCTCGTTATAGTTGCTGATATCCCGCCGCAGAGTCCTCAACATAATCATAGCCACGACACCAGTGAGAAACAAGACAATCATCAATGAATTCACAATCGAGAAATAATGGATCTCATCGTCAGGGTTCCCCTTGAAATACACATCCCACCGATGGGACCACGCAACATCGGACTCCTTCCACTCAACGTCATAGGTGAAGATGACCTCCCCCTCGGCCTCGACGGTTTGGAAGCCCTCCGGCTCGTACTTGACGTGGTTCATGTTTTTGCAGGTCTCCAGGACGGTAGTCTCGGGGTTGAATGCCGCCTGCGGGAGGGGGAGGGAGGGAGGGAGGGAGGGAGGGGCAGGATGAGTACGAATGCCTCTGTCAATCTTTTGATAGAAAAGAATGCGAAGCAACGCGCCCGCATCAAAAATACAACCCAGCCCATCAGCATTAGGCTAGGCCCTCTACCCTTCCCCCATCCCTCCCTCCCTCCACTCCCTCAAAAACTCACCTCCCCCTTCTTATCCCACGTATGCTTCACCGAGAACGGCACAACCTCAAAGCCCACAATCCTCGAGCCCTTAAACAAGCCCGGGTCCTCATTATACTTAATTAAGAGCCGGACGTGGTTATAAAGACAATGCACATTCGGCTCTTGGTACGTCGGCGGGGTCACAAACCCAATCGGAAACCCACGGGAGATATAATCATAACGATCATTCCGCACCGCCGCCGGCAGCGAGTCCAACAGCCAATGAACCCGGTAATCCTCATCGATCAACTCCCGGAAAATCTTCATGTCCTTCTCGGAATAGGACTTGGCACACAGCTTCACGCATGCCTTAGGCACCTTCATCTCAAGCTGGTAGGGGCTGTTGGTGATCGCGTCCCCTGCTAGGACCTCTCCCAGGTTCTCCATCTCCCCCCGGCGCTTGGGCGGGAGGCAGAAGGGGATGTCGTAGTATTCGTAGGGGATTTGGGTCTTGGTGGAGGTGACTTTGTTGACCTTGAGGGGCACCTGTGGGGTTGGGTGGAGGGAGGGAGGGGTAGGAGGGAGAGGAGTGAGTTGGGGTTTCACCCTCGAGGCTTCAGCGAGAGGTCCACAAGGGGGTCTAGTCTGCGTTGGGGTTTCGTTTGAAAATGTGGGCTTGCGGCGGCAAGGAGGTCTATGCTAATGGCAGGTGTAGATGCTCCTTGGCGGCGGCTTGGCATCGCGCGCTTATCATGAGCAGCCCGGTGCCCAGCGTTCTTATTCCTTTTACCCCTCCCAGCTCCGAAGACAGAATGACGCCAAACCGCACACAAGCCCTCCACTCTAACCCACACCCTCACACGCACATTTTCTCTCAACTCGTAACTCTTGGGCGCCACACCGGGCAAGTAGAAACCGGCGTGGGCCATGCCGGCGACCCCTAGGGCAAAGACCACGAGGCTGGCCTTCATCTTAGCTCAGCAAGCAGTCGGCTTGAGAATATGGGCAGACGGGACGCTTGGGAATGCGCGCGGCTAGGCAGGAAGACGCACACCGGGGACGAAACAACAGAGGAGCCTGTTTGTTAAGGGAGAGGAGGGGGGCGGTGAGTGTATGCGCGTGTGGGGGGCATCGTGACCATCAAGGCTTTCTTCTGCTCGTCATTCATGGGCATGGGCAGGCGGGGTGTAAACTGCTGCCGAATGTTGTGTCGGTTTTGGCGATGATGGAGGCAGCAGCTGCGCCGAAGCGGCCCGACCAAGTCCCACCAGCCACCCTGCAGCGCCTCGTTATGCCCTGGTGCATGACCTATTTGTAAATGGCAGTGAGTGTGAGACGTGGACGCAGGGGGCAGGTAGCTATATCATTTGAATATGCGAGCATTTCTTTCCTCAATAATTCCAGGCAGGAGGGTGTTTGTCCCCCTCCTTTTGCTGGCAGCACCAACGTCATCATTGCTTCATCACCCGATCTCTGATCTTTCTAGACGTCCGCACAAAACAAAACCCACAGACACAGCGCCAAGCCCAGTCATGGCCACCGTCAGCACCAACGACAAACCTGCGCCCTTTGACTTTGCTGCCGCCCATGCTTTTAAACTGCAGCGGGCGAAGGAACTCTTAGAGCAAGAAGAAGCCAGAAATCCACCTCCCCCCGACGAGGGAGCCGCAGCCGTCGCCTCTGGAAAAGGGTACAGTCTGAAGCCAATGGCGGGCAACACACCCGGCGCAAGCCAAGGCCTGGTGCTGGAAGCAAAGCTTTACGACGGGATTGTGGCCGCCTTTCAGTCTGCAGGCGCACATTTGCTTCAGCCACCCACCGTCGAGGCTCAAGAAGGCAATCTCTCCTACACTATTCGTGCCCGCCAAGGCCTGGACCTGTACGAGCTGAAGCTCTCATCACAGCGGCACTTTGTCCTTGTGCGCGCGGCGCGAAGCTTGGGTGCCTTTGGTAAAGGTGGGCTGGCGGCCACAGGGCGGATGCACGCAGCAACCGACGTCTCGATGCCCTTGATTGGGCAAGTGTACACGCTCATGCTCGACTTGAATCGGTACGTCGTGCGCTTGGCCGACGATTCAGTGGCGTTGGTGAATGAGACTTTGCTGCTGGGGAATTTGAACGAGAACGTTTTTAGCAAGTACGGTTTGGAGGCTCACACGACCACCCCAGGGCCGGTTGGTGCGAGGGGAGGTGGAGGAAAAAGAGAAGTAATCCAACATTGGCTGGGCAACCCCACTAATCTCCTGTCTGCCTGCGTGGTTGTCGCTTTGGTAGCGCTAGTCATTGTCCGACGGCCAAGAAAATAAAAGGATGGGCAGAAATACAAGGTGAACTAGAAGCAAGACAAATCCGGAAGGGCAATATAATTCTCATTTTTCTTTTGTCCTCCTCCCTCCCGCCTTTACCCACACATACGTTCATGTGTGTTGCTATGCTTTTGTTGTTGTTGCTTACCTAGCTTGCTACTTGTTTTTGTTCTTTCCTATTGAACACGACCAACACACACACACCAAAGGGGACTCCCATTCATAAATCAATACACATCATGCACACACATACACACATCGATATCCTTTCTCCATCCGCTGCTCTTCTTGCTACTTCTTCTCCTCTCTCCTCCCCCTACTACCTTCGTCTCTTCCTGCGATTCCTTCCGATTCTCCCTCCATCTATCTCTTTCTCCTTCCATTCTTACACCACTTTTGCTTCTTCTCTCTCCTCCCTCTACCACTCTCAAATTAACTCCCCAATCGATCAATCGATCCATTTCCCCCCACCAGGCCCTCCGCATCTCCTGTCTATCAACCTCTCTCTCCTTCCATCCTCCATGTATCTACCCCTTTCCCCGCCCCACCGGCTCTTCTCTTTCTGTCTTCTTCTCTCCCTCTACCCAGCAACCACCCCCTTCCTCTTCCCCGCCAACGCCCCATTACTCCCATACACGCCCCACTGCCTCCAACTCCGACAATGCTCCCAATATCCCCACCCCCGCTCACACCCAAAACCACCACCACAACCACTCCTAATCTCCTCCCTATTTCTACCCAGCAACAACCCCCCTCCTCTTCCCAGCCAACGCCTGCCCCTTACTCCCATACACGCCCCACTGCCTCCAACTTCTACAATGCTCCCTCACATCCGCACACCCCCTCACATCCTCCAAAAACGCCGCAATCACATCAAGCTCCCCATCCATCGTCGCGTCAATATATGAGCTACACCCAATGGCATTCTCCGGTTGAAACATATAAGACAACGGAGAATTATCCACCAAAATACACTGACTCACCTCCCGTCCCAACCTAGTCAAGTCCTTCACATACGACCCCTGAAAGTAAGTGCAACTCTCCCGATACAACCGATGCCGAACCACATTATGTTTATCCAACTGATCCAACAAGGGGTCCGCGTACAAAGCAAGGGAGGCCGTAAAAATGACAATCTCATAGTCCTTCGCCATACACTTCATAAATTCATCGACTCCCGGCCTTTTCAACACATAAACCTGGTGCTGCGTCCCCTCAATCACAATCGGAATCACGAAAGCCGCGCCTTCCACAGGCTGGAAAGAGGAGTGGACCAGGGTCTCGTCTAAATCGAGGACGAGGCACTTCTTCCCCACGTCGTCAGGGTGCACCTCGCCTAGGAGTTCACTTTCGTTGCGTTTGATGCTGCTTGAAGGAGGGGGCGTCAAGGGCTTAGGGGACTGCTTGCCCGTCTTTTTTGAGAAAGGGGTGGTAGTGGTGGTAGTGGTGGAGGGAGCGGTCTCGTTGTCCGAGAGGTGTAAGGAACGCATCAGGCGACCCAAGAAGGACGACTCTGCGACCGGTGCCGGCTCGTCTTGCTCGTGTTGTTCCTGGTAGAGAGGAGAGGAGGGTAAGGCTACATGCAGGGACTTGCCGTCCTTGTCCGTTTGGTGCATGAGATTGGCCAGCGACGTGGGGGCAGGAGCAGCGGTGCTGGTGGTGGTGGTCGTCGTCCTGCTGGTGCTGCTGGTGCCACTCTTAGGCTTCTCCTCCTCTTCCTGCTTACCCATCAACTCCTCCCCCTTGGGCTTTTGCAAAGTATTGAGATAGGCAGCCACCTTTTTAGTGTTGGGCGTGGCGTCGCCACCTTGATTCGTGGGGGTTCGATTGTTAGCCCACTTGCGAGGCGACTGCAGCCAGGAGCGGGGGTCCGCGAGGCCGGACGTCGTCCCAAACCAGCTTCGCGGCGTGCCATTGGGTCCTGCGGGGGGAGCAGCAGCGGCGCTGACGGAAGGGACAATGACAGGCTGCAGGGCGTCCGTATCGATGGTCAGGCCTCCAGCCACGACTGTGGGTGGGTGGGGTTTGGGAAGGGGGAGGGAGGGGGTGATCATGCACGGTCCTTTGGTGGCGAGAGACACGGGAGACAAAGAATGCAGATACTTACCTTTGGCGCTGAGCCGCCTGGCGTCCGACATGGCTGCCTTAGAAGTGGCCTGTACGTGTGTTTGGGTGTGGGTGGTGGGGTACGAAGGTGCATGAATCACATGGCTTGAGTTTGTTCTTTTGTGAGGTGTCGTCGTCCTGCTCGTTGGGGTGACTTGAGGGCTGCCTGGAGGGCTCTCAAGAAAGCATATAGGCAAGCAGGCTGTCTAGTTTACTTGCGGTACAAACTGTAAGCGAAACGCGGGCCTCGTGGCTGGTGGGTGGAGACAAAGACGAGCTCGCCAGCAAGTCGACACCGATGCATGTCGTGCGCGGACTCGCTCCTTTTGAAAATGGTCCAGCCGTTAAAACAAAAATTCACGACCTCCCCAACAACAACAAAAGCACACAGTCACATTCGGTTGTTTCTTCCTTCGTTTATTAGTTTACTCTAGACTTATGTTACATGTACACGTGGTGGGTGCGTGCGACAAGCTGACAATGCGAGCCGCTGCGATTTCCATTTCCCCTATGCCTCCCTTTTCCCATTCTCCCAGCTTCTTCCCTTCCAAAGCCGGGGCGCGCATGAAAAAAAGGTGGGCGGCGCTACAGTACATCTAATGTCCATCTATTTCCATCAGCTACCTCCCTTAAGGACACATTTAAAACACCCCCGCCTGCCCCAGCACCCACAGCCCGCCATACAGCACCACCCCCAGCATCAACGAGGACAGGTACGCAGCACCACCACGACGAGGCCCAGCCGACGTAGTCTTGAGCGCGCACTGATTCGGCTGGCACCCCGCCTTGGTACACGCGTTCATCGTCCATTGCACCACCGCCTCCGGGCATTTCTGCAAGCAACCCGAATGCAAGACGTAGGCAGCAGCCGCACAATCGTCCCCTTGCTTATTGAGGTTCGCCATGCACGTGGCCAAGCACTCAGACTGAACGCCCGCCGACGCCCGGAACCCCGACCATTTAATCTTAGAGCCAAAACCACTCCCCGCCGTATTCGAGCCCGGAAAATCATCATCCGCCTCGATTGACGAGCGGCCCGTCCCTGGGGGAGGCACCACTTGGTCTTCGGGCAAAGCTTTGAGAGCAGCATCGCAGGCATAAAAACCCGTTTTGACGTCCACGGTTGGGTAGCGATAGGAGGCCAACGAGCCGGCGTCCATGGGCAGAATGGTCGTAAAGGGGAAGTAGGTGCCTGCTTTGAAGCTTTGGGTGTTGGGGTAGGTTGGGAGCCAGGCAGGGTTTTGGTAGGTGGCGGTTTCGAGGGAGGAGATGGAGATGGTCAGGTTGCAGATGTCGACTTGGCCTTCGTTGGTCATGGATCCGACGACTTGCACGTAGGCCTTGCCTGTTTGTTTTGGGGGTGGGGTGAGGGTGGGGGGAGTGAGTGTAAGTAGGGGGGCGATTTTCAGCGGAGGGCGAGAGAGAGAGGAAGGAGAGGGCTTGGGAAAATACAGGTGCCGACTGAAAGCGCATTCGGCTTCGCGATTCGGCTTGGCAACCGACTTAGACGAGCTCTTCCACGTTGCGACCGGTCCGCGAGCACGAACAACGGCATAAGGTCCCCCTCCCACAGGCTTTGAAATCAAAGCATCGAAAAGCGGAGCATTGACTCCCACCCTCTCTCCCACCAGCCATCAAGAAAACCCGCGCCGGCCCAACCCACCACTCCTCCCCTCTATCTCAAACGTACCGTCTGCCGTGTCGTCGTAAAAGTTGACACACATGGCCAAGCCCAGGTACCCGTTGCGGTAGTGGTCGCAGCCAGATTGGGAGCCTTTGGAGGAGAGCTGGGAGTTGTCGGGCACGGCCTGAATGGTGGTGGCGGCCATGCTGGTGGCGCCGGACATGGACGGGGACTGGGCGTGCGTGACGGACGTCAAGAGGCCAAGGAGGAGGAGGGCAGCAGAGAAGAGGAGGAGCGGGGCGAGGGAGCACAAGGGGCGGCGGCTCGAAGTGAGGCCCATGATGATGATGGCAGGGCTTGGTTGGTGAGCGAGGCTTGTGTGTTCGGCACGCGGCAGCGGCAGGTCAGGCAGGCAGCAAAGCTTTTCCTGTGCGTGTTTGAGTGGTGGAGGGTTGGTGAGGACGGTGTGTGGTGCTAAATGGCCATGGAAAAAGCACAAGAGCACAAAGGAGCACACCGCGGAAAGGGGCATGCATGTTTCCTCGAAAATTGCGCCAAGTCGCGATGACGGTGCGACCGACGATGCGAGGGCGTGGCTGCCCCTCTTCCCCCCTCGCAGGAGTCCTTTCCTAGGCACTCACACACACACCCCACGCACCTTTCCTGCTACAACACAACAATGTGCATCAGAGTAAGCAAGCTCATGCAGCCATGGCCATATTCGTCCGTAAATTGCACCTGGCCATCGCCGATCTGTGGTGTCAAGCCCCATTCTCATCGTCACCACATGCAAGCAAGCTTGCTCTTACGCTCTCAAGTTCTAATCAATCACACACACCACACACACAGGGGATGTGCGCGGGGGGGTCTTTTGTACCAGTAATAGAGGGAGCATGGGACCGGGACGTCTGTAATTTTTCTTAGGGGATTTCACAAGGTACGGAAAGCTCGTTCCTGACATTGTATGCCCTCCTTCGACGCACCGCCACCCTGCCTGGCCGACCGTGCCCGGCACCACACCCCTTCCCTTTTCACACCAGCCACGCATCCATACACACACCCTACCTATCTTGCCCGCTAACTCACCCCCCCTTTCCCCCTTCACGCAGGGAGTGGCGGGCAGTAGGAAGCAAGGAAAGGATGAGGGTGACGCAAGATCGTGGCGGGGGCGGCAGGAATCTCCTGGCTATCTGGTGGGCAGGGTGCCCCCTGAGATGGTGGAAGAAGGCCACGTCTACAGCAACACAAGCATCGCATGGCGTCGCCGCTGGTACGCTTCCTCTCCGGGGTGGGTGTGTGTGGGAGGGAGGGGAGGAAGTTGACGCGACGAATTCCAAGGGAATCTGACGCAAGTGAGGAAGAATAGGAGGGAGGGCAGGGCAGGATTACTTGTGGGGTCCTGGGACACTTTCTGGGATCAATTCTTGTTGGTGAGATTTGTCCAGTGTATACAAAAGCAGTGGGGAGGGCGATTTTGCATTTTTCTCACGAGCAGATCCTGTCGTCTTTGTGAGGGGGCGCATTTGCGAGAAGCCCTCCCCCCCTCAAGCACGCATATGACACCCCTAGCCCCTACCAATCACCATGCTTCTATACAAACACCACCCAGCACATGCCTGCCGCTATAGTTTGTCATGTACACATATTCTAATTCACCCTGTTGTCTCTTTCGCTGACTAGACACTCACTTACCTTTCTATGTCTCATGCACCCACCCTCCCACCAGGTTTGGCGGCGCCTGTCATGCCCGAAGAACCACCACCACCACCACCACCACCATTATCAAGCAAGCAACAACACACACAGGGCGTAGTACATGAAGCAGCTCCAGCTGCTGATACTGCTGCTCCTCCTCTCCCCCCGCCGTCAGTCGCAGGATCGGCCTCCTCTTTGCCTTCCTCTCCTCCTCCTCCACCTCCTTCTCCTCCTGCACACTTTCTCGTCGAGCCAGTGCTGCCACCAACACCCGTCCAAGCACAAGCAGAGGAAGCAATGCCTACGCGGGCGCTGCTGCCACTAGAGAAGGAAGAGCCGACAGCAGCAGACACGGTCTTCGCGGCGCCCACGGCCGCCGGGGCGGCATCACCACCCCCCTCTCCGACACACACCGCAGCAGCAGCAGCAGCAGCAGCAACGACTACCACCACCACAGGCATAGAAAAGAAACAGAAGCAGAAGAAGACCACCTCCTCCTCCAAGTCCTCTTCCTCTTCCTCCTCTTCCTCCTCCTCCTCCTCCTTCTCCTTCCGTCGCCTCCTCCTAACGGGCCTGCGTCTCCTTCCCATCCTCGTGGGTGGTCCTTCCATTTTTGCCGGCGCCAGCCCCACCACCTCCCCCGGGCGCGGCAACCCCTCCTCTTCTCCCGCTACCGGCAACGCGAAGCTCGCCTTCACAGCAGCCGCTCGCGTACTGACCTCCACGGCGCCAGGCGCAAGCACGAGCAGCAGCAGCAGCAGCGGCAGCAGCGGACTGCCAGTGGCTACCGCAGCAGTGGTAACGACAGTAACAACAGCCAAAGCCGTACAGGGCTCAACGCAGAAGATTCCGTTGCCATCTGTCCCTATTAAGAAGAAGATGATCAGCGGCAGTAGCAGCAGCAGCAGCAGCAGTGGGGGGGGAAGGTTGATGGATGACCATAGTTTGGTGAAGCTCCTGTTTTTGATCGTCGGTCTTTTTTGGGTGTTGGTTGTTTTGGCCTTCCTTTACTGGGCACCGGTGGTCTCGTTTTTCAATCTGTTGGTGCTTGGGGCGATTGTGTGTTTTATTAAGTCGGAGGGGAGCTCGTGGCATCATGCCCAGGAGTTTGAGAATCGGTTTTGGACGTTGATGAGTTTTATTACCTCGGTGGTGTTGGTTTTCAGCCCGGATTCGCCCTTGAGGATTGGGATGTACTCGCATTCTTTAGGGTGGATTATTTGTTTTTCGGTGGCGTATGCTGTTCATTCGTATGATAGACATCTGCATCGGGTGAACATTTCGAGGAAACCTGAGTTTGTCCGGGCGAGGCGCGGGGGGTCCTCCTTCCATTCTAACCATCACTCGAGGTGCATGTCTTCGATTGGCGGGAGCACTAGCAGCAGCAGCGCCAGCAGTGCTAGCAGTGTGGGGAACAGCGCGAGCAGCAGCGTGAGCAAGGGAGGGGTGGCACTGTTGTCGTCGGGGATGGGAGGGATGACCACCTCTACAACTCCTTCTCCTCCTGGGTCGCTCCCTCCCTTTGCCTCTATGGAAGGGAATAGACCAAGTGCCGTGTCGGGGTCAGGGGCAGGCGCAGGCGCGGTGGGTGCCTGGGCGAGTGGTAGTGGAGTAGGGGGGGGTGGAACGACGACGACGATCACGACGACGACGGTGACAACAGGAGGGATTGCTACATCAGAGGACCCTGCGGGTGGGGTAGGATCGAGAGCGCAGCAGGCTTTGTCGTTTTCGGGTCCTTCTTCTTCTGCGACGGCTATGCCAGCAGCAGCTGGAGCAGCAGGAGGGATAGTGCTCATGCCTACTGTCCAACAGCAACAGCAGCAGCAGCAGCAGCAACAGCAGCAGCCCCGCTCTCCGCAGCAGGAGCAGGCGCCGGGGGCGGGCACGGGCACGGCAAGGCTGTCCACGTTGTGTACCTCGGATTTGGGGGGAAGCTGGGGAGGAAGCACGACGACAACGACGACGACGACGGCCGGAGGGGTGGCGACGCAGGAAGAGCAGCAGCAGCAGCAGCAGCAGCAGCAGCAGCAGCGGCAGCAGCAGAGCTTGAGCGGGAGTGGGTGTAGTATTGATAGCAGCAGCAGCAGCAGCAGCAGCAGTAGTGGTAGCAGTGGGGGAAGCTTCGGCGGTATGGCCAGCAGCCTGGGCGGCAGTCGGCCAGGCAGCCCTACGGGTAGTATCGGCAGCGTCACTGCTGCTGCTCCTACTGCTCCTCCTCCTACCGCTCCTGCTCCTGCTCGTCCTGTCCCTGTTCCTGTTGCCCGTCCTCGCCTTCTGGGTATCTTACTCCAAGCGCAAGCGGGGGATGGGGAGCGGGTGGCGGATGCAGTGGCTAGGTCGCAGATGGAGGAGAAGCTGGAGGTGATCGAGCACGCCCTTCACGCAGTCGACCAATATTTGATCAGCAGCACTGTCTCTAATTGGTTTAATTTGCAAAAAGTCCTTCGACTCGAACGCACCATTATCAACATCTTCAACGTCGCCCGCACCGACGAACTGAATTACCTCGTCTCCCACATCACCCTCGCCCTGCTCTTCTACAAAGTCAAAGACCATCTCCTCTCCTCCTCCAAAAAATGCCTCAACCGCACCGACCTGATCGAGCTGCTCGCCGTCACGCGTATCAGCGAACTAGGCATCCCCGAGCGGGCCATGGTCCTCGACGCCCTCCAACAAATGCGCTTAACCGCCCACCCACGCTCGGAGCTGTGGGTCCGGAACATCCTTCTCTGCACCCTAGGAGATAGCCTCAGTGAGCTTAAGTCTTTGATGGATGCTAAGGGCGATTTCCAATCTTTGCATAAGCTCGTTTTTGATGACATTAGAACAGAGAAGATTCGAAATGAGATTTTGGTGCATATTAGGAAGCAGGCCTATGTCCAGGCAGCACACATGAAGTTGGGCACGCGCCTGGCACGGCAACGACGGGAGAGGCAGCCTTGGAGGAAGATTTTGAGTGATGTAGACGATACCTTGGCCTCATCGGGGGGGAGGTTTCCGGCGGGGATTGATAGGAGGCTGCCGAGGCATGCGCTTTACCCTGGAGTGCTTGCTTTTTATCGGGAGTTGGACTTGGGGACGACGGGGTCGGATGAGTGGGGCCCGGATAGAGACCAGGGGAATTTGGTATTTTTGAGTGCGAGGCCGCATTTGTATAAGGACGTGTCGGAGAAACATTCTTATGCCAAGTTTAGGAAGTTGCAGGAGAAGAGGGGGATGCACACGACGCCTACTCTGTTAGCGGGGTCGTTAGATTCGGGGTATAATTATGTGATGGAACGGAATATT
>Ga0209491_10007215_pt1 | contig 14820 bp, 19 predicted proteins | sample BON02_FD_187213 | JGI IMG/M metagenome (GOLD analysis project Ga0209491, IMG submission 187213) | Freshwater microbial communities from Lake Bonney liftoff mats and glacier meltwater in Antarctica - BON-02 (SPAdes) (version 2) | ecosystem: Environmental > Aquatic > Freshwater > Ice > Glacier...
GGAAGAAGTTTCGGTTTTTGGCGCCGTGTCCGGGGGCGTTGCCAAGCCGATACTTGGTGGTAGGGAGTGTGGTGTGGGTGGAGGAGGGAACGTGAGGGGGGAGGAGGATTGAGCAAGAAGGACGGAGAGGATGTGAAAGCAAAACAAAGCAAAGCAAATAAGAGTGCAAAGTAGAACGAGGCCTATAAGGAGGCAAGAGTGGAGGGTGTTGTTTGTTCATTCATGCATGCGTGGCTCACACGTGGCAGTGGTAGCGCACCGCTAGAGCTAAAGCGCATCTCTTTAATGGGTTTTTTTCTGCGGCCGAAAATGCGAAGGCCCCCTTTGAGGTGATGTCCATACACAGAAAGCAAAGTCTTATAAGGTAGTAGAAGGGGGGAGGAAGGTGTTGGTGGTCCCCTCCTTCCTTGTGGCCAAGGCAAGGCAAGCCCAAAGACGGGGTTGAGTCGCGGGATCGGGTCAAGTCTCGGCGCGTCTTTCTCTTCTCGTCACACTAACTGTCGCGGGCGATCGTACCAGGACGTACCAGGACGCTCTCTCGCGGGGCTTGCTGGTATCCCAGGAAGCAGCGCCGCCACGCTCTGTGTAGACCATTAATTTGATGCTCTTCACCAAAACCCGGCTTTTCAGATTTGGGTTCGGGGTATGGGATCTCTTACGTCTTCCCATTTTGTTTTTTTGGTTTTTAGATTTCTCTTAATCTTGGGATTCTCTCAACCCCGCCCCCTTCTGTGGTGTCCCCGGAAGCCAGCCAGCCATGTTATGTGTTACAAGGCCTTCTGCCTCCTTTGAGGCCGCTGGTTTGCCACAGACGCGTAGACATAGAGACGACACCCTGGTACATGTCATTGTAATTGGAGACCAAGCCATCTCACAGCCGAAAAGTGTCGCATCCCACGAACTCTGTCCTCCCGGGCTTCGACAAAACAAAAAAACAAAAAAACAAAAACAAAAAACAAAAAAACAAAAAAACAGAAAAAGAAGAATGAAAAAAAAACAAAAACAAAAAACATTCAATTCCTTGTTGTTTGTTTATTTGTTTGCTTTGTGTGTTTGTTTTCCTCCCCCTCCTTCCTTGTATTTTTTCTCTCTGTCTATTGTGTGTTTGTGTCTGGCTTGTCTGTGGCCTACATGCACCGAATGCTTTGTAGGACGTTGGCGGCCCCATGCGACTTACGTTTCTCTCTCAGCCTCGGCGCCTCTGGGGATCTCCTCTCTTGTGTTTGTGGGATCTCCCTTCTCTACCACATGCTACCACCTGTTTCGGCCCCTGCGGCCCAGTGCGTGTGCTGCGCCTAGGTTCACCAAGCGTGTGGTGGCGGTGTGTGGCGTCAAGGGCCCATGTGGCGGGCGTGCGCACCCGTCGGAGGGAGGCCAGTCTGCCATGTCTTTTGCCCCCCCTCTCCCATACAACCCCCGCCCCCTCTTACCCACGTGCCTCTGACCACATCACGGCCACAAGGCACATGACCCAGGGGCCAAGGAGAGAAGCACCCTTACTAGCCTGCCCCTTCTACCCTTGACCACCGCCTGTCTAATCTAGTCTACGAGTTCCGCCCCCCCTCCGTTCCAGTCCTTGCCTTGACACCCAAAAGCACACACAGTCATCCTCCCTCTACCTCATACCACACCCCACAACACTATACAACACACAGCACCCACCCTCTTCTCCAACCAACAACCATGAAGTTCACTGGCTCCTCCGCCCTCCTGGCCGGCGCCGCCCTCCTCTCCGCCATGGTAAGTCCGGGCATGCCCATGTGAAAATGCATGCATGCGAGTACTCATCCAGAAATCGACCTTGAGCTCATGTTCTCTTTGGTCTCTCTCCTCCTCCCTTCCTTGCTCCCTTCTCTTCCCCCTACCTCACAGTCCGCGGTCAGCGCCGAGGGCTCTGTCTCACTACCGCTCATCAAAAAGTCGGAGGGCAGCAGCGGGGCGGCAAAAGCAGGCGTAGTGACTTCGCCTCATTTTCTTGGTCCACGAATATCAGTGGCGATGTGTATGGCATGGTGAGGCTGCCAGGTGTTGTGCAGCGCAACAAAGTCAACCTCCTCCCTCCACAAAATCGTCAGAATTTTAATTTTTTATTTTTTTGGCGAGTCTTCTTCGCGCGCGCGCAGCTCTGTCCTGTCTCCATCTGCTTCTTGGTGTGGTGTCTCTTGGACTTTGAATGTCCCTTGGTTACTATAAGTGGCTCCCTGGCAATGATGCCAGCAGATAAATTGTGAGGCATCAATGGGTTGTGGCTTGGATTCTATGGCGTTTGGCCAAGCCGCGGCGCATGCCTTGTTGCTGCTCACGTAAGTTGAGTAAGCCCAGCAACGTCCACCCCCGTGCTTTCAAACACTCACAAACACACACATCCCCCGCAAACACATTCATCACAGTCTCTACCCGCCACGCCTATCCATGTTCCGAAATGCGCCCCTCCTGCGCCACCTGCTGCTGGTCACGGCCGCGGCCGCCACCCTCTGCCTTTCCCGCGCTGACATTCGCGTGCAAGACGGCTTCCTCGACGAGACCACCCGGGCTGACCTGCTCGCCCAGCTGCCGGTGCAGTCGCGTTTCAAGGATTCAGTCAAGCTGTCCACCTCGTTATATGACCGCCTGCGCTTTGCCATCGACCCTGTCGCCGCTGCCGCCACCACCACTCCCTCCGACACAGAGGTGCCCACCAAGGGAGAGAGGCGCTTCGTGCCCGCCCACAAGGACACTTTCCAAACGATACCTTGGCGGAGGGCCAGGTGGGGCTCGTGTACCTGGATGGGAACGGACGCATGACCTTTACACACGACGCCACAGGCAAGGAGACGGTGGTGGAGGTGAAGCCTGACCGCTTCTTGTCTTTGGACAATGCCCAGTACACGCACAAGCTGGAGGCGGGCAGCATTCCCCGGCGCATCCTCGGGCCCATGGCCTTTCGCGATGGCATCATGCAGTCGATCGGGGACCAGTACGCTTGCGCGATGGCATCATGCAGTCGATCGGGGACCAGTCCGAGGGCGTACTGGTCCAAGCCTACGTGTCGCCGTTGATGGTGAAAGCGGGAGGGATCGTGTCGGTCACTCTTGACATGGTTGTGATTGAGTGGCCGACGCCCATTGACAATGACGGTCGCCGTGGCCGCAAGCTGGGTGATAATGTTCGCCCTGATATTACCGAGCTTGTCACTTCTGTACGTAAACGGCGGAGGAGGGAGAGAATGGAGGGACAAAGGGGGCAAGGACAAGAAAGCGGTGGTTTGGAAAATGCGGAGGGCAGGGGAGGGAGGGGCGCAGGGGAGGGAGGGAGGGTTGTTGAGATATTTCTCCTTACTCTGAATGAACGGCTAACTTACGCACCATCCCATTTTCCCCTTCACATACCCAGTGCTCTTTCGGTGTTGAGGCGGGTGCAGTCAATCTTAAGAACAAGACCGAAAAGTTTGCGAACGAGGAGGAGCTGACCTTCAAGCATTCGACCCTTCGTCCGAACACGTGGAATCCCAAGTACGTTTGTCTTTTAATTGTCATTTTCTCTCCTTCTCTTCTCTCACATCCTTGTTTTGCTCTAACTCTCTCCTCCTCCTCCTCCTCCTCCATCTTCTTCTTCTTTTTCTCCTCCCCTCCCTCCGCCTTTCCTTCCCCTCTTTTACTCCCGCGTCGGGCTCGTCTCCCCTCCCCTTCTTGTCTTCCCGCTCCCGCATTTCCTTCCTCCGACATTGCCGATTCACTTCTTCTTCACATAAGTCTATTCCTCTCCTCTCCTCCTTCCCCCTTCCCTTCCCTCTTCACCGTCCTTACCGCAGGCTCACTTACGACAACCAGGGCGAGGAGCTGACCTGGACCTTGCCGGAGGAGGGGCTGGTGCTGGAGAAGCAATACAAAATCACCTGGAAGATCCGCGTGGGCCGAAACGTGGGGAGCGGCACAGAGCTGCCCCTGCTGGTGGGCATCGAGGACTTGTGGGCTGAGGAGTTGGTGGTGACCGTCAAGTAAGGCGCGAGGGAAGAGGGAGGGCACGTCACGGTGCGACGAGTGGGAGGGCGAGAGGCGGTGGAGGGGGTCCGTGTTTCATTCCTTTGTAGAGGGAAAGGGGTGGTTTTGGAGGGTAGCTTGTTTGGATTTACTTTGATTCAAGTCGCTGCTCTGTAGCATTTGCGTGTGCAGAGGAAGAAAATCGTGAAAAACAGTTGCCGCATATATTGCCTCGAGTAATTCGGACGATGGAGGGAGGGTGGGGGAGGAGGTTGAGGTGTACTTGCTTGGAGACTGTTCCTCCCACCCACCCAGCACGGTGGATCTCTCTCTTTCATTCTCCCTAAGCAACCAAGCATTCTTCGTCCTCACCGTCCCTTCCTCCCCACTCCCGCCAATCCCAGCCATGTCTTCAAATTTGACGACGCCCCACCTCATTCAGCCCTCCCCTCCTTCCTTCTCCCCTTCCCTCCCATCCTCCCTCCCCTCCTCCCGCACAGTCCGCATCCCAGCAATGCCTCCCTGCCCTTTCCCGTTTTTTACATCAACTTGGCCGACAGCCACGACAGGCGCGCGCGGACCGAACACAACTTTGGTTCCTTGTGGGACTTGCGACGCGTCGAGGCCGTGGATGGGAGGGCGGGAGGGAGGGAGGGAGGACTGGCGGAGGCGACGGTGCAGCGGTTGATTGAACCGAGGTCGTGGCAGCGGATAAGGAGGAAGCTTTCGGAGGGGTATAATTGAGGGCGATGCGGAGAGGCCTCTCTCGTGTGGAGGTGGCCTGTATATTGTCGCAATTGGGTGCGATGAAAAGGGCGTATTTGGAGGGGCATGAGCATGTGCTGATTATTGAGGATGACTTGTCGACAGAGCTGATGTATGTAGGGGGAGGGAGGGAGGGAGGGAAGGCAGTGTCACTTGTGTGTTGTGGTGCGTAAGTGTGGTAAGAAAGGCTCATTTGGAGGGGCATGAGCATGTGTTGATTATTGAGGATGGCGTGTCCACGGAGTTGATGTACGTGGGAGGAGAGGGAGGGAGGGAGGGAGGGAGGGAGACAGGAGGAAAGGAAGGGACAGATGCTTATGCACATCAATAGCGTTGGTAGAGTAGTTTGCTTCTTTTTCTATCACACAAACACAGACACACTTTTCCTGTCCTTCCCCCCCTCATTTATCCCCCCTAATCCACCCACCTACCACACACTCACATCACACCCCTTGACAGGCCCTGATGGACTCGGTCCATCCAAAGCCTCCTAGAAGAAGCAGACGCCTTGAGCAGCAGCAGCGAGGGAGGGAGGGAGGGAGGGAGGGAGCCCTGGAGGATGATTTAGCTGGCGTGGCTCTGCCTTGAGAACTGTCAAGACGACCCGACTTACAACCATGAGTACATGAAGGGAGGGAAGGAGGGAGGGAGGGAGGGACAGGCGGACCTTCGTTCTGTTTCCCAGCCTGAGGAGATAGAGAATGACGGCGCACACCCCACCGACAGGCACCTCTCCCCCTCCCTCCCTCCCGCCGGTCAGCACCTCCTCCTCCCCCGGCCCTTCGACTTTGGTGCCGCCGCCTACATTGTCTCCAGGGCAGGAATGGAACGAATCCTCGAGCTGTATTTCACGGATGAAACAGAGAACTCTCTGGTTAGACCCCAAATGAGGGGAAGTGACTTGATAATTATCGCCTATTATGAGGCTGTAGGACGGACGTATGTCGTGTTCCCGAGCTTGTTTACGGTGGAGGGGGAGGACTCGACGATTGCGGGGGAGGGGGAGGAGAAGGAGGTGAGGTTGGGGAGGCAGGGGAGGAGTAATGAGAGGCATTGGAGGGAGACGAGGGGGTGTGGGAGGGGGGGAGGGAGGAGGGGAGGGAGTGGAGGCGGAAGGGAAGGGAAATGAAATGAAGAGGGAGGAGAAAGTATTTGAACACGTAGAGGGTGAATGAAGCGAAGAGGGAGATAACGTACAGACGCGCACATACACACATAGAGAGACACACACACACGAATACAATACTTTTTACCTGATGAATAATGAAGAGTAGTGGTGTATCTATATGAGCGCGTCTTTTTTGTTTCTTCCTCGTTCTTTGTACGCCTTCCTCTTCTTACCCTTCCGCTCTCTCTCTTCTTTGCTTTATTCTCAATACCGCTTGAACCCCCTCCCTCCTCCTCCTCCTCCCCTTCCTCCTCCTCTTCCTCCACCGCGATCACCACCACCACCACCTAACCGCCCCCCCCCTCCTCCCTCCCCTCCAAACCCCCTCCCCCTCCCACCCTCCCTCCCATCCCCCCTCCCTCTCCCCCTCCCCCTCCCCCGCCCCCTCTCCCGATTCACATACGGATTTTGATACAAGTCCCCTCGTTTCTGCTGGTGTAATGAAGAGGAGAATTGTTTCATCTCTAACCGCTCTTGCCGCTTTTGTGCTTGCCTTCCCGGCATGGTGGGCCCCGCGACCCCTTCCTCCGCCGGCGCCTCCTCCAGGAAGAAATCGTCGGGCTCGGCCGCAGCGGGTTTCTTGGTGGTGGTGGAGGATGAGATGTTTGCGGCTGTTGCTGTTGGGGCCGCGGCGTCGTCCTCCTCCTCCTCTTTCTCCTCCTCTTCTTCCTCCTCTTCCTCTGGCTCGTCTTCTTCGCTTGACGAAGAAGAGGATGAGGATGAGGAGGAGGAAGCCGAGGGGGAGGGTGATAAGGAAGGAGGTGGTGCAGAAGAGGCCTTCGCTTTCTTTCCACCCTTTCTTTTCTCTACTTCTTGTTCCTCTGCCTCACTCTCCTCCTCCTCCTCTGCCTCACTCTCCTCCTCCTCCTCTTCCTCCTCGTCCTCGTCCTCGTCACCATCTTCTTGGTCCTCCTCCTCCTCCTCCTCATCCTCCACCTCCATCGCTTCCTTCTCTTCCTCTTCCCCTTCTCCCCGACTCCTCTTCTTCGCTCCCTCCTTCCCTCCCTCCTTCTCCTCCTTCTTCCCTCCCTTCCTCTTCCTCTCCTCCTCCTCCTCCCCCTCCTCCCCTCCCTTCATCAGCGTTGTCGTCTTCTTCTTCTTCCCTTCAAACCGAGCCAGCACCTCACCCACCCAATCCCTCCCCTCCTCCTCCGCATCCCTTGCCGCCACCGCTGCCAAGCGCCGTGCCCGCTCCAGCCTCTTCTGCGTCTTCACATCCTCCTCCCCCCCTTGCTCCCCCCCTTCCTCCTTCCCTTCCTCCTTCCGTCCTTCCAGGGTCACGGCCACGTATTTCTCGGATTTGGGGTAAAAGATCACGAGCTCTAAGTCCTTCTTTAATGCTCCTAGTTTTGCTGCTGCTGCTGCTGCTACTGCTGCTGCTGCTGCTGCTGCTGCTGGGGGAGAGGAGGAGGGGGTGATTGCAGCAGCCTTGCCTCCCTTCTTTTTCGAGGAAGCTGGGGGAGGGGGGGAAGGATCACTGGCCGTCGCTGCTGCTGCTGCTGCTGCTGCTGTTGCCTTGTCCTTCTCTTTCAAGGCAGCTTGGTAGCGACGGACGAGCTTGCGAGTCTCAAAGAAACGGATTTTTCGATACCGGAGGGCGTTCTTCCGTTCAATGTCTTGTTGCTCCCTCTGCATGAGCCGGGCCTGCAAGGCAAGGAGTTGCTGTTGGGGTGTGGTGATGCTGCTGTCGTCCTCGTCCTGATCCTTGGGGGTAGCCTGGAAGGGAGGGAGGGGGGGAGGGAGGGAAGAAGGGATGATGAGCGGAGGAGGGATGATTTTCGGACAGCCTTATTGAAAGAAAGATTATGCGTCGCTGCACAATTGCTCTTTATTCCACCCCATTGCCTTCCTAATGGTGCCTTGCATTACACACCACAGCACACACCATCACATTCATACCTGCGTGCCTCCCTCGCCTCCCCCCCCTTGCTTCTGCAAACGCCGCTGCAAGCTTCGGATCTGGTTCTTGATGGACGGGTGTTTCTTCTTTATCATGCCGGCGAGACGTCCACCAGGCCTGGGGGGACGGCGGCCGTGGGGCGGCGGGACCTTGGGTTTGGCCATGGCTTGATATTAGGTGTGATGATGTTTCTCTTTGCTTGCTTGCCTGTTTGTTTGTGGGGAAGGGTTGGAAAGTGGAAAGATTTAGTTCTGTGTATTAACCGGAGGCATGTGTGCGAGTGCTTGTCTTCGTAAGCGTGGCTGTGCGGTGGCCTATCCAAAGAGCTAGGCATTGCTTTCCTTCCACAGCCAACCACAAGAGAGAGAGTGCCGTTGACATGGGCGGGTTTTTCGCCGTTTTGCCCCCTTTTTGGGAAGCACATTACACACATACACCCTCCAAATAGCAGCAAGGCACGTGCTTACGATTGCCTGTTGTCTGGTCTCGAGCCTCTTGATAACACCAGCAACATGTGCACATCTAGCTAATGCCCCACCCAATGCCCACCTACACAATTCACAGAGCTTCCCAAAGCCCAAAAAGGAGCCGCCCTTGCCCTCGCCCAGCTTTAGTCCCCCTGGCCAGCATGTGCTGCGTGAGGCAAGGCATTCTAAGATGACACCGAATGAAATTGATGCCGGCGGTCTGCCTTGCCCTAGCCCACACTCTGCCTCCTCGGCCTCCTCCTCTTACACCCAAGTCCACGAGACCACCCTCTCGCCCTTTGCCGCCCTGCAGCAGCGGGCCTCGTCATGGTCGTCATCTTCATCGTCGCCACAATCCCACCCGTCTACCACTGTAAAAAAGCGCACGTCGTACTCCACTTCCAATTCTTCCTCCCCATGCCGCTCTGCGCCGTCAAAGCCACCACGACTGGTCGACGCTGTCACCAATGACTCGGAGCGGGACGAGGCCGAGGCGACGCGCCGCGGCCTCCTCTTGCCGGTGATTTTGCCACCAGATGATGGAGCGAGGCAGAGGAAATGGAGTGGTAGGGATGAGTTACTCCTCGCTACGGCGTGCACCTCTTTGCGCTCGTCCACCAGTGATGGTACCTGGCAAGGCGACTCTTTCTCAATAGCGCATCCGCTGCCTTTACTGGTCCCTTCTTCCAAGCAAGAATCAAGCAGCACAATCGTTTCGCCGTCGCTACATTCAACACCAAGCCACCGCCATAACACACACTTTTCTCCCGTCGCAGCTCTCCCTTGCACCAATCTTTCTCAATCCCCCACAGACACCGAAGATGAGCTTCCTTCTTTTTCTTCTTTTTCCAACTCGGGCAGCGCCGTCCGGGAGGACACGAGATGGGATGGGTTTAATGACGCCATGTTCAGTACAGCGCGCAGCACCATGCACCCAGAGAATAGCGCCGTATACTCCTCCCCTTCATCACCTCTCTATCCACCAACCGCAAGTATCGCCCAGGACATCTCGTCATTCTCTTCCTGTTTTCTGTCCCCTCTCACCTACGCCACGCGACCCTTCTCCTCCCCCTCTTCGACCGCTTCCTCGCCCTCAGTCTCACCCTTTGTGCTTCCCGCAGACTTTGTCGAGGAGGAGTGGCCGCCACTTCACAACGAGGAGCATCTAATTCCAGACCTTACCCACAGCAGTGAGGAGCACATCAGACAGCACGTGGAACGCGAGGGAAAGCTGCTAGTGCGGGTGGTGACATGGAATCAGCAAGCGCAACCCCCTCCTTCCACCGCTGAGCTGCGACGGCACTTGCTTCCTTCCAATCGCTTTCATATCTATGCGATTGGGTCACAGGAGTGTGGACAAAGCATCGCCACCTCGGTGGTCATCTCCTCCTCCAAAGTGGCCTGGGAAGAAGCCGCGCGCAAGGCACTCGGGTCGCGGTACGACGTTCTGGCCAGCCAGACGCTGCAAGCGGCCCACCTCATCGTCTTTGTGCACAAGGCATTGGTACCATTTCTGAGCGATTTGCGCTCCGCGGCTGTGCCATGCGGTCTCTTGCGGAATTCCTTGGGCAACAAAGGCGGCATCGGCATCGCCTTCCGGGTCCTGGACACCCGTTTCTTGTTCGTGTCTGCGCACTTGGCAGCAGGCCAACGTTCTGCCAAGCTCAGGCACGCGGACTACCATCGAATCTCCCGCGGCCTCGTGAAAAGATTTGGCGGCCAGGGGAACGGCGGCGACGATGACGACTATGAGCGTGACAGCGAGCACAGCGACGACGACATAGAGGAAGGCGATGATCCTAAAGGTGCGGGCCCTGAGGAGCGATTGGAGCAATCGCCTTTACTCCAGAGCTTTGACCATGTAGTATTTTGTGGGGATTTGAATTTTCGAATTGATGGATCCCGAGGCCTCATCGACCTGCTATTGCACAATAACATGCACCGCGTCCTCCTCGCCAACGACCAGCTGAGCCGGGCACGGGAGGCTGAAGAAGCTTTTGCCGGATATGCCGAAGGCCCTCTCCACTTCCGCCCCACCTATAAATTTGACAAGGGGACGGACACGTACGACTCGGGACACAAGGCACGCGTACCTGCTTGGACTGACCGGGTCCTTTTCAAAGCGGGCGCGGGAGTCAAGGTGCTCGCGTACATTTCTGTCCCGGAGCTGAACGCCTCTGACCATCGACCTGTCGCTGCATCACTGCACATGCCGTTACAATCTGCGAACGGGCAGGCAGACGAAATTGCAAGGTTGAGAGATGACTGTGAGCGCATGGTAGAGGTCAAAGTCTCCCCGCGAAGGAGGCGGCTGGCCAGATGCAGTATTTCTTAACCGTGGTTGAGAAGAAAAATCAAAGTATATATACATAAATAGGTAATGTAAGATAAAGATCACGTGCAGTGTGTCTTAGCAAAAAAAGTTGAAACGCTCGCCAAGGACTTGCTAAGGCGGAAAGCAAAAGGGCCGATTGGCACAAGAAAAGAGTGTATCAAGTTAAAAGAACGAGCTTGCTTTCTCACGTTGCTCCTATTTTATGCATCGCTCGCCAGAGAGTTGCTGGGTCAGCATGGCCGCTCGGCACTCAAAACAAATGTGAATCTTGCAGAATAAGCTTGGTTTATCACATTCTCCTCATTCTTTGGTTTCCCCCAAAACAAAAATCTAACTATGCTAGCTGTTTTTTAATTTTCTTTCGTCGATGGCCCCTCTCAATCATCATATGTTTTGAAAAAATGGGACATGCGCCTGGGCTTGCGGGAGGGACCAGAAGGCGACGAGGGCAAGGCGGACAATGAGAAACCTAGACTGGTGGAATTATCGGCAAAGGTAAGCCGTGCCCCAGCTCTGGCGCCGGCTGCTGATGCTTCGACAGCTCCCAATCCGCTTCGCTTGAGACTCTCCTCCACTTGCGCCCGCGTCAAGGGCCGTGGCGGAGTACGAAGGCACACGTGCGGCGATGCCGTGGGTGGTGGCGTGGAAGGAGGACTTGTTCTCATGTTGAATTGCTGCCCTTGGCATTCATCGGCCTGCTGCTGGTGCTGGTAATGGGCGGGCCCGTCCGCGCCGCTCGAGCCATTTTGCCCATCTTCGTCCGAGGAATAATCATCTACTCGCGGCGGCTCAATGTGAGCGAGAGACTGCGGGCGATGCTGATGACCTTTTTGCTGGAACGTCACCTGATCCTGAAAACGGCGATTCATGGCTCTAGCACCTGCTGCCGCCATTCCGTCCTCCAGCCGCACAGCATCCTCGTTGTCGTCGTCTTCTCCCGCGCCCGTCGCAATGGCAATGACCGGGTCCACCGTGAGTGGCAAAATCTTGGACATGCTGAACGATGAGGGCTGCGGCGAGTGCTGTTGCAGGCGCTGCTGTTGCTGCTGCTGTTGCTGCGCGGCCTTGGCCATTTCACGATTGGCGACCTTGGCGGCCTGCAAAATCTCCTCCATTCGTCCCTCAATCCGGGCCAAGCACGGCATCAGGTTCCCCTCCGACATGTCCGCAAATTCCTCCTTCGCACCACCCGCCACGTGGATGGCGGTGGCCAGGGAGCTTATCCCCTTTCGAAGGAGGTCGAGGGTCTGTTGGGCGTCAGCGCTCTTATTCTCATACCGCAAAATAGCTTGGTCCAGGGCCTGCAACTGCGTGGCGAGGGCGGAGGAGGAGGAAGATGTCGGGTGATGATGGCGCTTGTGCATGTCGTCGTCGTCTTTCTCCTCCTCTTCATCCACGTTGTCCTCACTCCCGACCCCTTCCACCTCCCTCTCCTTCGCCTCTTCTCCCTCCGTCGCCACCACCAGCTCCAGCTCGACCTTGTACTCTGCTAGCTGGGCCTCTACCCCCTTAATTTCCCTCCATTGCTCCTGATTCACGTACGTATAAAGCGAGAAGTTCTGCTCCTCCTGCCGCATGTATGCGGCCAGCAAGCGTTCCACATCGTCGTATCCTGTCAGTTCGGTGATGCGATCTAAGAACGAATTGTGCTGCTCCAGTTCCTCTTCCATTTGCTTGATCTCCAGCTTCCGTCGAGCTCGCTCCTCCTTCGCCTCGGCGGCTACCAAAAGAGAGAGGCGATGCTGCGCCGGCAACGACGAAGAAGAGACGGCAGCACGCCGGCCACCCCCACCACTCCCACCGCCCACGAGCAAGGCCGGGCGCATGGCACTCCGTCGCAGCTCTGCCTCGAGGACCTGCGTCAATTCATGCAGCTGCGCCTCATTGTCCAACATCTCTCTAGCATCGGCGTAAGCCAAGGCAGTCGTCTCGGCCTTGGCTTTGTCGCGGGCTTCGTACGCCTGATTGCACGCCTCAATAACCTGGGCCATCTTGGCTTGCTTCTCCCCCAACTCCTTCTGGAGCTTCTGCTGCCACTGCGTAAAGACCAGCCGCTCCCGCCGCAATTCGTCAATGTGAGTCTTCAAATCCTTGTGACGGGAGAGGGATTCGTTCAGTTTCCCAAGCGCTTTTTCCACCTGGTTCTCCAACCGATGCACCTGCTTGGCCACGGCCAGGTCTTGCGTTCGCGGGGCATCCACCCCTCCCAAAGCCCGGCGCTGCTGCTCCTGCTTCGCCTGCAACGTGTTGGCGTGCTGCTGCAAACTTTTTAGGTTTTTGCGGGCAATGGCATTCTGACGCGTGTGCCTGTCCAGTTGCTCCTTGAGGCGAGCGACCGTGGCCCGGTCCTGCTGCTTGGCGGCCCAGGCCGCGCTGGCCTTGAGGCTGACGGTCTTGGCCTCCGATGCCACTTCGGCCTGCAACTTGTCATGCTCTTTGCGGAGCGATTCGAGGACCCGGGCTTGCTTTTGAAGGAGGGCCTTGGACTCCTCGGTGTAGGCCTGTCGGTTCATCTCCAGAAATTTGACGCTCTTTTCCAAACGAGCCTCGTCATTTGGGGCACCCACAGGGTGCTGATAATGGTGGCGGTGAGCATGCACATGGCCGTCTTGGGAAGACGACAGGAAGTCCAAGGACGACGACGAGGAGCGGGAGGAGGAGGAAGAAGAAGAGGACGAGGCAGAGCTGGCACGGACCCGTGAAGGCAGCGCGACAGGCGAGATGGGACGAGCCGTGCCGCGGAATAGGGCAGGATGCATGCTTATTTGTGGGGGGCTGTGGTGTGATATGATTTATGAGGCAGTGATGCGAATATATTCGGCACGTTTTGTAAAGGCAGGCCCTGAGGGGACAAACATTTTTGTTGGGAACCCAAAAGAAGGCGCCGAAACGGGCAGAGAAGGCCTTTTTAGGCGGCCAAAATGGGGAGGCAGGAGGTTGACCACTGTAGAGCAAAAACCAAAGCGAGACACATTAATAAGAAGGGCAATCTCGATATATACTACCTGGTACGCAGCAATTGATAGCTTCATCATGTTCAGGTGTTTCGCCAAATGACTGTTCTTTGTTTGTTTCCTTCCTTCCCTCCCTCCAACAAGCACGCTTCCCATTCCAACCCACCACCCCCTCCCACCATCTTCCTCCTCACCACCCACAATCCCTTCCATTCCACTATCTAACTCAACGCCACCCAAACAAGCCACAAATAAAGACCCATAATAAATACCACCACGGACGTTCAATCACAGGCGTCTTAAGCAAGTCCGAGTCGTTGATCGCAAAACCCTCCGGGCTCATCATCCCCCTCCCTCGTCCTCCCCCTCCTCCTCGTCCTCCCCTTCCCATCGAACCCCGACGTTGCCGCAACATAGCTTCTTGTGGTTGGTACTTCTGGGGAGAAAGGAGGGAAGCCCCACCTCGGTCTGGTCGACGGACGACTTCTACCCCTCCCTGTGGGCTCATGGCCACTCCTAGTCGTCGAACCACATCGGGCGTCACACGCTGCACAGCCAACAACAACCCATTACTGCTGCTGCTGCTGCTGCTGCTGCTGCTGCTGCTGCTACTGCTCCTGCGGCTGCCTTGAGGGGAGCCGGTGTGAAGGAGAGTGCCGTTTTGGGCTACGGCTTTCTCGGCCTGCGCGCGGGTGGCGTACCTAGGGGAGGAAGGGAGGGAGGGAGGGAAGAAAGATGAGTGAGTAGATACTTACAAATTAGATAAAAAAGCTTTGCCCTTCCCTCCTTCCTCCCCTTCCTCATCTCCATACGTACTTGAGCAGGAGCCAGTTGCCTTCCGCCACCGTTTCTTGCATTGACCCGAACAGGGCAAATTGGTTCATGACAGCCTCGCGGAACTAGAAGAGGGAGGGAGGGAGGGATGAAGGGAGGGAGAGAGCGTGAGTAGGTGGTACGTACTAGCACTGTCCCAAACGTGTGGGTCACACTCGCGTAGCTCTTTAGAAGCATGGCCAGCCCTCCTTCCCTCCCTCCCTCCCTCCTTCCCTCACCTCTCTCGGGAAGCCAAAGACCAGGACCCAGCTCGCCCACGCCGCTTGGCCCGCCATCGCGCCCCACCTAAATCACATAGTATAACAACATGACAAGATGAGAATAGGCGACTGTCCCTTGCCCTCCTTCCCTCCCTCCCTCCCTCCCTCCCTCAACAAGCCAAGTGTTCCTTCCTGCCCTTGCCCTCCTTCCCTCCCTCCCTCCCTCCCTTCCTCCCTC
>Ga0209491_10007218_pt1 | contig 14813 bp, 17 predicted proteins | sample BON02_FD_187213 | JGI IMG/M metagenome (GOLD analysis project Ga0209491, IMG submission 187213) | Freshwater microbial communities from Lake Bonney liftoff mats and glacier meltwater in Antarctica - BON-02 (SPAdes) (version 2) | ecosystem: Environmental > Aquatic > Freshwater > Ice > Glacier...
GTCTCGGCGGCCTTCAAATGTCCTTGCCACTTCCCTTGCTTGATACCCATTGCATCCTCCTGGTGAAATGCATGGGTTTACCGCGTTCACGGCTTCATGAGAAGGACGGGGTTGAATGATCGCTTACTACACATTACAAAGCGCACGCCGTCCGCAAACACCCCAACATTGAGGGTCTCCCCCCCCCCCCCCCCCCCCCCCCCCCCCCCCCCCCCCCCCCCCCCCCCCCCCCCCCCCCCCCCCGACCATGCGCCCCATCCCTGACTCCATCACCAGCTCTCCCCCCACCTGGCAAGGACTGATGCTGGCGCTGGTCGGCGCCATCGGTTTCAGCGGCAAGGCCATCATCGTCAAGCTCGCTTACCGCCATGACGTCGACGCAGTGACGCTGATCATGTACCGCATGCTGTTTGCGTTGCCGCTGTTCATTGCCATGGCATGGTGGGCGGGTCGCGGCAAACCGGCTTTGAGCGGCAAGGACTGGCTCGGCGTTTTCGGCATCGGGTTTACCGGCTACTACCTGGCAAGTTTTCTGGATTTTGTGGGCCTGACCTACATCACGGCGTCACTGGAGCGGCTGATCCTGTACCTGAACCCGACCTTCGTGATGGCACTGGGCTGGTTGCTGTACCAGCGCCGTGTGCGGCCCCTGCAGATGCTGGGCATGGCGATCAGCTATGCAGGTGTGATGCTGGTGTTCGGAATGGAACTATCCGCGCAGGGCGCCGATGCCGCGCTGGGCGCGCTGCTGGTTCTCGGCAGCGCGCTGAGTTATGCGGTGTACCTTGTCTACAGTGGCGAACTGGTGCGGCGACTGGGCGCGCTGCGGTTGGTCGGGCTGGCCAGCACATTCGCCTGTGTGCTCTGCATCGCGCAATTCCTGCTGCTGCGCCCCTTGAGCGCGGCCGTGGTCGTGCCCGAGGTGATCTGGCTGTCGATACTCAACGCCAGCGTCTGCACCGTGATGCCGGTACTGATGGTGATGATGGCCATCGAGCGCATCGGCGCAAGCCTGGCATCGCAGGCGGGCATGGTCGGCCCCATGGCAACCATTTCGCTGGGGGCACTGTTGCTTGGCGAACCCTTCACCGTATGGGTGGCGTTTGGAACGGCACTGGTCATTGCCGGGATCTACGTGTTTGCCAGGGCCGGCCGATCTTGAAAAACATCGGTCCGGGACTTGGTGTTTACAAGCACCATGCGCTCAGTCGTCCGCACGCAGAAGGTGCATCGAGTCGTCAGTCTCCCAGCGCACATCCACGCGTCCACGGGCGGCCTCAAAGGGGTCGTTGACAGGGCAATGGGTTGCCCGGTCGGCGCTGTGCCGCAGAATCACGATCGCCCCGCTGCGTTGACCGTGAATGCGACTTCCGTCCCAGGCAGCAGGTGCAATGTGTCGCGTATGCGCTTGGATACCGTGACCTGCCCCCTGCTGGTCAAAGGCCCGAGGGTCAGGCCTACACCTTCTAGCCCGATTAGAAAGTATGGGACCGCGACTGACCACACCCCAGTGCGACATGTCGGTATCCCATCCAAAGCCCACAATGCCGTGTGCCTTGGCAGTTTGCAACGGTGCGGCAGAGTCGGTGATTTGCATCAGTACGTCCACACCCTGGTTGATCAGCGTGGTGGCGGCTTCGGTTTCTTTCTGGGGGTCAAACCAGGTGCTGGGTGCAACTGGCCTCGGCTTTATCTCCCAAGGATGACGGTCCGCATGGTCGACGCAATCACCCATTGGCCCCGAACGCACCGCGATGACCGTCGCGTCCCTTCCCGGCTTCTACCATCCTGCCGTCTGGGTCATCCCATAGCAGTCAGGCACCCTGGCCCTGCTCCCGACCCGCTGCCCCCGCCAGCCCGCCCGACCCCCACGAAGAAGCCGGGCTTCTCGCCCCGTGGCAACTGCTTGAGCCGGTATTCCGCCCGCAACGCCTCACCCTTGCTGGCATAGCAGCTTGCCGCCAGAACCCGCAGCGGCGGATGGGCGCGGGTGTAGCGCGCGCCCCGGCCGAACAGGTGAAGAATGAACCGCTGCTCGACGTCAAGGGCGATCCCGGCGTAGTAGCTGCCGCCCTCGCATTCCAGCAGGTACAGCCAGTAGGGTGCGGCAGACGGCTTCAAGTGGGCGACAGGCTGGAATGGGGCCATGGGTGGCGTCGATCAGGGCGTCCGCCGCAGCCGTCTAGCGCGCAGAAGGTTGTCAGGTCGGCCGAGATCCCGGCGTCGCCACCGTTGTCGGAGCCCGCGATCGGCGGCACACACGGATACCCGATGGCCCGGGGGGCCATGGCGATGTGGTTCATTGGGGTCCCTTCGTGATGATTGTGATGTTTCCGCCAACGCGTGCTGCGAGGGTGACGTTGTCGCGGTTGCCAGGGCAAATACCGATCCACCCGCTAAACCATGCCCCATTTTGCCAACGGCAGCCGTGACAGCAAAACCGCCACCGCCAGACGATCCTGATCCCCGGGACGCAGCAGATGCTGGGCCAAAGGCACGAGCAACTCGTCCTCCAGCTTGGCATGTTCGCGGTAGCGCTGCGCCAGTTCGTCCAGCGCGGTGGCGTTGACCTGGGCGCTGCGCCCTGCGGCCAACTCCTGCATGAAACCCGTGACCGCAGACCAGCGTCGTTCCAGGTCCTGGTGGTCGTCTTGCAACCGCTGCGCGAGCTTGGTAAACACCGCCCGCTCTTGCGCGGTTGCCTCGGCGCGCGCCACCAATGGCCAGAATTCATGCTCCTCTTCGCGGTGGTGCGGCAGGATGGATCGCTCGAGGAAACCGACCAATCCCTGCGCCGCGCCGCGGTCTTTGGCCGACACCGTGTCGCCCGCAGAGATCGTGGCCAGCTGTTGCAGCGTGGCCAGCGCCTCGCGGATCGGGTCGTGGGCTCCCATGAAAAGCTCGAAGGGGTCGCGGGCAGGGGTCATGTCGAAGGCTCACAGGTTGTTGTCGGCATCAGGATCGGCGGCGGCTCGCCGGCTTCACTTCAGTGGTGCGCGCGCACCGAGCACGGCGCCGCGCGAAAGCGGCTGGACCAGTTGGCCATAGAGGTGCAACCAGCCGAAGCGCCCCTTTGGCACCGGCGGCGTGAAGTCGCGCATCCGCGTGGTTATTTCCGACTGCGGGACGGCCAGATCAATGCGTCGCGCATTCAGGTCGATCTCGATGGTGTCGCCATCGCGCACCGCCGCCAACGGTCCGCCTTCGGCCGCCTCTGGCATCACCTGACCGATGGTGATGCCGCTGTTCAAACCAGAGAGCTCGCCGTCGGTGACAACCGCCACGTAGGAACCCAGCCCGGGCTCGACCAATGCGGCCATGAAGCTGGCCGCGAATACGGTACCGGGCCCGCCTTTCGGCCCCAGCATGCGCAGCACGATCACCTTTCCCGGCGCAATCGCCCCGGTGCTTAAACCGTCGATGGCCAGCGACTCGTCCTCGAACCCCCGGGCCGGACCGCTGAAGCGGCGGATGCCATCGGGTACGGCGGCCAGCTTGACCAACGCACCATCGGGTGCCAGCGAACCGCGGATCACCATGAGTCCCGGTTCATTTGCAAAAGGGTTGTCCCGGCTGCGGATCACGTTGTCGTCGATATCGATCGGGTCGGCCAGCAACTCACCCACCGTGCGCCCGCTGACGCTTCTTGCACTGCCGTCGATCAGATCACCCAGGCGCTGCATCACCGCACGTACACCCGCGGCGGCGTCGAGGGCTTCAATGCGGTCCGGCCCGTTGGGCCGCACCTGGGTCAGCATGGGTACGCGGTCCGCACAGGCTTCAAAGGTGGCAATCACCTCGATCGGACATTCGGCCTCGATCGCCACCGCGATCAGATGGCGCATCACGTTGACGGAACACCCCATGGCCACCGCGACATGCACCGCGTTGCGAAAAGCCGCAGGCGTCAGGATCTGCCGAGGGCGCAGGTCTTCCTCCACCAGGGCGACGATGCGTTTGCCCGCTTGCGCAGCCATGGCGTGCAGGCGGGGGCCGTCGGCGCGGATCGGCGCACCACCGGGCAGGGCCATGCCCAGCGCTTCGGCCAGACAATGCATGGAGTTGGCAGTGACGAGCCCGGCACAGACGCCGGGGCCATCGATCGCCGAACGGCACATCGTCTCCAGGCCGTCGACCGAAAGGCGCCCAGCCTTCACCGTGCCAACCGCCTTGCAGACCTCTTCGATGTCGACATGGTGCCCGCCGCTCTGACGATCGAGTTGATAGCCACAGGCCAGCACCAGGCTGGGAATGTCGAGCCGACCGGCGGCCATCAGGTACGCTGGCGTGGTCTTGTCACAGCTCGACAGCTCGACAGCAGCACCATGCCATCGAGCTCGGCACCTTCGGTCTGCACCTCGATGTCGTTGACGATCAGGTCACGGGTCGGCATCAGGTAGCGGCCCTGGCGTCCGGCGCTGGTGATTAAGTCTGACAGGGCGGCGGTGTGGATCTCAAATGGCAGGGGGCCAGCGGCGCGGATCGCGTCCTGCACCATCTTCGAGATGCGGTCCAGGTGCGAGAAACAGACCGACAAGCCGCTGGAAGTGTTGACGACGGCAATCTTCGGCTTGTCGAAATCAGCCTCGGCAATGCCCATCGCTGTCCATTGCGCCACACGGACGGCCCAGCGGGTCGAGCCACGTTCGAAGTTGCTGCGGTAGGTCATGCGCGTTCTTGATGCGCGTGGCTTCAGCTGTCCAGCCAGGCCCCGTGGCGGTTCAGTTCGGCGCGCACTTCGCGGCCGTCTATCTGTCTTGGTTGCAGGCGCTGGCGGGTTGCCAGCGTGGCCGCCGTGCCCAGTGCCTGTCCGTAGGAAAAACACTGTGCGGTGACGCGCGCCGACGCGACCGCCTCGTGTTCGGCTGACAGACAGCGCCCGCCGAATAACAAACCTTCGCCCAGCTCTGGAACAAAACAGCCATAAGGCACTTCATAGAAGTCGTTGAGCAACCATTCGACTCGCGGTTTGGCGCCCGCATGCAGCTCGATCGGCCACGGCGAACGCGCCACGCCATCGGCGAACTTGCTGCCTGCCACCACATCGGCATTGCGCAACACTGCGATACCTGCGCCCTGGCGGGTCTGGCGCACACCGACCTGAACACCGGTGTCGTTGACCCAGGCGTTCTCGCAGCCGGCCAGGTTGTCGCGGAAGAATCGTGCGTAGGCGCGCACTTGCGCTCGGCCTTGCGGCTCGGCTTCGCTGAGATCCTCGGCGATGCCGGCATTCAGTTCACGCCCATCAGCGCCGCGAATGCGCGTGCAGTTGCATAACAGCTCGCCGGGGCGGGTGGTCGTGAACAGCCAGATCTTCGCTCGCGGCAAATCCATCCCTAGTTGTTGCGCGGCAATGATCTGCTCGCTCACTGCCGCCGGCATGATGGTGTCGGCGCCGTAGGCGGCACGAAAACGAACGGTGTCCACACCCTGCATGCGGAAGATCATGGTCGGGTTCTGCACCACGCCATCGGCGCCGCACCAGGTACGCAGGCCAGCCATGGCGAGCAGGTCGGCGTCGCCCGAGGCGTCGATGGTTAGGCCGGCACGAATATCCAGCACGCCGGATTTTGTCCATACGCTGGCCCCGCCGATCAGGTCGCCATCGCGGTGCACACCGATGGCCAGCGCGTGATAGAGCACGCGCACGCCGGCGTCAGCGAGCAACGCGTCAGCGCTTTCACGCCAGGCCAGCGGCTCATGCACACGGGTGAAGGTCTTGCCGTAGAGCATGGGCTCGGTCAAGCCACCGCGCGACTCCATCTGGTTGATGAAGTCATCGACGAAGCCATGTACCAGTTTGCGCGGCTCGCGCGGATGGTCGCTCGCTTCGTAGAGACCGCAAATAGTGCCGGACAGGCCGGCAACCGCACCACCGCCGCAGAAACCGTACCGCTCCACAAGCAATACCTTCATGCCGGCGCGCGCTGCGGTGCAGGCAGCAGCCAGTCCGGTCGCGCCGCCACCGATGACAAGAACGTCTACGTCAACACGATGGCCAGGTCTGAGGTCCGTCATGTTCGTCTCCTTCAATGCACCGGCATCGCGAGCTGCGGCAGCCAGGTCACAAGTTGCGGCCAGTACAGGGTGGCCGCAAGGGTCAGGACCTGCAGCCCGATGAACGGCACCATGCCCGCATACATGTGGCGCATCGTGATCTCCTTCGGCGCCACGGCGCGCAGGTAAAAGATGGCCGGCGCCAGTGGCGGTGTCAGGTAGCTGGTCTGGATCATGATCAGGAACAACACGCAGAACCAGACCGGATCAAAACCGGCAGCGGTCACGAGCGGGATGAAGATCGGCAGGAAGATCAGCACGATGGAGATCCAGTCCAGGAAGAAACCGGCGATAAACAGGATGAACAACAACAGTCCGATCAGGCCCCAAGGACCCAGCGCCATATGGTCGATCAACGTGCTGGCAAGGTTGATACCGCCGCCGCCGATGAAGACTCCGGTGAACAAGGTCCCACCGAGCAGCACGGCCATGATCATCGCGGTGACGCGCACCGTCCTGAGCAAGGAGTCGTAGAGGCCACGCCAGCTGAACCGACCATAAAGCAAGGTCAACAGCACCGCACAGACACAGCCCAATGCTGCGGCTTCGGTGGGCGAAGCCAGCCCGCCGAGGATCGACCCCAGCACGGCAACGATCATGCCCAGTGGCGGCAGCAGGTTGCGCGCGGTAATGTTCAGCTTCTGCAGAAACGTCGGTTCTCCGGGTTCACGTGGAATGCGTGGCCCATGTTGCGGCCGCACAATGCACAACACGATGATGTAGGTCAGGTACAGGCCGGCCATCATCAGGCCCGGCAACAACATGCCGTACATCAGGTCGCCGACGGACACGTTGGCCAGCGGCCCCATCACGACGACGACGACCGACGGCGGGATGATGGTACCCAGCGAACCGCCGGCGCAGATCACGCCGCTGATCAGCCGCTTGTCGTAGCCGTAACGCAGCATGACCGGAATGGTAAGCAGGCCCACGACCGACTCGGTGGCGCCGATCACGCCGCTGGAGGCGGCAAAGATGACGCACATCAGCACTGTCGCGATCGCCAAGCCTCCGGGCAGACGACGGGTCCAGATGTGAATGGCCTCGAACAAGCGGTCGGCAATGCCGGATTTTTCCAGCATCGCGCCCATGAACACGAACAGCGGAACCGCGGCAAGGACGAAGTTGGACGAAAGGTCGTCGATCTTCTCGACAAACTGGTGAACTACCGCCGGGCCGAAGGTGACCAGGCCGAATGCCGTCGCGGTGATCAACATCGCGAACGTCACCTGAATGCCGAGAAACATCAGCCCGAACGCGGCGGGCAGCATGAAGAAGGGTAGGTACTCGATCACGATGGATTTCCGGTCGTATTGGTGGATCGGAACGTCTTGAGCAACTCGCAAAAAACCTGTAAGGCCAGTGTCGCGAAGGCGAGTACAAAGACCGCCCTGTAGGGCCAGACCAGCAGGTTCAGCGCAGACTGACCGGAGGTCTCACCGCGCTCAAAACCCTCGGCCATGTAGTGCCAGAGAGTCACGCTGAGCCAGATCAAGATCGGCAGCACCGTCGCATAGGCAACCATGTCGATGACCCTGCGCACACCGGGCGGCATCATGCCGCTGAATACGTCGATGCGAATATGCTCACCCTGGCGCAGGGTGTACGCCAGCGCAAGCATGAAATGGCTTCCGGTCAACGTGTAGCCCACCTCGTAGGCCCATATCGTGGGCGCGTTCAGCGCATAACGTGAGACCACCTCCCAGGTGGTGGCGAGAACCAGGGGCACGAGCAACAGCGAAGCAAACACACCGATGCCCACGACCAGGCGCTCGGCGAGTCCGATCAGCTTGTTCAATGGAATTCCCTTTTCAGTGGAGCGGGTCGGCTAGACCCGTGGCTCGCCCGCACGCCAACTCTGGCGGGCGGGCGGGCGTCAGCGGTTCAGCGGGTACTTCGGATCAGACGCGCTTGACCTTCACCTTGCGCCAGTCGTCAGCGTTCGCCCAGGCGGTTTCGAACTCCTGCAAGCTTTTGTGGACCTTGGCGAACCACTTCGACTTGGTTTCCTTGATCGTCTTGTCCGCCCACTTCTGACCGATATCGTGTGCGGCGTACTGCACTTCGGCATCGAGCTCGATCATGGTCACGCCTTGCTGCTTGTAAAAGTCGAAGGCCTTCGCATCTTCGGCGCCAATGCGGGCCCAGCTCTCGAACGTGACGAGCTTCGCAACCACCTCGACGAGCTTCTGGTCGTTCGCCGGCATCTTGTCCCAGACGCCCTTATTGACAACCAGTTCGAACGGTGCGCAGGGCTGGTGCACGCCCGGGTAGCTGAGGTACTTGGCCACCTTGTAGAAACCTGGAGCGACGTTCTCCCACATGGTGCCCCATTCGGTGGCGTCAATGGCGCCGCGCTCGAGCATCGGGAATACGTCGCCGCCGGCAGTTGTCACCGGTGCTGCGCCAAGATCCTTGGACATCTCGAGCCAGGCACCTGCCGTGCGCAACTTCAGACCTTTCAGGTCAGCCAGCGACTTGACCGGCCTGGTCGAGTGCACGAAGACTTCCGCCGTGCGCATGAACAACGGTATCGAAACCACGCCATTGAGGTCTTCGCGAAACGCGCGCTGCAGTTCCACACCGCCGCCTTCATAGAGCCAGTGCAGCATGCGCTCCGCATCGAAGCTGCCGGCGTACCCCCCGAACAGCGCAGTGGTCGTGTCCTTGCCCCAGTCGTAGCCCATCCAGGTATGGCCACATTCGGCCAGCCCGTTCTTCACCGTGTCCGGCACCTTCAGAGCATTACCCAAGCCACCGCCGGGGAAGGTCTGGATCTTGAAGCGGCCACCGGACAACAGGTCCATCCGTTCAGCAAATGCCTTTGCGCCGATGTCCATCAGCGGGCCGCCGGCCCAGCCGGTGGCCATTTTCCAGTTGTAGGTAGGGCCGGTTTGCGCCTTGGCAGCGGTAGCGGCGAGCAGGCCGGCACTGGCAAGGCCGGTGCCGATGAGTTGACGTCGTTGCATGGGGTTGTCTCCTGTGGGGTGGTGATCTCAGGCCAGCGCCTGTTTTTCTTCGGGGGTGAGCTTCGGGCCGTCTAGGGTGACGCGTTGCTCCTGGGTTTCGCTATTGCGAAAGCGCGCGACGATGGGCTTCAACTCGGGCTTGAGATGGCTTTCGTCATAACCATTGAACAGCGTGCCGATCAGGCCGCGGTTAAGGTCGCTGGTACCCATCACCCAGTCGGCGATGGGGAACGTGAGATTCATGTTCTTGTGCATCATGATCCCCTGGTTGTGGTGCGCCGTGTGATGGCGGCGGATTGTGTTGACGAAAGGCATGTTGCGCACGAAGCCGTTCTCGTGCACATGGCAGCACAGGTGGAAAGTCTCGTACGTCAGGTACTGCGCGACCATGGTCATATACAGGATGTAGCCGGCATTCGCGTTGAAAATCTGCGCGGCGGTCCAACCGAAGATCCCGCCCGCCACGCCAAGGACGATCAACACACGCCATGGAAAAAACACGATACGGAACTCCTGCACCTTGTCGATCGTCACGTCGTTGTCGGTGAAGTACTGGTGGTGCTCGCGGGTGTGACGCTCATAGATGGCACGCAGCGCAAACACGTTGATGCGTCGATGCATCACGTACTTGTGCATGAACCACTCGACAAAGTTGCCAGCCAGGAAGACCGGCAACACGATCAACCACTCCCAACCCGAACCCTGCAGCTGCCCGAAGCAGTACCAGATGGCCGCAACGCCGACAGCGAACATCACGCCGGTGTGCACGTAACCGTTGTAGATCGGGCTGATCTGCCCTTTGTACTGCTCGCGGAAACGCAGTTGTTTCTCGGTCATCATAGTCATCTCTCCAGTGTCATACCACTAATATATGAGTTGAATCATAGATATCGACTTGCGCCATGTCAAGGCGCTGGAACGACCCTCATGGAAAACCCTGATGCACACCACCTTCAGCCACCGGCGAATGGCCGGCGAGCCCCGGGATGCCGTGCACCAACAACAGTGGCGCGCCACGTTCGACCACGCGAAGCTCCAGGACGTGTGCAAGATGGCTTGTACTAAATGGGCGCGTGGTAGTAATATATTACTAATGTCTTACTAGTGTCGCAGTGCTTTCACAGCTGCGCAACCTCCATGACCCTGCATACCGAAAACCCGATCACCTTGTGCGCGCCGTCGCGCGTGTTGTGCGCCGATGGCGCGCGCGCGCGCATCGCGCCGCTGTGCCGCAGCCTTGGCTGGCGCCACGCACTTGTTGTCACCGACAAATGGTTTACACGCAATAGCCCCGAGTTGCAGGATCTGCTGAGCGCATTACACGACGTCGGAATCACAGTGCGCGTTTTCGACGGCGGCGAGCCCGACCCGTCGACCACACTTGCCGATCACGCAACGCAATGGGTTAACGCGCAAGGCGGTGCCGCACCTGACCACCTGATCGCATGGGGCGGCGGCAGCAACATCGACCTGGCCAAGGCGCTGACGCTTACGGTGCCGAGCGGTCGAGCGGTCGCCGAACTCGTTGGCCACACAAACTGGCCAGCACCGCCGCTGCCGCTGGTTGCTGTGCCCACCACTGCGGGCACCGGCTCGGAGATCACACCGGGCGCGATCCTTGTTCAACCGGGCAGCGAGACTAAGGTTGCGCTGATGGCCAACGTGTTGCGACCGGTGCTGGCGGTGATCGACCCCGAACTGACCTGGAGCTGCCCTGCGCGCGTTACCGCACACTCGGGCCTCGATGCCCTGACCCATGCGATCGAGTCCTGGCTGACGCTCGATGCTGCGGAGTTTGACAACGGCGACGATCCCGACCCGGGCTATAGCGGGCGCAACGATCTGACCGTCATGTTCGCACGTGAAGCTACGGCATTGGCATTGCGCCACCTGGCCACCGCTTACGACCATCCCCAGGATCGCCCCGCCCGAAGTGGCATGGCGCGCGCCAGCCTGTATGCCGCAATGTCATACGCCACCGCCGGGCTCCATGCGGTGCACGGCCTGGCTTATGCGCTGGCTGGATTGACCCACGCAAGCCACGGCAGCACAAACGCGGTTCTCCTGCCCTATGTGATGGACGCACTCGTGGACGTACGTCGCGACGAACTGGCCGAAATCGCCCGCCTGGCCGGTGCCACCGACGGCGACGCCGCCGCACTGGCCCGCCAGGCTCCGGTGCGGGTCCGGCAGCTGGTCGCGCGTGTCGGAGTCGCTACCGACCTGCGGGCATTCGGCGTATCAGAGGGTCAACTGCCGCGGCTGGTCAGCGGTGGGCTGGCCGTCACGCGTCTGGCAAAAGCCTGGCCCGGACCATCGGCTGAACTAGCATACGATCAGATCGTTCGCAGCGCCTTTCAGGGCGCCTTATCCGGAGATGAAAGTCGATGAGCAAGACGGCCACAACCAAAAAGACAGGGGTACGCGCGGTTAAGCCCGTACCTGCAAAGCCATCGCAGCTGGCCGCGGAAGATCCAGTGAAAAGCTTAGTCCCCGCCCCCGAGCGCCCGCGCGGTCTGACCGCCCAAGCCTACGAGCGCATCGAGGAGTTGATCGTCAGACTCGAGTTGCGGCCAGGCGCGGCGATCAGCGAAGCCGAGTTGTCCGCTCGCCTGGACATTGGCCGCACGCCGGTCCGCGAGGCGCTGCAACGGCTGGCGCGCGAACACCTGGTGAAGATTCTGCCCCAACGCGGTGTGCTCGTATCCGAAATCGACATCAAACGCCAGTTGCGCTTGCTGGAGGCGCGCCGTGAGGTCGAGCGCATGGTCGCGCGCTACGCCGCCCGGCGGGCCAACGAGGTCGAACGCACGCGGTTCGCCGAGCTGGCCAAAGAATTCCACGCCACCGCCAGGACGCGTGATCCGGCGCGATTCATGCGCGCCGACAAGGAGTTCAACGATCTCTCGCTGCGTGCTGCGCGCAACGAATTCGCCGCCGGCGCAATGGGCCTGATGCACGGACTGTCGCGGCGATTCTGGTTCCTCCATCACCGCCAGGCCGACGACACTGAAACGATGGCCAAGCTGCACGGCAACTTGGCCCGCGCTATCGCCACTGCCGACGAGACCGCGGCGGCTCAGGCCCTGGACGCATTGATTGATCACAACGAAGCCTTTACGCGATCGACCGTCAGTACAGATTTTTGAGGCGCGCCGAATTGCCGACCGGCGTTACGGTCGATGCCATAAGGTTGCCTTGCGTTCGTTTTATCAGCCCCATGATGACGCGACCGACTGGTTGACGGTAGCGGCGCATTGGTGAGTGCGCACTGTGCGCAATTGAAGTTGACATCGCCATGGACCGCCGGGATGTTGATATTGTGGTCTTGACCTGTTTCGTTCACACTAGTACCCATGACCTCCAACAGCACTTCCCACAGTAGTGCCCGCCGGCCACGCCGGCCGGGTGATGTGAAACACGATCCGGTTGCCGTCGACGCCCAGGAGATGCTCGACGATGCGCATCCGGCCAAGCGCGGCAGCGCCAGGGGCGCCCCTGTGGTGTGCCAGGAGCTGCTGTTACTGCGCGCTGGCGCCGACTGCTCTGAATGCGGGGAGCGCACGCCAGTCTTCAGCATGATGGGCCTGCCCGAGTTCGAGGTGCAGAATGCGCCCTCGACACTGCTGCGCCGGATACTGACGCTGCCACCGGCCGTCGACAAGGCGGCGCGCGAATTCAGCAAGGGTCGCTGGCGCGTCGATCAAAGCGCCACCAGTGCCAGTGGCGCGCATTGGCTCTGCCACTGTGCACGCTGTAACGCCCGCCTGGACGAGAATTTCACGCTGGGTGCCGAAGGCCCGTTCCAGCCCCGGCTCTACAAGGACCGTCGGGCGATCACGCTGCTGCGTCTGCAGGGCCCGTTCGTACTCGAAGGCGTACAGCGCCAACCCAGTTTGCCGATGCTCGGCTGGCTCGACTGGCATACCCAGCGGCGGGCGAAGGCGGAACCCACGCAGCCGCGCGCGGCTGCGTCCGGCAGGCTGGCTGCGAAAAAGCGGTGCTGATTGGAGGGCGTCGATGCAGGGCAGCCTGGCCGCTGCGCTTCGGCAACCAGGCGTCGTTCATGTAGCAACCACAGCTGGGTGATGGACCCGCAAGGCGCTGGCGTCAACGCAAGTGCACGGTGCGCAGCGGCAGTTGTCTCGCCGCCGCTGTGTTTCATGCCCCGTCGATACCATTGCCGGCGCCAGCGCTGTCGCGCAAGGCGTCCAGCTGCTGGCGCAGCGTCGCGTTTTCCGCCTGCAACTGCGCAACCTGCAGCCGCAAGGCCTGCAGTTCGGCCTCTTGCGCCGAAGCGACGTCCTGCCCTTGATCTGAAGCCTCATCGTGCGGTTTGCGCCGCGCGTCGCGCACCCGTTTCGCCGCCAGCTGCAGTTCTTCCTTGCCGGCCATGACGGCCGCCTTCTGCTCCTCTTGTGGCAAGCTGGCCACGGCCGCCGCCGCATTGATAGAGATCGTGCCCGACTTCACCGCCGCCACCAACTCGGGGGCAGCCTGATTGCGGATTTTCTCGATCAGCACCACCTGGTTGCTGCTCAGACGGGCCGCCCTGGCGATGTCTTCGCGGGTGTCCAGCGGTTTGGATGGCGCAACGCTATCCGTGGTGGCCGCAGACGCTTCGGACGACGACAACGCCTGCGCAGCGGCAGTCACGTCGGACAGGGCCGCGACCTGCGCGCGCGCGCGCCGCCCGGACACGATGGCCCGCTTGCGCAAGGCCAGTTCGCCGCGCTGGAAATCGGAAATGCTGCGCCGCCCCAGGTGCTGGTCGATCATCCACAGGTGTACGTCTTCGATGGACTGGAACCGCGGGTTCTGCACGGTCTGGTACGGTAGATCGTGTTTCTGGCAGATGCCGTAGCGATTGTGGCCATCGACCAGCGTCTCGCCCCACAGCACCAGCGCGTCGCGGCAGCCTTCCACCAGCATGCTGCGCTCCAGTGCGTCATGTTCGTCCGGCGTCAACGGGTCGATATAGGCTTGCAGTTCCGGGTTGACGGTGATATTCATGGGCTGGAGGGTTCCTGACAATGGGGGGTTACGGGGGGCGCAAATTGTAAATGCGGGCATGCGGGCGCCATGCGCCGTGGCCAGGCGCTTCAGGTCGCCGAGCCCTTCGTGGATGCCGACGATATCGCCGATGCGGCGGTGCCAGCGTGTCGGTACGCATGGTGGTGCTGGACGCACTGCGCAGCTATGGTTTCGACATCCGCCAGACGCGCCACGCCGATGACGGCCAGACCACGTTTTCGATCACGCCCAGCAGCTGGCTGGTGCGGCTGGTCATCGCACCATTGCGGGTGACGTTCGACAACACCACGCGCCATGTATTGCGCTACGAAGGCCGGGTACCGCCCATGCTGGAGGCCGACGGCAAGCTGCTAACGCTCGACGCACGGGTGCTGTACAGCGAGTATGCGGCGCGGTATCGCTGAGGCACCCGGACGACCGGACGACCGGACGATTGGGCCACTGATGGAACGATGTGTTGCCCCGCACGGGGTTTCGTTTTGGCGCCGGCGTCCCTATATCCAGGACCGGCGCGCGACGGGCGCAGGCGTTCGCGGCTTTGCCGAGCGCCGCGCGCAAACGGCTGCTGACCATTCGCGCGCTGATCGTGGACGTGGCGGCCAAAACCGACGCTGTGGGCGAGTTGGACCCAAATTTTCCATTAGGAATTCAAGGCGGGTGATTTGCCGAGAATTTGACGGGTAAATCGAACTGCTTTGCTTGATCCCACAAGCCCTGCATCCACTGCCTTTTTTGCATCGCCATGGCCAAGTT
>Ga0209491_10007221_pt1 | contig 14810 bp, 12 predicted proteins | sample BON02_FD_187213 | JGI IMG/M metagenome (GOLD analysis project Ga0209491, IMG submission 187213) | Freshwater microbial communities from Lake Bonney liftoff mats and glacier meltwater in Antarctica - BON-02 (SPAdes) (version 2) | ecosystem: Environmental > Aquatic > Freshwater > Ice > Glacier...
GGCGGCGGCGGCGGGGGAGGGGGCAGGAGGGAGGGAGGAGATGATGAGTTCGGGGCAGTATGGGGGGGGAGGGATGGGGATGCCACCGGCGGGGGCGGCGTTGGGGGGGTATGATCCGGCGCAGCCTTTGTATGTGACGATGGTGGAGCCTGGGTTTAAGCAGCAGTTGTGGAGGACGTTTAGGTTTGCTTTGTTTGTGTTTTTGGTGATTTCGGGGTTGAGTGCTGTGATTGACGATAAAGGGATTAGTAGTAAGTTGATGATGTCGACGAATTTGCACATGGCGGAGAGTAGTGACAAGCGGTTTGAGGACGTGATGGGGGTGGATGAGGCGAAGCGGGAGTTGGAGGAGATTGTGATGTATCTGAAGGATCCTTCTAGGTTTACTAGGCTGGGGGGGAAGTTACCGAAGGGCTTGTTGTTGCTTGGGCCGCCTGGGACGGGCAAGACGCTTTTGGCGAGGGCGATTGCGGGCGAGGCGGGGGTGCCTTTCTTTTACGCGAGTGGGTCGGAGTTTGAGGAGATGTATGTGGGGGTGGGTGCGAGGAGGGTGAGGGATTTGTTTGAAGCGGCCAAGAAGAGGAGTCCGTGCATTATTTTCATTGATGAGATCGATGCGATTGGTGGGGCGAGGCATTTGAAGGATCAGCAGGCGATGAAGATGACGCTCAATCAGCTCCTCGTTGAGCTCGACGGGTTCGAGCAGAACAAGGGGGTGATAATCATTGGTGCTACCAACTTCCCTCAGTCTCTCGATGAGGCCCTCTTAAGGCCAGGGAGGTTTGATAAGCATGTCCAGGTGCCCCTACCTGATATTTTGGGGAGGAAGCAGATTCTGGAGTTGTATGTTAAGAAGATTCCTACGGATGATGATGTGGATTTGGAGATTCTGGCACGGGGGACTCCGGGGATGAGTGGGGCGGAGCTGAGTAACTTGATCAACGAGGCGGCGTTGAAGGCGTCGATTGATGGGTTAAAAGCTATCAATATGGCGACGTTTGAGTGGGCGAAGGATAAGATTATGATGGGGTCCGAGAGGAGGTCAGCGGTAATTAGCAAGGAGACCGCTACTGTCACTGCTTACCATGAGGGGGGGCATGCGTTGGTGGCGTTGAAGACGGGAGGGGCGGATCCTGTGTACAAGGCGACGATTATGCCGAGGGGCCAGGCGCTGGGTATGGTGACCCAGTTGCCGGATGGGGATCAGACGTCTATGAGCAAGAAGCAGATCCTGGCGAGGCTTGATGTGTGTATGGGGGGACGGGTGGCGGAGGAGTTGATATTTGGGGCGGAGAATGTGACGAGTGGCGCGAGTTCGGATATCCAGCAGGCGACGAGGTTGGCACGGGCGATGGTGACGCAGTGGGGGATGAGCGAGACGGTTGGGTTGGTTTTCCATGCGAAGGATGGGGGGGAACAGAGCCCGGAGACAAGGGCGGCGATTGATAGGGAGGTGAAGTCGATTCTGGATGCGTCTCATATTAGGGCGAAGGAGCTGCTGTTGAAGCATAAGGGCGATTTAGATGTTCTGGCCAAGGCATTGCTAGAACATGAGACATTGACAGGCCCGGAAATCATTGATTTGCTGGCTGGGAAGAAGCTGAGTAAACCCAAGGTGGCTCCCAGGGCGAGCATGGCGGCCAAGGCCCCGAAGCAGGGGGGGGCGCCCGCGGAAGCGGCGGGGGCGGCGGGGGCCAAGCCGGGGATTTTGAAGGGAGGGAGGTTGGGAGCGTAAGGTGAGGAAGGAGGAAGGATAGAGATGAAGGAAGGAAAGAGGTGAAGGAGCGGTGGTGGCACCGTGTTTACATACCCTTACATAGGAGTTGTGTGAGGAAAAGAGAGGAAGAAGGCGGAGCGGTGCGAGAATAGAGTGTGTGGCTACGTTTAGTTAGGTATGTGCCTGTCGGTGTGTTGGCGTCTAGATTTGCCAGTAATCGTCAAAAATCATGCAAGAACGACAGGAAAGGATGGAAGGGAGAGGAGATGGCGAGGCAAATTTGGCTCTTCTGAGTTGTGGAAAATAGACGTGGGCGACGGTGGGTGAGGAGACGGCGGAGCGAGGTGTGTACGCATAAGCAAAAGAGGGGGGGAAAACTTCTCAAGAAATAATAGAAGTGGAGATTCTGACTCAGGGCAGTCTGAACGACCCGACGAGCGTTCCAATGTTGCTTTCTTTGCTTCTGTTTTGTGTGTGTTTTAGGGAAAACCTCCCCTCCCCCTCTTCTGTCGGCGAGCCTCGAACGACGAACATCGCTAAATCCCAACAAACTTGCCCTCTGCTCGTCCGTCTAACACACACATACGTCCACGCCACGCCCACAACACACAAGCACGCCACGCAAGATTCCTTATTTTGAATGATGCCGTCGGCTGCCGCAGGCGCCGCGCAGCAGCAGTAACAACAGCAGCAGCAAAACTCCACCATCATCTCAAACGGCCAGCAGCAGCAGCAGCAGCCGCAGTCAATGGTCGCCCCTGCTCAATCACTCCAAGCCATCAAGACGAAGCTCGCCCACGTCCTTCATGCCCTCGAGGACTTGCGGTACGTGTGTTGGAAGGAATGCGAATGCGCAAATTGTGTGATTGGGAGGCTGACACAAGCGGCTCTCTCTCTCGGTGTCTCACCTCTTGTGCGCTTCCCACCACACATCTCTTTCCAACCCCTCAATTTACAGGCTCGAGTACCTGCACTCCTCCGTCGGCGGTCTCCCCTTGCCCACTACCCACCAGCTCGAGGCTTTGGCGCGTCTCCGGCCCAGCTCGTTGAATGCCTGCCCAGACGGCGTCATTCCCACTTGGTCCCGCATGCAAACCACGGTACGTTTATTTACGCGGTCGATGACGAGCTGATTGATTCAAACTAGCAACATTTTCTCGCTATATAGTATGAATGCCTTTGCATCATTACCCTTTTTCTCCACTCGTTCTCTATCTTGGCTCTCCATTCCAACCTCTTACTCACTCCCTCTCGACTCCTTTCTCCACCAACTCCATCCTTCTCGTCCTACCTAGACCTTCGGCAACGTCTTCCTAGAATGCCTGTGGAAAGCCAGCCAAGCCACCGGACTGTCTTTGGACGCGTATTTGCGAACCGCGACGAACGAGCAAGTAGGAAACGACGGTCAAGACCAAGGCCAAGGCCCCTTGCCACACCCGGTGATGCAGGTGGTGAGAGCGTTCAATCTCGGCCACCCAATCAACCAGATCGCGAAGCAATGGGCCATTGATGAATCGAGGGTGTTGGTGAATCTGCTGCAAGCCGAAGATAAGGGTCACATCATCCAGTGGTCCTGCATGACTGTTTCTGCTTGCTTGAAGGATGCTGTCGAGATTGCTGCTGAGGTAGCCCGGCACTTGGAGAAGGCAGCGATGGAGCAGCAAGGTGCGATGGGAGGGGCAGCGGGACAACGAAAAGAGCCGCTTTCGACGCGTTTCCCTTTGCCGGTGTTGATGCAACTCTTGCCTGATTGGCGTCCTGTTGATGTGCTTGCAGGCATTTGTCTGGTGCGGCATCAGCGGCAGACTCGCCTGTCCGCCCGTCGTCGTCGTGTGCCGCCAGGGGGAGCAGCCGCCACCACCGGCACCACTACCACCGCCGCTGCTGCTGTCATGGCGAAAACAGGGCAAACGGGAATAAGCACAGCAACGTTGGTGAGTGGAATGGGTGGGGTCAAGCGTCCAGCAGAGAGCATGGTGGTGGTTAACGACGAGAATCAGGGCCCACGATCGACTGCCTACGCCAGCAGCAGCAAGGACGCCACCAAGCAAATGCAGCAGCAGCACCAGGAAGAGCAGCCACGACGAGCATTTTCCCCCTTCGCTCAACAGCAATCTCAGCAGCAGCAGCACCAACAGCAAACGCAACCCGTCATCGACAAGCCTACCTATGCCCCAGCCATGCACCAGCACCAGCACCAACAGCACCAACAGCAACAGCGGCAACAACACCCGCAACCTCCTTCTAATCCACCCGCGTCTGTCGTGCCCCTCCCCACACGTATAATGACCCTCCTGCAAGCCCACGCCGCCAACGGCCTCAGCTCCGCCGAGTGCTTCGAGCTCCTGGCTAGCGCTGCTCGGAGCCACCACCATGCGCTGGACAGCAAGACACAAGCGGCGGTAGATGCGTGTCTGGGTGAGCTGGAAGAGAGCTATGTGGCATATCGCGGGGCAGATGGGAAATTTAAGTTGCTTTAGATAGTGTTGAAAGAAAAGGGAGAACTTGTGGTGGAGGGAGAGCTAGAAAGGGAAAGGAGCAAGAACTAGATGCAGTAGCTAATAAGAATTTTTGTAATTTAATGTTATTACGCGTCGTCAGATCTTCGATTAAGGACTTTTGGTCTTACTTTTTCTTTTTTACTGTCCATGTTCGCTTGACCGTTCTAGCAGCTGTTGTTGTTGTTGTTGTTGTTGTTGTTTTACATACTAACACATGCACGCTACATATAGACTTCCTTTCTCTAGCTATCTATTTACAGAATATCCCACAATCCTCCCCTCCTCCTTCCCCCCCACCCTCCCCCTCCTTACTTCAACGCCTCCACCAACCAAGTCAGCGCCCCCCTCACCTGCCTCGCCTCCGCCAACGTCATATCCCTTGGCACGCCCACCCTGAACTTCAAATAATTCAAACACGCTACCATCCTCCCCCTCGCCGCCCTTGCCTCCTCCGCAGTCCCTCCATACGCCCTATCCGCTGCTGCCTTATCAGCAGCCACCAACGGCGCAACCACCTCTTTCCCTCGGAGCAGCGCCAAAACCAGGTATCGATACGCCGCCTCCACTTCTGGCAAGACCCACTCATCAATTGCATTTTGGGGGTCCGCCAAAGGAGATCGATATTCGGGCCCGGGCGTTCTTACTGCACGCGCCATGTAACGAGGCAAGCGTTTATTGTTTAGGATTATACGGACCGCCGCACTTTGTCTAGCGTAGCTCTCGGAGGGTTGTGTGTCAGGTGGGAGATACTCTCGAGTGCTTTCTTCGGTTGAGACAGGGAGACGCCAAGAAGTATAATGGAAACCGTCGACTTTGCGTTGTATTTCTTGCACTTCCGGCGTGCCCACACTATAAGCCCGCCCAAACAAAGGCTCCAAACTATTAACAAGCGTAAAGAAATCAGCCTTGAAAGCAGCATAACTCGGCCGCCGGTCCAGGGCATCCAACCATTTAGCCAGAGCGGGCAGCTCGGCATGCCCCCGCAAAGTCATTCCTTTCCAATACAAACACGACGCCACCATCCTCTCAACTTTTGGCGCGAAGACAATATCGACTAATGACGGCTCCTCCCCAGGCAAGAACCAAGGACCATCTTTATGCTTCGCCAACGCAGCCTCTACTTGTAGGAGGACCGCCCAAAACTCTTTGTGTCCTCTTTCCTCGGGCCCTTCGAATAGGTAAATGAACCAATCTCGAAACAAATCTCGTTCCAGTCCAAGCAACGCCTCTGCTTCCTCATACAAGTCATCCCCCTTGTTTGGCCAGAGTCTCCTTGTGTTTTGCCCGGCGGGGCTCACGTCATTGCCGCGCCACCAGTCGATAAACTTGCAAATATCGACCGACTCTCGCAGCATGCGTCCACCCACTTCGAGCACAGGCATCAAGCCCGTCCCACTGATATCATAAAGCCACTCGGGCTTCTCGCCGTAGGACAACAAATTAATACGCTTCATGGTGTAAGGCATCTGCTTCTCCTCCAGCATCGTCCACACCGAGGCACAGTACGGACACCAAGAAGCGGCGTCTTTGTAGAACACCGTCTGAATCGTCGCATTCACTTGCCCAAAGCGTCGCACCAACGCCTCGGCGTCTGGAGGCCCCGTTCCTTCATTCAAAGCGTCCCGCCGCTCCATGGCATCGCCGCAAGCGGTCGTTGGCCAGGCCTCACCCCACAAGTCTTCCATGCCGGGCAAGCTTGACGAGCCCACGCCAAGCGGGTAGCGACGGCGCTCGCCCACGGGTGGGATGGGGGTGACCTGACGGAAGCGTTCGTATTTTGTCATGTTCTCCTCCTCGGGTGGGGTGTCTGGGCTCTTGCCCTTCTTTTGCCGCCGCCGGGCAATGAAGTCGCGTACGCCTTTGAAAAGCGCCAAGGACGTGGTAGTAGCGGAGGCGGGTGCATGCTGCTGCTGACGACGCGGATGATGATTGGGATGATGGGGAGGTCGGCTGAGGAAGGCGTGGCTTGTTTGCGTGATGTGCAGGACCAGAGCTAGCTGCAGCACCAGCGGGACGAGGGCTTGGCGCGACCGTCCCTGCAGGCTGGCCGTCATCTATTTGGTCGAGGTTGTGTGGGTTGTGGGTTAGAACACGAAGGACGGCGTGCGTGGAAAGAACTCAAGCATGATGATGATTCTGCTTCCGTTACGGCCCATAGCTACGACCCACTTTCAAGCCACTTGACATTGACCACACTCACGTGCCACCCCCTGCCCTCCTCCTACACCTCGCACAGACCCTCGTCCTCGACCATGTGGAAGCGCTTTCGTTCCGAGGGCGAGACGGTGGCGCTGTCGCAGGAGGACACCAACAAGCTACCAAATCCCGTCGCAAACGCCGGCAGTCCAATCCAAGACACCGAGGCAGGCCTCACCACACACTACCAAGGCGTTGCACTGCACGACAGCCAGCACAAGCACCGGCCAGGAAGCTTTGCACACTACGCGGGCGTGAGTATAACTATGGTCTGCCTGTACTTGATGTTCATCTCTTGCTTGCCCTCGCCTCCGTCCTCCGTCGCTGCCGCAGGCACCGCACAAGGCCACCCCCTCCCCAAATGGATCCACTACTTCTTGAATTCTCAGGCGATGGTAGAGCCAGCTCCTGCTGTCGAACAAGCGCAAGCCCCAGAGCCAGCAGTGGTACCGGCTCCTGCGGTCTTGTCTCCAGCCGCCGAGCACCCAACGGCGGAGAAAGCTGGCGCCGCTGCCCCTGCTGCTGCTGCTCCTGCTGCTGCTGCCGCCGCCCCTGCCGCTGCTGCCGTCGCTGTGGTCGATGCGTGCGCAGGCATCAAATGGCGGCCTGATGAGCTTGTGGGCAAGTGTTTTGGGTTGAAGCCGGCGCCTGTGCCCGAGGCCTCGACGTCCTGGGAGGCGTGTCGGGATCATTGTTGCGAAGCGAAGAAGGGGTGCATCACGTGGCAATATCAAAGTGTCCGTGGTTGTGTGGTAGGGGGCGGTGTGCGCCTAGGTTTGGAGTTGGCGGCGCCCTCGCCGTGGTGTGAGGAGACTTCTCCGCAGCAGGTGTGGCAAGGCCGGCGCTTGACGACCCGTACAGCAGCATCGTCGCCCAACGACGAGGCCGATAAGGCAGCAGCAGTCGTAGCAGCAGCAGCAGGAGCAGCGACGTGCGCCTGGTCGACGGAGGAGCTTCCCTTTCAATGCTTTGATTTGGGTACAGAGCGCGTGGACGAGACGAAGAAAGACTCGCCGAGCAAAGGCCGCCTTTCCTTGGCTGAGTGTCAGCAGTGGTGCTGTGACCACGAGGCGTGCCTGACCTGGCAATGGCGGGAGGACAAGGGCTGCTTCGGCGGCAAGGAAGGGCATTGCGAGAAGGACAACGAGCCGTATGTTGGCGGGCGTAAATGCGTGGAAGGGTCTTGCTAAAATTGCTATGGATAATAGCAGGTTAAAGAGAAGAAAACTGTATATTATTATTGAGCAAAATCAAGTAAGAGTCAGCCTTAGTTCTAATTAGAGAATGTAAATTGATGGGGTTAAGGAAAATGGTTGATTGAGGAAAGGTCTTGCTAAAATTGCTATGGATAATAGCAGGTTAAAGAGAAGAAAACTGTATATTATTATTGAGCAAAATCAAGTAAGAGTCAGTCTTAGTTCTAATTAGAGAATGTAAATTGATGGGGTTAAGGAAAATGGTTGATTGAGGGAAATTTCGGCCGTAAAATAAATGCACTTCTGTCATACCAATGAAAAGGTAAAGGAAAAAGCAAAAATCTGGCCGATAAATAATTTGACTTACTTTTATATTGTTCTGATGCTTTTTTTCTTTTGTTTTCTCTTTCCTGTGTTCTTTCTGCTTGGATTGTTCTTGTTGTTGTTGGGTAGGGGCGGGGCTTTTCCTTTTTGTCTGTGTATGGCGTGGGGGTTTCTCACGGTATGTATTCTTTCTCTACCTTTGAATTGTCGCCTTTTGTTTCTCTAGCATCTCCTCTCACATGTCCACTACAGCTACATTCCACCCTTCCTTTCTTTCCCCTTATATACTGCTTGATCCTCCCTTTCCCTTGCCTTTCCTTTCCCAAAATGGTGAGGGTCTTGGCGCTGAGAGGGGAAAAGGAATAAGACAAGACACATGAAAAAAACGTTTTCCTTACGTCAAAGAGGAGGCCGTGAGGCTCCGCTTCGTTTTATCTCACCCTAAATTCATTCGCCGCCGCTTTCCTAACCTTGCTTCTACTCCTTTCCACCTACTTTTCCTCCTCTTTCGCTTTCACTCAATCACTCCTCCTCCTTCCGCTACTCACTCACTACTTAGAGCTCGTCCGAAGCGGGCATGGCAAACGAGGACAGGTCAGGCATAGTGCCCGCAGGGATCACCTCCCCATCCTCATCATCATCATCCTCGTCCACCTGCATGTCAGCCTCGTCCACCAAGTCAAGGTTGGGCAGATGCAGGCCGGAACGAAGGGCGTTCAGCACACGCCGTGTGAAGTTGGGCACGTCATCGTGCGCGAATCCCGACTCGAGCAGCGCCGTATCGTACAGCAGCCAGGCCGTGTCCATCACACCCTCGGCATCATCCCCATCCTCCTGCAGGCGCTTGTTGAGCTCCACGACAATAGGATGACGGGGGTTGATCTCCATCGTCTTCTGCGAGAGCAAAGCCTGGTACTTGGCCGGGTCGTTCATGGCCTGGCTGCGCATGATTCGCTCCATGTTCGCCGAGTGCCCATAACGGCCCGTGACAATCACAGAAGGCGCCGACTCGACACGGTGAGAGATAACCACCTCCTTGATCTTCCCCGAAAACAAAGTCTTGAGGAAAGTGACCAGAGGAGCAAAGGCCTCCTTGTAGTGCTTCTCGCGGCTCTTGACCGTCTTCTCGTCCTCATCGCCGAACTTGAGTCCCTCCTTCGAGATAGCCTGCAGCTTCTTCCCCTCAAAATCAGGCACCTGCTGAATGCAGTACTCATCAATGGAGTCCACCAAAAATAACACCTCCAACCCCTTCGTCTTAAACTTCTCGAGGAAAGGGCTGCTCTGCACGGCCTCCATCGACTCACCTGCCAAGTAGTAAATCGACTTCTGCCAGTCCTTAGCCCGAGACAAATACCCCTCCAAACTCGTCCACTTCCCACCATCCAAGCTGCTCTTAAAACGCAAGAGCTTAACAAGCTTCGCGCGGTTCGACACATCCTCAACCACACCCAGCTTAATGCTCTTCCCAAACGTCTCCCAAAACTTAATATACTTCTCATTATCAACCACCGCCTTCTTCTCGCCCTCCTCCTCCTCCTCCTCCTCTTCGCCCTCCTCCTCGTCCACCCGTCCCTTGGTCGAAAGCCGCCTCAACATCTCAAGCACCTTCCTGGTCAGCTTCTTGGCCATCACACGCAACAACTTGTGCTGCTGCAACGTCTCCCTCGAAACATTCAAAGGCAAATCATCACTATCCACCACCCCGCGAATAAAGTTCATGTACCGAGGCAACAACTCTTCAAACTCATCGGAAATCAACACCTTCTTCACATACAACCTCAACTGAGCCGACTTCGTATAGTAATTATCATACAGATCAGGCGCCGCCTCCCCCGGGACGTACAAAATGCTCTTAAACTCAATCTCGCCCTCCGCCTTGAAATGAATCCAGGTCTGCGGCGCGGTCGGCTCCTTGGTAAAAGCCTTGTAGAACTTCGTGTATTCCGCCTCGGTGATATCAGAGGCCGCTCGGGACCAGATGGCCACGTTGGTGTTCACGCGCTCCCAGATCGTCTTGGTGATGGTCTCCTTCTTCGTCTTCACGTCATTAGCAACCTCCACCTCCTCGTACTCATCTCCCTCCTCGTCACCATCCAAGTTAGTGCTGCTGCTGCTGCTGCTCTCCTCCTCCTCCTCCTCCACCGGCACCTCAATCTCCTCCTGCACGGTCTTCTCCAAGAATATAGGGAAGGAAATGAACTCCGAATAACGCTTCACCAGCTCCTCAAGCACCTCGGACTTAGCAAACTCCTTGGCATCATCCTTCAAAAACAGCGTAATCTCCGTCCCTCGCCTCAAGGTATCCCCACGCGGGTCCTTGACAATCGTGAAAACACCATCAGCGGTCGACTCCCACACGTACTGCGCCTCGCCATTCTTCTTCGACACCACCTGCACCTTATCCGCCACGAGGTAGATAGAGTAAAACCCCACCCCAAACTGACCAATCAAAGACAAGTCCTGCCCCTCAGAGAGAGCATCGATAAAGTTGGCCGTGCCAGACTTAGCGACCGTCCCCAGGTTGTTGACCAGGTCCTTCTTATCCATACCCACACCATTATCACGAATCGTCAGGGTGCGCTTATCCTTGTTCCCCTTGATGCGCAGCTCCAAATCGGGCTGGTCGCCGAGGGCAGCAGGGTCACCAATGGAGAGGAAGCGAATTTTGTCCAGGGCATCGGAGGCGTTAGAGATGAGTTCACGCAGGAAGATTTCCTTGGTCTTGTAGAGGGAGTTGATGATGATGTCCATGAGGCGGGAGACCTCGGCTTGGAATTCGAATTTCTCGCCTTCCGCCTCCAGGGCCACGTCGACCTCGGAGGGTTCGAGGCTGTGGGGGAGGGAGGGAGGGGAGGGAGGGGACGGGAGGGAGGGCGTGGTGAGTGAGTGAGTGAAAGCGGTGGTAGCTTAGGTTTTGGAGAGGAGAGAAGAAAGATGCTCATGCACACACACTCATAGCAAATCCCCACCCTCCCAAAATCTGCCACTAGCTAGTACTTACGCCTTGTCCTCGCCCTCGATCTCCAGCTTCTGCTCCTCCAGCCACTTGTCGTAGTCGAAGTTCTCGGGGTCGATGCCGTTGGCCTTGGCCATGTCCTCCATGACATTGTCCTCCGTCACGCCCTCCGCGACTTCGGTCATGCCCTCGTCGTTGACTCGCACGTCCGAGCCGTGAACCGGCACTGTGTGTGTGTGGGTGGTTTGAATGAAGGGGGGGTGGGGTGGTGAGTAAGTGTTAGCGGAGGCAGGGGAGAAGGGTAGATGCGAACGAAATGTAAACGCAGTGCGGGCTTGTGTGCCTGCGCTGAATGAGGAGGAGTTAGTGCTCATGGTGATGTGTTGGTTCATCATCATCATGGGTCTTGCCGACGGCAAGGAGGGCAAATTCAAACTCACAGGCCCACGCTCACACACCCACACAAACCGAGGGCAGCATGCTAGATGGTGCCCACCGGCTGCTTGTAGGTGTGTACAAGGCCGAGGTGCATGTCCAAGAGCGCACATACACAGGGAGGAAGGGAGGAGCAGAGAAGACGGAAGCTTTCCCCACACGACGCTTCGCTTCTGAGGGAGAGAGACACTTTGACTTACCAGGTGCCAGAAAGGAGGCCACGGCCAACACGCCCAGCGTGAGGCCCAGCTTGGTGATGCGACGCATGGTGACGCTCTGTAGTTGTGTGTGGGTGCGGTTGCGTGGTTGTGAGTGTGTGGGTGAGGCCCAGCGCGTGCCAGAATTTGAATTCGCAAAGAAGGAAAGGAAGTGATGCTGCTGCGCTGCTGCGGCGAGAGGTCGTTGGTGGTGTGGCGGCGCAGGTCAGGGCGCGTGAGCACTAAACACACGAGCCCCCCGCAAGTGCATTTTGTCCGTCCGCTTGTAAAGGTGCCTGTCCTGCATTCATGCATGGCCTGGAGTGGAGGGTGGGTGCGTGCGGAAGGGGATTCGATTCTGTTCTTCCCCCTTCTTCTTGGCGAGTTGTGATTGGTGGAGTGCGACGGGGCAAGCAAGCCCATGCCCTACTAAAACTCGGCAGCTCGGCAGCCAAGATCGCATTGCATTGGGTCACGGTGTCTGTCAACAAAGCTTGGTTGGTCGCTTGTGATAGAGAGAAAGTGCTCTGTCTTGTAACCACGGGCTGGAGAGGCGAGTCGTATGCAAACACAAACACGGAATCTCTGCCTGGTTTGCTTGGACGTTGGCTTTTTGTGGGCGATTCCGCGATTCATTTCTTTCACTCTCAACCCCCCACCCGATTGACCCCATCCCATCACAACCACACCACAGGCAGGGCTCGCGACCATGGAGCTTCCGCCAGCCCCACCGCCGGCACCACTACCCACGCCCACGTCGGCCAGGAAATCCAGCAGGGTCGAAGGACGACGGGGCCAGGCAGCAGCAGCAGCAGCAGCGAAGGAAATGGAGCCACCGGCCGCCCCAGGAGCAGTCAAGGAGACACCCCCACCCCCACCCGCCTCTGCTTCCCCGGCACGTTTAGCCGAAGGAATGCGCAGCGGCGCAGCCCGTCATTACTCCCCGACCCGCGCAGCTGCCGCACGGCGCAGCGAAGCGGCCACAGAAGCAATGCTACTTTCAGCCGCGTCCTCGCTCCTTCCCTCCCCAGCACGACCAACCCGAGCTGGGCGCACTCAAGCAGCAGCCATGGAAATGGAGTCTCTCGCAATCGCCCACCCTCATTAAGTCTTCCCTGCCCGAACAGCCGCAGCACGTGCAGCACTCGAAGAACCACTCCTATCCGCTTCCTTACCCCACCTCTCCCAGGCACGACAACCACCGGCCGAACAAGGCAACACCGCAGCAGAAATGGAGGCACTACCGGCCCTACTTCCCCTTCTCCTCCTCCCCAAAGCAGAACCGGGGCCCGCAGCCGGCCGTCGTCGGGACCGCCGCCGTTCCACCACCACCACAGCCTCCTCCTCCTTCGCCTCTTCCTCCTCCTCCTCCTCTTCCTCTCTCGCCGTGCCCCCGCCGCCGCCACCGCATAAGGGGCAATTCCACGTTTCTTTAGATTGGAAGGCGATCGAGGAAAGATTAGCCATGAATTGTGTTGCCGAGCGTGAGAAAAGCCGGGTGGTGATGAGTATTTTTCGGCAAGACGACAAGCCGGATGGAGGGTGGGGGACCTTTGTTTGGTACGCAAGGAAGCTGGAGGAGAATTTGAAGTATATTGCTGAGTTTCTGCCGGAGAAGGAGGGGTGGTTGACGAGGTTGTATGTTGATTCGAGCGTCCCTGCGGAGTTTATGCGGTATTTGATCGAGACTTACAAGGTGGAGGTGAGGTGGGTGCAGCACTTGCGGAGGGGGCCTCATCGTGATTATCTTGTTGCGAGCATCCGGCCGTTGATTCTTGATGATCCTTCAATTACTCGTTTTATTTGCCTGGATTGTCATGATGAGTTGAGTGATGAGAAGGTGAGGCAGGTGTTACGAAGGCGGTTTCGTGTCCCCCGAGCGGCCCCTCATATTCACTGGACGTTTTGGGATGTGGACACGAGGATGAGTAATAAGGAGGGGGCGTATTATCACCTAAATGGGAAGATGTATAACACAGCACCGTGTGGGAAGGGGGAGGCGAATTACGCGCACAGGCATATCGATGCGGGGTTTTGGGGGTTCATTGGACGGAGGAATTTGTGGTGGGGGGAAGTAACTATGCCAGCGGAGGAGATAGAAATGAAAAAGGAAGAAGGAGGAGGAGGAAAGGGAGGGGGATTGGAGGTTAAGCCGAGAAAGAGGGTGAGGAGGGTGAAGCCGGAGGTGAAGGAGGATGGAGTGACTGATGTAGTGGCAGCACCAGTAGAAGAAGAAGCAAAAGCAGCAGCAGCAGCAGCAGCAGCAGTAGCGGCGGTAGTGGCAGCAGTAGCACCAGCAGCAGTAGCATTAGCGGCGACCGCCACAGCAGTGCCATTAGAGGTCAAACAAGAAGTGCCATTAGAGGTCAAACAAGAAGAAGAAGAAGAAGAAGAAGAAGAAGAAGAAGAAGAAGTAAGAGCAGGAGCAGGAGCAGGAGCAGGAGCAGGAGCAGGAGGAGGGGGAGGAGGAGGAGGAGGGGACGGTGAGCCTGCGCCCGCACGGCAGAGGAACAGAGCGCCAGCAGTAACGCCGGCAGAAGCAGAAGCAGAAGACATCAAAACCGACATGCCTCCTCCCCTTCCTGGCAGCAATAGCAGCAGCAGCAGCAGCAGCAGCAGCAGCAAGCGTAATCGCACGAAATGCCCACTACCCAACACCTTCAGCAGCAGCTCCACCACCACCATCACGAGCCGCAGCCGCAGCAGCCGTAGCAGCAGCAGCATCAGCACCAGCAGCATGATGGCCACGGCGGAGCGCCCCCGTCGCGCGCCCGAGGGTCACATGCTCCGTATGCTTAAGGCGACCACCAAGAGTTATCGCGTCGTCCCTGGACACGAAGAGGCTTTTATCGACGTTACTATTGGTAAGCTCCTCCGAGCCCACCGACCGTGGATTAGCAAGGGATACGCCCACACAGGGTGTGTTAGGAAGGTGGACGCGGAGGAGGAGGGGGTGGTGGAGTGGAAGAAGAGGTTTGGCGTGCCTCCTGGTCGGGGGGCGCCTTATCGTCCTGGGTTGGATAAAATTGGGGATGGACCGATGTGGAAGTTGAGGGCGTGGTATGTGAAAGCATTATAGATTGTTGATTTGACTTGTTTGGGCTTGGGGGACAAACCGTGTCCGTTGACGTGTGCGTATATGGAGCGATGCTGGGGGTTGAATTTGCCGGAGGCCGTGAAGGAGAGGCGCGAGGAGAGGCAGCGCTTGAAGAGTGTTAAGGTCAAGGAGGGGGAGGAGGGGGAGGAGGAGGAGGAGGAGGAGGAGAGGGGCGGGGGGAGCAGCAG
>Ga0209491_10007226_pt1 | contig 14800 bp, 15 predicted proteins | sample BON02_FD_187213 | JGI IMG/M metagenome (GOLD analysis project Ga0209491, IMG submission 187213) | Freshwater microbial communities from Lake Bonney liftoff mats and glacier meltwater in Antarctica - BON-02 (SPAdes) (version 2) | ecosystem: Environmental > Aquatic > Freshwater > Ice > Glacier...
CACACACACACACACACACACACACACACACACACACACACACACACACACACACACGACATAAAGACATTTACACTCACAAGTGCAAACATGCGCACACACACCGCATGTCAATACATATGCCCATTCATACCCAAACACGCACATGAACACAGACGGAATTTTCTGTCGGTACGGTGCAACTGTAACAATCCACACAACATCGCTAGGGGTTACAATACCCAAGACTGAACGACAGGTGATTGACAGGGTCGTGAACGTTGGCGAATTTTTGCCAAAACCCCTGATCTCTAGTAAGAGGGTTTGATGATGTCCTCGCAGGACGTGACCCCGTCAATCTGATGCCGACACAGTCTTGATGCTCAGAGTCAAAGGATGACAAAATGCGGGGAGGGGGGGGACGCCTGGGAAATCACAACATCAGACCTAAGGAGGTCTCCTTGTTTCCCCCTTTCTTTTTTTTTGGTTTCTCTGTGGGCGAACGCCCGGCATAGTCGCATAGACCCTGTTGCGGACCGTACCCCCCTATCGAGTTTGGGGGGCCGCTGGTGACCTTGTCACTCACAAGTCTGTCTTTTTTTCTTTCGAATTGATGTAAGCTCGTAACGTCAACGAAAGTCATTTGTCTGTTGTGTCTAGGTTTACACAATAAGTCAAACTACATCACTGACCTGCGACTGTTTTTGTGGACCGCATCCTTGTTTCCTTCAGTAGCGTGTTGTTTGTTTCTTTCTTTCTCTCTTTGTTTTGATGGCGACATGTGTGTTACTTTGTATTATGAAATCAATATTGGGGAATCGTTATGGGCTGGGGTTTCTTTCTTTCTTTCTCTCTCTCTTTGTTGTGATGGCGACGTGTGTGTTACTTTGTATTACTTTGTATTATGAAATCAATATTGGGGGATCGTTGTGGGCCGGGAGTTTCTTTCAAAGCGAGCCCAAGGTCCCGCACCCACTACACACCCACGTCTCGGATTTAGTGCGTCACAGTCTGTGTTGGTTTGTTTTATTTAACTCATTCCTCTCCTTCTTTCTTTCTTCTTTCTTTCTTGGGTGGTGAAACCCCAATTACTCGCTTAGGACCCCAGTGCGGGTTCCAACGAGCGTTTCGAAGCAAATATGAATTTGTATCTGGTCCTTTTTGATTTGTACTGAAGATCTTTGTTTGTATCGTGCCCCCTGGCACTCTACTAATTCTATTTGAATTTAAATCTATCGTACCAAAATTATGACAACTTGTCGTGTTCTTTACCTGTCAGATTCTCCTGAAAGGACTCAAATCTGTTGAGAATTTGCCCTTACAGGAGACTGTCCCGGACCGTTGCCCGAAACATTACGGTCTAGGGTTTCATCACGAGTGTGCGTGACTTGCGACTCGTACTAAGGTACCTTTAAAAACTCCTTTCTAAAAATACAATGTCAAACGAGCAGGTCCGGCGTCTGGGGTCGCCTGCGTGGAGTTGGGCGCAGTAACATGCAGAGGCCCAAGACAGAGGGAGTCGCCATCAAGGATGCAGGCGCCCACACAAACGATGCGAGCTCGCCGGTTGCGCTCAGGCGGCCGGCGCCGGCGCCTGTTCGCCGCTCTGTGAGTCATTCTAAGCAGTGAACCTGTATCGGTTGTTGTCCGAACACTGCTACATAGCGACTCAACTAAGCATACACATGTGCGAGAGATCTCTCTAACTCACGGATAACAAATACACACACACACACCACGCATGCACGTACGCACATACTTCCACACACGTACACGCATACACGCACATATAACAAACATACACGTGTGTATACACACGAACACATACGTGTTTTCTGTGGGTACCTTGTTGTATTTTCGTACCTGTATTAGTACTGAACCTATGTCTTTGTCCGTGTCTATTCTCATGTGTGTGTGTGCGCGCGTCTGTGTGAGAGTATTTCATATTTTCCTTTGTACGTGGTTCGTATGTGGGTTGAGCGAGTGATCTTTTTCCACCAGTCCTTTTTCATTCAAGATTCCATGATCGTGCGCAAAGATTGGATCAGACACACTGACTCAACACTAGATAAATTCAATCGAAGTGAAAACATCACGAAATTTTTGACAACTACAATAGTACTGCCGAGACAAGGGTCAAACTTATGTTGGTTTTTAGTAAAAATCGATTTCAGTCTCCAGTACAAAACATGAGAAGTGTGAATTTATGAGGTCAATCACAATTGATATGTGTATCATGACCCCCCAGACTTCGCTGTCACGGTCCTCGACAAGAGAGACTTAAAGTACAGGTTTAGAGCGAAGTAGTACAGGTAAGACGAAGGCAACTGTTGATCTCAGCTGACACAAGAAATGACAGGAGGACACACCACAAAACGAGGTGGATCGTCAGTACTAAAAGATGCACTCGAAGTACTTGAAAAAATAGGACAACAAGTCATACATCACTGGTAAGAAAGTTAAGATCTGAGAACTGATGGGTAGAACTGCTACTTGACGCAGACATCAAGTTGCCAGCAGCAGCCGCAAAATAAAGAATAGCCGACAGTGTACTTGCGCGAAGCATCAGAAGCAACGGCAATGTTCAAATTAGTGATGTAAAACTCGTCAGGCAATCTGACAAACGAAGCGTGTGTCGTAAGCAAATAACATGTCATGCGTAAATGTTCTGCACTATACTTGAAACAGAACTGCAGCACAGGCATGCATTCACGCGGAAGAAATTATTCATGCGTACATCCTGACCTTGCTGACTGAAACAAGTGATGGAAGCAAGAGATTGAGTGCAGTCCAGTACTACAAAGCATTTTCCACACCAATGGAGACGATAAAAGAAAACGTTCCAGAATTTTCCGAGACGACATAACCAATAATATCTCAAGCCAACAATAAAAACAGGTGCAAGGAGACTGAGATCATAAAGCGTGACCCTCAGAGATCAGAAGGTACGTGCCAAACAGGTATGCCAGAAGGAGAGTGCCGGTGGTGCGACTGTCACGCAACGAAGCATTGTAGGATCGAGTGTGGAAGAATCGCTATGGCGACCTACCGTAGTACAAGCCAAATCATTTGGACGCTGTCACCTCGAGCCAAGCGACTTGAACATACGCTAGCAGCATGGTCTCTTCAGATTGAATTGCCGAATGAAGTAGATGATGCTGTAAGTCGAGCTGAGCGACACAAAAATGCACTAACGGAATCGCGAAACTGAGTAAGTCAGTCACCCGTCCAAAAAATAGATGCCGCCGTGTAAACGAACCTTGTTATCATATCAGCAACAACATCCTCTGAGTTTTCGCCCACTTGGTGGGTGAAATTTTCATTTTCTGCCGCAAATATTGTTGAAAATGCCATTTTCACCCACGATGGGTGAAATTGCATTTTAATTTTGCTTATGGTGTAACTATTTCTCTTCACCCACTTTGTGGGTGGAAAAAGGTGGGTGAAAAAAGGTGGGTGAAAACCGGTGGGTGAAAATGCGTGGGTAAAAATGTATGGGTGAAAATCGCAGGTTGAAAAAGAACGGGTGGATTCGAGGGGGTGAATTGTTTCGATAATATCTGTAGTTTTCCACGTATTATACACAGAAATGTTGCCATACTGAATTGATTTAAGTGATTTTATTGAACAGCTCCCAAAAAGTCTTTGTCGTGATGGTTGTCATACCGCTCCCCCAGCGAGCTCATCTACGACACTTTTTTACACATTTGTATACGTGTGCGTGTGTGTGTGAGAGAGAGAGAGCGTGTGTGTGTGTAGCACACTCCGAAACTCAGCAGAAATCTGTGTCGCAATAAGGAAATTGGCGAAAACTGGCGAGCTGGGAAGACAAGCGTGCGGTGGCTTTGGTTGTTATTGTGTTTTTGATGCGTTTTATCCCTTGACGCTCCTAGCCGCTGCACACCCATTTTTCATGTTGATCACTTGTGTATGCGTGTGTGGCTGCCCGTATGTCTCTGCATGTCTATAGCTACTACGTATACTGGTGAGCACTGCAACTGGTGCCGTGTTGTGCGGCTGTAGGTGTGTTTGTCTTGTTCGCATGGGCAGTCCAAGATTACCCAATGCCGAACGCCAGCACAATCATCTTGTAAATCCTCAACTTTCTTTGTTTATGACACGAACAAGTCGACCCTAACAAGTTCCAACGACCCTAACAAGTCAACCCTAACAAGTCTCAGAGTGTTGCACACATTTCCTCAACTATTAGCATGGGAAAGAAGGGAAAAACTGAAGATGGGACTGAAGTTGGCCCGGGGGAAGGAGTTAAAAAGAATCCCACACAAATATGGCCATATTTATGTGGGATTCTTTTTAACTCCTTTCCTAACTAGCCCCCAATATGCGACCGGTACATCTACTAAAAACTAAAAGATGTTGGGACAAGCAAAGTCAGAGTGTCAACGTTCGGCCTTAGTCTAGCGATTAGGTTGTGCCTTCGAAACCCAAGAAAGAAAGAAAGAAAGGAAACATCAATCAACAAGACAAGTGCAAGTATATGAAATCTGCAAGTATATGAAATCTACAAGTAGGTGAAATCTGCAAGTTGGTGAAACCAGAGCGCAAAGAATCGTGCGTGAAAATTGATTTCTGCGGCACAGCGGGTGAAAGGAATCGGTGAGGGTGAAAAAAGAAAGGGTGAAAAGGGGTAGGTGAAAACAGGTTGGTGAAAAAAGGTGGATGAAATTGGTGAGTGAAAGTGCGTGGGTTGAAATGGTTGGGTGAAATCAAACGGGTGAATTTGAGTGGGTGTTTGTGCGTGTATAGGAATGCGTGTCGGTCAAAGTGGTTGGTGAAAATTGGTGGGTGAAAATTAGTGGTAGATGTCTAAACTTTTTTTGTCCGTAGATGTCTCTGATTTTTGTTCTCCCACAAAAAGGTGAAAAATAATTTCTGTGGTGAAAGGAAACCATAGGTGAAATGACGTGTAGGCGAACACAGACAACGCTGATCATAACACAAGACAAGTACAAGTACATGAAATCTGCAAGTAGGTCTTTCTTTCTTGATTCTTTGGTGCAGAATACCCTTCAATCGCTGGACTAAGCAAATGGTGAGCACCCGGTTAAGCACATGGGACCCAAGAAACTTTCCCAGACTGGGGCATAGGAGCATACCTAATGGCATACCCAAGTAGGTGAAATCTACAAGTAGGTGAAATCTGCAAGTAGGTGAAACGGGAAAGGAATTGGGTGAAAATGACAAATTTGAAAAAGGAAGTGGATGAAAATGACACATTCACCTACCTACAAAATATTTTAATCTACTTTCACCAAAATTGGAACAAATTTACCCACATTTTCATAACGTCGACAAATTCACCCACTACTCATGCCGTTTTCACCCACCCTAGAAGGTGTTTTGAGTGATGCTATTACCATTTAGCCGCTGTGAACATCAGAAAATTACATGTGTATTTATATGCCTCTTAATACAACATTGTATGTCGTACAAGACCTTATACGACATATAATATTTTATAACCTTTTCTGCTCATGTTTTGTTGTTCAAGGCTTATTCGACATATATATGTTTTTTATACAACATATATACGTTCCTTCGAGAACATATTTTTTAAACGACATATTCTGTTCAACAACATATCATACTAAACAACATATTTTCTTCAGCAACATATTTTGTTATTCAACATATATGACTTCTACGACACATTTTTTCATCAACATGTATATAAGTTTTCAAACAACATATATGTTATTGAATTTATCAGACATATGTATGTCATGTATCCTTGAACAACATATATGTGATCCTTATGTAACATATTCATGTATCCTCCCCCATCCATCACGCCTTTCGTGGCGTCTCGGCCGTCCAATCAGTACGGTAGAGAGATAATGTCGTTTATTGGAAAGAAACCACAAGGAAGATCAATAATGATTTCCAATGCAACGAATTCTTTAAAAGAATCTCGAAAAAAATCTCTATTGGGGTGTGCGGGTTGACATCCATTTGTGTGTTGTTGGTTTGTGATCTCGTTGTGATGTGTGTGCAAGCTGTGAGTGACCGTGCCTTTGGTGACCTTTGAGTATGTGTTCGGTGTGGGTCCGTTCAGAGTCAGATAGTATCAGTCTGTTATAATCGGGTTAGGCACCAGTGTGGGAGTTGTCAGTGGAAGAACATATAGCAAGCTTGTTGGATTCGACGTCTTTTTTGTTGGTTGCTGGTCAACAGTAAGTGCGCAAGGTTGAAGTGCATGGGGGTACCATTTGTGAAGGGTAAGCAGCAGTATCAGATATTGAGAAAGGAAAATGATATTTCCTTATCAGAACTATGGGGAAGTTGAAGCTCAACCAGCCCGTAGTGTGGTATAGTTGCTGTGCCTGTCAGATTCGGTACTCTCACTCTTATAAAAACAGCACCCCATGCGGCCAAACTGCAGGGGGTGATAGGGCCCTTCGTAGAGGGGCTGATATGCTTGACCCACGTGTGGGCGAGCGATAGGGGGGCCGTCAGTGTAGCCCGTGGCCCTTTGGATGGGCCGGTCTTCCCAGGGGAGCGGCCCGATTTTCATTTTCCTCAGATTACCAGCCCACTGAATGGGCCGGTGAATTATTTGAAGAGTTTGAATGCCGACGTTTGCGAGTTGGCGAAGAGAGCTGAGAGCTCACTCAGGGCTACGCAGAATGAAGACGTGAAAAGGCTTGAGGATGATGTCCGATAAGGCTAGTGTTTTGGAGACTGTGAGCACTCGGATTTTTTCTCTGGCTTTAGAGTTCGTAACTCCAAGAAGGCAGAGCCTGTCTTGCAATTGGGTCTGCTTGAGGGAGCCCCGTGCTCCAACTGCGAAGTTGGCTGGTGTACAGTTCCAGGGACGACCGTGAAGGGCGATAAGATAGTTCATGAAGTAGATGTGCATTCCGCATCTCTCGTTCTTCTCGAGTTCCTTTATCTCCGCCCAGTCTCCCTCCTCAGAGGAAGTCACCGAGTCCATTGGGCGAGTACATTCCAGAAAGACACAGCGTTTATTCGTGTCGTCAAACGCAACTTCATCGGGTCTCCAGCTGTAGAAGGAGGTGATTTCCTGGGAAGTCAGGATGATGTCCAGTCGAGCGTGAAATTCGGTGACATCCTCTCACAGACGTCTAATCCCAGAACACAGACCTAGATGCACAAGAATTTGACGGACTGTCAACTTGTCATGGGTAGCCTCGCTAACCGCTGACGGGAAGTACCATTTCCTCTCGCCGTCGTCGTGGGATTCCAAGGAGTTCCTACTGATGGCTGTAAGTAGCTCACGCCAGATGCCGTGGTGTACTGCAATTCTTGGTTTTTGGAGAGCCAGGCAACGAGCTTGGATATGGCCGAGGCTTTCCGGCCACGGCATCACCTCCAGGTGGAGGCGTTTACAAAGTCTGCACTCATCGCTGTCTCGAAGACCCCAGAGGTTGAGATGCCTGGCGCATGGGAATTGGTATCCGATGCTTTGTAAAAGGCGCCTTTTGGACCGGTCCGGGACGGTTTTGTCTTAGTGCTTCCCCAGAAGATCTCTACTATTATCTTCTCGATCAAAAGATTCTGAAGTACAGTTCTTGTGGAGAGGGAGTTGCAGTTCGGACACCTTCAAATGCACTCTGGTATGAAGGGTCTTGTTCATGGAGCATCTGTGTTCGACTCCCTCCTCAGTCCATGAGAAGGTAGGATGTGGGCTAGGACCATCCAATCGTGCATTGTCGAAATCCTCTCAACCTTCGTCTGCCTATCTGTCTGCCTTGTCATTGAGAAACTTACCCCTATGGGCTCTGATTTTGATAAACATGGTGAAAAGGCCCACACTCACCCTTTGGTGGAGAACCTTGATGATGCGGGCGAGGGGGGTCCTTGCCCTCCCCCACCCAATTCGAGGCCACTGTCATGAGTCCTTTGGAGTCTGTGAGAACCACAATGGGTTGGTCGTGGGTGAGGGAGTCTTCAAGAGCCAGACATGCTGCCGCAAATTCGGACCTGCCGGACGAGCCGCCGCCAGCTCCTCCCCCAACCCTGCTCCACCCACCTCCTTTGGTATCGTGTCTGTAAAAGCCTGCTCCCATTCCGGTGCTGCCTTTCGAACCGTCCGTGGCGTAGATAACCCCAGGGAAATTGTACATGTCCATCAGGCCTGACTCCGTGCCCGCCCAGTAGATCGGTTCCACCCCATCGGATCGCATATCCTGAAAATCTTTTTCGGATTTCGTCTGAAGGAGTGCATCCAGGGCGAGGATATTTGAGTCGGAAATCATGCTGTTCTGACTGATCCACACTTCGGTGTCCAGGCCGTACGAGGCAACTTTGTCCGTTCCCGTTCTCCACCACCCTCTCTCCCTGCTGGCTTTGCCTTTCGTATAAAGAAATCTCTGGGCGCCTTTCGGGATCGGGGGAATGGGAGTGGCGGCCTTCTCCGGGCACAGTGGATGTGTGAATATGATCCAGTTGTTCGCAGCTGCCAAAGTCGGAGGGATTTCAGCTTGCTCCGATGGATCCAGCCCGTTCCAATTTACAATAACTGGACTGTCATCGAGTGCCCCCTACGTGATCTTCGCTCTTCTTCGTGAAATTGGAGAAGAAGAGAGGGGTCATAAGACCCGTCTCGCCAATGTAGGTTTTTGCTCCAAAAAATTCGGAGGCTTTGCGAAGAACCTGCCATGAGAAAGAATTGTACTTCGGGTTCTCATCAAGACGTTCTTGCAGGAGTAGCTGAGAGTGGAGATCGGCCTTGAACGATTCAGGGTTGCTGAAGACCTTTGTGAGGAGGTGTCATCTGGCGCCTTCAAGTTGATGTGGTCCTCTGGAGGTAATGACTGAAGTGGTGCCTTGGAATGTAGTGGCCATGACATCGGCGTGTGAAGTGTTAGTGCTATCCAGTTCATGATGGAACCGGATGGCCCCAACCTTCGGTGGTTGGCGTATCATTCCCTGTAGATCCTCGCTCTCTAGTTCAACCTCCTCAATCTTATTGGGATCTCTTGCTGTGTGCGGGGTCGAGAAACGTTCTCTGTTCCGTCTCGGATGACAATTGGGGTTAGTCTCACCCTTGTCGTTGTGGTACACAGCTGGTTCGGTTTCCGGATCCTCCAGCATTGTGCGGGCTAGCACTCTGGTGTCGCATAAGCCGGTGTAGAGATGTCCCATCTCGTCATCGTCGTCTTCCATGTCCTCGTGCCTGGACAAATATTCACGAAGGAACGGGCCCACCAGTGGGTGTAGGGGCCTATCGTGGTTGTCGTCGATGAGAGGGTGGCCCAGTTCTGGGGCTGTGAACCGCAGATGTATGGGGACTGGAGTGACCTCACTGCTAGGGGCGTCAGCCGCCGATATGCCCATTCCCTGCATCATGTCCTCCAAACAGAGTTGAATGTGGGGCAATGTGAGAGTAGAGTCTGAAATAAGATTGTGGTTGCACTTTTTTTCGATTTCCTCTGGAAGGGCCGACCGCATCACGAAGCCCAGTGTCTGCTGGAGCTTGGTTTTGGCCCCCTTTTTCTTCTTGGGCGAGGCCTGCCTTTGAAGTGTGCTCGCCTTGCAGCTGGTGCATCCGTCCTTCGCCAGCTGGTGGGCTGGCCAAATTCGTTTACACTTGCCGCACTTCGAGGTGAGTTCTTCAGAGAGAGCTCACACCCACCAACCTCCTCGGTCCGTCTGATTGCTTGCCCCTTCTCAGAAGGAGAGGGGGATGCGCAGCAGGTTTTGGATCTCGAGGAGAGTGCGTCGCAGGTGAGCGGTTCTCTTATCCTCACAGAGATCCGATAAATACCTCATTCTCTCTGGGGATGGGGTGTTCAGGGTGCACAGGAATTCCAAATTGCCGCACTCCCTGTCGTCCGTTGCCTCAGGTTGGTGAAGGTGCATCCATTTATAGGTTATTTAGTGGCGTGTCTTGGACCCGGTGTGAATTCAAGGGAGGTAGTCAATTTTCATATTGTTTGAGAGTGGGTTCGACTTGAGATACCGCTATTGAAAGTAGATCCCAGTGGAGATGTGCAAGCCCTTCCTTGAGACCAAGCCACAGCCTCGAGACCTGTATACCATGTCCATCCAATCTGGGCTGCGGATGGTGGATTGAAAGGTGTGACCTTGTGCTTCCGTTCTCAAAGACATGGAGGACAAGTTGATCGGTCTCCATTCGGAGAGGTGTGGTATCGATTGCCCTCCCATGTCCTGAAGGCATCTTCAAAGGCCATGACGAGTGAGTAGGATGGAGATCCCTTTCGCATGGTATTGATGAAGTTGCATGATGCAGCAGGCAAGCCCAAAAAGCGAAGGATCTGTCGCAGGTTCGTGGCCACCCGTGACGAGTCCGCGGAGTCTTCCGGCGCTGGTTGCATGTAGAGAAGCTCTGTTAATTCAATGATGATGCTGGGAGAGTAGGCTGTCGGACTGCACCAGGAAAAGCCTTCCGGGAGATGCCGGCGCACGTTGGAGATATCCATGATTAGATCAGCTCCGGCTTTGGACTGATTGTGCCAGGCCACCTGCTAGAACTTGTAGGGTCTGGAGCACTGGTCTGGTGGGCCCTTGGGGTGGTAGCGAATATGTCTGAGATTTTCGAGGACCGCCAACCAGTCTGGGTGCTCCCAGCTGTCCACTACCTCTCGGATTGCTTTGTCATGCAATACGGGCCAGCTTTTGCCTTTTCGCTGGGCTGCCCGGCAAAGTGTGACCATGGTCTCCCACCATGATCTGTGCGCGTCCTTCTCCAGAGGGTCTCGACAGCATTTGTTATAGAGACGCCTGATGAGGGCTGGGAGCCTTGTGACTCTAGAGTCGGCTTCTAGGCTCAGTTTGTCTGCCGAGTTGTGGAGGGAATCAGAAAGGGCGTTGAGTTGAAGCAGAGCCGCCTCGTGAGCCTGCGCCGTGAGCCTCGGCCAGTGAGGTTGCTGTCGATGGCCTTCGAATCCAGGTCGGTTGTGCTCAACCACTGCTAAGGCGGCTCGCAGTGCAGTAGTGCCTTCCTCGGCCGAGCGGTAACATTGGAGAGGATTCCCGACTTGAGCTTCCACTCTGTGTAGTTGGGAGCATGCTTCTCGTATTTCACGAATCCTGGTCCCCCATAGAGTGGAGGATGGATCTAGCGTCATCAATCTATGTGCCACTGCTTCAGCACGATTGTTCAGCAGAGCCAGGGTGCGCCAGCGTCGGATTAGGCTCTCACGAGAGCCTCCCATCGAGGGTAGGAGGGTAGGGCTGGCGTGTGCCAGTTCTAGGCTGGCGACGTGGCCCTCCACCTTCCGCAATTTGTCCAGCCATTCGGTTTGCAGCAGGGTGTCTGCCGTGTCCGCATTGCCGAGCATTGGACAGAAAAACTTCGTTCGGGCGACGGTAGAGTTAAGTCTAGGAATGGTGTCGAAGGTGTGAACCCCATGAGCTCTCAATTTGGGACAAAGTCTCACGAACGCAGCCTCCCCCACTGACAGTGAGGCGCACTCTATCTCCTCGTCCTGGGTAAGACCTCCGATGGTCTTCTCGAGTTCCCGCCGCCTGTCTCTCAGCGGCTTAACTGCTCGGGCCCAGATGATTTGAGATGTCTTGGGGGGACTTCTCAAGACGGAGATTGTCTGAGCGTTTCCCCGTAGGTCCGCAACACCCAGGGAGATGATGTGTACTCAGGGCCCTGTAGGGCTCTGTGTTGTACATCTCGGACAATGATTTTGCTCTCGACTTCAAAGTCTTGCAATGCAATAAACTTGTTTTGAAACCCATTTGGCATAGTCTGGTCTCTTATCATCTGATCTACTTTCAAAATCAGCCTATTACAGACGCTCAAAAAAATGGCTGACCGCATGCTGGTCATACATTTTCAGATCAGACAACGTTTCGCCAATGGTAAGATACACAAAATGCCCAGTGATGAACATAATGTAGCGTGTGTTCAGCGCTCCGCACCTTTTGATCCATTTTGTAAGGGACATGCGAGCAACTTCTGTATACTCCACCTCACACTGGAAAAACAACAGACATCGCATCATTTCCCGATGCACCAGTCTCCCTCTCCACGCTCTATTTTTCCCAATGACTCCTCGAATACGGTCTAGCAACGCGAAGTATTGCATCTTGTCCGTCGGTATTGTGGCCTGGGACACTTTCAGGATCGAATAGAGTCCACACCAAGGATAGGGAGACAGTTCCGTGAATATCGTCGGGGATAGTGTATGCTCCATAGCATGGGTAAGTCGAATTGGAAAAAGACGACTCATTATATAACCGTGCATTGGCCAAAAATAGATGGCTGATCCGAAACTACCAATGGGGAAATTAATACAACATTTGTGAATATATTTTTTTTGATATAGTATGTATATAAGAATAGAAATCCGCAGATTGTTGAGATTGGTCGTCATGTCAATCTTTTTGATGACATTATTTATACTTGTGGGAAGTATACAGCCAGGCACTTGTACATGTCTTGACAATTTCTATGGCTCGTCTAGCGAGGAATGCACTGCATGTCCTGTAAATGCGGTGTCGTCCGCGGGGAGCACCGACTTGGCTGATTGTAAATGCCGCGCGGGTGCGTACAAAGTGACAATCCCGCTGAACCCACCGACACTTCGAGAATTTATTCGTCAATATGGGCTGGGAATTCTTTTAGTTCAATGCTCGATGATCTACAAGCACCAACGGATTGGGTTGCGACACGAGCAAATATGGGGAGTGGATGCAGATAGACACAGGCATTCCCATCAAAATTTTAGGGATCATCACGCAAGGACGAGGCTCAATTTTCCTGGAGGAATGGGTTTCACTGTTCAAAGTCGAATACCGACTTGTGAATGATTTGAGATTCACGATCGAGTTACCCGGGACGTTTTCCATGACGAATGGTCTGAAAAAAGAACACCTCTTTGTCACACCAATTAATGCCTGCTACATGCGGATTGTCGTACTGGCGTGGAATTCTACAATCAGTATGCGTGCATCTCTTGTTGTGACATCGTGCTCGTTGTGTCTATCCAATGCGGATTCACTGCAGGGCAGTATCTCGGAGATGGCATGCATGTGCCCCCGCGGGACTTACAAATACACTAGTGAAACGAATTACCGTGCACTCTCTCTTGTCCCTGGGTGTGCACAGCTCTCGACTCTGGCTGACCGCATGCTGCATACGTATGCCGCCACCGCACAGTTTAACATCACCACAGGCACTGTAGGTGGGAAAGGGGCCGTGACATTTGACCGACAAGCATCTCAATACATCGACGGTGGACCATACACGAGTATGATCGCGACCAATGGAGGATTCACAGCAGTGTCCGTGGTCAAATTCACAGGGGTGCCTGGTCGATACGAACGAATTTATGGTTTTGGCAGTGAGATACCCGTGAATCATTTTTCTTTACGCAGACAAAGTTGGAGTGATACCCTTGGGTTTCAAATGTCAAGTGATACATATGATTGTAGAGTTTATTCAGCTCCACTCGCCATCATACAAGACAACTGGCTGACAATTAGAGTCAAGTATACATCCAGTAATAAAACTCTACGATTAAGTGTCGGAATCAATACTTCATCCGTTGAGTGTACCACGCCACAAAATGACGTCATTCTGAACCACACTTATGCTGGGAAGAGCATATTCGGACATGATGCTTGCTTCAAAGGCACCATCGCAGGGCTGTACGCTGTGGATACCGCATTGAGCGAAGCAGAAATAGAACAGGTCGTTGCTGAAATGTACGCCAGCAACGACATACTACAAACATGCACAGGGTGTCCGACTGGGACATATGGCACTGAAGAGGGCAAACAGTCTGTCGCTTCATGCCAAAAATGTCACAGAGGCAAGTATAACGAGTGTGTAGGCGCAAATTCGCGTGACATGTGTATTTCATGCGAAAACGGGAAATATCATAAAAAACTCGGTGCCAGTACCAGGAATGAGTGCAAAGAATGCAGCTGCCGTAAATATTGTCCCAGAATGGACTGATTCTGAAAGTAGAGTTGACTAAATCAGAAGCGACCAAATTCTGTGCTTTATGTTAATATTTTTTATGTGTATGTGTCTCGAGTGGACAAATGCTTACAAGAGGGCCTGACATCTTTATTAGTATGGCCACATAAGTTTCAAAATAAGTTTATTACGACACAAAACATAGACGTTTTGCATATTGTCCGTAGGTCAGATTCGATACTCTAAGTTGGAAACTTGTATCCGATCTCATTATGTAAATACAGTTCTGATACGTCAATTTTGTATTTGTCAAAAATTTCATCCCTGGCCGTCATGTGCCATTTGTGATAACATTCATAAAATTGTAAAAAAAATCCGACTTGGATGTCAAGTAACCGTAATATACTCGGGGTTGCTTCAGCTTTCCATTCCCGTTTCGTCATGAACTTGTCACAATCATAATGATACAGATCCAAGTTGTGCATTTGACATATAAACGGTCCAGCATAACGATCTCTTTCTGCTATGAATGCACTCCTGTACTTTTCGTCGATTTCTGTCAATTTTTGGCGGAATATAGCAGTAACACGTGCGTGGTGTTGATTACCATATTGATCCATCTCGTAATCATAACTTAATTGTAGTGCATTCATTTCTATTTTATGTTGCCTCTTGATTCTAGCATGGATTTGCTCGTGTTTTTGAACGTGATCAAACAAGTCCTCCAGTAATTTATTTCTGTGTAGTTCCATAACGTTCAACTATTCCACTGCATAGTCATTCCAGTGTTGAATATTCTCTTCATGTACATTGTTTACGCGCATGGGCTGTATGTCCATGATAATGTGTCGTCGAGACACAACATACTTATATATATATTGATTACAACACCGATGGCATGAAAGGTAAGTTATTGCACACACAAAAAAACAATAT
>Ga0209491_10007229_pt1 | contig 14794 bp, 12 predicted proteins | sample BON02_FD_187213 | JGI IMG/M metagenome (GOLD analysis project Ga0209491, IMG submission 187213) | Freshwater microbial communities from Lake Bonney liftoff mats and glacier meltwater in Antarctica - BON-02 (SPAdes) (version 2) | ecosystem: Environmental > Aquatic > Freshwater > Ice > Glacier...
CACTTGAGAAAGGCCCAGACAGTACGGCGGTGCCTTCTCCTTTCAAAAGTTGGGTCCAATGTAGGGTAGGTGCAGGAATTCAAATTGTGTGGATTGACATGGGACGTCATGTGTACACGCGGTGGTCATGTGTGAGTTGGGTCTGGATATAAAGTTGTTTTCAGGTCTTCTCAGGGTGAGGGCATTTTGCGCCCAGACTATGCCTCTCATCAAGTGTTTCCTTGAATGATTCTGAGCAAGCGATTCCTTGAATGATTCTCAGCAAGCGTTTCCTGTAATGATTCTGAGCAAGTGTTTCCTTAAATGATTCCGAGCATGTGTCTCTCCACAGTAGTGCGATGCAAACTGCGCCTGACCTCCTGACCACCAGAGCTCGACGGGCGGATCTAGTTGGAGCAGGCATGGGGTGGCTACGAGTAGCAGACTCCTTAAAATCATATGTCTCTTTTGCAGAGAATCGTCTCTTTTATCGGGCTCTTTCGCAAAAGAGACATATAATTGTAAGGAGCCTACTAATCGTAGCCACCCCATAGTTGGGGCAGGTAGTTGGGTTGCTCCAAGCACCGCCCAGGCTCGCCCTTGTGCTTTCCAAAAATTCGCACGCCAAATACAATAAAAACAAATGGTATTGCTCGGCGTTTGCTTCCCGCAGCCATGCTCGAGCACTGGACGCATAATTGCCGCGTCAAGATCATTTTGACATAACTGCTGACCAACTGGTTCGTTTCCACAAAAAACGAATTCAATGAAACGCTTTGCTGGATTTCCTGAGAATCCTCGTTTGTTCGAACGATACCCAACCCTGCCTTAAAGACCACTTCCCTTTTTTTGGATAGGACCACTTCCCTTGTTTTGGATCTAGCTGTTCTCTCCATAAAAACGAAGTGAAGCACCGGCGAGTGCTTGTGAGCACGTCGCATACTACACAAACACACTCAGTGACAAATTCATTTGTATCTACACTTTTATTGAGGTCGAGTATGTAAGTACACTGTATGTAGCTACACTTCGCATGGCAGCCACTGGTGCGTTTAGCGGCCGGCACTTGGCCCGCAACAGCGGCCTCTCGCCTTAAATGCAAAGAGCGTCAAAGTGTGTAGCGGTGTACGAATGATGAGGTTTGTGAGAGATGAGGTCTCTCAGTACGTGCATGTGGGCTCTTGAAGGACGAGGGCCCAAGGGCGAAGAGGCCCCCACTGAAAAAAGGGCGCGTGTGTCTATATGTCATATCCAAAAAGCCCCCAAAGTCCTAATAGGGTTCCTCATTTTGAGACCTCAGGTGTATGGACGCGCGGCAGCTCTCGCCGCCTTGCGCCCCTGCAAACGCATCAAATTACATGTTTCCAAAACTGGAGGTAGTGGTGGGACGTGGAGCAAGAGGCTTGCGCGAACTCGGGCTGGAGTCAGGGGTGGAATGCGAGTTGGAAGATGCAGCAAGTAGAGCAGACGTAGCGCTAGGCGCGGCACGTAGGGTAGAGATCCTACTGCTACTTGTGCCTCCTCCTGTCTCTCGAGTCTCTGACGGCTGGCTTGTGAGGAGTGAAACCTTGTCTTGCAAGAGAAGAAGGCAAGCCTCCATATCGAGAAGCATCTGCTTGGATAAAGAAGCATCACCCGAGCCATTCGAGCCATCCGAGGCTGCACTATTCTCCCCATCCAGATTTTCAAGCACAATCTTCTTTTCATTCGTGACCTTGGCCCTCAGAGCAGCGAGGCGGGAAGAAAGGAAGGGCACATCATGGACCAATGATATGTCTCGCACAAAGGCACTGAGTTGGAGCCGAGCGGCCCGTTCGAGATCTCGCCCTCGCGCAGTCTTGGTCACTCGATCCGCGTCGCTTGAATTCACCCGTGCTGTCTTGGCGAGTTGATCAAGGTTGGTGGAATTGACACGAAGAAGGTGCGCTTTCGTCTCAATCAGCTGGGCAGTTGCACGCAAGCACTCGAGAGTGGCAGCGCGCTCCACTCGCCGGCCACGCCCACCATCCGCCAAGCCCCTATCACCCTCGACTTGCGCGCGAAGGCCACGCGCATTCTTGGTGAGTTCATCAACGTCGCTGGAATTCACTCCAGCAACAGCAAATGAGTGCAGCACGCGCCAAGCATCTCGAAGGTGCTCGTCGTTGCTGGAGATGCGATCGGGCGCCTGATGCTGGGCAGCATCATGGCCATTAGCTTCATTCATGGTGAGCAGTGACGCCTTGAAGACAGCTCGGGCGTCGCGCACCAGAGTTCCGTACTCGCGCACGACCCCTTCATAATCAAACAAAGTCATTCCGCCGAGGGGGAGAGGAAGCTTCACACCTTGACGGTTTTCAGATTTGATGGGGGTGCCACCTGTTGTGGTGGTACCGGTTTCTGCCTTTGCACCGGTGGCCGGCAGTTCCACGCATCGGGTAGCTGCATCCCACGCTTCGATCTCAGCCTTGAGTTTGGGAGCATTGCTTTGGGAGAGGGCGCTGAAGGCTGCCTCAAAGCGGCGGCAGCACACACGTGCCGCACGGCTGCGTTGTGAGATCTTGTGAATGAGCGACTCGCTCTGGGCAGCCAAGCTTTCATTTTGTGCATTCTCTTTCTGCACCATGGGTGGGAGGCTTTTATCCTCCACCACTTTTTTGAGCAGCAAATGCATGTTTGCCTCTCGTGCGCGACTTGCAGCAAGTTCCTTTTCTACGATCGCCAATCGTGCGTGCAGGCCCATCAGTTCGGCATTCACAGTTTTAGGGGCCTCCTTTGAAAGCCTTTGCGCTTTGAGTTTGGCAGCGAGATCCAACTTTGTCTGGATCGCCACACTACATGCATCGAGGTGCTGCAAGTTTGCGGTACCTCGCATAGTGCTGGTGCTGCTGTTGTCACTTTCCATGCAGGTTGGGTCAGGATTGGCGGAAGCGCTGACGAGGTCAAAACCCGACATGCGAGCACGAAAGTGCTCCAAGTCTTTCTTGAGTGAAGCTACGTCTCCTTGCGATGCCACGTCATGTATCACCTGACACACTTCGAGACGCAGACGCCTTTCTTCTTGGAGATCGCGTTCGGCAACCCGCAGGGCCATGGACGCTTGATTCTTATCACGGTCCGAGGCGAAACGTTTGGTTCTTTCTTCCTCTAGCCGGTTGGTCAAATAGGTCCAGTCATCCTGCCATCCCGACTCCATCATCTTACCGAGAATCTTGATACTCTCCGACGTTTCCTCCTCCTGCATGGCCAATTGGTGAAGACAACCATTGCTGCTTCCGCGCCTCGTAGGACTGCGGAGAGACGGAGTGTCACTCTCACTGTGACTATCGAGGGGATGCGGCGCCTTGCAAGCGGCTCCCACCGCCGTGCGATCCGATCCTCTTCTACTGCTAGCATTTAGAGATGAAATGTGCGACGTTGACGTGTGTGGAGTGCGGGATAGAGCTGACGGGTCCAGAGTGTCGTGGGTAGTAGCATCTTGTTTCGCAATACCCCATATTCCCATGCCCAGTTGGGGCGAAGCGGCCTCTAGTGCAGCCGCTCGTTGACTTGCAACACTAGCACCATCCGCACCAACCACATGTGCACCGCGTGTAGCACGCGCTTGGTTTGAGGAAATGCATGTAGGAGTAGGAGTAGACGGGGCCTGGTGTGGCGTGTTAGACGTGTGACTTGATCCACTCCATCCTACGTCACTTGCACCCGAGGAGGTGCGTGACATATCGCGCGACATATCAAGTGTGTGCTGGGCGCGTTGCGTTGCTGCGTGCTGCAGCTCCGCTCGCTCCCGCTCTGCCTGTACCATTTCACGGCCAGTCAGCATCACACCATACACACCGAGCTGGGTACTGAGAGGGTCGACAAATGAAGATATCCTGTCATCTTGATATTGCGATCATCTTGTGAGCTTGCCGTCACCTTCTTTTTGTGCAACACCTACCCTCATCCTTGAAGCAGCAGGGCACAGGGGGGTGAAGAGCAGGGGGGATGGACCTGTTGCTGTTTGGCAAGCAGAACAATTTCACGTTCATGAATCACAGCCACTATGAGCCGGCGCCGCTCAAAGACAGTGGGCAAGAGGCGCTTGAGGATGCTACCTAGAGCGGCCCGGCGCGCATACAACTGCGCCACCATCACCTGATCCAAACCACCCAACTCCATCTCAGAATTTGCTAGAATTCACTCGGAAAATAGTTTTTGTCTTCGAGATGGATTCTGAGAAGACATGCCAAAGACAGACACACTATCCAAACACACGCCCTCTATCAATTATTTTGTTTAAGAGCCCCCCCTCTATGCGCATACATACACCCCTCCACACACACCAACACGAAAGACCACAGGAGAAGAGGTTGGGAACAAGAGAAGCGTTAGGAAGAAACGAAGAGAGATGCCAGGGATGCAACAAGTAGTTTCATGAGAGGGAACAAGACATTGCTCGACTAGAGGATGAGAACAAAGACGTACCTTCATTTGGCGATGGCTACAGCATCGACGCCAGGCGCATTGAAGGCGCACAACAAACTGGCGCAGCAGCTCTGAGCGCCGGACCTCGAGCAATTCAATGACGTGGTGCCTTAAGAACATCTTGGAGGAGCCGAGACGAAACATGTCTTCACGCATGCCCATGGCGCGGATAAGCGCTGCCGCTATCTGCACTTGCGATCCATCACAGCCGTCGGCAGCCAAAGGGGCGCAGCAGTGGAAGCGCGCAATGAAATCAGCATACACATAGCGCGAACCGAAGCCAGAGCGCGTGACGTGCACGGCATCCATGACTCCACCACACCGCAGCTGTTCCAAACAAGCCATCGTGTCAAACACAATCGGCGATCTGTGTGCATTGGGGTTGATGCACCGCACAAAATGTGGCGACGTGTGCCTTATTGCTGCCACCAGCGCCCCCAGCTGATTCCTGAACTGCGTGGTTATTGATGTGAAAATAATGGTGGATCGCCCCGAGGGCCCAGCTCTGGTGCCACCTAACATCCCCCCACGTGCTCGGCTTGACGCATGCGTATCTCTTGACTCATGGCCCATCTCGTGCGCATCGCCCGAGGTAGAGAAGGAGGACGAGGAGGCGTGGGGTGAAGGTTCGGTGGGCTCCAAGTTGATAAACAACTCTTGCACATACCTCGACTGAGAGGACATCATGAGGTCTATCAGAGCTGGCTGCAACAAGTCTCGGTTGGCGTCAACAAAGCCGTCTGTTGTGTACATGACTTGCCCTGCATAGTGCTCAATGACGAACGAAGTGTGGGGCATTTTGGGTGCCCCAAAGTGTGGTATCCCGGCAAGCTTTTCGCGGGCCTGACAGGCAAAGTCATGGTCGGAAGCAGCCGGCGCGATGCAAGCCTCGTTCAATATCGCCAGCACCCCCGTCGGCTTGGCTTCAATCAGAGACAAGCACTCGCGATTATCTTTGAATTCTACCTGCTGCCAGTCAATGCCCTCGGCTACATACTCGGCCTGTTCAAGTTTGAAGACAAAGTCGACAAAGTACTGCTGGAGCTTCTCGTTGGCGTAGTTGATGCAGAACTGTTCGAACCGGTTTACTGAGAAGAACTCAAAGCCGAAGATATCGAGGACGGATGTCTTGCGGAGGGCCCTGCTGTCACCTACCGCACTGCTCAGCGACTGTGTAGGCAGCACAGGAATGCAAGTTAGTGGGGGCACACAAGCGCGAGTAGCGTCATTGTGCTAGGCCAGCAAAGAAAAGGAGCAAACACAAAGGGGCAAAAGCAACTGTCGTGTCCCTGTTCGGAACCCAAGTTGAGTACTGCATCGGACCATTCACCTGAAAGTAACCCGTCGCGGCCTAAATAACCCGTCGCTCCGCGGGTCGTGTATTAGACCTCTAAAACAGGGGGGGTTATTATACTAACTTTTGTTATACTAAGTTTTTTTATACCAATTTTGTTTATACTAGGTTTTTTGATACCCAGTCTTTTGATACTAATACACTCCCCTATTACACACACCTAAAACACAAAAATGCCAAACAGTCGACACCAAAGCAGTCGTCAGCAAAGTTCTCAGCACGTCTACACCCCCCAATTTCCACCCTCTTGAAATCTCAAGCAGTCCCATTTTGCATTTCGCATTTCGCGCCCCATTCCTCAAGTTGGCCTTCATTCACAATCTTTTTCTGCGTCATTGACTGAAGATGAGAGGAGGAGACCTGATTGATGCGTGTGACAAGGCAGGTGAAGAGTCGGGTGTAGAGGGCTTTGGCGAGGGCATCGCGCGCATCCGACGCCTGCTTCCTCGACACTGCTACCTCGTACACATCCTCGGCTGTGGCCTTGATTTGACGTCTACACAGCGCCGCTTCCAGCCGGGCCAATGGCACGTGCAGCAGACCTGCCGCAAAACCAGGCGCTGTGCAAAGTGCATGCGTGGGTAGAGCTTGTGTGAGTAGTACATGCGTTGTGTGTGTGTGTGTGTGTGTGTGTGTGTGTGTATGCGATTGTGAGTGTGTCGGGTGTATGTGCATGTGTGTGCGTGTGTGCGTGAAGGGAAACAAACCCGCATCGTGAAGGAGGCCTTGCGCCTCTTCAGCATGGTCCACACCTTCGCCACCTACGATATTGACATTGCCAAGATGCAGAATGGCGGCAAGCGTTGACACAATGCCCTTGACCCCATCGTCATCAAAGCCAATACAGCTGAGGGCCTTAAGCGTGCGCAGGAATTCGTTGGCATCATAGCTCTTGGAGGCGCTTGCATCGTCTGCCGGTTTAGCAGCCGTGTGTGCTGCGGGCCTCATTCGCCCTTGGTCTGAGCGCTCGGCCAGGTATCGGAAAGGAGGCGTGGCGTGAAGTTGCAAGAGGCTGCGCAAATGAGGTTCGAGACTTGATGCTCCATGTGCAAGCTGGTAAAAGACATGAAAGTTGCGCTCGCCCTTGGCCTGCTGCACCACTCGCGCCTTTTCGAGGAGGTCTTCAGCGAGAGTGTGCGAGAGAATCAGCAAGGGGATCGGGAAGTGCAACACACTGCAACACACCGCTTGCAGTGTGTTGCATTGCAGTGCAATACACTGGAACACACCGCTTCGAAATGTGCCACATGACTCATCGATACGTGTGACGCGACTCATTCATTCATAAGTGTCACATGACCCAGGACATGACAGGACACATTCACGAGTGCGATACGAAGTCGCCCCACAGCGCGCAGATATGGAGCCGCCCCACAGCACGCAGCGAGCAAGCGTTGGGACACGACAGTTTCCCCATGATTTGTTTTATCTTTGAAAGAGTCGAGTCCGCGACATTCCCCAAGTTTGGTTGTAACCATGTGGCGCGCGAGAACTTCGGCGCGATGCGCCTCGCCGCCGCGCACCCTACAATATGACACACACGTGTCTGTGCGAGAGAGAGAGTGTGTGTGAGAGAGAGCATTTCAAACATGCACAAATATACACTTACAAGTCTGGATAGATCCGCCGATGAGGGCGCCGTTGCTGCCAAAGTGCAAGTCGATGTACTTTCCGAAACGCGACGAGTTGTCGTTGCGAAGCGTCTTGGCATTACCAAATGCCTCGAGCAGTGGATTAGAGTCGAGCACCTTCTGCTCTGTTGCCGGCTCCTGTGTTCGTCGCAGCCCCGCACTGCCGCCACTGCCGCTGCTGACATAGGCCAGAAATGCCATTACAAATTTGGTCGTCTCGGTTTTGCCTGCGCCAGATTCGCCACTAACGAGAATGGATTGATTACGGCAGTCGCGAAGCATCGCTCTATACGCAGCATCCGCAACCCGATAGATGTGCGGCGGCAGCCCGTCGAGTGCGCGGTCAAGCGACGAGCTGTTGTATCTGTCCATGAACTGACTCGAGTAGATGTCGAGGGTCCGCCATGGATTGACAGCAATCAGAATCGGGCCCGTATTTGTGTAGATCTCCTCGCCCTGGTGCCGAACGCGGAGGTTGTGGAGGATGTTGGGCTCGTCCAAAAACTGGAGCGTCACCAGGTCGTGCGTGCCCTCGAGGTGAGCTGGGTTGCGCGGCACGACTGCGGTTTGGGAAAGATCAAAAGTGCGCCGTTGGCTTGTCCGCTGCTCATTGGGCTGCTGGTTGGACGCATCCTGAGTCATGATCACCTCAATGGACTCGAGGGTGCGTAGAACCACCTCGGCCGGCTGCCACTCGTCCTTCCGCTGCGAAACCCACACGCGAGCCGTCGTTGTCGCTGCCGCTTCTGTCATGGCGCCGCCCGGCGTAAGCGCAGCCATTCAGGCGATGTGTTCCGACGTGCGTCCTCTCCGAGCAGCGTCGGGCGTGAGCGCGCTCGTTTGCGCGTCCTAGTTAGCGTGTAGCGTCGCGTCTGACAGTGAGAGTCCAGCTCTTCCAATCACTCCTACATGCGACGACCGTGTGCGTAAGCGAAAGTGAGCGCTATGCCGATGGATGTCTGCAAATTTTCAACTCCTCTGAGGATAACACTGCACTTACCCTGATCTCTCCCTCATTGCAATTTCCCTCCCTCTTTCATTGCAATTTCGAAATCTCCCGCGAAAAATCGGAATAAAAAAACGATTTTTTAAAAACAAACTTTTTTCTAGTGAACTGAACTTTGTTCTAGCTATATATAGGAAGTGTTGTGCGTTCAGAAATTGAGGAGGGCGACCACGCGGCCGCAAGACAGGAGAACAAGCGCATTCTGGACTGTGTGAGCTGACAGCGCCATTTGCTGGGTCACACTTCCGTCGACATGGGTTCTTCTTCAGGTGAGACCCTGGGCCTGTGCACAGTTTGTGCTAGACGTTAAAATGTGGAACACGGGGCGCTGACAGTGCTGTAACGACAGAGCGGAGCCGGGGCAGATGGCAGATGGCGAAGCTAGCGAAGCTGGCCTCGCTGTCGCTCGCGCTCATTGCGTCAGACGCCGCAGCCGCACCAATGAATATGCGGTGCGCGTTGGAGTTGTGCGAGTCGTAACAGCTTCCTTGTTGCAGCCTGCCAATTCAAGTTTGCTGTACTGCTGCTGCGCTTTACTGCTCGTTAGTTGCATTGAATCTCTGGTTCAGAACAGATCGCCCAGGCGTGTCCTGGCGCGCCGTGCTGGTGTTCTCCTGCCTGCTCCCGTGCCGCGTGTTTGTTTTCAACTGACTTTGTCGCCCACGTTTTGTTTGCAGGATTGGGAAGAGAGTGATGGCCGTCACCCAGGCACCTTTGCAGACACAGACCATGGGCCTGAATCGCCTGCACGCAGAGGGCATGCAGCTCAACACCCTCAGCGAGGTGCCCCGCCATCATCTGCCCACCTCAAATCAAAGTCCTGATCTCGTACCGGCGGCTCTTCGCAAAAATCTTACCCCGCCGTGTGCATTGCGCAGGAGCCTGTGCAGTTAGAGACGCCAAAAGCTGCGGATGGCTCAGCGACGTCTGCCAAGGACCAGCTGGCACAGCGCCTCGTTCTCCAACAGGTCTGCTTCCCCCTCCGACCGTTGGCCTGGAGGCGCGAATCGCATCGCACGCCACCCGCACTCAGCCGCGACTCGGACAAACGATTTGGAGGCTCAAAGATTGTCGTTTGCCGAGTGAAACCGCACACGGAAACCAGACACGGAAACTGTAAAGTGTTTTCCGTGTCCGGTTTCCGTGTCGGGGTTTTCAGGTCAAATGTCCGTATGGACCCGGGCTGACTGCAGGTGGCGCGCGGCCGCGCACGCGCGTAGCGTATTGTGAAAATATGGGCGTGCATAGAAAATGTGGGGAACCTATGGGGTGTTTTCTGCGGCTTTTCAGGCGCAAATTCGTCGATTGCTCGTCACGGCAAGATTTCATTTTGGCACCATGCACCATCACTATGTGTTGCGACCAGAAGCGCTGGGGGTTTCTCATGTCTTTTGGTTTGTGGGGGTTTGCGATGCCTTTTTATTTGCTGCAAGTGCGCACCCGACCCTCGACCAAAAACACCGCAAACTCAAGTTTTTTTGGAAAAATCGGCAGATCAACGCACTCATGCGTATAGTACCAATGCCATGATGCGCCGATGTTTCCAACAAACATGTTTTTGCGGTGTTTTCAGACAGAAGTCGCATACAAACAACTGGCCCAAGATCGCAACAGAAATAGCCTGGAAAACTGCCCTCGGGATGGAATCCCAACTTCGGGTGGCGCGCGGCAGCTGAGCCCTTGCTGCCGCGCGCCCGTTCCACCTCGAACCAGTAGAGTGAACCCAGCTTTTGAGTGTTTTCCAAAGAGATTTCACTCTGTCGAATTGCGAAAAAAGAGAATCGCCGCTGCCTCTCCGGACGCCGAGGTAACCCGAGTGGCGCTTTAGGGTTTCGATACACGACCCAGTGGTCGCAGTTCGCCGATTCAAGTTCATTTGGACCCGGCTCGCTCAGCAGAACTGCTGACCGCGCGGTTGTCATTGGCACTGACTTTGCCTTGGGCCTGTGTGTGCACCGCAGGAAAGTGCGCATGCCGTCTCTGCAAACACTGACAAGAAGCGCAACACCAAGAGCCAAAAAAAACAGGTACGCTCCCCGACGCAATTAAGCTCCCCCACACTGTGCTAGTCTGACAGTACAAAACTAATACGTTTCTCGGCTTTACTGTGTGGTGTTGTGGCAGGCTTCGCAGGCACGCATGTTGCGACGGCTGGAGATTGCTGCCGGAGTCCTTGATGATGGTGATGATGTTGCTTTCGATAGCATCGACTACAAAATGTATCAAAAAGGCAAGCGTGCTGCCGACGTAGACGTAGCTCCCGAGCCCCGATTCTCTATTGCTCAGTCGCTTGACTCGGCTGTGCAGGAATCTGCCCGACTGGCAACTGAATCGCGTGTGCCGCCTTACGTTTCTACAACCAAGCATTCTCACAGTTACACGCGCATGCGCGAGCCCGAGTCAGCGGGCATGGGCGGTTTCATGCAGTTTGAGTACTTGACGGCTGGTGTCTATACATTCGAGTCGCACAGTGCTGTGTATGCTGACCCGAGCAGCCAGGACAAGGTGTCGGTGGAGCTCAAAACGCCAAGACAAGTTGTGGGTGGCGCTGAAATCCCCTTCCCAGGCGCTGACAACACCATCCTCACATCTAAAACCATAACCAAGGATGGGCCCGTGCACAAGACGTTGATCGCTGGATTTACTTTGACCGATCTACCTGCAGCAACCTACACCATTCCATACTATTCCCAGCAGATTGTTGGCAGCATGGAGAGACAGACTCAGATTCAGACGCAGGAACCGAAGAAGCTGTCGAGCGATCGGTATTCTTCGCTCTTGGATGTAGCACCTGTGAAAAGAGCAGCAACAAGCGCAAGCGACAATGAATCAGGCGCCAAAGATTCTTTAGAAGCAGGAGCCAAAGCATCGTTGGAATCAGGTGCCAAGGCCAAGGCATCGTCGAACTTTGAATCAGGTGCCAAGGCTTCGTTGAGCAGCACAGTGTCGTCAGAATCCTGTGGAAATGTCATTTTCACGGATCAACTCAACGAAGAGGAAAAGGCCGTGCGTCCCATCGCTTTCTCTGCCACCGCCACCGCCGCAGGCTCCTCCCGTGACACGGCTAAAGACACCTCCAATTATACCCAGAGTCCTGGCGCCATGCGCAGAGACACCCGGCGGGCAGATGCGAACCTAGTGTCGAGTGCCCCGCCACCGCCAAGGGCTTCGCTGCCGAAAGCTATGCAAGATGCTATGCAAGATGCAAGCACCAGTGTTTCTTTACCTGAGGTTGCCCCCGCTATTTTACAACCAGGTTTGCACTCAATGTTTTCACGTGTGTCCTCTCACCTCTACCACCTTGATCCCGTTCAAGGGCAGATTTGCGTTTTGTGTATTGTTGCACTCAGCACTTGCAGTAAACTGCCGCAAAAAAGATTTGCGTTTGCAGTACTTGCAGTGAACTTGCGTGTGACACACGCATTGTTTTTCAGAGCCACGACGAGGAGCTGCACAGGGAGTCAACACGCAAGGAGCCGACTCTGTGCAGCCACGCTTCGACTTTGCAGCTTTCTTGACAGTGCCTTTGCCTGTGCCTGTGCCTGTGCCTGTGCCTGCGACTGTGCCCGCAGCATCTGTGCCTGCAGTTGCTGAGCAGAGACTTGCGAGCACTTCTGTTGCACTGGTGCCCCAGGCTGTTCCCGAGGAGCACAATCATTCCGACGATGCAATCCCCACAGATTGCGACAGCGTTGACAGCCTTTACGACTATCCTTCCGAAGACTACATCAAATGGCTCCGCACCAAGTTCAACGAGGCGCTTTCTTTCGAGCAGACCAACCGCACCACTACGAACAAAACGCTCGATACGCCGCAACCTACAGCAGTGCCAACTACCCCGACCACCTTGCCTGACGCTGCGCCAACCACTGCACCAACCACTGCGCCAAGCACCACGCCCTCCACCACACCAACGCCGAACTCGCAGTCGCAGGCACCGAGCGAAGAGTTGCGCAAGGAACTTGCAGTCGTGCGTGTGCGTGTTCAAGAGACAGAGGCGCAAGTCAAGGCGCTGCAGCAGCAACTGCAGGACCGCCACGAGGCTTCGCGTGAGGCATCGCGTCTTTTGCGCGATCAACTGAGCCAGAAATTGCAAGACTTCATGGCCGCTTCTTCCACCTCCTCTATGTCCACTTCTATGTCATCTGCTCCTTGGTCGTGGTCATCTTACTCAGACCAAGCTGACCAAGCTGCAGCAGTGGCAAAGACTACGCCATCGACGTTCGAGGCGGCCCTTGCTGCTGCAGTTGCTGCTTCTGCTTCGGCGGCGGTGGCTAAGAAAACGGAGACAGCAAAGAATCGACCAAATGAAAATGTGCCAGCGCGCAAGTTACCAGCAGTGCCAGTGCAAGTGCGGCGCGCGGAAACATGGGGCGCAGTCTCCACTCCCAAAAAGGCAAAGGGTGGGAAGAAACTTCTTGCTGCCGATGGCATCTTTGGAGTGCGCTTGCTCGCCGCCATCACTGAAGCATCTTTAGCTTTGCCCGCATCGCACACACAACTTGAAAAAGGAGAAAAGGGAGGAGGTAGTGGCGTGAGTTACCAGCTCAGCTCTGAATACACAGACTCCTATTCACAATACAATGAGCTTTCGCGACTACACAACCCACTTGCCATGCTGCAGCACTTTTCGACGTTGGTTTCTACACCCATCCCAAGCCAGCCACACGCAGACCCCTCGCAGGTAAATACCGCGCCAGCGCACAAGTCGACTGGCAGTGATCGAGCCTCTCAGCATGACGCGTATCACGGGGAAGGCCGAGGAAAGTTCAGATTTGCGTCGCTAAATGGGCGCGAGCGCACAGCGCAGAGAATCAGACGCACAGCTAAATCCACCATGCTCGCTGCCGGAGCAGCAGTTTCGAAGCTCTGGGTGGCGGCGGGAAAAGCTCTTTCAGAGGAGGCCAGGTGCGTTGAAGATGATGCTGCACATCTCAACACATTTGAATCCCAGCATTTGACGGATGATGCAGTGGGGGCTGAGGAGGACATGCCTCACAGTAACTGGCGCAACTACTTGCCACTATTTGCGCGCTTCCGATCTTTTTCGAAAGGCACACACCAAGAGCCCACTGTATCAGCTGAGGAGGAGGCCTTTGCCAAGTTCTTCGAGCAGGCATGCCGTGAGCGAGGAGGTGCCGAGTGCTCTCAGGATGCCACGACAGCATATGCGATAATGCAAGAGTCACGACGTCAGCATGTGCATTTGCTCGAGGCCAACCTGTGGGGCGGACTGCTTGCCAAACGCCTCGAAATGGCTCGCAGTAGCCCCCACTCTACACATTCGTCTGGTGTTGCTGTGTGGGTTCCCGGCAAGTGGGCTGGCGTATTCGTGCAGGATGCTTACACAGAGATGGATATGCAGCTCGAGATCACAGATTTGTTTCCTGATGGCACTTGTGCTGGCTTGATCACGTGGGCACACGGACACAGCGTGACAGCCTTCGAGGGCGACGTGCGCGGCAATCAAATGAGCTTTGAAGAGGTACGTGTGCTGAGCGACTACTCGGGTGGTCGAATGGTGCCTGGTACACGTTACCGTCTCTGGAAGGACGACGGCGATGGACCTGACATGGAGGGCACATGGCTCCACCCCCAGCTCAGTGTATGGGGCTACCTAAACCTCAAGTCAGTTGTCAACGCGCTGGCCTGCACCGAGCAGAGCGCTTCTGATTGCACTAGCTCCGAGGACCCTCATGACCCAATTACACCACACCCAAAGACTGTACGTCCCGCCACTGGCACACTGGCAGAGGCGTCACACGCACAGCAGTACACAGAGCGCCACTGGCGCGACGCTCCGCAGGAAGTGTCACAGGCAACACCATTTGACATGTGCTTGGGATGTGTGTGTGTGCTGATGCTTACGGTCTTGCTGTTGCCCAAGGCCACAAAGTTGGCGCTACGCCAGTGGAACGCAAGGCAGTATGCCTACGCACGAGCGGCGTGGGTGCGAGTCCGATCTCAGCGCGTGACTGGGAGTACACGCTCTGATCGCAAGGCACACAAATGCAGCAACACGCCACATATTGACATTCCGGCTGAGGCCTTCCGTGCTGCGGGTCGCTCAGTGCTTCGCAACTCATCCTCCTCGTCTGTTTCTAGCCCACTGAGCAGGTGTTTCCTTCCCCTCCTCCTGCCTGCACGTTCTAGTCTTTGTATTCATTGGAATCCAACTGACGTGCATTGGCAGCAGCGATATGTGCAGCAGCACAACCAGTTCCCGGGCTCATCAGATGCTCTTGTCGTCTTCAGTCCTCTCATCGTCACCGTCATGCTCACACCCTCTAGCGTCGTACTTGTACTCGATGGATGATATGCAAAGCAGTCGGGAGGAGGAGGTGTGTATTATACGCCGAACTGCCCCGCCCCTGACCC
>Ga0209491_10007230_pt1 | contig 14793 bp, 11 predicted proteins | sample BON02_FD_187213 | JGI IMG/M metagenome (GOLD analysis project Ga0209491, IMG submission 187213) | Freshwater microbial communities from Lake Bonney liftoff mats and glacier meltwater in Antarctica - BON-02 (SPAdes) (version 2) | ecosystem: Environmental > Aquatic > Freshwater > Ice > Glacier...
AGCAGCTGTACTTCGTACATCTCAATGAGAAGCAAAATAGCCGAGAAGGAATAGCGATGTATAAGCAGAAAGCCAAAAACGCTAAATTGATAGAACGTATTTCTAACCTCACAGAGGAGCTGATAGCATGTCAAGATTTTGATGGTTTCCAGCAGTTGATCACAGAGCATGAGTCACTCATAGCTGCACAAGTAGAAATGCCCACGGTAAAAGAAAAATGCTTTGCTGATTACCCATTTGCGATCAAGAGCCTAGGAGCGTGGGGAGGAGATTTTATATTGGCTTGCGGAGATGAAAACACACCGAAGTATTTCAAGGATAAAGGGTTTGATACCGTTTTGTCCTATGCTGAGTTAATCAAGTAGCCACGAATCTTTGTATAATCTAAACACCGTTTACCTTTGTGATACTGTATACGAATAAATGAGCACCTACACCACAGCTTGGAAAAGCCCAAGCAACATAGCACTTGTAAAATACTGGGGTAAAAAACCCAATGAAGTTCAGATACCCTCTAATGCGAGTATCAGTTTTACGCTAAATAATTGTGCTACCACTACCACGCTTACTTACGAGGAGCAATCTACTCTAGAAGTGAAAGTACTTTTAGAAGGGAAAGAAGAACCAAGCTTTGTGCCTAAGATAGAGCAGTTTCTAAAACGTATCGCTCATATCTTTCCATTCGTTAACACGGGGAAGTACATTATAGATACCAGCAATAGCTTTCCGCATAGTAGCGGGATAGCCAGTAGTGCAAGCGGTATGAGTGCCTTGTCACTTTGCATCTGCGATATAGCCGTAGAAAAAGGACTCTTAGAAGAAGTAGACTTTCTGCAAACAGCCTCAGAACTAGCTAGACTAGGAAGTGGTAGTGCAAGCAGAAGTGTGTATGGTCCACTCGGTGTGTGGGGCGAGCACAGTGATTTTGCAGGGAGCAGTGACAATTTTGCGATAGCGTATGATAATGTAGCAGAAGTATTCAAGAGCTACTGCGATACCATACTACTAGTACACAAAGGACAGAAGACTGTCAGTAGTACGGTAGGTCACGGTCTCATAGATGATAATCCGTATGCTACTGCTCGATTTGCACAGGCAGGCGAGAATATGACTAAGCTACAAGCCATCCTAAAATCAGGGGATTTAGATGGATTTATCAATCTGGTAGAAAGCGAAGCACTCACACTGCATAGTCTTATGATGAGTAGCAATCCGTATTTCATTCTGATGAAATCTGAAACACTGAAAGTAGTAGAAGCTATCTGGGCAAAAAGAGAAAAGGACGGAGTAAAATGGTGCTTCACGCTAGACGCAGGAGCCAATGTACATTTTCTGTATCCGCAGGCTGATAAAGAAGCTGCACAAGCATTTATAGAAACAGAACTAAAACAATACTGCGAAAACGGAGCATATATCCACGATGAAGTGGGAATGGGAGCGGAGAGGGTTTAAGCAACTAGAATTGTTGAATGTTAAGAAAATCATATCAATAGGGTTACTTGGATTTGTTGCTTGCAAATCAGATAGAGCAGAGTCTTCTTCTTCTAAAGGTTCAGTATTATCCGGGTTAATAAAGGAAGTTGAAGTACAAGATAAAGTTAGAATGGAAGGAGAATTTTATATGGATAGCTTAATTTACTCTCCACTAAAAAAAGTTAGACTTGAGGTAAGCTCTATTTATTCTAAAGATGAGTTATCAATAAGGATATTTAAGGATGGAATATTAATTCAGAAGATTGATTCATTATTTACACCAGTTGGTTGGGTTGAGCCAGATTATATAGATTTCAATCTTGACGGGTTGTTTGATTTGAAATTTCATGCAGGAACTGGAGTAAGAGGTTCAAATAAACTTTGTCATGTATACTTACAGGATCCAGCTTCCTCAAGGCTAATTAAACTTAGAGGTTCCGAGGGGGTTCCGAATTTATATGTTGATTCAGTAAGTCAAAAAGTCACTGCAACGTTCTATTATGGTGGGACAACATTTATAGACTATAAAATAGTAGGTGACTCATTGATTGAAATAGAAAAAACAGAAGTTTCTAGTGATAAAGAGTTCACGTATAGAAATACATATAGGTATCTTAAAGGTGAAAGAGTACTATTAAAGAAAGATAGTGTTGCAGATGGAGGTCAAGGTTTGTTTGGTCGAGAGTAATTCACTATCCAATTAACCTTCAACTAATCCACCAATCAATCACCCCCCTTCAACCAACCCAAAACAACTTCCCTACTTTAACGTTTCATTGTGTGTACAGTAAATTACAAAAGTTATTTACCTTCGCACAACCAATAGTACTAATGATCAAAGAATCGCTTTTTTACAGTAAAATTCTTCTCTTCGGAGAATATGGCATTATTCAAGACGCCATGGGACTTTCTATACCGTATAATTTTTACAAGGGGAAATTCCATTTTGCGGAAGATAAGTACTCAGATTCTAATGAGCATCTGCGTACATTTTTTACCTACTTGTCGTACTTAGACGTAAGCGGAGAGGCTATCGCCAAGTTAGATTTAGCAGCATTCAAAAAAGATATTCAAGCGGGAATTGCATTTGATTCAAGCATACCACAAGGTTTTGGAGTGGGAAGTAGTGGAGCTTTAGTAGCGGCTATTTATGATAAATACGCTTTCGATAAAATTGATCCTGAGAAGGTAAATAAAAAGGAACTTTCACAGCTAAAAGCTATTTTTGGTCAGATGGAGTCGCATTTTCACGGTAAGAGCTCTGGCTTAGATCCGTTGATTTGTTACCTTAATCTACCTGTAGTGATTAAGTCTAAAGAGGACCTAGATACGGTAGGTTTACCACAAGAAACTTCCGAGAGCAAAGGAGCTATATTCTTACTCAACACGCAGTCTCCAGGAGAAACGCAACCAATGGTGCAGATTTTTATGGAAAAAATGAAAGAGCAAGGTTTTCGTAAAATGATGAAAACTGAGCTTAAGAAATACAACGATGAATGCATTAAGTCATTCCTCAAAGGAGATTTTAATCCGCTCTTTGGGAGTCTAAAGCATTTATCCACTCTGTTGCTACAAAACTTTAGCCCGATGATACCAGAAGGTTTCAAAGAGGTATGGAAACACGGAATAGAAAGTGGAGATTACTATCTTAAACTATGTGGTAGCGGTGGCGGAGGATATATCCTTGGTTTTACCAAAGACTACGAAAATGCTAAAGTTCAGTTGAAAAACTATGAGCTAGAGCTAGTACAACGTATCTAAATTTTCTAAAAACATGACCGCGAATACATTTCAAAAACGCGATTCTGTTTACTTAAAACTTATTGCTCTGCTTTCTTCTGTCAGATGGAAGAATGTTCTTTTTACTGCAGGAGCTCAATATGTCGCATTTCTTTTTGCATTCAATACTAAAGAGAATATCTTTCAATCTCTAGCGGAGGTTAAGGTTCACCTCATTATAGCTAGTACTGCTTTCATCCTGGCAGGTGGCTATATCATCAATAATTTTTACGATGCAGAAAAAGACTTGATCAATAGGCCGCATCGTACCCGTTTTCAAAACTTGGTAAGCAGAGGGTTTAAGCTCAATTTTTACTTGTTGCTTAATTTTATAGGGCTAAGCATAGCACTATTTGCCAGTTGGCGGATATTTTTATTCTTCTTGGCTTATAGTTCTCTGTTATGGTTTTACTCGCATAAGCTGAGCAAAATTGTGCTTATTAGGGAATTTACGGCTAGTTTTCTTACTGTATTGGCGTTTTTTAGTTTAACGATCTATTTCCGAACCATGAGTTTACCTTTCTTTTTGTATGGGATGAATTTATTTTTTGTCCTTTTTGCTCGTGAGATCTATAAAGACATTATTTGGCTGAAAGGGGATGTGGTCCAAGGCTATGAAAGTATAGTTACCAAGGCTGGATTAGAGACTAGCAAGCGTATTTTTCAAGTGATACTCATTTCGAGTATTATCGTAGATGCTGCATTTCTATGGGTACATACTAAGCCAGAGTTTTTCTATGTGCTAGGTGCTATTGCCATACTCAAAACACTTATGCTTATACTTATAGAACATAACATAAAACCGATACACCGAATCTTGCAGTTGGCTATCCTGCTATTTATAGTTGGGATAGTGTGGTTGTAGAGTGTGGTAAGTATTGCTAAATGACGTATTGAAAATAAAATCTTTTTCAGTGGATCAGCTGAAGTAAACTAAAAGAAAAACTATTCTTGGCTGTGTATTACTGCAAAAACGTATAGGTAAGAAGAATAAATTCTACTGGGCATATCTCGAAATAGTTGAATTAAACTACTTGATCTGCTTCATTAACAGTGCTATCCCTTCTTCAAAACTATGTGGGTTATAACCCAGCAGTTCAGTACTCTTACTTAAATCAAAACCAGTAATAGGGGGTCGTTTTGCAGCTTGATTCAGTGTTTTGCTACTGACCTGTGTAATTATAGACTTGTCCAGTTGGAAATAGTCTGCTACTCGCTCCACTATTTGGACTATGCTCATTTGGTCTTTACCACTTATGTTAAAGATGCCTTCGGCTTCTTTTTCTTCTATGAGTTTACATCCTATGGCTAGATCTTCGGCCAGTGTAGGACTGCGGACTTGATCGTTTACCACATTGATAGGCTGTCCCTTTTCTAGTGCCCCTTTAGCCCAGAGTACAATATTGCTGCGACTCATATCATGAACTATACCATATACCAATACTGTTCTGGCTATACTCCACTTATTACTTTGGTGCTTTATTATATTTTCTGCGGCTAGCTTAGTTTCTCCATAGTAGCTCAGTGGGTCAGGTTCTGCATCTTCTGTATAGGGTCCAGCTTCTCCGTTAAATATGAAATCTGTACTCAAGTGTATGAAATGGGCACCTACATTATTAGCAGCATCTACTAGATTGTGGACTGCGTCTACATTTAAGCGTTCAGCTCCTGCTTGGTCTACTTCACACACATCTACATTTGTCATCGCTGCAGTATGGATAATAGTATCCGGTGCGTGAAGTGAGATCACATCGTTTACATTACGCACATCCGTCACATCTAGACTGGTATAAGTGTATCCCTCTTTGATAGGATATCTATTCACTCCACGAGCGGTAGCTATGAGAACCACATTTTTTTCTTTCAGGTAAAGGTCTAGAAGTTTTTGGCCAAGGAGACCGTTGCTTCCTGTTATGAGTACTTTTTTCATTTGAAGTGCAGAAATGGATAATTAGTTGTTAATAGGTTTAGTTTTTCAGCAACCTGCTTTTCGTGCAGTTCAGTTGCATGTATGGGACGATGAGCGGCAAATTGAGTGTAGTTTTTCACTTCTTTTAGTATCTGTAGCGTCTCAGCAGAAAAGTAAGTGACACAAAATCTATCCCAGATGTATTCCTCTGCTTGTTCTGTGGGATGCGTCATATCGGTTTTTGCAAATCGATAGTCACGTAATTCGTCCATAAATATTTCGTAGGATGGAAAGTAACTAGCTCTTTTTTCTTCAGATATAACCTCGTGCAAGGCGGAGAGTAAAGTAGCTTTACTTCTACTACTTTCCATTACTCCGCTTCGCAAGTGACGAATAGGACTTACAGTAAATATTACTTTTGCCTCCGCATTTATACTGGAAATTAAATCTAGCGTACGATGAATACTTGCTTTGATCTCTGAAAAGCTAAGTTGTTCATGTTCAAATATATTATTCGGCTGCTTGTGGCAATTGGCTATTACTTTGTCTTTATATCTATAGACCAGAGAAGTCCCGTAGGTTAGTATGATAACATCTGCTTGACTCAAGGCCTTTTGGGTTTCCTGTAAAATGACATTGCTCTCTGCCACAGCTTTATCTGCTGTATCATAGTTGAAATCTCCGTGATGCTCCCATGAAAAGTAACTCCCCTTATTTTCAAAATCCTCCTTAGTATATAACCTAGAATTTTGGCATCTATCAAAAATGTGTTCTATGCTTATAGGATTATAGAGTATTCCAAAAGGATTAGAATGGGCATTAAAACCCAATTCGCGTTTTCTGATGGCTTGATTATCTGCAAAGCAAGAACCTATAGTAAAGAAAGTAGGCCATTTGGCAGCAAGTTCATTCTTAGGGATATCAAAGTCTATTTTTAATTTCAATACGTGGCAAATTTAACCAGGATTATGAAACAGGGAATCGTAATGAGATGGAGTGGAGTAAAAATACTATGCGTTAATGCAAATAAAAAGCCCAAGCGACTAGCTTAGGCTTTTGAACTTTTGATATATTCTTTCAAGAAAGAATATATCAAAAGTGATTAAATAGTAGGATTACTTACAATCGAATGTATAAGTGCCGGAATAAAGTCCTTGAGCCACAATACTACTGGTAGGGTAGTTATTCGAATTATAGATATGTGTACTTGTTATAGGGACGTTTTGACCCATAAAGTCTGCATTACCAGAAATAATATTACTCTGACCGAAAACTAAAGGTGATTCTAGGTTAGCAAAAACCAAAGCTAAGCTCGTAGCATAAGGATTTTTCTTTCCATCTGTTAGTATATCTGTAACTTGAAGTTGAGTCACTAGCTTCATTTGTTCTTCATCCCAACTTTGTACCAAAACACTTAGGGCGTTGCCATTAGCATCATATGTTACATTGGTTACTTGAGTCACTTCACCGGCATCATCATATATCTCAAGTTTTGTAATGTTTCCATTACTTCCTTCCAAGAGTAAGTAGCCATCATCTACTCCTAAGTCTTTTACATTGATTCTTTCAGGGAGATCTCCACTTGCATAGATAAAAGTTGCTTCTACATCGCCATCATATACACTACTTAGTCTGCCTCCTGAGTACTCGTAGGTTGTCGTGTCTTCATCTTCTATAGATGCAACTACTTGATTATCATAGTTGTATAAGAAGTCAGTGGTGGTCCCGTCTACTGTTAGGGAAGTCATATAACATATTGGGGTGGCAGGAATAGGATTTTCTTCTTCTTCTAAATCATCAGAGCAAGAATTTAAGGTTAATACCCCAGCACCTAGTGCAAGGATCAACAGAAGTTTAAATGATTTTTTCACGGTTTGTTTTAATACTGTAGCAAATTAAAGGTCTTGTGATGACATAACTATCATGTATAAGTAATTAAGACTATGCTTACCTTTGCAAAGCTTTGGCAGTATTAGAAGAAAAAAAGGTTAGAAAACTATTCATAGAAAGCTATGGATGTGCTATGAATTTTGCAGATAGTGAAGTAGTGGCTTCTATAATGGCAGAGGTGGGCGTAGTGACTACTAATGACGAGATGGAAGCAGATATTATTTTTATCAATACGTGTTCTATTCGTGATAATGCAGAGCAACGTATACGAAATAGACTAAAACACCTCCGTCATAATAAGAGACAGAATAAAGACCTAACTATAGGAGTACTCGGGTGCATGGCTGAGCGACTTAAAAAGCAGCTGCTAGAAGAAGAAAAGTTAGTAGATATAGTAGCAGGACCAGACGCATATAAAGAATTACCCATTCTACTTCGTGAGGTGGAAGACGGTCATAAAGCTATAAATGTGGTGCTTAGTCTAGAAGAAACGTATGCCGAGATACAGCCTACTCGTCTTAATAGCAATGGAGTAACAGCTTTAATAAGCATAACGCGTGGCTGTGATAACATGTGTAGTTTCTGTGTAGTGCCATTCACTAGAGGAAGAGAGCGAAGCCGTAACCCAGAGAGTATAGTAGCAGAAGCCAAAGATCTAGTAGATAAAGGGTATAAAGAAGTAACTCTTTTGGGACAAAATGTAGATTCCTACTTATGGTATGGAGGCGGAGCTCGAAAAGATTTTAATAAACTGACTGCCGAAGAGCAGGATAATAGTGTGTCATTTGCTAATTTAGTAGAACTAGTAGCAAATGTAGATCCTGATCTCAGAGTTCGGTTTTCTACTTCACATCCTAAGGATCTTCATGATGAACTCCTTTTTGTGATGATGAAATATGACAATGTAGCCAAGCATATTCATCTGCCAGCACAAAGTGGAAGTACTCGAATATTAGAAAAAATGAACCGTACCTATACACGAGAGTGGTACGAAGAAAGGATCAATCGTATAAAAGAGCTAATGCCAGAATGTAGTATTAGTAGTGATATTATCACAGGTTTTTGTAGTGAGACAGAAGAAGATCATGAAGCTACGCTAAGCCTTATGAAATGGGCCGAGTATGAGTTTAGTTATATGTACTTCTATAGCGAACGCCCAGGTACGCTAGCCGCTCGTAAGTATGAAGATGATGTGCCAGAGGAGATAAAAAAGCGAAGACTTGCAGAGGTCATAGAAGCACAGCACGAAGTAGCCAAACGCAAGAATAAAGCCCAAGAAGGCAAAGTGCATCGTGTGCTAATAGAGTCTAGGAGCAAGAAAAATCCAGACGAATGGATGGGTCGCAATGAGCAAAATATCAAAGTCATATTCCCAAAGGAAAATTACCAGAAAGGGGAATATGTGAATGTACGCATAGATCGCACTACTATCACTAGTTTGATAGGGGTGGCGGTAGAATAAAACGGTTTTCGTAGGTCCACGCCTGCAGGCGTTAACCATTATAAAAAAGGAACCGTAGTTTAAATTTACTATTGAAACCAGTCAATCCAAGAATCATTGCATTTGCTATGTCTATTTTGCTTGAGTTCAAATTCACATAAAAAAAATCCCTTCAACTTTCGTCAAAGGAATTTTGTGTTTTTTAAGAAAGACAATGAGTCTCAATACTCATCGTCTCACATCTCAATACTAGAAGCTGCTATTTAAGCGAAGCTTAATATCGTATCCTCTATAATGTCACAAGCAGCGTGCAGTTCCTCTTCAGTAATTACTAGTGGAGGAGCAAAACGAATAATATGATCGTGAGTAGGTTTAGCCAGTAGGCCATTGTCTCTTAGCTTAAGACATACGTCCATGGCGGTTTTCTTTACTCCTTCATAATCGAAAGGCGTAATAATTACTGCATTTAGCAAGCCTTTACCTCTGTATGATTCTATGAGAGGCGAATCTATTTGGCTGATTCGCTCTCTGAATATTTTACCCATACTTTCTGCTCGCTCACTTAGCTTTTCGTCTCTCACTACTTCTAGAGCAGCTATGGCTACTTTACAGCCTAGTGGATTGCCACCAAAAGTACTTCCGTGTTCGCCAGGTTTCAGGCACATCATTATTTCATCATTTGCCAATACAGCACTTACCGGGAATACACCACCGCTTAATGCTTTGCCAAGGACTAAGATATCTGGTTTCACACCTTCGTGCTCACAGCAGATCAGTTTTCCTGTTCTAGCCACACCTGTTTGCACTTCATCAGCAATAAAAAGTACGTTTTTACTCTTGCATAGTTCATTAGCTTTTTTCAAGTATCCTTCGTCTGGCACTACCACACCCGCTTCACCTTGTATAGGCTCTACCATGAAACCGGCTACATTGGGATCTTCTAGAGCTTTTTCTAAAGCGGCGAGGTCATTATAAGGTATAAGTTCGAAGCCAGGGGTAAATGGTCCGAAGTCGCCATAGCTATCTGGATCATCACTAGTACTTACAGCAGATATAGTTCTACCCCAAAAATTGCCATTTGCAAATAAAATTTTAGCTTGGTTCTTTGCTATCCCTTTTTTCGTGTAGGCCCACTTTCTGCATAATTTTATAGCCGTTTCGCCTCCTTCTACACCTGTATTCATTGGGAGTACTTTATCGTATCCAAAGAATTCAGTCATGAATTTCTCGTATTCTCCTAAGACATTATTATAAAATGCACGTGATGTAAGTGTTAGTGTCTTAGCTTGTTCGGTAAGTGCCTTTATTATATGCGGGTGACAATGACCTTGATTCACCGCACTGTATGCACTCAAAAAATCAAAGTATTTTTTTCCGTCTGTATCCCACATATAGATTCCCTCACCTTTTTCCAGTACTACTGGCAGTGGATGGTAGTTATGAGCCCCGTATTTATCTTCTAATGCTATATAATAATCCTGTGATTTTATCATTGCAGCAAAGCAACTCATTTTTTATGTTTTTCCCTAATTCTAGCGAGGTACTACTCGTATCTGTTCATCCTTACTTCTGGTTACGCTAGTATCTACTTTATTTATGTTATTGGTATATTGCACTTTATATTGAGTAGGTATCGTTTATCAAAGCTAGTTATAGTCGGGATGTTTCTGTTGACGTATGGTCAGCTTAAAGCTCAAGATTGGATGGTGAGAACATCTACTAATTTTAATATGTATTATGAATCAGAAGATGAAGACATACTGGATAGATTGGATTCTTTATGTTTAGCCGAGCTGAGTTATCTTGAGGTTAGGCTTAATTATCACACAGGGAATCCTATCAATGTGTTTTTGGGTAAACACGATGACAAAATTCAGAGGCATAAGGTCGGTAGCGGTGAGATATTCATTGAGTCTCAGAGTGTTCGTTTAAATGTATATAGTAGTTTTTCTTCTATCGCATATAGTTTCAGAAGCCAAGCCGTTGAAGTATTGGTAAATGAAATGATGTATGGCGGCTCTTTGCAGGATAAGATTAAAAGTTCTAATCTTATAAACCTGCCAGATTGGGTTATACCAGGATTGTATCATTATCTAGGAGATAATTGGTCTGTGCATACAGATAATACTATGAGGTATTTAGAAGATGAATATGGACTAGCAGATTTTAACCAAATTCCAGATAAGTACAAGCATATTAAAGGTGCGGCATTTTGGAAGTTCATAGAGCATAAGTATGGTGATAACGCTATCCCAACGGTACTCTATACGGCAAGGCTTACTAGAAAATTTAATGCTGCTATCTACTATTCATTTCAGACTAACCTTTATGAGCTTTTTCCAGATTGGAAGGATTACTATTCCACAGCATATCGAGCGGACCAGGCTAAGCCTAACCCACTAGAAGGTATAGAATTAGATAAAGAATCATTATATGATATATGCGTAGAGAGTAGAGATACGTTTTACACACTCCAAACCAATTTTTTAGGGACAAGCCTGTATAGGTATGTATATGACGGGAAGTATAGGAAAGACAACTTATATACTCTTAAAAGTACTGAGAGTCCTGTCGGAGTATTCCAGAAGTCCTTGTATATGGAGGGGAATGCAGTGAAATTAGTACTTATTAAAAGGGATGCCGTAGTAATAAAGTCCTTTGTAGATGGAAAGTCCATTGAACAAGTTATTCCACTAACAGGAGTTAGTACTGTTTGCCCTTCTAACCAAGGGATACTTCTGGTTGTCAGTAAAGCACTTAATAGTACTGTATATAGGTGTTCTGGGAATAGAAGCTTGGAGACTGTGCTGGTAGCAGACGGATTTATAAAGAGTGTCAGCATTGATGATGACATTCTAGTCTATGTTACTTCGGATGTGGCTGCGGACAGACTAATAGGTTATGATATGGGGAAACATACGTATTCCCAAATGTTTAGTAGCATTCATGGCATTAATCAGATCATAGCATTGGGAGATTCAGCGTATTTATATAACTCAGCCAATAATGGAATCTCTAATGGCAAATTACTAGATGCTAGAATTAAACAAAATTCACTCACCAATTATAGATATAATATCTTGTTTCACCAATATACGGACAAGATTTTTGCTGAGTACTTAGACAGGGGAATGCATTCTGCTCTTTTTATAACAGGTCATATAGATGCCAGAGACTTTTTTAGATATGACTCATTGTATGAGACCACCTTCTATCAAGAGGTAGTGTTTAGTGCAAGTGAGAAAGCAAAGACTCCTAGCTTTAGTAATGATTCAATTTCAGATTATACCTTTCAGTCACCTATATATCCGAGTACAGATTTCAAGTCGTCTAACTATGATTCGCTCTATTTATCCAAGCTAGTAGGAATTGAAAATAAAGATGTATCTAAAGCTCAAGAATACATTTCGGTATCTGCGGCTAGGTTCCAGTTGGCAAATAGTCCATTTCAAGCAGATAATTCTGTTTTTGATGGTACGTATAAGTTACTCTTGCCTAGTAGTTTAAATATTAGTGTCGGAGCTACGTTTACGAATCAGTATCATACCAAAGAGATAGGATTATTTTATACTGGTCTGGTACAGCCCGGAGCGAGGGATATTCAGTTTTACTATAAGCAAATAGGAAACTGGGATTCAGAGGTGCAGTTATTCAGTAGGAAACGTACGTTTTTTAGTGAGGCCTATAGAGAATCTTATCATACTGTCCAGGGTACATATATGTGGTCACAGTCCAGGTGGTCAGATAAGATAACGGTTTCGCACAGTATAGATGGCAGATATGATAGAGCCTCTCCGCTTTATGTTAGTCAAGAGAGCATAGCTTCAGAGATTCGTAATTCTCTTTTGATAGGGTGCACTAGTCGTTATAAATTTCAGAGTACCACCGAGAAGCATAGCCTCAGTGCAGATGTGGCTTTAAATCCGCAAGTATCAGTACTAGCCGGAGGGTATAGTGTGACTGCGGATATTCACCTTTCTCACGAGTTTAAGGTGTCTACTAGAGATCAGTTACTGACTAGTATTAGGGTAGGCACTTCACAGGGATCAGCACCTTCATTCTTCATGCTCGGTGGTGCAGTTGGAGATTTACTACTTAAGGACGAAAACCGAAGTTTTTCAGAATACAAGCAAGCGGCTCAGTATACTAATCTTTATGGTATCAGAGGGTTTAATGCGAATTATAGAAATGGGAATACATTCTGCAGTATGCAGACACAGTTTGAATCCAAGGTATTAGAATATGTGCTAAAAAGGCCAATTACGGCAGAAGTATTTGCTAATTTAAAGGGACATGTGTTCATAGATTTAGCCACGGCATTTTATGGCAGTGGTATATATGATGAAGCCAATGTGTTAAATACTTCCATTGTTGAATCTAGTACTAAAGCTATACGTTTGGAGATAAATGCCTACAAAAACCCCATTATAGCCAGTACCGGTGTAGGTGCTTCTACCTTTATTTATGGGTATAAGGTTTCGTTTGACTATGCTTTTGGCTTTGAAGATCAAAAATTCAAGACTCCTGTTTTGCATTTGAGTTTAGGACATTCATTCTAATGTTTAAAATATGTAAGCATTTCTGTGCTATAAATTAGAGCTGCTATTACGCTATATATATCTTTGTCTGTATATAACAGATCAATTAAGTATAATGATTAAATCAGCACTGATTTCCGTTTTTGATAAAAAGGGTATCGACACCTTAGCTCACGAACTCGTAAAAAACGATGTAACAATATATTCTACAGGTGGGACTAAGTCCTATTTGGAAAAATTGGGTATCCAAGTATTGGCAGTAGAAGACTTTACCAACTATCCAGAAGTTTTTGGAGGAAGAGTAAAGACGTTACATCCAGCTATATTTGGAGGTATCTTATACCGCAGAGATAATAGTGCAGATTTATCTGAGCTGGCAGAGCATAACATACCTTCCATTGATCTTATTGTAGTGGATTTGTATCCATTTAAAGATACTGTAGCCTCCGGAGCACAGCATACAGATATTATTGAAAAAATAGATATAGGTGGAATTTCCCTTATTAGAGCTGCAGCAAAGAACTTTGCACACACTAGTATAATTAGTTCAAAGGATCAGTATGAGAAATTCACAAATCATTATATAGCCAATAAAGGTAACTCGCAGCTAGGCTTTAGGGAAGAGTTGGCTAGAGAAGCATTTCAAAATACCAGAGATTATGATTCTGCTATAAGTCAGTACTTTGCAGGTGAGCAGATTGTCCCATTGAGATATGGAGAAAATCCACACCAAAAAGCGGCATTCCAAGGAGACCTTGACACCTTATTTACTAAACTAAGTGGGAAGGAGTTGTCATATAACAATTTATTAGATGTAGATGCAGCAGTAGCACTTATTACGGACATCTCTTCTGAAGGGGATTCTACGTTCGCAGTACTTAAGCACAATAATGCCTGCGGTTGTGCGAAAGGTGATTCTACGTTTGAAGCATTTACGGAGGCATTGGCAGCTGATCCTGTTTCTGCGTTTGGCGGAATACTGATATCTGATTCAGAGATTGACTTAGCCACAGCAGAAAAAATAAATGAAATATTCTACGAGGTGTTAATAGCTCCTTCATATTCTGCAGAAGCAGAAGCGTTGCTAACTAAAAAGGCCAAGAGAATTCTTTTAAAATGGTCGAAAGTTGATTATCGTCAAGATATAGTTCGGAGTTGTTTGAATGGAGTTCTTCTTCAGGAAAGAGATTTATTGAATGTATCTAAAGAGGATAGCACTGTAGTGACTACAAAAAAGCCTACGGAGTCACAATGGAAAGATTTACTGCTAGCAGATAGGCTAGTAAAGAATACAAAGTCTAATGCTATAATCTTTGTAAAGGACGGTAAGTTACTTAGCAGCGGTACGGGTCAGACTTCCAGGGTAGATGCACTTAAGCAGGCAATAGCAAAAGCAAAGGCATTCTCTATCGATATTGTCGGAGCTTGTATGGCGTCAGACGCATTCTTTCCTTTTCCAGACTGCATAGAAATAGCTGCAGAAGCAGGGATTACTGCAGTAATACAGCCAGGAGGTAGTATTAAGGACAAGCTGTCTATAGAAGCATCTGAGCGTTTAGGACTTACGATGGTTACAACAGGAGTTAGGCACTTCAAGCATTAATATTTTATGTAACTGGTTATGAGTTGGTTGTGGTTTTTTGGGTATTTTATTTAGGGTATTTGGGTGATAGTTCTTGTGGGTTAATAAAGGTTGACTAGATTTGCAGCCGCTTAAGAGGATATAGTAAGTTCTTTGTTACTCTGAGCGGATTGGTTTACTT